>Ga0209810_1000197_pt1 | contig 172780 bp, 195 predicted proteins | sample Coa_R1_7_FD_187159 | JGI IMG/M metagenome (GOLD analysis project Ga0209810, IMG submission 187159) | Surface soil microbial communities from Centralia Pennsylvania, which are recovering from an underground coalmine fire - Coalmine... | ecosystem: Environmental > Terrestrial > Soil >... | reverse complement strand
GCAACGACAAGGGCTTCCAGATCCGTCATCTCGAGCTCCGATCTCGAGGGGACACAGGTCTGGAAGCCCTTCGTCCTCGCCGGGCGGGTCCCTGCGAACCCGCCCCCGTTTCACATCAACCCTCTAGCGGGGCTTCCCCTAGGGGTAGCGCTCGAGCCCGTCGTCGGGGATCGGCTCCCACTCGCACGCGTAGTCGACGTACGTGTGCCACTGCGGCCGGATCCCGTGGCCGGGGTCGAAGAGGCCGAGCCGGACGCTTACCACCTCTCCCGTGTCCGGGTACCTGCTCCAGAGCGCGCTGCCGCAGGCCGAGCAGAAGCACTTCGGCCAGCCGTCCTCGGGGGCGTACTCGCGCACGAGCTCGGCGCCCGAGAGCAGGCGGAACGAGCCGGGCGCGAGGCGCGCCTGGGCCGAGGCCGCGGTGCCGGTCCGGCGCTGGCAGCGGGTGCAGTGGCAGTAGCCGGCGCTCAGCGGCTCCTCGGTCACCTCGAAGCGGACGGCTCCGCACATGCAGTGCCCTGTGTACGGCGGTCCCGCCATGCCGACGAGCCTAGTCGCGCGCCGACTGCCTGCGTCGGCGGCCGTCTGGAAGGATGAGGTCGTGGTGATGCGCCGGCTGTTCGCGGCCCTCTACGAGACCCTCAGCAAGAGCTCGGAGGCGGCCGGCATGCGCGATGAGCGGCGGCGGCTGCTCGCACGAGCCGAGGGTGCGACGCTCGAGATCGGAGCGGGAACGGGGCTGAACCTGCCGCACTTCCCGGCTGCCGTGAGCCGGCTGGTCCTCGCGGAGCCGGACCGACACATGCGTCGCCGTCTCCGCCGGCGCCTCGAGGCACTCGGCCGCGAGGCGGAGATCGTCGACGCTCCGGCCGAGCGTCTCCCGTTCGACGATGCGACCTTCGACACGGTCGTCGTGACGTACGTCCTGTGCAGCGTTCCCGACCAGGACGAGGCGCTCGCGGAGGTCGCGCGCGTGCTGAAGCCGGAGGGACGCCTCCTGTTTCTCGAGCACGTCCGCTCGGCCGACCCGAACCTCGCGCGCCGACAGGACCGGATGCGACCGCTCTACAACCTCTTCGGCTGCAACCCGAACCGCGACACGCTGGCCCGCATCCAGGGGTCGCCGCTCACGGTCGAGTCGGTCGAGCACGGCGAGGTGCCGAAGGCGCCGAAGGTCGGGAGTCCGCTCATCGTCGGCACGGCCCGCAGATGAGACCACGGCTCGTCGGCATCTTGCAGTGCGACGAGATCCAGTTCACGAAGGCCGCGTGGGTCCTCGCCGGGAGGGGGCTCGAGCTCGGCAAGTCCGAGCGGGCACTCGCCGAGCTCCGGGCCGACGGGCTCGCGGACTAGCCCCGAGCCGGTCGCTCACGCCGCCTCCTGCAGCTCCGCCGGCGCCGCTTCCTCGACCGGCTCGCGGACCGGGCGCAGGAGGACCGCCGCGACGACGATCGCCGCGACGAGCAGACCCCCGAGGACGACGAACGCCGCCTGGAAGCCGTTTACGGCCGCGGCCCCGCTCGTGAGCGCGACGCTGTGGGCGTCCGCGTAGCTCGAGGTGGCGCTCGCCGCGACGGTGCTCATCGCCGCGAGCCCGATCGCGCCGCCGATCTGGCGGCTCGTGTTCACGAGCCCCGAGGCGACGCCTGCGTCGGAGCGCTCGACGCCCGCGAGGCCGGCGATCGTGATCGGCACGAAGGAGAAGCCCATCCCCGCGCCGCCCAGCACGAAGGCCGGGAAGAGGTCCCAGAAGTAGTGGCCGTCCACCGGCAGCCGGACGAGCAGCGCGACGGAGGCGCTCGCGAGCGCGAGGCCCGTCGCGAGGGTCGCGCGGACGCCGGCCCTCCCGACCACCGCCTGCGCGACGTTCGCGGTGACGACGACCGTGAGCGCGAACGCACTGAAGGCGACGCCGCTCTGCACGGCCGAGTAGTGGAGGACGTCCTGGACGTACAGCGTGAGCAGGAAGAACTCCGAGAACGTGACCGCGCCGACGATCGCCATCGTCACGTTCGCCGCCGCCAGCGCGCGCAGGCGGAAGATGCGCAGCGGCAGGAGCGGCGAGCGCGAGCGCGACTCGATCGCGACGAACGCGGCCACGAGCGCGGCCGCGCCGCCGAGCAGCCCGAGCGTGACCGGCGACGTCCAGCCGTCGCTCGTCGTTCGCGTCAGCGCGTAGACGAGCAGCATCAGCCCCCCGGTCACCGAGGCCGCGCCCGCGAGGTCGAAGTGACGGTGGTTCGTCTCCGCGCGGCTCTCACGCAGCAGGAGCGGCGTGAGCGCGATCGCGACGGCGCCGACCGGGACGTTGAGGAAGAAGATCCACGACCAGCCGAGATACGACGTGAGGACGCCGCCGAGCAGGACTCCCGCCGCTGCGCCGCTGCCCGAGGCGGCGCCGTAGATCCCGAGCGCGCGGTTGCGCTCGCGCCCCTCCGCGAACGTCGTCATCAGGAGCGAGAGCGCGGCGGGAGCGAGCAGCGCACCGCCGAGCCCCTGGAGCGCCCGGAACGCGACGAGCGAGCCCGACGACCACGCGAAGCCGCAGAGGAGGGAGCTGAGGGAGAAGAGCGCGAGGCCCGCGACGAACATGCGCCGCCGGCCGAGCAGGTCGGCGAGCCGGCCGCCGAGCAGGAGGGCGCCGCCGAACAGGATGGCATAGGCCGTGATCACCCACTGCAGCCCGGTCTGCGAGAAGCCGAGATCCGACTTGATCGAAGGGAGCGCGACGTTCACGATCGCGACGTCGAGGATGACCATGAACTGGGCGGTGACGATGAGCGCGAGTGCGCTCCACCGTCGCCGGGAAGAAACGGGACGAAGCGTGGGAAGCAAGCGGTTCCTCCAATCGTTGGATATTCCAACTATACGGAAGAGGAACGCTTGGTTGCGCTACCGTATTCCTGAGAATTGGGAGTCGAGATGAGGACCGAGACGAAGTCGCAGGCTTCCCTACCGGCAGAGCTGGTCGCCTCGACGTTGTTCCTGCTCAAGCGCCTCGGCTTCGCCGCGAAGCAGCGGACGCTCGAGGAATACGAGCAGACCGGCCTGGGCCCCTACCACCACGCGATCCTGATCCTGCTCGACGAGAGCGCCCGCGAAGCCCAGGCGGAGATCGCGGACGCGCTCGGCTACGACCGCGGCACGCTCGTCGGCCTTCTCGACGAGCTCGAGGAACAGAAGCTCGTCGAGCGGCGGCGCGACCCCGACGACCGGCGCCGCCACCTCGTCCGTCTCACACCCGACGGCAAACGGACGCTCGCCCGGCTCCGTACCCTGGCCCGGCGCGTCGAGGACGAGTTCCTCGCGCCGCTCGACGCCGAGCAGCGAGAACAGCTCCACGCGCTCCTGCTCGAGCTCGCCGCCCGCCACGAGCCGCGCTGCGCACAGCCCTCGGCCGTGGGCTAGTAGCGCGGCGCGTTCACTAGGCTTCTGCGGGCCGAGTGGCGAATGGAGCATGCGCGAGCCGAACCGCATCCGTGAGCGCCGGATCCCGCACTCCGAGCGGGCCGGGCGGCGGCGAGCGGCGGCCGGCGTGACGCTCGGCCTCGCGGTGATCGCCGCTCTCGCCGTCGTCTTCGGCGGGGTCCTCGGCCGCGGCAATGCCGCGACCGGCCCGCTGCTCGCCGGCTTCGCGGCCCGCAGCTACTCCCCCGGGCAGACCGCGACGCTGGTCGTCGGCGGCGGCCAGAAGGACCGGGTCATCCTCCAGATCTTCCGCGCCGGCGCCTCCGGAACGCCCGGGCCCTCGGCAGCTCCGGGCTGGGACAGGCACACGTTCGGCAAGCCGGTCACCGCGCCGAGGCAGCTGCGGCGCCCGTCGGGCCAGGGCGGCTGGGTCGCGCACATCCGCCTCGGCGCGAGCTGGGCGAGCGGCGACTACGTCGCGCGCCTGAGCTGGGGCGGCGGCACCGACTACGCTCCCTTCATCCTGCGGCCGCGGCGGCTCGGCTCCGCCTCCGTGCTCGTCGTCGAGCCCACGAACACCTGGCATGCGTACGACGTCGTCGACGGCGACAGCTGGTACCTCGACCCCTCCGTCCACGTCATCGACCTGACGCATCCCTTCGCCGGCTCGCGCGTGAGCGGGAAGGCGGTCCCGGCAGGGCTGCCGCAGCAGTTCTCACGGTACGACCTCGGCTTCCTGCGCTGGTACTGGCACTCGGGGTTCCGCGCCGACTTCGTCTCCGACGACGACCTCGAGCACGTCTCGAGCGCGCGCCGGCTGAGCCACTACCGGCTCATCGTCTTCGCCGGCCACGAGGAGTACGTCACGGCGCACACGTTCGACCTGATCACGAGCTACCGCGACAAGGGCGGCAATCTTGCCTTCCTGTCGGCGAACAACTTCTTCTACAAGGTCACGGTCTCGGGGAACACGATGACCGGGCGCACGAAGTGGCGCTCGCTGGGACGCCCGGAGGCCGCGCTCGTCGGCGCCCAGTACGCGGGCTGGGACGAGGGCCGTTTTCCGAACCGGCCGTACCACATCACCGACACCGCCGCGGCGCCCTGGCTGTTCGCGGGGACCGGCCTCCACGACGGCAGCACCGTCGGCAACTACGGCATCGAGGTCGACGAGCCCACCGCCGCCTCGCCGCCGCACACGCACGTCCTCGCCGTGATCCCGAACGAGCTCGGCCCGGGCAAGCCGGCCGAGATGACGATCTACACGCGCGGCCGCGCGACGGTGTTCGACGCCGGCGCAATCAACTTCGGCGCCAGCGCCCACTGGCCCGCGCTGTCCCGTCTGTTCGTCAATCTGTGGCGTCATCTCAGCGGAGAGAAGAGCACCGGGTAGGAGCCTCGCGGCGGTCGTCCTCGTCGCCGCGGCCTGCGCGCTGGCCTCGTGCGGGGGGAGCCGGCAGCGTCCGACGACGGAGGTGCCGCCGCCCTCGGTCCCGTTTCCGACGACGCAGACGCGGCCGAGCAGGCCGACGCCACCGTCGAGCACAGGGCTGCCCTGGCCGACCTACGGCGCCGACAACGCCCGGCTTCGCGTCGCGGCCGAGGCGGGACTGCAGCCGCCCTTCCGGCGGCTCTGGACGTTTCACGGGCGGCACCTGCTCGAATTCCCGCCCGTCGTCGGCTACGGGGGCGTCTTCCAGGAGGTGTTCGACGGGCGCCTCTACGCCCTCGATCCGGCGACGGGCAGGGTGCGGTGGCGCTACGTCTCCCACCGCTGCGGCTGGTCGTCCCCCGCGCTCGCGTACCACCTCCTCTTCGCCACGTTCATCGGCAACTACGAGTGCCACGCGACGCGCGGGGGCGGGGAGCTCCTGGCCTTCTCCCCCGACACGGGCCGGATCCGCTGGCAGCGCGCGATCGGCCCCTCCGAGTCGTCGCCGCTCGCCGCGAACGGCTTGGTCTACGCCGCCGACCAGGACGGATACGTCCGTGCCTACGCCGCCCGCACAGGAAAGCTGCGCTGGCGCTTCTACACGGGCGCGCCGATCAAGGCGTCGCCGACGCTCGCCTACGGGCGGATCTACATCGGCAACTACGGGGGGACGATGTTCGCGCTCTCGGCGGCCACCGGGCGGCTCCTCTGGCGGAGCGTCGGGCACGGCGACTTCTATTCCACCGCTTCGGTCAACGCGGGGCGGGTCTACGTCGGGTCCCTCGACGGCCGCGTCTACTCGTTCTCCGCCCGGACGGGAATCTCCCTCTGGAGCTTCGGGACGGGTGGCTACGTCTACGCGTCGCCCGCCGTCTGGCACGGCCTCGTGCTCGTGGGGTCGTACGATCACAGGTTCTACGCGCTCTCCGGCAGCAGCGGCTCGCTCCGCTGGACGTACCCGGTGACGGCGCCGATCTCCGGCGCCGCGTCGGTCGTCGACGGCCTCGTCTACTTCTCGAGCTTCGCCCGCCGGACGTACGCGCTGACGGCCGGGAGCGGGCGCCTGCGCGCGGAGTGGCCGGACGGCGAGTACTCCCCCGTGGTGGCGGCGAACCACCGCCTCTATTTCGTGGGGCTCGGCCAGCTCTACGCGCTCTCGCCTCGCTAGTCGTCTCGAGATCGAACGTCAGGCGGAGACGGCGACCCGGTCGGCGATCGGGAGCTCGAAGGTGAAGGTCGCTCCCCGGCCCGGGTCGGACTCGACCCAGATCCGCCCGTTCATCGAGCGGACGAGCTCGCGGCAGATGTAGAGCCCGAGGCCGCTGCCCCCGATGCCGCGCCGGTGGTCGGGATCGAGGCGATAGAACTTCTCGAAGATCCGCTTCTGCTCGCCGAGCGGGATCCCGAGCCCTTCGTCGCGCACCGTGAAGCGGACCCAGCCGCCGTCCGCCTCGACGCCGAGCTCGATCCGCCCTCCGTGCGGCGAGTACTTGATCGCGTTGTCGAGCAGGTTCGTGAGTACCTGCCGCGTGCGCGCCGCATCGCCTGCCACCTTCGGCATCACGGCCGGAACGGACACGTCGATCGTGGTGTCGTCGCCGACGCGGAGGCGCGCGGCCGAGGCGGCCGCCCAGACGAGCTCCTCCGCGTCGAACGGCTCGGTCACGACCCGCAGCGAGCCGCTGTCGAGCTGGCCGGTGAGGAGGATCTCCTCCACGAGATCGGCGAGCCGCTTCGACTGCACCGAGATCATGTCGAGGAGCTCGTGCCGTGTCCGGCTGCTCAGGTCGTGCCCGCGCTCGAGCAGGGTCAGCGCCGCGCCGTGCAGCGAGGCGAGCGGCGTGCGCAGCTCGTGCGAGATCGTTGCGACGAACTGCGCGCGCAGCTCCTCGAGCCGCCGCTCGCGCGTGACGTCGCGGAACGCGTAGACGATGCCCTCGCCCAAGGTCACGCCGGTGATCGAGAGCCAGACCTCCCGCCCGTCGACCTCCAGCGGGACGGTCTCGGCACTCGACGCGTCGTCGGCGTCGCCCGGCCGGCGCGCCACCGGGATCCGCGCCGCGATCTCCTCCCAGCCGGGGATCGTCTCCGCCGCCCGCCGGTCGCAGATCGCGTCGGAGCGGAGCCCCGTGATCGCCTCCGCAGCCTGGTTCCAGAGACGGATCACGCCGTCTCGGTCGACGAGGAAGACGCCGTCGCCGACGTGTGCGAGCACCCGCTCCGCCTGCTCGCGCTCCTGCCTCGAGACCCGGCTGCGCGCGATCGACGGCGACACGGCGTACGCAAGGGCGAGGAGCGCAAGGACGAGCCCGAGACCGAGGCCGACCACACGCCAGCGGGCCGTGCTCGCCGCCGAGTCGATGACCGAGCCTCGCTCCAGCACCACGAGCTCGACGCGGCTCGCGGCGCGCCCGAGACCCGTGCCCACCGCCCGATAGCGGCTGCCGCCAGCGCGGATGTCGCTGCCGCTCTCGGAAGGCGTCCCGGCGTCGATCCGCACGGTGCCTTGCGAGGTCACGAGCTTGCGGCCCTCGGCGACCGCCAGCTCGTGCCGGGGGCCGAGAAGGGCTCTTCGGCTCAAGGCGCGGACGAGGCCGCTGCTCAGCGGCGCGAAGACGACTACCTGGCCGATCCTGTGCCCCTTCGAGAGGACGTCGACCCTGCGCACCGCGACCGCCGAGGGCGGTGCGGTCTGCGGCGAGCGGGAGAGTCTGCCCGTCCTGGGGTCGAGGCTCCACGCCAGGACGGGCGGCCCGCCGTGCAGGAAGTCGAGCTGGACGCGCTTCTGGCCGGCGAGCCTGCTCGCGGCCGCGTCCGCAGGTGAGACGAGGGAGCGGTAGGCGCCGCCTGCGGAGTCGAGGCTTCGAGTCAGCCTCGCGTCGGCGCTGTTTCGCTCGCGCTGGGCGGCGTAGCCGCCCAGCCCCCAGGCGGCGACGACGAGCGGGGTCGCGAGGAGCACGAGTGCGGCAGTGAGCCTGAGACTGCCCGGTCGCGTCCTGGTGGGTGCGTGCGGCTTCATCGTTGGCGCCGCGACGGCCGCAACGACGGGCGATCGAACCGTAGCGTGGGGAAGGCTGCTTTTCCAGCCCGGAAGCAGGGAGAAATGCCGAGCCGATCAGGCGCGAACGCGCCGCTCGAAGACGCGCTCGAAAGCCGCGTCGACGCCGGCAGCGAGCGCACCCTCGATCACCGCCGCCTCGCCGAGAGCCGAGACCTCGACGCGCGGCGCCGGGAACGGCAGCCAGTTGCCGAGATGACGCCGGACCGGATCGACGAGCTCCGGGTTGGCTCCGACGCTGCCGCCGAGCACGAGCAGCGGCAGGTCGAGGGTTGCGGCGAGCGGCAGTGCGTGGAGCGCGATGCGGCGAGCTGCCTCCTCGACGACTCCGGCGGCCGCCTTGTCGCCGCCACGGGCCGCGGCGAAGACCTCCGCGACGTCGTACGGCGGCTCGAGGATCGTCTTCTTGCCCGCGACCGCCTGCGCGGCGTACCCGGAGAGCGCGGCGGCGCACGGATCGACGTCGTCCTCTCGCCCGTTGCGAACTGCGTCGAGCTCGCCCGCGGCGCCGTTGTGGCCACGGTGGAGCTTCCAGGCGAGGACGACCGCCGCGCCGAGGCCCGACCCGACGAAGAGGAACGCGAAGTCGGGGACGCCCTGGGCGACGCCGTGCCGCTGCTCGCCGAGCGCGGCGAGATTCACGTCGTTCTCGAGTCGCACCGGCACGCGAAGAGCCCGCTCGAGCTCCTCCTGGATGCCGGCCGCTCCCCAGCCGGGAAGGTCGGCGGACGACACTCTCCCGTCGGTCGGGGAGGCGACCGCCGGGACGGCGACGACGGCGTTCTCGAGGAGGTCCGGCGCGAGCGTGCTCCTGCGCACGAGCGAGCTCACGGTGGTCGCGAGCACGTGGACCCGTTCCTCGATCGAGCCGCGACTCCGGATCTCCTCTCTCGCCCGGATCTCGCCGGCCAGATCGGAGAGCGCGGCACGGACGACGTTCGCTCCGAAGTCGACGCCGACGACGACGGCCGCTTCCGGGTCTGCCTCGTAGTAGACGGCACCATAGTGCGGCCGGCGCACCTCGGGAGCGCTCTCGCGGACGAGCCCGTCCTCGAGCAGGGCACGCAGCACACCCGACACGGTCGGCCGCGAGATGCCGGTCTGGCGCGCCACCTCGGCGCGCGAGATCGGACCGGACGAGCGAACCGCTTCGAACACGGTGCGCTCGTTCAGCGTGCGCAGCAGCGCCGGCACGGCCCTCGTCTCGGTCATCTCGTAAGTAAGATTAACCAGAATGAGGATCGCGGTCGTCGGCGGAGGCTCGACCTACACGCCGGAGCTCGTCTCGGGACTGACGCGGCTCTCCGTCGACGAGCTCGCGCTCCAGGACGTCGATGCCGAACGCCGGGACGTCGTCGGCGGGATGGCGCGGCGGATGCTGGCGCGGCAGTCGTTCGCCGGCCGGCTCGAGGTGACCGGAGATCTCGACGCGGCGATCGCCGGAGCCGACTACGTCCTGATCCAGATCCGGGTCGGAGGCCAGGAAGCACGGCTGCGCGACGAGACCTTGCCGCTCGCGTGCGGCTGCATCGGCCAGGAGACGACCGGCGCAGGCGGCTTCGCGAAGGCGATGCGCACCGTGCCCGTCGTGCTCGACATCGCCGAGCGGGTTCGCGCGCTGGCCGCGCCGGACGCGTGGATCGTCGACTTCACGAATCCGGTCGGCATCGTGACGCGGGCGCTGCTCGACCACGGGCACCGCGCCGTCGGTCTCTGCAACGTCCCGATCGGCTTCCAGCGGAGGTTCGCGGAGTGGCTGGGAGTCGAGCCGGCCCGCGTCGTCGTCGACCAGGTCGGGCTCAATCACCTGACCTGGGTACGCGCGGTGCTGCTGGACGGCGAGGACGTCCTGCCCGGCCTCCTCGCGGAGCACGGGGACGAGCTCGCCGACGAGATCGAGCTTCCGCGCCGCCTGCTCGACGAGCTCGGGGCCGTGCCCTCCTACTACCTGCGCTACTTCTACGCGCACGACGCGGTTCTGCGCGAGCAGCTGGACTCCGAGCCGCGTGCAGCCGTCGTGCAGGACATCGAGCGGAGCCTCCTCGATCTCTACCGGGATCCGGCGGCGGACGAGCGGCCCGATCTCCTCATGCAGCGCGGAGGCGCCTACTACAGCGAGGCCGCGCTCGGGTTGATCTCCTCGCTCTCCTCCGACGACGGCGCCGTGCACGAGGTGGACGTCCGCAACGCCGGCACGCTCGCCGGCCTGGCGGACGACGACGTGGTCGAGGTGCCCGCGCGCGTCGGCCGGGCGGGTCCGGCGCCGCTGCCGCAGGCGCCGCTCGCACCCGAGCTGCTGGGGCTCATCCAGCACGTCGCGGCCTACGACCGGCTCGCCGTCCGCGCTGCGCTCAGCCGGGATCCGGTGGATGCCCGTAAGGCGCTGCTTGCGCACCCGCTGATCGGACAGGTCGAGCTCGTGGACGGCCTCGTCGACCGGCTCGTCGCCGAGGCCGTCCGCTGAAGACGGTCTTCGCGGTCGACGGCGGCGGCTCGAAGACGGATGCCGCCCTCGTACGCGAGGACGGCTCGCTCCTCGGCTTCGCGCGCGGGCCTCTCAGCCACCCGCACCACATCGGCGTCGAGGCAGGCGCCGACGCGATCGACGGGCTGGCCGCGCAGGTCGGTGCGCCCGCGGACCTCGCCGTGCTCCTTGTGGCCGGGCTCGACTTTCCGGACGAGGAGGAGGCCTTTCGGGCGGAGGCCGAGCGCCGCGGGTGGGCCGAGGAGATCGTCGTGGGGAACGACACCTTCGCCGTCCTGCGGGCGGGAAGCGAGCGGGGCTGGGGCGTCGCCGTCACGTGCGGGTCCGGGATGAACTGCGTCGGCGTCGGACCGGACGGACGGCAGGCGCGGTTCGCCTCGCTCGGCGCGGTCAGCGGCGACAGGATGGACGGTGCCGGCGCCGTCGGCCAGGCCGCCCTCGGGGCGGCGGTCCGCAGCGAGGACGGCCGCGGCCCGAAGACGGTGCTCGAGCGGCTCGCCCCCGAGCATTTCGGTTTCGCGACCCCGGTCGAGCTCGCGCGCGCCGTGCACGCGGGCGAGATCGCGTGGCCGCGGCTCGGAGAGCTCGCCCCGCTCGTGTTCGAGGCCGCCGAGACCGACGCGGTCGCCGGCGAGATCGTCGACGAGCAGGCGGCCGAGGTCGTCGCCTACATCCGCGCCGCGCTGCGGCGGCTCGACCTCGCCGGCGGCGAGGTGGAGGTCGTCCTCGGTGGAGGCGTGCTCCAGGCGGGCAACCGGCGCCTGCTCGGCGGAGTCGAGGCGGGCGTGCGGGAGCTCGGCCCGAAGCTGCTCCTGCGCGTCGCCGCCTCACGGCCCATCGTCGGCTCGGTGCTGCTGGGGCTCGACCGCTTGGGGGCAGAGCCGGATGCCTACCGGCGGGCGCGCGCGAGTCTCGATCGAGCGGCCGCGTCAGTCGGCGACGTGGCAGGCCACGCGGCGGCCGTCCGCGAGCTGCCGTAGCTCAGGCGTCACGGTCTCGCACTCCGCGATCGCGAACGGGCAGCGGGGCCGGAAGCGGCAGCCGGGCTTGGGATCGACGACCTTCGGCGGCTCGCCGACGTCCCGCGCGTCGGCGAGGCGGAGCTCGGCGCGGGGATCGGGCACCGCCGAGACGAGGAGCTGCGTGTACGGATGCTTCGGCCGCTGCAGCACGTCCTCGGTCGGGCCCTCCTCGACGAGATGGCCCGCGTACATGACGACGACGCGGTCGGCGAGGTAGCGCGCGCTCGCCACGTCGTGCGTGATGTAGAGGAACGAGACGCCTTCGTGCTCGCGCAATTCCCCCATGAGGTTGAGGATTCCGACCCGGATCGAGACGTCGAGCATCGAGACAGGCTCGTCCGCGACGATGAGCTTCGGCCGCAGCGCGAGTGCCTGGGCGAAGCCGACCCGCTGGCGCTGGCCCCGCTCAGCTCGTGCGGGAAGCGGCGCCGTGTGTCGGTCACCGGCACCAGGCCGACGGCCTCGAGCACGCGGGCCAGCTCCGTGCGGCGCTCCGCGCGCGACAGCTCGCCGCGATGGAGCTTCATCCCGCGGAGGATCCCGTGCGAGATCCGGTAGGCGGGGTTGATCGAGCTGTACGGGTCCTGGAACACCATCGGCACGGCCGCGCTGTAGGCGAGCCGGTCGCGCCGCCCGCGCAGGCGGCTGAGCGGCCGGCCCTCGAACCAGATCTCGCCGCGGGTCGGCCGGTGGACGAGCGCGAGCAGCCGGGCGATGGTGCTCTTGCCGCTGCCGCTCTCGCCGACGAGCGCGACGATCTCTCCGCGGCCGATCGTCAGGCCGACGTCGTCCACTGCGTGCAGCGTCTGCCGCGAGAGGAGCTTCCCGACCCGGAAGTGGCGGGTCAGGCCCTCGGTGCGGAGGAGTGGCTCGTGGCCGTTGCCGCTCACTCACCTGCTCCCTGGCGAAGGCACCGCACGAGCGCGCCGTTCACGCGATAGAGGGGGATCTCCCCTTCGAGGCAGCGCGGCTCCACGACCGGGCAGCGCGGCGCGAAGCGGCAACCCACCGGCGGATTCGCGAGGTCCGGAGGCGCTCCAGGAATCCCGAGCAGCCGAACCTTCGGCCCACGGAGCGAGGGAAACGCCTCGAGCAGCCCCTGCGAGTACGGGTGGAGTGGCCTGGCGAACAGGTCCCTCGTCGTGGACAGCTCGGCGACCTGGCCGGCGTACATGACGAGCAGCCGGTCGGAGAAGTGGCTGACGAGCGACATGTCGTGGGTCACGAAGATGACCGCGAAGCCGAGCCGCTCCTGCAGCTCCTTGATCTGCACCATCAGCGACCGCTGCGCGACCACGTCGAGGGCGGACGTCGGCTCGTCCATGATCACGAGATCGGGCGTGAAGAGCAGCGCCATCGCGATCATCGCCCGCTGCCGCATCCCGCCGGAGAGCTGGTGCGGATAGCTGTGGAGGTGCACGGGGTCGATGGAGACGAGCCTGAGCACCTCACGAGAGCGCTCCTCGATCTCCGCCTTGGACATGTTCGAGTGGGCGCGGCAGGCGTCGCGCATCTGCTCGGCGACCGTCAGCACCGGATTGAGCGCGTTCATCGCGCTCTGCATCACGACCGAGAGGTCGCGCCAGCGGACCCGCCGCAGCTCGCGCTCCTCGAGCAGGACGAGGTCGCGCCCCTGGAAGAGCACGCGCCCGCCGACAATCTCGCCCGGCAGCGGCGAGCCGAGCAGGCGCGCGATCGCGTACAGGAGGGTCGACTTCCCGCAGCCCGACTCGCCGACGATCGCGAGGAACTCGCCGCGCGCGAGCTCGAGGTCGACGTGGTCGACGGCGACGACCGGGCCCTGGAGTCCGCCGCTTCCGCCGCCGCGGTCGTGAGAGCCGCGCGGGACGCCGGAGCACGTCTTCGCAGCGCCCGCAGCGTCTTCGCGGCGGCGGCTGCGGGCGACAGCCGGGCGCGCGAGGTGGTCGCGACAGAGGCGGCGATCGTCGCGCGTGCCCTGACGGCGGTGGTCGCCGTCGTGGATCCGGAATTGATCGTGCTCGGCGGCGGCATCGGCCGAGCGCCGGGCTTCGCGGAGGAGGTCGGAGCCCGGCTCGCCGAGCTCTCCCCGGTCGTCCCCGACGTCCGTCCGAGCGCGCTCGGCGAGGGCGCGGTTGTCGACGGCTGCCTCGCGGTCGGCAGCGACCAGCTGTGGCAGCGCATCCTCAGCTCCCGCCTCGCAGCCGAGACGGAGTAGCGCGCGGCGGCCGCTCCAGCCACACCCTCGATCGGGTTCCAGGAGGACCCGGTCGCTGCCGATGCTGTCACGCGTGGCGGGTGTCGCCGTGTGGCGGGGGACGTTCGGGGCCGCCGAGGCCGAGCGACTGCTTTGGCGTGCGGGCTTCGGCCCCCGGCCCGGTGAGGCACAGAAGCTCGGGCGCCTCGGGCTCGAAGGCGCCGTCCACCAGCTGACGAACCCGGGGCGGGAGCACCTCGTCGGGCCGCGGCCCCACGACCGGAACGGACGGCCGCTCGCCCCGCTCGACGCCTGGGGGCACGATCACGTCTGGTGGCTCGACCGGATGGTGAGAACCTCGCGGCCGCTCGTGGAGCGGATGACGCTGATCTGGCACGACTGGTTCGCGACCTCGAACGACGGCGTCGGCTCGCAACGGCTCATGCTCGACCAGAACCACCTCTTCCGCAAGCACAGTCTCGGCTCGTTCCACGAGCTGCTGCTCGACGTGACCCGCGACCCGGCGATGCTGCTGTGGCTGAACGGCAGCGACAACTCCAAGGACTCGCCGAACGAGAACTACGCGCGGGAGATGATGGAGCTCTTCACGCTCGGAGCCGACCGAGGCTACACCGAGCACGACGTCCGCGAGCAGGCGCGGGCGTTGACCGGCTTCCGGAACAACTGGGACCAGAACCTCGGGCCGGTGAAGTTCCGCTACGACCCGAGCTATCACGATCCAGGGCGAAAGACGATCTTCCGGCACCGCGGCCGGTTCAATTGGAAGGACTCGTGCCGGCTCTGCGTGACGCATCCGGATCACCCGTCCTTCTTCGTCCTGAAGCTTTGGAGCTACTTCGTCCCGGAGGCGCCCGACCACGGTACGCAAAAGGCGCTGGAGCGGCTCTACAAGTCCTCGAAATACGCGGTGCGGCCCGTCGTCGCCGCGATCCTCCGTCACCCTGCGCTCCACCGCGGCCCGAGGCTGGTCAAGCCGCCGGTCGTCTACAACGCCGGCCTGCTGCGCCGCATCCGCCGCGGAATCGACACCACCGACTGGACGTGGCTGGACTCGATGGCCGGACAGCAGCTCTTCTACCCGCCGAACGTGGGCGGCTGGGACGACACGCGCTGGCTCGACACCGCGACCTGGCGCGGACGCTGGTGGATCGCCCAGTACGTGCTCGACCGCCATGCGCTCGACCCGGGGAAGGCTCACCAACCCTACGACGCGCAGAAGCTCCTCGACGGCGCCTGCACGTTCTGGCACGACCCTCCACTCGGCCGTGCCACGCGCCACGCGCTCACCACCTTCGCCCACCGGGCACTCCACGACGCGAAGGGCGTCGCGTGGAAGCGCGAGCAGTACCCGGTCATGGTGCAGAACGCGCTCCGCCAGCTGATCGCCGTCTCGCCGGAGCTGCAGGCCGCATGACGAGGTGCAACCACTGCGACGGGCTTTCGCGCTCACGGCTCCTCCATCGCGCGCTGGCCGAGGCCGGCCACGGGCTGCCGGCGATCGAGCCGGGAATGCCGCTCCCGGCCGGGACGGGCCTCACCCGGCGCCGCTTCCTCACCCGGAGCCTCGGCGCCGCCGTCGCCGTCTATGGCGGCTCGCGGCTCGGGCTCCGCGCGCTCGAGGAAGGAATCGCCGCCGCGGCTTCCGGCCCCGTAGCACCGATCCTCGTCTCCATCTTCCTCGAGGGCGGCGCCGACGGCCTCTCCGTGCTGTCACCGCAGGGCGATCCGCTGTACAAGCAGCTACGGCCGCAGCTCGCGCTCGCCGGCGGGACCCCACTCGCCGAGGACGACCGCCTCTACTGGCACCCCGCGCTCACCGGCCTCCAGCAGCTCTACTCGGAGCAGAAGGTCACGGTGCTCCCGGCGGTCGGCTACACCCACGCCGACCAGTCGCACTTCACGTCCCGGCACTACTGGGAGGTCGGGGCGACCGACACGTCGCTTCGGACCGGCTGGCTCGGGAGGTACCTCGACCGGGCCGGGAGAAAGGACAACCCGCTCCAGGGGCTCTCGCTCGAGGACACCCTCGCCCCGGCGCTCGCCACCGCCCGGGTTCCGGTCGCGTCGATCTCGGGCCCCGACCAGTACGACTTCTACAGCAAGCGAGTCTGGGGCGAGGTCGAACAGCGGATGCTCGAGGCGATCGGCCTCCTCGGTCACCAGCCGGCGGACGCGGGCCTGCGCACGGCCGGCAACGTCGCGGCGCAGGTGGACCGTCTGCGCCGGCAGCTGATCCCGTTCCAGTCGTCGAACGGGTTCGAGAGCCCGGTGACCTATCCGCAGTCGGACGACCCGTTCCCGCAAAGGCTCGCCGGGCTCGCCGCCATGCTCGGCGCCGGCCTGCCGCTCCACTGCGTCGCCCTGACGGCTCCGGGCGAGTACGACACCCATGCCGGCGAGCCGGCCGCCCTGACGCAGGGACTGCAGCTGACCGCAGACTCGCTGCTCGCGTTCCAGCGCGACCTCGAGGCGCGGGGGCTCGCCGACCGGGTCCTCGTGCACGTCTGGTCGGAGTTCGGCCGCCGAGCCGCGGAGAACGGCGACAGCGGGACCGATCACGGCGCGGCCGGAGTCGGCTTTCTCGTCGGGACCCGCGTGGCCGGCACGATGGTCGGCGAGTTTCCCGGTCTGCAGAAGGGGTTGGACGCGGACGGCAACGTTTCGGCCACCTCCGACTTCCGGAGCGTCTATGCGGCCCTGCTCGAGCAGTGGTTCGGCGTGGACGCCGCCGCGGTGATCCCGAATGCCCGCTCCTTCCCCCGGCCGAAGCTCGTCGCATGATCCTCCCCGCGCATGCGCAGCGCCCGCCTGCCCGCGTGCAGGTGGTCGCGCAGGAGTTCCGCTACAGCCTCTCGCGCTCAACGGTCAGAGCGGGGCGTGTCATCGTCGAGCTCGTCAACCGCGGCCAGGACACGCACGACCTCGACCTGCGCCGGGTGGGCGGCACGAGGATCATCCGGTTCCCCGCCGTGCAGCCGGGCCAGGTCGTCGACCGCGAGCTGAGGCTCGAGCCCGGCAGATACATGCTCTGGTGCGCAGTGGCGGACCACCGCGAGCGCGGCATGCACGCGGTGCTGCGGGTGGTTCGGGTGCCTGCCCGCCAGTAGTCAGTCGGCGTTGGGCCGTTCCAGCTGGTTTCCGGTTTCCCGGCCGAGAACGCCTTCTTTGAATTCGCGCATGCCTTGCCCCAGTGAGCGTCCCATCTCGGGCAGCCTGCGTGCTCCGAAGAGCAGGAGGATCACGACCAGGAGGAGCAGGAGGTGGAACGGGTTCTCGAGTCCGCTGAGCATGTCTGTCGCGACTGCTAGGCGTGGGCGGGGTTTTGCGCGTGCCGGCTGGCCGGGTCGACGCCCGCATAGGTGAGGAAGTCGACCATGCGGAAGCCGAGGCCCGCGTTCGAGATCGGGGCGGTCGGGGTCCAGGAGGGGCTCGCGTTGAGGTAGCTGTTCGGGTCGCTCTGGATCAGGCCGACCAGGACTTCTGCGACGATCCGGCCGGCGACGGGGCCTAGGTGCAGGCCCGACGCGGCGACCTGGGCCTCCTTGAGGGCGTAGTACCAGAGCGGCGTGCTCTTGTGGAGGTCGAAGCCGTACTTCTTCAGCTCGGGATTGATCAGCGGCGTGGCACCCATCGCAGCGGCGATCGACTGGCCGGAGGGAAGGCTCCAGGTGACTTGACGGAGGAGGTTCCGCTGCGGCAGCACCGTCGGCTGGTCGTGGCTTGCAATCGTGCCGAGCGGCAGCGTGAACAGGGGGCTCGAGATGTGCGTGTCGATCTGCTTGTTGCGCTTGACGTTGCCGTCGCCGAAGTCGAAGAAGGTTTGCCAGCCGATGAAACGGCGCGGTGCGTGGCAGCCGATGCCGCGCAGGTCGCTCGGGTCGGGCGTCACCGCGTTCTGGCCTGGATCGAAGATGAAGCCGAAGAAGGGGCTGCCGTCCTCGTTGCCCTTCAGGTTCGCGCGGTAGGACGGGCGCACCATGCTGTGGCCGAAGCGGTAGCAGGCTCCCTGGAACTCGACCGGCATGAACCCCTGTCCGAGCCCGACCGTGTAGAAGCGTCGGCCGTTCTGCAGGACGTCACCCGCCAGGTCGGAGCCCACGAAGAGGGGCAGGAATTCGTGCAGCACGAGCCACTGGTAGTGCCAGGTCGTCGCTTGCCGCGCCTGCGCATAGTCGTCGGGGTAGCTCAGCCCGTTGCTGCGCGCGTCGTCGACCTGCCGATTGTGGAACTTGATGAAGGCGCAGTGCAGCCCGGCGATCATCATGTTCTCGTCGTTGCGGGGGTCGCCGACGATCGCGGTGCCGTCGCCGGTGCGCGGCAGGTCTTCGAAGCCGGGCGAGCCGTCGGCGAACGTGCCGCCAGAGCCGAGCAGGAGCTTCGAGTGGTCGGCCGGGTCGTACAGTGCGGGGCTCCCGACAGGCCCGTCGCCGTAGACGGAATCCAGGTCCAGGGCGGGCGTTCGACCGTTGGGCGAGGTGAACGGGTCCGTCGTCACGCCGAGCTTCGAGCTCGTGTCGAAGGTGATGTCGTGATCGATGAACTGGCCCATGAAGGTGGTTCCCGCCGTATGGGTCGGGTTGTCCGGGTTGTTCTTGCTCAGGTCCGGGTTCGTGATCAGGGCGATCGGCCCCTGGCTCAGATCGTCTTTGGCGTCCAACAGGCCGCCTCTGGCCCCGAGAGCCAGCATGGCCCGGTCGAGGCCGGGGGCCGCGTTCGCGAAGGGCGGAAGGTTCGGGAAAAGACGCCCGAACGTCTGACTCCCGGTCGACGCGTAGAGACTCCGCGCAGGTGCCGCGCGAACCGGCCGGGCGAAGGCACCGGCCACGCCGCCGCTCAGTGCGACGGCTCCCGCGCCGGCGCCGGCCCTCTTCAGGAAACCACGTCTGCTGTAGCGTCCGGGCCCCCGGCGCTCCTGCGTCGTGCTCATCTCACCCTCCTTGGCTGACGACTTCGGTGACGCGCTCGCTCGGGAGCGCGGCCCGCCGCGCCGCCTCCCGCACGACCTCGACGGATCCCGCCTCGTAGAGGTAGAAGCACGTCTCTTCTTCGGGCGCAAAGAACGAACGAAGGCAGACGACCGGGATGCCCTCTCGGCTCATCTCCTCAGCGGTTCGATGCGCTCGTCCGGCTCCGCGCTCGACAGCGGCGAGATCGCTTCGAGCCACGTACTGCTCGACGAGGAACTCGGCCATGGCCGCGAAACTACGCCGGCCATGACGACCGCGAAATACCGGAAACCTGGAATCTTTGAGCTAGCGGAGCGCCGCGGCGAGCTGCGTGCGGGAGCGGAGTCCGAGCTTCGCGTACGCGTGCGACAGGTGCTTCTCGACCGTGTACGGGCTGACGACGAGCTTCGCGGCAATCTCCTTGTTCGAGAGGCCGGCGGCGGCAAGCCGCACGATGCGTTCCTCGCTCGCGGTCAGGGATCCGTCCTGACCAGGGCGCTTGGCGCCCAGCCGGGCCAGTTCGTCGGCCGCTTCGCGCGACCACCCCGGCGCGCCCATGAGGTTGAACGAGGCGACCGACCGCTCGAGGACGGCGCGTCCCGCGCCCCACTTCCGCAGGCGCCGCAGGCGTCCGCCCAGACTGAGCAGCGCGCGCGCCTCGTCGAACTGCAGCCCGAGTCGGCCGTATTCCGCGGCAGCCCCCGACAACCGAGCCGCAGCGCCTTCGTCGTATGTCGACGAGATGCGGATCAGGGCCCGGCAGCGAGCTGCTGTCGCGAGGCCCCAGGGGTGTTTCTGCTCGACGGCGAGCTCGGCCAGTCGCTCCGCGACGGCGGTGGCTTCGTCGACCTCGTCCAGCTCGACGAGAGCCTCGACGAGATCCGGCGCAGCCGGAAACACGCCCGGATCGTCGATCCCTTGCCCTTGTGTGTACTCCCACACCGCCCGCAGATGCACCGCCGCGCGTGCAGCGTCGTGGTCGACGAGCGCAGCGAGTCCCCGTGCTCGCAGCGCCTCCAGCCGGTCCCATCCCATGCCTGTCCGGTCGCACCCGGCGATCGCACGCGCCGCCCAGTGGTCGGCCTCGTCGACGAGCCCTCGCTCCGCCGCGAGTAGCGCTTGGCAGCGTTCGTACATGGGCCAGATGACACGCTCCGAGGTCTCGGCCCAGGCGTCGAGCAGGCGCGCCGCGGCGTCGAAGCGGCCGATCCGAAGCTCCAGCTCGCACATGTGCAGACGCTGAAGCGCGTATGGGTACGGCTCTCCGCGCTCGTCGGCGGTCCGTAGCAGCTCGCCGAAGAGTGAGCGTGCTCGCTCGATTTCGCCACGCCACACGAGTCTCTGACCGGCGATCCGCCAGGGTGACCACGATGTGGGGTACGCACTCTCGTCGGCCCGTTCGAATTCCCGGCAGAGCTCCTCGATCGGCTCGCCCCGCAGGGCGCGCGCCCACGCCAGCGTGAACAACACCTTCCGCAGGGATTCCCCCCGGGGCCTCGGCACACGCTGCAGCAGACCGGCCATCGCCGACTCGACCGCGGGCACCTGCTCGACCCGGATGACCGCCGTGTTCTCGCCGAGCTGCGCAAGAACGGCGGCGTGGAGGTCGGGATCCTCTCGGCTTTCCTCGCGAGCACGCTCCAGCAGATCGCGCACCTCGTCGTTCGTGTCGACGATCCCTTCCATCAGCAGCAGGTACGTCCTGGCCCGCACTCTCCCGGCAGGAAGACTCGGGAGCGCCCTCCCGCAAGAGATCGGTCAGCCGTTCTTCTTCACCCGCCCGCGACAGGCAGTCGGCGAGCGTGAGCAACCGTTCGTCGCGCTCGGGCGCGTCTTCGGGTGTAAGGCGAAGCGCATGGTCGGCGAGCTCCGCGGCCTCGCGCCACGCCCCGCGGGCGGAAGCGGCAACGGCAGCCTCGGCAGCCGCCGTCGAGAGTCGAGCATCTGGATCCTGGGCCGCGAGCACGAGGTGGCGTACACGGAGCCGCTCGTCCCTCACCACCCGGGAGAGGTCGCCATGAAGTCGTCGGCGCTCGGCCGGAGTCGAGTGTGCGAGTGCGGCCGAAGCGAGCAGGGGGTGGCCGGGAAGGACCCTGCCCCGCTCACTGCGCACGACGCGGCTTGCCAGAGCTTCTTCCAGGGCCGACCCCCCGAGCAGCCCGCCGACCTCAGCTTCTCCGAGGTCGCCGTTGAGCGCGGAGGCGAGAAGCAGCCGTCGAACCGCCGCCGGCAGCCGCTCGACGCGGCTGCCGAAGAGCTGATCGAGCGCCCCGGGAAGCGGCAGCTCACCGGCGGCACCGACACCGCGCTCGGCGGCCACGCGGCCCAGCTCGAGCGCGAACAGCGGATTTCCGCCGCTGAGCTCGAAGATCTGGCGGAGGACCGGACGGCGTGGAGCGCTCAGGCCAAGTCTGCTCGACAACAGGCGGCGAATCGCTCCGAGGCTCAGCCCGACGATCTCGAGCGTACGAAGCAAGGGCGCCGGGACTGCCTCCTCCCACTCCGAAGGCTGGCCAGGACGTCTTGTCAGCAGGAAGCGCACCGCCGGCCGGTCGAGCCTCCGGGTGGTGAAGACCAAGGCCTGAGCCGAGGCGGGATCGACCCACTGGACATCGTCGACGGCGATGACGACGTCCCCGTGAGCCGAGAGCTCCCGCAGGACGCCAAGGACGCCCGATGCGATCGCGCGTGGCTCCGGCGGCACCGCCCCCGGCTCGGCGCGGAGGAGCGTCACCTCGAGCGCCGATCGCTGCGGGGCGGGAATGGCCGACAGGGCGCCGATCTCGACGCTTTCGAGCAGATCTGCCAGAACGGTGAAGGAGAGCTGAGTCTCGGCCCCGCTCGCCCGGGCCCAGAGGACGCGCGCGCCGCGCCCTCGCGCAGCGTCCAGTCCGGCCTCCCAGAGAGTCGTCTTGCCGATCCCGGGCTCGCCCACCAAGACCAGCGCCCGGGCGGTCGGATCGTGCAGAAACGCCTCGACAGCCGCGATCTCTTCCGCGCGTCCGAGCACCGGCGTCCGGGAGCTTCCGGTTTCGATCAGGCCCGAATCCAGCCCGCTCGTTCCCAACACCCTCATTGTCCTGCGCAGACCGGGACAAGACAAGAGGCCGGGATGACACGGTCACCGTCCGCGGAAGAGTGCCCCCGGCAAGAATCGAACTTGCGCACGCGGTTTAGGAAACCGCTGCTCTATCCACTGAGCTACGGGGGCCGCGGGACATTGTGCCGCGTCGGCGCGCGAGGGCGGCCCCGGCCGCAGAGTCACCAGATCGCTTCGTCGTTCTCCGGGTCGAAGAAGTGGAGCCGCTCGAGGTCGATCGCGACGCGGAGGGGCTGTCCCGTCCGCGCCGCGCTGCGCGGGCTCAGGCGGGCGGTCAGCATGACGCCCGAATCCCCGGCGGTCTCGGCCTCGGGCGGCTGAGGAGCTGGATCGGCGCCTGCCGGCCCGGTGTCCCCCGCGAGCGGGAAGTGGGCGATCACCTCGGCGCCGAGCTCCTCCGCGAGCGTGACCCGCACCGAAAGCGAGCTCCCGTTCGCCGAGGAGACGAGCGACGCGTCCTCGATGTCCTCCGGGCGTATCCCCACGACGACCTCTGCGCCGGTGTAGCGAGCAAGGCCCGGCCGCCGGGCGAGCAGCGAGCGCGGCAGCGGCAGGACCGCCTCGCCGAGCTGCGCGGAGATCGCGCCCGACTCGCCGGTGAGGCGGGCGCGGAGGAGGTTCATCGCCGGCGAGCCGATGAAGCCCGCGACGAAGGCGTTGGCGGGGCGCTCGTAGAGCACGTGCGGGACGTCGACCTGCTGCAGCCGTCCGTCGCGCATCACCGCGACGCGGTCGCCCATCGTCATCGCCTCCGTCTGGTCGTGCGTCACGTAGAGCGTCGTCGTCCGCAGGCGCTGGTGGAGCGTCGCGAGGTACGTGCGCATCTCGACGCGCAGCTTCGCGTCGAGATTCGACAGCGGCTCGTCCATGAGGAACGCGGCAGGCTCGCGCACGATGGCCCGTCCCATCGCCACCCGCTGGCGCTGGCCTCCCGAGAGCTGCGCGGGCTTCCGCCTCAGCAGGTCGTCCAGCTCGAGCATCTTCGCCGTCGAGAGCACGCGCGGCCGGATCTCGCGCTTCTTGACGCCGTGCAGCTTGAGCCCGTAGGCCATGTTGTCGTACACGGTCATGTGTGGGTAGAGCGCGTAGGTCTGGAAGACCATGGCGATGTCGCGGTCGGGCGGCGCGACGTCGTTGACGACCTGCCCGCCGATCAGCACCTCTCCGGCCGTCGCCCGCTCGAGACCCGCGGCCATCCGGAGCACCGTCGTCTTGCCCGATCCGGACGGCCCGACGAGGACGAGGAACTCGCCGTCCGCGACGACGAGGTCGAGGTCGTCGACCGCGACCGCCCCGCCGTCGAACGCCTTGCGCAAGCCGCGGAACTCGAGCTCGGCCATCTCAGCCTCCGTTCCTCTCTGCGATCAGGTCCCGGTACCAGAGCGCGCTGCGCTTCGGGATCCGGCGCTGCGTGGGGTAGTCGACGTAGACGATCCCGAACCGCTTCGCATACCCCCATTCCCACTCGAAGTTGTCGAGCAGTGACCACACGTAGTAGCCGCGAACGTCGACGCCCTGCGCTCTCGCCTCCTCGACCGCCGCGATGTGGGCCCGCAGGAACTCGACCCGCCGCTCGTCGTCCACGACGCCGTCGTCGAGGCGGTCCGCGAAGGCGGCTCCGTTCTCGGTGATCAGGAGCGGCAGGTCGCCGTAGTCGCGCTGAAGCCGCAGGAGGAGCTCCGTCAGCGCGCCGGGCACGACCGGCCAGTCCATCGCCGTGCGCTCGCCCTCCTGCTCGACCTCGCGAAGGCCGAGGATCGGGTCCTCGCCCGCGGCGACGAGATTGGGGCGGTAGAAGTTGACGCCGAGGAAGTCGAGCGGCTGGGCGATGGTCGCGAGGTCGCCGTCCCGGATCGCGTCGATCCGCCCGATCCGCTCCTCGTACAGGGCGAGCACGTCGGCCGGATACTCGCCTCGCAGGAGGGCGTCGAGGAACCAGCGGTTGTGATGGCCGTCGAGCCGGGCCGCGGCGGCGACGTCCTCGGGAGCGGCGCTCGCCGGGCGGGCGACCGTCAGGTCGAGGGTGATCCCGATCCGTCCCGTGCGTCCCGCTTCCCGGAACGCGCGCACGGCGACGCCGTGGGCGAGCAGCGCATGGTGGGCGGCGCTCACCGCGGCCGCCCGGTCGCGCAGGCCCGGGGCCTTGACGCCGAGCCCGTAGCCGAGGAACGCCGTCACCCACGGCTCGTTGTGCGTGATCCAGTCCCCCACGAGCCCGTCCAGCCCGTCGAGCACGAGCCGCGAGTAGTCGGCAAAGCGCTCCACGATGTCGCGCTCGGCCCAGCCGCCTCGGTCCTGCAGCGCCTGCGGCAGGTCCCAGTGGTAGAGCGTCGCGAGCGGCGCGATGCCGCGCTCGCGCAGGCCCTCGGCGAGCCGCCGGTAGAAGTCGAGGCCCTTCCGGTTGACGGGACCGCGGCCGTCCGGCTGCACCCGCGGCCACGAGACCGAGAAGCGGTAGCCCTGGAGCCCGAGCTCGCGCATCAGGTCGAGGTCCTCCTCCCAGCGGAAATAGTGCTCGCAGGCGGGCTCGCCGGTGTCGCCGTCCGCGACGTTGCCGGCGCAGGCGGCGAAGCGGTCCCAGATCGACTCGCCGCGGCCGTCCACACGCGTGGCGCCCTCGACCTGGAAGGCGGCGGTTCCGGCTCCCCAGACGAAGGGGGCGCCGGCACTCATCCCTTGATCGCCCCCTGCATGATGCCGCCGACGATCTGCCGGCCGAGCAGCAGGAAGACGCCGAGCAGGGGCAGGATCGAGATGAAGCAGCCCGTGAGGATCAGCGAGTAGTCGGGGACGTACGCGACGGTCGCGATGTCCGAGACCGCCACCTGCACCGTGGGATTCCGGGCGTTGAGGACGATGTACGGCCAGAGGAAGTCGTTCCACGTGTTCATGAAGGTGAGGAGGCCGAGCACCGCCACGATCGGGCGGACCGCGGGCAGGATCACGTGCCAGAAGACGCGCCAGGAGTTGCAGCCGTCGACTCGTGCCGCCGCGATCAGCTCGTTCGGCACCCCTCCGACGATGTACTGCCGCATGAGGAAGACGCCGAAGGCCGTGACGAGGTTCGGCGCGATCACGGCCTTGATGCTGTTGAGCCAGCCGAAGTGGATCATCTGGATGTAGAGGGGGATGAGCCCGAGCTGGACCGGCACGAGCAGCGTCGCGAGCACGAGCAGGAAGAGCAGCTTCCGGCCGCGGAACTCGAGCTTCGCGAAGGCGAAGCCGGCGAGGGCGCTGAAGAAGACCACCGACACGGTCACCGCCGACGAGACGATCGCGGAGTTGACGAGCGCCTTCGCGAAGTCGACGCTCACGATCCCGGAGTCGAAGAGCCGGTGGATGTTGTGGAACAGGTTCCCGCCCGGCAGGAGCTCCGGCGGGTAGGCGTAGACCGCGGCGTTCGTGTGCGAGGCGACGACGAACGACCAGTAGAGCGGGAAGAGCGACGCCACGACCACGAGGAGCAGGAAGAGGTACGTAAACGGCCCGGCGCTGTCGAACCGGCGTGCGACCGCCCGGCGCGTGCGCCGGCGCGGAATCCGCGAGGCGGCGGCGACCATCCCTTATACCTCCGCCGACCTGATCCGGCTGACGAGGACGTAGTTGACGAGCCCGAAGAGCGCGATCAGCAGGACGAGGCACCACGCGATCGCGGCCGCGTAGCCGAACTTGAACTGCGTCGAGCCGAGGAACTTCTCGTACAGGTACATCACGATCGTCTGGTACTGCCGTGACGCGCCCCCGGTGCCGCCGCTCGCCCGAGGCTGGAAGAGATACGGCTCGGTGAAGAGCTGCAGGCCGCCGATGGTCGAGATGATCACCGTGAAGAGGATCGTCGGCCGCAGCATCGGCACCGTCACGTGCACGAACTGCCGCACGCGCCGGGCCCCGTCGACCGCGGCGGCCTCGTACAGCTCCTCGGGGATGGACTGCATCGCCGCGAGGTAGATGAGGGCGTTGTAGCCGGTCCAGCGCCAGATCACCATCACGGAGAGCGCGATCCACGAGGAGAGCCGCCCGGACTCCCAGTAGACGTGGTGGATGCCGACCTGGCCGAGGACGTAGTTGAAGAAGCCGTAGTCGTGGCCGAACAGCTGCGTGAAGATGAGCGCCACCGCGACGAGCGAGGTCACCTGGGGGAGCAGGACGGCCATGCGGAAGAAGGTCCGCGCCCGCAGCTTCGTGTTCAGGACGTGCGCGATGACGAGCGCGAGCCCGAGCTGGGGGACCGTCGAGAGGAACCAGATCCCGAACGTGTTCTCCACGGCGTTCCAGAAGTAGGAGTCGTGGATGAGGAGCGCGTAGTTGTGGAGCCCGACGAAGTGGGAGACCGGGTCGAGCAGGTTCCGGTCGGTGAGCGAGACGTAGGCGGTGTAGCCGAGGGGGAAGAGGCCGAAGACGCCGAAGATGAGAAAGAACGGCGCGACGTAGAGGTACGGCGAGACCTTCGCGTCGAGCCTGCGCAGAACCCTGCGGCGGGTGGCCAGGGCGGCGACGGGGGGCTCGCCGCTTGCGCTTCGCGTTCCGGACACGACGCTCATCGGGCTCCTCGTGATCGTCTCAGGCCGGGCCGCGGGCGTCGAGGGGCGCCCGCGGCCCGACCGGCTGAGGGAGGGCTCTCAGCCTGCGTTGGCGACGTCCTTCAGGAACTGCTTCCAGGCCGCCGCCGGCGACTGCTTGTGCTGCTCCACTCGCTGGACGGCGTTGGAGGCGGCCGTCTGGAAGTCACCCTGGTGCGGTCCGAGAATCTGCGGCTTCAGCTTCAGCGCCGAGCTCGCGAAGATCTTGCCGACCGGCGCGTTGCTGAAGTACGGGTTCCGGAAGTTCTGCACCGCCTTGCTCTTCAGCACCGGGATCTCGCTCGAGAGGTTGCCCGTGTGCTTGAAGACGTACGTCTCGGACTTCGGCGACGTCAGGAACTTGACGAGCGCCGCCGCCTCCGCCGGATGCTGCGACTGCTTGGTGACCGTGAGGAACGAGCCGCCCCAGTTGCCGCCGCCGCCCGGGACCGGCGCGATGTTCCACTTGCCCTTGGCGTTCGGCGCCTGCCCCTGGATGTAGCCCATCATCCAGGCGGGGCAGGTGACGGTGGCGAAGGTCCCCTTCTTGAAGCCCGTGTTCCAGTCGTTCGAGAACGCGACGAGCCCAGCGTCCTCGTGGAGCTTGACGGCCTCCATCGTCAGGTTCCAGGCCTGCTTGACCTTCTTGTTGCTCGAGGCGATCACCTTGCCGCTCTTGGAGTAGTAGGCGGGGTTCGCCTGGCCGATGATCGCGTTGTAGAGGTTGCTGCCCGAGTCGATGAACTTCGTGCCCTTCGGGGCGTGCTTCTGGTAGCGCTTGCCGACGGCGAGGAACTTCGACCACGTGGGCCAGAGCTTCCCGAGCGCGGCCGGCTTGGTGGGCAGCCCGGCCTTCCTGAAGAGGTCGGTGCGGTAGCAGATGCCGAGGCTTCCGACGTCGGTGCCGAGGCCGATGACCGAATGGTTGCGGGCCACGGCCTGGTTCCACTTCCACGCCGGATAGCGGCTCTTCAGCTTCTTCGCCCCGTAGCTCCGGAGGTCGACGAAGTACCTAGGTTGAGCCGCGTACTGCGCGATGAAGCCGACCTCGATCGCCTCGATGTCGTCCGCGCCTGCGCCCGTGGCGAGATGCTGGGCGAGGGCGGTGTGGTGTGTCGCGTAGTCCTCGGTGTCTTCCTTGATCGTGATGCCCGGATGCGACGCCTCGTACTGCGTGTACAGGTCGTGGTAGCCGAAGTCGCCGAAGACGTCGATCGTCAGCGTGATGTTGGCGTGTCGCGAGGCCGAGGCGGCGGTGACCGACAGGCCGGACACAGCCGCGACAGCCGCGACCACGACGGCGAGGACGAGACGGCCTCGCCGGGTACGGATGCTCTTCACCCTTCTCCTCCTTCTGCTCTTGCCGAGGTCTGTGCCGGTGCCGTGTTCGACCGTCCCACCTCCTTCGCCCCACCGCACGACATGCGCACGACGAGCTCGACGGGCAGCGTCAGCGCGGCGGGAGTGGCTTCGGGGTTCTCGATCTGCTCTACGAGGGCGCGCGCGGCGGCGCGGCCGACGCCGACCTTGTCCTGGCGGATCGTGGTCAGCGACGGGTCGAGCAGCGACGCGAGCTGGATGTCGTCGAAGCCGACGACCGCGAGGTCGCCGGGAACGGAGAGGCCCCCCTCGCGCGCGGCCTTCATCGCGCCGACCGCCATCAGGTCCGCGGCGGCGAAGACCGCGGTGGGGGGCTCGGGCAGCGCGAGCAGCTCCTGCATCGCGCGCTCCCCGCTCTCGGTGTAGAAGTCGCCGATCCGCTCGTACTCGGGCCGGTCCTCGAGGCCGAGCGCATGGAGCTCGGCGCGGAAGCCGACGAGGCGGTCCGCGCCCGGCTTGCTGTCCTGAGGCCCCGCGATCGTCGCGATCCTCCGGTGGCCGAGGCCGTGCAGGTGTCGCACGGCGAGCCGCGCGCCGCCGACGTTGTCGGACGCGACGTGGGTGGCCTTCGGCCCCGACACGTCGAGGTCGACGCCGATGAGCGGGATGTCCGCCTCGAGCAATCGCGCGACCTCGGGGTCGGCGCGATCGACACCCATCAGCACGAGCCCGTCGACATGGTGGTGGCGAGCACGACGAAGGTACGAGTGGGCGCCGTCGCGGCTCGAGCCGGGCTGCTCGGTGGCGAACAGGAGGACGTCGTACCCTTGCGAGCCGACCCCGCGCTTGACGCCCACGAGAACGTCCTGGAAGAACGGGTGGCCGATGTCCGGGTGCTCGTGGCCGGTGAAGAGGACGACCCCGATCAGCTGCGACCGGCGCCGCACGAGCGTGCGGGCTGCCGCGCTCGGGGCGTAGTCCAGCGACCGGGCCGTGGCGAGCACCCGCTCGCGGGTCGCGGCGCTCACGTCGCCGTAGCCGTTGAAGACCCGCGAGACGGTGGATACGGATACGCCGCTGAGTTCGGCCACTTCACGGATGGTGCTCGTCCCGACCTCCGAAAACGTTTTAGCGGCGGCGACGTTAACGCGCCCTGGCGCAAAAGTCAAGAGGCGGCTTTATGGCTAAATGGTGCGGTGTGTCGCGCGGCGCAGCGCTACGGGAGCGTTTTAGCCCGACGTACCTACGAGGTTGCGCTGGTGCACTCCGTCGAGCGGCTCAGGGCCTCGTCGGCGTCGCGGGCCGCGAAGAGCTCCTCGCCCCGCTCCGCGAGATAGACCGCTCCGGCTGCGCCGGCGCCGAGGGCGGCGATCGCCACCGCAGGCCCGCGGAGCCGGATCCCGAACGCCTCGTCGAGGGAGTAGCGCCCCGGACCGCTGTCGGCGAGGGCGCCGAGAGCCGCGAGGACGATCGCCGGCAGCTCGATCCCGCCGTCCGAGTTCCAGAGGCCGTTCTTCCAGTGGACGTGGCGGATCGCGTTCGTCATCACGCCCGCGAGCATGCTCACGGCGACCGGCGTGAAGAGGCCGAGCGCGAGCAGCGAGCCTCCTCCGGCCTCCGCTGCGCCGGCGATCAGCGCGCTCTCGCGCCCCGGCTTGAGGCCGATCTGCTCGAAGAACTCGCCCGTCCCCTCCGGCCCCTGGCCGCCGAACCAGCCGGTGAGCTTCTGCATCCCGTGGCCGAAGAAGTAGCCGCCGATCGTCGCCCGCAGCATGAGCTTGCCGAGACCCATCGCGGCTTTCGGCTACCCCGAAGCCGCGACGGGAAACCACCGAGCTAGAGTCCGCCGGGATGAGCGACTTCGGCCTCGCAGCGCTGCTCGACTCGCGGCGCGGCGAGGATCTCGACCTCTGGGCGCGCACGATCAACCCACAGTTCGTGCGCGTCCTGCGCACGATCGGATTCGACCGCACGTGGGCGCGGGCGGAAGGCGCCTACCTCTACGACGCGGACGGCGCGCGCTACCTCGACCTGCTCGGCGGCTTCGGGATGTACGCCGTCGGCCGCAACAACCCGCGGGTGCGTGCGGCGCTCGTCGAGGCGCTCGAGCTCGAGACGCCCGGGATGACCGCGATGGGGACGACGCTCCTCCCCGGCCTGCTCGCCGAGGCGCTGATCGGTCTCGCCGGCGGCCGGATCGAGCGCTGTCTCTTCACGAGCTCGGGCACGGAGTCGGTCGAGGCGGCGATCAAGCTCGGGCGCGCGGCGACGAAACGCGCGCGCGTCCTCTCCGCCGAGCACGGCTTCCACGGGCTCACGCTCGGCTCCCTCTCGGCGAACGGCAATCCCGAGTTCACGGAGCGCTTCCGTCCCCTTCTGCCGGGCTTCGCGCAGGTTCCGTTCGGCGACCTCGAGGCGCTCGAAGCCGAGCTGCGGCGCGAGGACGTGGCGCTCTTCATCGTCGAGCCGGTGCAGGGCAAGGGGATCCACCTGCCGCCGGACGGCTACCTCGCGGGCGCGCAGGAGCTGTGCCGCCGCCACGGGACGCTCTTCTGCGTCGACGAGGTGATGACCGGCTTCGGCCGGACCGGCCGGATGTTCGCATTCCAGCACTGGGGCCTCGAGCCGGATCTCGTGACGGTGGCGAAGTCGCTCTCGGGCGGCTACGTCCCCGTCGGCGCCCTACTGATGGCGCGCTCGGTGCACGAGGCGGTCTTCGACTCGATGCAGCACGCGCTGTCGCACGGCTCCACGTTCGCACCGAACGAGCTTGCGATGGCCGCCGGCCTCGCGACGCTGCATGAGCTTCGCGAGCGGCAGCTCGTGGAGGAGAGCGCGCGGCTCGGCGAGCGGCTGCTCGAGCTGACCCGGCCGCTCGTGGACGAGTACGCGGTCGTGCGCGACGTGCGGGGGCTGGGGCTCGCCTGGGCGATCGAGTTCGGCGAGCCGCGCGGCGGCCGGTTGACGTACCGCATGATCGAGCGCGCCCAGCGCGGGCTGTTCGCCCAGCTCGTCGTCGTGCCCCTGTTCACGAAGCACCACATCATCAGCCAGGTGGCCGGCCACGACATGGCCGTGATCCGGATCCTGCCGCCGCTCGTCGTGACGGACGGGGACGTCGAGGAGTTCGCCGACGCGCTGCGCAGGACGATCAAGGGCGCGCAGGGTATGCCGAGCCTGACGAGGCTCGCGTTCACGGCCGCGAGCGCCGCCGTCTCGCGGCGCTAAGGCAGCTCTTCCGCCACGAGCTCCCGGATCGCCCGCCGTTCCTCGTCCCGGACGTTCCGATCGGCCAACCGGTACTCGGCCGCCGCCCGTAGCTCGTTCCGGACCTCCTCCTGGTCGAAGTGCGCGAGGAAGCGGCTCGTGAACGGGCGGCCCAGCGGACCGAGCCCGGTGCTCGTCGCTCCGATCACCCACGTCAGCGCCACGTCGAAGGCAGGCTCCCCGCGCCGGGCATTCGTCCAGTCGATGACGACCGGGCCGTCGCGGGAGAGGATGACGTTCGCCGGATGGAGGTCGAGGTGCAGTAGCCGCTCTCCCCGACCGACCACCGCGAGGCCCGCGGGCGCTTCGAGCTCGTGCAATTCCGCGTGCAGCCGGGCGAGTGTGGCCGCGTGCTCGGGAACGGTCGACGGCTCATCGCAGGCCGCCTGCCACATCGTCGGGCCCTCCACCTTCTCGAGCACGAGCGCATCGGCCCTGACCCGGAGCACGTCCGGCACCGGATAGCCGTGCCTGCGTGCGTGGCGCATGACGAGCGCTTCGCGCTCCGGCTCGCCGCCGGTCTTGAAGCGCCGCAGGACGCGTCCGGCGCCGAGATCGAAGATCTCGGACGCCCTTCCTGCGGCGAGGAGCCTGGGCTCAGCCACGCTCGAGCGGCAGGCCGCGCTTCGACCACTCGCTCCACGAGCCCGGATACAGGCGGCCCTCGCGGCCCGCGAGCCAGGCGCGGTGGAGCGTGACGCAGGACGTCACCCCCGAGCCGCAGTAGGCGACGAGCTCGCCCGGGGGCAGCTCGGGAAGCGGCTCGTTCCACGGCCTGTTCAGGGCGCCGGGGATCCGGCCGGGGGGGTCGTCGATCTCGTTCGGCTCGCCGCGCCAGCGGCTCGCGGTGCGCGCGTCCACGAGGAGGAGCGACGGGTCGGCGAGGCGCCGCACGATCTCCTCCGCCGCGATCGTGTCGCCGCTCCGCTCACGCGGAACGAACTCGGCCGGCTCGATCTCCTCCTCGCCGGCGAGGAGCTCGCCGCCCCAGGCCTCGATCCCGCCGAGCAGGACCGCGCACTCCTCGTGGCCGAAATGGCGCAGCAGCCACCACAGACGCTCGGGCCCGCCGCCGTTCCCGTAGGCCACGACGAAGACGCCGTGGCCGATGCCGGCCCGCCCCGCCGCCGCCGCGAACCTCTCCGCCGGCGGCAGCGGATGCCGACCGGCGTCCGGAACCGAGAGATCCGACAGGTCCTCGTCGACGTCGAGAAAGGACGCGCCCGGGATGTGCCCGGCCAGATAGAGCTCGCGCCCGCGCTCGGGGTTCCCGAGCTCCCACCGGCAGTCGACGAACTGAAGGCGCCCGGTCATGTCCGTCCTGTAGCTTGCCGCCCGCAACCGAGGCGCGCGGCAGGCGCTGCGCGCGCGAGGAGGGTCCCGGAATTGAGGAAAGCCGCCGGCGAATGCAGAGACGGGGAGCACGACTCGGCCTCGGAGATCCGTCCTGCCGAAGCTGGCCCGGCTCAAGTCGGTGCAGCAGGCATTCGGCTACCTCCGGCGGCTCGGCGGCACGAAGGGCGGTCATGAGGAAGACGGTGCGATCGGCGAGCTGAAGCAGCTCGGCTACGCCGGCGGCACCTGAAGCGCCTCACCCGACGAGCCGAGAACGCCGCTCGAGGAGGACGACGTCGCGCCAGACGCCGTCCAGCTCGCCGATCCGTTCGCGCACGCCCGGAGGCGAGAAGGTCGCATCGCCATCCATCATCCCTCCAGGTGGATCGCGCGTACCGCCGGCCGGTCCTCGGGCCGGAGCTCGCGGATGCTCACCCGCCTAGGCGGCCTCCGTCTCCGGCTCCGGCAGCCGGTGGACGTGCCCGAGCAGGTGGCCGTGGCTCTCCGTGCCGTAGCCGCCGGGAACCGGGATGTAGAACTCGGGATAGCCCCACATGCCGTGCTCGGCGACGTCGAGCCCGGCCGTCTCGACGTGCTCCTCCACGCGGATCCCCCAGATCCGGTCGAGCGTCCAGAGCGAGCCGTACGAGACCGAGAACGTGAAGGCACCGACGGCGACGAGGCCGAGCGCCTGCACGCCGAGCTGGTACGGCGAGCCGGTGTAGAGCAGCCCGCCGCGGCCGACGCCGACGGTCGCCGCGAGAGCGGGAACGGCGAGGAGCCCCGTCGCGAGCGTGCCCCAGACGCCGGCGAGGCCGTGCACGGCGACCGCCCCGATCGGGTCGTCGATCCCGAGCCGCTCGACGAGCGGCACCGCGACGACTGCGACCGCCGCCGCGACGAAGCCGATCACGACCGCGGCCCACGGGGCGACGAAGCCGCACGCGGCGGTGACGGCGACGAGCGCGGCGAGGACGCCGTTCAGCATCATCGAGACGTCCGGCTTGCGCAGCACGAGCCACGCGACGCAGATCCCCCCGACCCCGCCGGCCGCCGCGGCGAGGTTCGTCGTCAGGGCGACGTAGCCGAAGAAGCCGACGTGCCCGCCCGTCGCGACGCCGAGCGTCGAGCCCGGGTTGAAGCCGAACCAGCCGAACCAGAGGATGAGCGTCCCGAGCACCGCGTACGGCATGTTGTGTCCGGGGATCGCGTTCGCCCGCCCGTCGTGGCCGAACTTCCCGATCCGGGGCCCGAGCAGGAGCGCGCCGGCGAGCCCGGCGAGCGCGCCCTGGTAGTGGACGACCGTCGAGCCCGCGAAGTCCTGCATCCCGAAGCGCTGCAGCCAGCCGCCCGGCGCCCAGATCCAGTGGGAGACGAGGGAGTAGACGACGGTGAAGATGGCGCCGAAGACGAAGTAGACCCAGAGCTTCGCGCGCTCGGCCGTCGCGCCCCAGACGATCGCGAGCGAGACGCCGGCGAAGACGACCTCGAACAGCCAGCCGGCCGCTCCCGGGATCGCGGCGAAGGCCGCGAACGGCGCCTTCCCCACGGCGAGCAGCGCGGAAGCCGACGGCCAGAAGCCGTGCGTGCCGAGGAGGCCGTTCCCGCTGCCGAAGGCCAGCCCGAAGCCCACGAGCCAGTAGGCGAGCGAGGCGACGCCGAAGACGAGGACATTCTTGCCGGCGATGTGCGCCGCGTTCTTCATCCGCGTCAGCCCCGCCTCGAGGAACGCGAACCCGGCCTGCATGAACATCACGAGCACGGCCGCGACGACGACCCAGATCGTGTTCGCGGCGATCAGTAGCTGGTGGTGGGTCATCCGAGACGCTCCCCTGTGCGGTGGTGGACGATGTTCGAGACGGCCGACGTCCAGCAGAGGCCGTCGCCGGAGGACTGGCCGGTACGCGCGGCGTCGGCGATCGCCGCGACGACCCGCCCGGCGAGCGAGTCCTCGACGAGAAACGTGAGGAGTGCCTTGGGCAGGAAGCGCGACTCGAAGGTGCGGCCGCGGTACTCGTGCGTGACGCCCCGCTCGCGGCCGTGGCCGATCGCCTCGACGACCGTGACGCCGACGTGGCCGGTCTCCTCCTCGACGGCGTCGATCACCGTCTCCACCCGCTCCCTCACGACCACCGCCTCGACCTTGACCATCCGCCTCCTCTCGCTCCTTCGGACCACGAAAAAAGCCCCGCGACCGCCGAGGTCACGAGGCTCCTTCGCCCCGGCGGCCGCCTGCTCCGGCGCGCCGCCTGCCCGGGAAGCTACCAGCCGCGGCGGCCGGCGCGGGGTCAAAGCGCCCGCTCAGGCCGGACATTTGACGCCGGAGGACGCAGCGCCTAGCCTGGGAGGGCCATGTTGCTCTCGAACGTGATGGACCGGATCCCGGTGGGCGGTAGCGCTCGCCTCACCGGCTTCCGCGGCGCCCTTTAGGTCCGCGGGCCGCCGACCAGGCGGCGTTCCGTCCTCCGTTCCCACTTCTTCCAAGGAGCAGCATGTCCGGCCTTGCACCACGCACAACCGATCTCGCCTCACGTCCAGACCGCAAGGCGCCCGCCGTCGAGGTGCGCGACCTGCGGAAGACGTTCAGGCGCCGCGACCGCAACGCGGGCCGCTTCGCGCGCAAGCGTCCGTGGCCGGCGCTCGCCGACGTCACCTTCACGATCGCCCGTGGCGAGTGCGTCGCCATCCTCGGCCAGAACGGCTCGGGGAAGTCGACGCTCGTACGCCTGCTCTCGACCCTGCTGCTCGACGACGGCGGCGAGGCGCGGATCTTCGGCCACGACGCGTTCAAGGAGACGTCGACGATCCGCCGGCTCGTCAACCGCGTCTCGGTCGAGGCGAGCTTCTTCAAGAAGATGTCCGCGGCCGAGAACCTCTCCTACGCGGCCCGCTTCTACGGGATGACGCCGCGGCAGACACGCGCGGCCGTGCCGCAGATCCTGGCCCAGGTCGGGTTCCCGCCCGAGCGGCGTGGCGAGGCGATGGAGAACCTGTCGCGCGGAATGCAGCAGAAGGTCGCTCTCGCCCGGGCGCTCCTGACCTCGCCCGTCCTGCTCCTGCTCGACGAGCCGACGACCGGCCTCGATCCGCGCTCGAAGCTCGAGGTGCAGGACTTCATCCGCCAGGTCCGGGCGGAGCACGACGCGACGATCCTGCTCTGCACCCACGACATGAACGAGGCCGAGACGCTCGCCGACCGGGTCGGCCTGCTCGACCGCGGCCGGCTGCTCTTCCTCGAGCCGGTCGAGGACGTGAAGCGGCGGTTCGGCGTCGAGACGCTCGAGCAGGCGTTCTTCGCGGCGACCGGTCGCGAGTTCGAGAACGAGGCCACCGAAGAGGACGACGAGTACAGGGAGGTGTTCGCGTGAGCAGCGGCGTACGCTCGACGGAGCCGCCGTATCGTGGACGTGCCGGCTTCGCCGGCGCGGCCGCAACCTCTGCCGCGGTGGAGATGCGCAACCAGCTCGTCGGGCTGTTCGGGATCGTCGAGCGGAACGTCTACCTCACGAAGCGGTACTTCCTGTGGGACCTCGCGTTCATGGTCTGGACGATCGCGAACACCCTCACGATCGTCTTCATCGCGCGCGCGGAGCACCTGTCGCCGGCCCGCGAGAACACGCTCGCGATGAAGCTGCTCGTCGGCGCGACGATCTGGGCGTTCCTCGGGATCATCTTCGAGTTCATGACCGAGACGGTCGCCTGGGAGCGCTGGGAGGGGACGATCGAGTACACGTTCATGGCGCCGCTGTCGCGCCTCGTCCACCTGTTCGGACAGGGCGCGTTCGCGGTCCTCTACGGGCTGATCCGCGCGGCGATCCTCTTCTTCGCCGTCGCCGCCTTCATCGGCATCCACGCCCCGCGGGCGAACTACGGGGCGGCGCTGGCGCTGCTCGCGATCGCGTCGCTCTCGTTCATCGGCGTCGGGATCATGACCTCGGTGCTGCCGCTCGTCTCGCCCGAGAAGGGCGCGCAGCTCGGCTTCGTGGCGCAGGGCGTGATGCTCGTGGTCTCCGGCGTCTACTACAGCGTGAACGTGATGCCGGAGTGGATGCAGTGGATCGCGAAGGTCTCGCCGGCGACGTACGCGTTGCGTGGCAACCGGGACTCGATCATCCACGGAGCGGGGCTCGCGTGGGGCGACGTCTGGCCGCTCCTGATCATCGCGGTCGTCGCCACGCCGCTCGGGCTTGCGATCTTCCGCGTGGGCGAGCGGTACGCGAAGCGGCACGGCAAGCTGAAGCGGTCCGGATGATCGAGCTGCGCGTCGCGGAGACCGACGACGAGCTCGAGCTCTGGCGCAGCGTGCGCCGGTCGCTGCTGCCGAACGAGCGGGCCCCATCGATCGCAGAGCTGCGCGCCGGCGGCAACTTCCTGCTGCTCGCCTACCGCGACGGCGAGCTCGCGGGATCCGGCAGCGCGTCGAACGGCGACATCAGCGGCGCAGCGATCTTTCCCCGCGTCCTGCCGGGGCACCGCCGCCTCGGCGTCGGAACGGCGCTGCTCCACCGGCTCGCCTGTCACGCCGAGGAGCACGGGCATGCCGAGGCCGGCTCGCAGGTCGAGGACGAAGGGTCGCTCGCCTTCGCGCGGCGGTTCGGGTTCGCCGAGAGCGGACGCCAGGTCGAGCAGGTCCGGGCCGTCGGCGCCGCCGAGCCGTGGCCCGAGGCGCTCGACGGCGTGGAGGTGATCTCCGCGGACGAGCACCGGGGGCTGATCGGGCGCCTCTACGACGAGCTCGCGCTGCAGGCGTTCGAGGACATGCCGACTCCCGGCCAGATCGAGATCACGCGCGAGCTATGGGAGTCGGAGTGGGTGACGTGGCCGGAGGCGACGTTCGCCGCCGTCGCCGGCGGCGAGATCGTCGGCATGGCGGGGCTCGTCCGCGACGACGACCGGCCGGACCGCGCGGAGAACGTGCTCACGACGGTGCGGCGCGACCGGCGCGGCGAGGGCGTCGCGCGCCTCCTCAAGGAGCACGTGATCGCGTGGGCCTCGCGGCGCGGCATCCGCGAGATCTACACCTGGACGCAGACCGGCAACGAGAACATGCGCGCCGTCAACGAGTGGCTCGGCTACGGGACACGCAACGTCGTGATCAGCGTGCGGCGGGCGTTGCCGCTGTGAAGGACTTCTTCGCCGGGGAGGTCGCCGCGCGCTACGACGAGGAGACGGCGGGCATGGAGGTCGGCCCGGTGGTCGACTTCCTCGAGCCGCTGGCCGCCGGCGGCGCGCTCGAGCTCGCGATCGGCACCGGCCGCATCGCCGTACCGCTCGCCGGGCGCGGCGTGCGCCTGGTGGGCGTCGACCTCTCGCCGGACATGGTCGCGCAGCTACGGAGGAAGTCGGCGGAGATTCCCGTCGCGATTGGAAACTACGCGAGGACCCGCGTCGGGGGCACGTTCTCGCTCGTCTACCTCGTCTTCAACTCGATCAACAACCAGACGACGCAGGAGGGCCAGGTCGCGACGTTCGCGAACGCCTCGGCGCATCTCGAGCCGGGAGGCTGCTTCGTCGTCGAGGTCGGCGTGCCCAACACGCGGCCGCTCGAGGTCTTCGACCTCGGGGACACCCACGTCGGGATCGACGAGCTCGACTTCGCGACCCAGCGGCTCGTCTCCCATCACTTCACGCTCGTCGACGGCGAGTGGCGGCGGTTCTCGGTGCCCTTCCGCTCGGTGTCGCCGGCGGAGCTCGACCTGATGGCGCTCATGGCAGGGCTGGAGCTGCGCGAGCGGTGGGGGGACTGGGACCGGTCGGCCCTCACCGCAGAGAGCCGGAAGCACGTCTCGGTCTGGCTGAAGCCGGCGTGAAGGTCACCTTCCGCAAGGAGAGCGGAAGGCGCTACAGCGTCCACGTGGTGCGCGACCGGGCGCCCGATCTCCGGTGCGGCTCGATCGGCTACGACGACCGGCTGCCTCACGACCTCCTCCACTTCGTCGCCGAGGCGGAGCACGGACTGGACGGAGGCGTGTTCGGCGACCTCGCTTCCGGCGGCAACGCGCGGCTCTTCCAGCCCGTCGATCGGACGCTCGTCGCGAAGATGTGGCGGCAGCAGCGGATCCGACGGACGCGGCTGCCCGACGGCCGCCGCTCGGAGCAGCTCGCCTCGGAGCTCGAGCGCGGCTGGCGCGCGCGGACACTGCCGCCTGCCCTGCAGCGGCGGCTCGACGACCTCGCCCGGCGATGGAGCTCGCTGCAGGCCGGCGGATCGCTCACGCTCGAGTGGCCGCGCCCTGAGCGGCGCAAGCGTCATCCGCCGCGGAAGCGCAGGCGTCCCGCGACCGCTCGCCGCTAGTAGCGTTGCCGGGTGCCCGCGCGCGCCCGCCGTTCGTGCCTGACCGTTCCCGCGTCGAGCCAGCGGATGCTAGCGAAGGCCCCGTCGCTCCCCGCTGACGAGGTGATCGTCGACCTCGAGGATGCGGTCGCGCCGGATGACAAGGAGGCGGCGCGCCGCCTCGCGGTCGAGACGCTCGGCCGCGGCCCGCTCGGTCGCACAACCGCCCTCCGGGTCAATGCCCGAGCGACGCCGTGGTGGGAGGACGATCTCCGCGCGGCCGCGGAAGCGCGCCCCGACGTGGTCGTACTCCCCAAGGTCGAGTCCCCGGAGGACGTGTCCGCAGCGGCCGAGCTCCTCCCGCCCGGCACGGGACTCGAGGCACAGATCGAGACCGCGCGGGGGCTCGCCGAGGCCGAGCGGATCGCGGCGGCCGGCCGGGGACTCGAAGCGCTCGTCTTCGGCCCCGCCGACCTCGCGGCCTCGCTCGGCGTGCCCGTGCTCAGCATCGGCGCCGGCGCCTCGGACCACGCGCTCGGCCGCGTGGTCGCGGCGGCGCGCGCGTTCGGCCTGCAACCGGTCGACGGCCCGCACGCCCGGCTCGGCGACGACCTCGGCCTCGTCCTGGCGGCCCGTCGCGCCCTCGCGCACGGCTTCGACGGCAAGTGGGTGATCCACCCGAGCCAGATCGAGACCGTGAACCGCATCTTCACCCCGTCGCCCGCAGACGTGGAGCGCGCGAGGCGGATCCTCGCAGGGGCGCGCGGCGCCGCACGCTTCGAGGGCGAGCTCGTGGACGAGGCATCGCGAAAGCTCGCCGAGTCGCTGCTCAGGCGGGCCGAGGTTCTCGGCTAGCGCGCGGCGGGTACCTGCGGGCCATGACCGGGCGCCGGGAGCTCTGGGAAGTGCCTCGGTTCTCGGGCCAATGGCCCGGGTTCGTGCCGCAGTGCGACTGCTACCGCACGGATGATCCCCCGGCGCTGCATCTCCTGCTCGAGCTGCCCGGAGTCGACCCGGACGCCGTGCGGATCGCCGCCTCCGGCACCGCGCTCGTCGTCTCCGGCGTGCGCGAGCGGCCGCATCCGGCGGGAGCCCGCTACCGCCGCGTCGAGATCGAGTACGGCCCGTTCGAGCGGCGGATCGAGCTCGGCGAGGACGTCGACGTCGGCGAGGTCGCCGAGACCTACGAAGCCGGGATGCTCCGGCTGGAGATGCCGCTGCGGCGATGAGCGAGATCGACTTCAGCGAAACCGCTCCGGCCGAGGTCGACGAGATCCCCGCCGAGCTGCCCGTGCTGCCGCTCAAGGACACGGTCGTCTTCCCCGACTCCACGACGCCGCTCGCGATCGGCCAGGAACGCTCGATCCGGCTCGTCGACGACGTGGTCGGCGGGGAGCGCCTGCTCGCGCTCGTCACGGTCCGCGACGCGGAGATCGAGACGCCCGGCTGGGACGACCTGTACGGGATCGGGACCGCCGCGGTCGTGCACAAGATGATCCGCGTCCCCGACGGAACCCTACGGATCCTCGTCCAGGGCCTGCGCCGGATCCGGCTGGAGGAGCCGCTGACCGACGACCCGTATCTCGTCGGCCACTTCTCCGCCGTTCCCGACGAGACGGCCGAGAGCCGCGAGCTCGAGGCGCTGCTGCGGAACGCGCAGGCCCTGTTCGGGCGCATCATCGGGCTCGCCCCCTACCTGCCCGAGGAGCTCCAGATCGCGGCCGCGAACGTCGACGAAGCCGGTGGCCTCTGCAATCTCGTCGCCTCCACCCTCCGCCTCAGGACGGAGGAGAAGCAGGTGATCCTCGAGACCGCCGATACCGAGGCGCGGCTGCGCGAGGTCTCGAAGATCCTCAACCGGGAGCTCGAGGTCCTCGAGCTCGGCACGAAGATCCAGTCGCAGGTGCAGTCGGAGCTCGAGAAGGGTCAGCGCGAGTTCTTCCTCCGCCAGCAGCTGAAGGCGATCCAGGAGGAGCTCGGCGAGGGTGACCCCGAGCAGGCCGAGGCGAACGAGCTGCGCGAGCGGCTCGACGCGCTCGAGCTACCGGACGGCGTGCGGAAGGCCGCCGACCGCGAGCTCGCGCGGCTCGAGCGGCTGCCCGCCGCCGCCGCCGAGTACGGCGTGATCCGGACGTACCTCGACTGGCTCGCGACGCTCCCCTGGGGCGTGACGACGCCCGACGACCTCGACCTCGACCGCGCCCGGCAGATCCTCGACGAGGACCACTACGACCTCGAGAAGGTCAAGGAGCGGATCGTCGAGCATCTCGCCGTCTCGAAGCTGAAGCAGGACCCCGCAGGCCAGATCCTCTGCTTCGTCGGCCCGCCCGGAGTCGGCAAGACCTCCTTGGGGCAGTCGATCGCGCGCACGCTCGGGAGGAGGTTCGCCCGGCTCTCGGTGGGCGGCGTCCGCGACGAGGCGGAGATCCGCGGGCACCGCCGGACGTACATCGGGGCCATGCCCGGCTCGATCATCCGAGCCCTGCGCGACGCCGAGTCGATGAACCCGGTACTGCTGATCGACGAGATCGACAAGATGGGCTCCGACGTGCGCGGCGACCCCGCGAGCGCGATGCTCGAGGTGCTGGACCCGGCGCAGAACTGCACCTTCCGCGACCACTACCTCGACCTCCCGTTCGACCTCTCGAAGACGCTCTTCATCTGCACGGCGAACACCGTGGACACGATCCCGCCGGCGCTGCTCGACCGCATGGACGTGATTCAGCTCTCCGGCTACACGGAGGAGGAGAAGCTCGGCATCGCCCAGCGCTACCTCGTGCCGCGCCAGATCACGGAGCACGGCCTCGATCCCGGCCGGATCGAGATCGGCGAGCCGGTGCTGCGGCTGCTCGCTCGCGGGTACACCCGCGAGGCGGGCGTGCGCGGGCTCGAGCGGCGGATCGGCGACCTCTGCCGCAAGGCGGCGGTGCGGGTCGCGCGCGGGAGCGACGAACGAATTGAGGTCACGGAGGAGCTCGCGCGCGACTGGCTCGGGCCGCGCCGCTTCTCGGGCGAGACGCGCAGACGGACCGCGGATCCCGGCGTCGCCACCGGGCTCGCGTACACGCCCGTCGGCGGCGACGTCCTCTACGTCGAGGCGCAGGCGTACCCGGGGCGCGGGAAGCTGACCGTGACGGGCCAGCTCGGCGAGGTGATGCAGGAGTCGGCGCAGGCGGCGCTGTCGTGGGTGCGCTCCCACACCGAGAACCTGGATCTCGAGGAGCGCTGGTTCTCCCGGCACGACGTCCACCTGCACGTGCCGGCCGGCGCGATCCCGAAGGACGGGCCCTCGGCCGGGATCGCGATGGCGACGGCGATCGCCTCGCTCGTGCGCGAGACACCGGTGGCCGACGACGTCGCGATGACCGGCGAGATCACGCTGACCGGCCAGGTGCTGCCGATCGGAGGCGTCCGCGACAAGGTGCTCGCAGCACAGCGCGCCGGCCTCGGCCGCGTCATCCTGCCGCGGGAGAACGAGCCCGACCTCGAGGAGCTGCCGCCGGAGACGCGCGACGCCCTGGGCTTCGTCCTCGTGGACTCGATCGACGAGGTGTTCGACGCCGCGTTCAACTCGAACGGCGCGCGGGCAAACGGGCACGTGCAACCGTCAGCTGCGAGAAGATAGAGGCGGTTCCCACCCACGACCGGAAAGGATCGGCCGCATGAACAACACGAAGGACAAGGTCTCCGAGGCTGCCGCAAGCGCCCGGCCCTACGTCGAGCGTGCCCTCCGGGACAAGGAGCTGCGCGACAACGTCCGCAACGCGTACACGTCGGCACGCGCCGTCTACGACGAGCTCGCCTCGCGCCGCAAGGTCTCGGACGCCGCCACGCGTCTCGCCTACGACAAGGAGCTCCAGGACGAGCTGCGCACCGCGATCGACGAGCTGCGGAGCGCCGCCGGCCGCGTCAAGGACGTGAGACGGGGAGCGCCGGAAGCCGGAAAGGCCGCCTGGAACGGGCTCCTCCTGATCGCCGGCATCGTGCTCGGCATCCTCCTCAACCCGCTCACCGGCCCGGCCGTACGCCGGTTCCTCGCCCGCAAGCTGTTCGGCGGCGGGAACGGGTTCGTCTACCAGGGGAACGGCAGCAAGACGTCGTCCTCGTAGCCCGACGCCGGCGCCCGGCGGGCTAGCCGCTGCGACCGAGGTGCTCCCGCGCGAAGGCGCGGAAGCGGTCGCGCGCGCCCTCGTCCGGCGCGATCGGCTCGTCGTCGGCGTACTGCGGGTCCGCGGCGATCTCCTCGGCCACCGCCCGCACCTCGCGCTCGATCGCCGCGCGGTGGGCGGGATCGCGGAGCAACGCCTCGACCCAGCTCTCGGAGCCGTCCCAGTCGGGCACGTCGTGATCGAAGAGCAGACGGCCGAGCAGGATCCCCGTGCGGATGTAGGCGAACGTCCTGAAGGCGAGGATCCGGTGCGGCGTCTCGACGAGCGCCGCCAGGGTCGGGTCGTCCCGCACGATCCGGTCGACGATCCCGCCGATCGGCTCGTCCACGAGCGGGATCCAGAGCTCGTCGAGTTCGGGCACCTCGGGATTATGCCCCGCGGAGAAGTACGGTAGGTGCGCCGTGGCCGATCCGGACGACCTCCTCGCAGAGCTGGCCGCGGAGCCGGGCGAGGCGGGCCTCTTCCTCGACTTCGACGGGGTGCTGGCGCCGATCGTGGAGCGGCCCGAAGACGCGGTCCCGCCGCCCGAGACGCGGGCGGAGCTGGAGCGGCTGGTCGGACGCTACGCGCTCGTCGCGGTCGTGAGCGGCCGGGCGAGCGAGGACGTGCGGGCGCGCGTCGGCGTGGACCGCGTGGTGTGCGTCGGCTCGCACGGGCTCGAGCTCGAGCCGCAGGCCGACCGCTGGCGCCGCGTCCTCGCGGCCTTCGCCGCGGACGCGCCGTGGTCGCCGGCCGAGATCGAGCTGAAGGGACTAGCGGTGGCCTTCCACTTCCGCAACCGGGAGGACGAGCGCGAAGCGGTGGGCGAGCTCGACCGGATCGCGGAGTCGGCCCGCGAGGAAGGGCTCGTCGCGCGGTACGGGCGCAAGATCCTCGAGGTGCTGCCGCCGGTCGGCTCGCACAAGGGCACCGCCGTACGGCGGCTGCTGGAGGAGCACCGACTGAAGCGGGCGCTCGCGGCGGGTGACGACACGACCGACATCGACTCCTTCGCCGCCCTCGATGGGCTCGGCACCGCCGTGCGGGTCGCGGTCACCTCGGCCGAGGCGCCGCGCGCGTTGCTGGACGCGGCCGACCTCGTGGTCGGCTCGACCGCCGAGTTCCTCGCCCTCCTCCGCCGGCTCTAGCCGCGGGCTCCGGAGGCCAGGGGCTCGACTCAGGCCTTGCGCACGCGCACCGCGGTGCCGTAGGCGCAGATCTCGGTCCAGCCGGTGCCGAGCTCGGATGTGTCGAAGCGCATCGCGATGATCGCGTTCGCGCCCTTCGTCTCCGCCTCCTCGATCATCCGCTCCATCACCTGCTGCCGGCTGTCGGTGAGCGCCTTCGTCATCCCTTTCAGCTCGCCCCCGACGATCGACTTCAGGCCCGCTCCGATCTGCGAGCCGATGTTGCGCGAGCGAACCGTGAGCCCCATCACCTCGCCGAACACCTCGTCGACCTCGTACCCTGGGATGTCGTTCATCGTCGTCACGATCATCGTTCTGCCTCCCTGTTGAGCACGTCCCAGGCCCGCCGCACGTCGGCCTCCGTCGTCCGCGCGTTGCCGATCGCGAGGCGGAGGACGTATCGCCCGTCGAGCTTCGTGTGCGTGATGAAGATCTCACCCGTCGCGTTCACGCGCTCGAGGAGCCGCTCGTTGTCGGCGTCCGTCCCCTCGCGCCGGAAGACGACGAGCGAGAAGCGCCGCGGCGCGACGAGCTCCCAGCCGTCGCTCTCCTCCACCAACCCCGCGAACAGCTCCGCGAGCCGGATGTGCTCGCGCAGGATCGCCCGCAGGCCCTCCGCGCCGTAGCAGCGCAGCACCGCCCAGAGCTTGAGCGAGCGGAAGCGGCGGCCGAGCGGCGGCCCGAAGTCCGCGAGCGAGAACGCCTCGTCGTCGGTGCGCAGGTACTCCGGCGTCAGCGTGAAGGCCTCGCGCCATTCGTCCGGCCGCGCCGTCCAGACGAGCGAGCAGTCGGTGGGCACGAGCAGCCATTTGTGCGGATTGACGACGAGGCTGTCGGCGAGCCCGACGCCCTCCTGCGACCAGCGCTCCTCCTCGAGGATCCAGGCGGAGCCGGCGTACGCGGCGTCGACATGGAGCCAAGCGCCCGCCGCATGCGCCCGCTCGGCGAGCTCGCTCACCGGATCCACCGAGGCGAACGACGTCGTGCCGACCGTCGCGACGACCGCGGCGACGTCCTCGAGGTGGAAGCCGTCGACGCGCATCCGCAGCTCGCCGTCGACCGGCACCTTGCGGAGCTCCATCCCGAGCATGCGCGCGTCCTTCTCCACCGAGGAGTGCGCGTGCTCGGAGCAGACGACGACGTTGCGTCCGGTGACGTGCCGCGCCGCGATGAGCGCGGCGAGCGTCGAGGTGGAGGCGGTGTCCTCGATGTGGCCGTGCCAGCCCTCGGGGAGGCCGAGCAGCCGGCGCACCCAGTCCACGACGCGCAGCTCGAGCTCGGTCGAGGCGGGCGACGCGCGCCAGACGATCGCGACCTGGTTCAGCGCCGCGGCGAGCAGCTCCCCGAGGATCGCCGGCTCCGACGAGGTGACGGCGAAGTACGAGAAGAAGCGCGGGCTCTGCCAGTTCGTCAGCGCCGGCAGGAGGAGCTCGTCGAGGTCGCGCAGCACCTCCGCGAAGCTCTCGGGCTGCTCGGGCGCCGCCTCCGGCAGCCGGGCCGTGAGCTCGCCCGGCTTCACCTGGGTGAGCACGGGAAGCTCGCCGACCCGCTCGAGGTAGCGCGCCGCCCACTCGAGCGCGGCCGCGCCGTCCTCCCGGAGGTCGGTCACCTTTTCTTCCGCAGCTTGTCGAGCTGCTTCCACGTGCGCGTGTTGGCGACGTCGGCCTTCGTCAGCCAGCCGCGACGGGCCTGCGCGACCGCGAGCTCGACGTACGCCTGCGAGCGGGCCTCGTGCGCGTCGGAGGAGACGATGAGCCGCAGCCCCGCCTTTTTCGCGGCGCGGGCGTGCACGTCGCGCAGGTCGAGCCGGTCCGGCTGGCCGTTGATCTCGAGGAAGGTGCCGGTCTCGAGGGCGCCCGCGATCACGCGCTCGACGTCCACGTCCCGCGGCGGCCGCTTCCCGATGCGCCTCCCCGTGAGGTGGCCGATCGCGTCGACGTACGGGTTCTGCATCGCCTCGAGCACGCGCTCGGTCGGGCGCGCGTCGGGCGCCTGGTGCACCGAGGCGACGACCCAGTCGAGCAGTGCGAGATCTTCGTCGGCCACGTCCACCTCGCCGCTCGCGCGGATGTTCGCCTCGATGCCGGCGAGGATCCGGAGCTTCGGGAACCGCCCGCGCAGCCGCTCGATCTCCTGGAGCTGCGACTGCAAGCGCTCGCCGCGCAGGTAGTGCGAGTGATCGGTGACGGCGTAGTACTCGTAGCCGCGGGCCGCCGCGCCTTCGAGCATCTCCTCGAGCGTGCTCTTGCCGTCGGCCGACCAGTGGGAATGCGTGTGCAGGTCGCCGCGGACGTCACGCACCTCGACGAGCTGCGGCAGCTCGCCGCGCCGCGCCGCCTCGAGCTCGCCCGCGTTCTCGCGCAGCTCGGGCGGGATCGGCTGGTAGCCGAGGACCTCGTAGACGGCGTCCTCGTCGGCGCTGCGGAACACGTCGCCCGTCTCGACGTTCGTGACGCCGTACTCCGAGATCGAGAGGCCGCGCCGCACGGCGTCCTCGCGCATGGCGACGTTGTGGTCCTTCGAGCCCGTGAAGTGCTGGAGGAGGTTGCCGAAGGATTCCGGCGGCACGACGCGCAGGTCGAAGCGGAGCCCGTCGCGCGAGACGACCGTCGCCTTCGTGTCTCCCTGCGCCGCGACGTCGACCACCCAGCTCAGGCTCGCGAAGTGCCGGGTCAGCTCGGCCGGATCGGTCGCGCTCGCGATGATGTCGAGGTCGCGGAACGTCTCCTTGCGCCGCCGCACCGAGCCCGCCTCCGAGACCGCGGTGGCCGCGGGCAGCTCCCGCAGGGCCGCGACGACCGCCTGCACCGCCGGCAGTCCGGCGCCGAGGAGGTAGCGGCCGGTCTCCGGGCTCTCGGCCTGGTAGGCGAGCGCGGCGAGGATCTTCTCCTCGCTCTTCGGCCCGAGGCCCGCGAGCGTGCGCAGCCTCTCTCCCTCGGCGGCCGCCTTCAGCTCGTCGAGCGTCTCGACCCCGAGCTCGCGCCAGATGCGGGCCGCCGTCTTGGGGCCGAGCCCGGGCAGCTTCATGAAGAGGACGACCTCGGGCGGGACTCCCGCCTTCTTCTTCGTCAGCGTCTTGATCTCGCCGAGCTCGACGATCTCGACGATCTTCTCCTCGATCGTCTTGCCGATGCCCTGCAGCTCCTTGGCGCGGCCGTCGAGCGCGAGCTGGGCGACGGAGCCCGCCGTCTCCCGCACCCGCGCGGCGGCGCGGCGGTAGGCGACGACCCGAAAGGTGTCCTTGCCCTCGAGCTCGAGCAGGTCCCCGAGGAGATCGATCTGGTCGGCGATCTCGGAGTTGCGCGGCAGCTCGGGCACCGCGGCCGATGATAGGCCGCGCTCAGATTGCGCTCATGATCGACGCGTACCGTGCCGGTCGTGCGCCGGGCGCTGCTGAGCATCGCCGTGGCTCTCGCGGGTGCCGCAGGAGTGACCGCCTCGGGCTGGGCGGTCCAGGCCGGTGCCTTGCCTCCTCCCACACCGGCCACCCGCATCGCGGCGGACGCGAGCGTCTGGCTCCACGAGCACCCGCTCCTCGTCGACGTCTTCCACCGCGACGACCGGCGGACGAACGGCGCCTGCCTCCGCGGCTGGTTCGCACGCCGCCACCGGTCGAAGGCGCGTGGGTCCTTGCTCGTCCTCGGCTCGCGCCGGACCGTCCTCTTCCCCGCGCAGAGGCGCGTCTGGATCGCGGCGGCGCTGCGGCGCGAAGATCGCAGCCGCATCCTCGCCCTCGTCGGATGCAGCGGCGAGCTCGCGCAGGCGTTCGCGACAGCCGCGCAGCGGGGCGGCCGCCTGACCGCCGAGCGGAGCTTCGCCGCTAATCAGCCGGCCGTGGCACTCGAGCTGCGGAATGGGAAGGCGGAGCGACTGACGCTCTATGTCTCGCCCCGCTCCTACCAGCCGCTCGTCGCCTTCGTCGACCTGCACGGGGTGGAGGCGACGGCTCGTGTCTTCCCTGCGCGGAGGACACCGGCGGAGCTGAGCCGGTTCCATCTCCTCCCCGAGGAGCGGGACCGACGGTGAGCGTGCGCTCGGCGACGATCACGGCGCGCCGGGGCCTCGTGCTCGCGCCCCCGCCGCGCTGGCTCCTCGGCTGGTGGGCCGCCGGCCGAGTGGTCGCGATCGCGACCGCGCTCGCCCTCAAGCCGACCGTCTGGACGCTCGACCGCTGGGACGGCCGCTGGTATCGAATGGTCGCGCGCAGCGGCTACCTGCTCGTTCCGGGCCGGCAGAGCGATCCCGCGTTCTTCCCGCTCTATCCGATCCTGCTGCGGGGAGCTCACGCGGCGGGCGTCGGCTGGGGGCTCGCCGGCCCGTTGCTCTCGAATGCCGCGCTTCTGGCCGGCCTCGGAGTGTTCTACGCGCTTTCGCGAGAGATCTTCAGCGAGGTCCTCGCGCGGCGCGCGACCACCTATCTCGCGATCTTCCCGCTCGGGTACGTCTTCTCGATGGCGTATCCCGAGAGCGTCGTGCTCGTCCTGCTGACGGCCGCGCCGCTCGCGGCGCTGCGGCGGCGCTGGTGGCTCGCGGCCTTCTGCGCAGGAGCCGCAGCGCTCGCGCGCCCCGAGGGGCTGTTCCTGCTGCTTCCCCTGGCGGGAATCGCGTGGCAGCAGCGGTCGAGCCTGACGCCGGCGCGGCTGGGCTCGGCCCTCGCCGCCGTCCTCGCTCCCGCGGCCGCCCTCGTCTCCTTCTCGCTCTATCTCGACAGCGTGCTCCACGATCCGCTCGCCTGGAGCCAGGCCGAGCGTGCCTGGGGACGGCAGTTCCGGCTCACCGGCGCGTTCCAGGCCTTCGTCCACCTGCCGTCGGCCGTCGGAAACCACCCCTGGCTCGTGCGCGACGTCATCTGCCTGTTCGTCTACCTCGCGCTCCTGTACGCCGCCTGGCGGGTCGGGACGCCGCGAGCCTGGCTCGCCGCCGGCGCGGCGGTCGTCATCCTGCCGCTCTTCACCGGGGCGTTCGACTCGATCGGCCGTTTCGGCCTGCTCGCGCCACCGCTCTTCTGGGGCCTCGCCGGCCTGACGAAGCAGCCGCGGACGGAGCGGCTCGTGCGCGTCGTCCTGCTCGCCCTGCTCGTGGTCGCCACGGTGTCCCTCGAATACGTGTTCCCATAGGGCGGCCGATGCCCCGTCCCGTCGTCTGCCTCCCGACCTACAACGAGCGGGAAAACCTCGAGCGCATGGTCCGCGCGCTCGGGCCTCAGGGCGTGGAGGTGCTCGTGATCGACGACAACTCGCCCGACGGCACGGGTCAGATCGCCGACCGGCTCGCGGCCGAGCTCGACTACGTCTCGGTGCTGCACCGCGAGCGGAAGGAGGGGCTCGGACGCGCCTACGTCGACGGCTTCCGGCACGTGTTGCGCGGCGACGCCGAGCTCGTGCTCGAGATGGACTGCGACTTCTCGCACGACCCGGCGGACGTGCCGCGCCTCATTGCGGCCTGCGAGGGCGGCGCCGACCTCGCGCTCGGCTCCCGCTACGTCCCCGGCGGCGGCACCGCGAACTGGGGGCTCGTGCGGCGGCTGATCTCCCGCTGCGCCTCGATCTACACGCGGGTCCTCCTCATGCCGATCCACGACGCGACCGGGGGGTTCAAGTGCTTCCGCCGGCGCGTGCTCGAGTCGATCGAGCTCGAGACGGTCGATGCGGCCGGCTACGTCTTCCAGATCGAGACGACGTACCGCGCCCTGCGCAAGGGGTTCCGCGTCGTCGAGGTGCCCATCCGCTTCGTCGACCGGACGGCGGGCAGCTCGAAGATGAGCCGCGCCATCGTGCTCGAGGCGATCTGGAAGGTGCCGCTCCTGCGGCTGCAGGCGCTTACCCGACGCCTCTAGCAGCCGTCGCGAGCGACGCGTACATCTGCACGAGCGCAGCCTGCTCGAAGAGCTGGCGGGGCGGCCTCGACCACAGCCGATCGGCGTACCGCCGTGCCGCGGCGACGTAGTCCCGGCGCCCGCCGGCCTGCGCGAGCTCGAGGAGGCGCCGGAAGAAGATGGCCGCGAACGCTGCCGGCTCCCGGGACCAGCGGCTGCGGAAGGACGCGAGGGTCGCGTCCGCGATCGCCTCGGCGCGGGCGAGGCTCGCACGATCGCCGGTCGCCGCGTACAGCAGCCGGTACGCCGCCAGCATGCTGCCCTGGTTGTAGCTCCACTCGGTCCGGTCGACGCTCCCGTCGCCGCTCACGTGGTCCCCGTAGCGGCCGTCCGGCTCGTGCAGGCACCGTTCGACCCAGGCGACCATCCGTTGCGCCCAGTGGAGGTACGCGCGGTGCCGGGTGAGCAGGTAGAGCCGCAACCCGACGACCGCGCCGTTCGCGGTGGAGACGGTGTTGCGGTCGTCGTTGCCGCGCGCGTCCGTCCATTGCACGCCGCCCGGGCACGTGCGCTGCCGCCGGCCGCCCCAGGCGCGCGTGACGGCGGAGAAGATCTGCTCCGCCTTCCGCCGCGCGGAGGGACTGCCGCGGACGGCATCCCAGTCGAGCAGGTCCTGGGCGATCCATTCGTTGTCGTCGTAGTAGACGTCACCGCCGGGAGCCGCGTGGTAGACGCCGTGGGCGCGGAAGCGGCTGTCCAGCTTCCGGATCCGCGACTGCACGGCGCGGGCGGCGTGGGAACGGGCGTCGCCGAGGCGCGCCACCTCGATCGTCGCGGCGAGCGCCTGCGAGAAGGGCCACGCGTGGGAGCCGACGCGGCCGTGAGGCGTCTGCCGGTAGTCGCCGCTCCTGCGGTCGAGGTAGATCCGCTCGAGGGAGCGGTAGGCGAGGCGCGCACGCCTCGTGTCCGGGTCCGCGTGACCGTACGTCGCCGCGACCGACGCGAGCACCGCACACACCGCCGCTATGAGGCGAGCAGAGACCCTCAGCACCGCGGGCCAGGGTAGCGGGATACGCTGGGCTGAGATGACCGAGCTCGACGAGGCGACGTTCGACGAGGCGATCTCGGGCGGGCCGCTGCTCGTCGACTTCTGGGCGCCGTGGTGTCGCCCGTGCAAGGCGCTTGAGCCGGTCCTCGAGGAGCTCCCGGTCGAGGTCGCGCGCGTCAACGTGGACGAGGAGCCGGGAATCGCCTCCCGCTACGACGTGCTCTCGATCCCGACGGTGATCCTGTTCGCCGCCGGAAAAGCGTGCGGATCGGTCGTCGGAGTGCGACCGCGTGAGCACTTCGAGCGCTGGCTAGCGGAAGTGCTCCCAGCCGGCGAGTGAGCACGGCTCGCCGCCCAGCGTGAGCGAGACCCCCTCGCCCTCCTCGACGCGCCCGATCGCCGGGAAGCCGAGCGGGTCCGGCGTCGTCGCGAGCAGCTCGTAGTCCTCGCCGAAGCCGAGGTCGGCGAGCTCGGCTCCCTCCGCGAGCGGAACGCGCTCGAGCTCGATCGCGAGGCGGACGCCGGAGCGGCGCGCGACGTGGCCGGCATCGATGCCGAGACCGTCGGAGAGGTCGAGCATCGCGTTCGCCACCTCGGCGAGCCGCCTTCCCTCCTCCACGCGGTCGGGCACGGGGGGCAGGCGACCCTCGCGGAAGGCGGCGCCGGCAGCGCCGAGGGGCCCCGTGACGACGACGACGTCCCCGGGCCTCGCGCCGGCACGACCGGGGACGCGGTCCGCGCGGCCGAGCGCGGTCACGGAGAGGAGGACGCAATCGGCACGGGTCGTGTCGCCGCCGCGCACCGGCACGCCGCGCTCGTTGAGGCCCTCGTACAGCTCGAGCACGTCGTCCAGCTCGGTCCCGGCCGGCAGGCCGAGCGAGACGAGCAGGCCGAGCGGATCCGCCCCGGAGGCGGCGAGGTCGCTGATGTTCACGGCGGCTGCCCGCGCCCCGAGCTCGCGCCAGCCGAGGAGATCGAAGCGGAAATGGACTCCTTCGACCAGCGCGTCCTGCGTGACCACGAGCCCTCCGACGACCGCGGCGTCGTGGTCGACGGCGGTGGCAAGGCCGCGCCGCTCGAGCTCGGCGAGCAGGCCGAGCTCCCCGACCTCCGCGAGCGTCGTCACGACTCGGTGATGCGCGCGCGTGCGTCCAGCGAGCCGGGGTCGAGCGCCGCCAGCGCGTCGTAGAGCCGAGCGTGGAACGTGCCGGGGCCGTCCGCTCCCGCGGCGGCGTCCTCGGCCGCGACCCCCAGCGCCGCGAGCGCCTCGGCCGCCGCCTCGAGGGGCGCGTCCGGCTTTGCCGCGAGGAAGCACCCCGTCAGCGCGGACGAGATGCAGCCGGTGCCCGTCACGGCGGCGAGCAGCGGATGGCCGTTCGCCACCGCGAGGACACGCTCGCCGTCCGAGACGTGGTCGACGGGCCCGGTGACCGAGGCCACGAGGCCCAGCTGCCGCGCCGCCTGACGCGCCAGCTCGCCCGGCCCGGCGCCGGCGGCGATCGACTCCACGCCGCGCACCTCCGCCTCGGCGCCGACGAGCGTCGCCACCTCGCCCGGGTTGCCGCGCAGCACCGTCACACCGACCTCGTCGAGGATCCGGCGCGCGGTCTCGGTACGGTAGGCGGTCGCGCCGGCGCCGACCGGATCGAGCACGACCGGGATCCCGCGCGCACTCGCCCCGCCGCCGGCGAGCAGCATCGCGTCGATCCAGTGTTCCGAGAGCGTGCCGATGTTGAGCACGAGCGCGGACGCGAGGCCGACCATCTCCTCGACCTCCTCCCGCGCGTGCGCCATCACGGGCAGCGCGCCGAGCGCGAGGGTCGCGTTCGCCGTCTCGTTCATTACGACGTAGTTCGTGATCTGGTGAACGAGCGGCTTGCGCTCGCGCAGCTCGCGCAGCGTCGTTCCCGGGGAGATGCTCATCGGGCCGCGATTCCCAGGACGTCCACCGGCCCATCTCCGGCACCGATCCGGGCGAGCCCCTGGGCGACGGCGCGCGAGGCGGCCGCGGCGGCTCCTCGAGCCGCCTCGACCAGCGGAACCCCTCGCGCGAGCAAGGCCGCGAGAGTCGCGGAGTGCGTGCAGCCGGCGCCGTGCGTCGCCGCCACCTCGCGGCGCTCGAAGCGGATCTCGTGGTGCTCCCGGCCGTCGAAGAGATGGTCCACCGGCTCCTCCGTGTGCCCTCCCGTGACGACCGCGGCGGGCGCCCCGAGCTCGACGAGCGCCTCGGCGAGCTGCCGCGGTGCCAGGTCGTCACGTGCGGTGAGAGCACATGCCTCGAGCACGTTCGGCGTCACGACCGTGGCGAGCGGAAAGAGGCGGCCGACGAGCACCTCCACGGCGTCGTCCTCGAGCAGCCGCGCACCCGAGCTCGCGACCATGACCGGATCCACGACGAGCGGCAGCGGATGCTCCGCGACCCAGTCGGCGACGGCGTCGATCGTCGCCCGCGAGAACAGCATCCCCGTCTTGGCGGCGTCGATTCCGATGTCGCCGGCGACCGCGTCGAGCTGCGCGCGGACGAACCATGCCGGCACCTCGTGGACGGCGGTCACCTCGCGCGTGTTCTGCGCCGTGAGGGCGACGACCGCCGACGTGCCGTGCACGCCCGCCGCCGCGAAGGCCTTGAGGTCGGCCTGGATCCCGGCCCCGCCGCCGGAGTCGGAGCCCGCGATCGTGATGCAACGTGGAACCAACGCACTCCCTTCGCCGGCATGACCCGGGTCAGGTTCGACGGGTGTGATCTCAGCCTCTCCGCGAGGCACCCCGGTCGGGAAACCCTATCGCGGGCGGTCGGGCTAGCGACGCAGCCGCAGCCGACGTGCCACCTCGGCGAGGTTGACGTCGAAGCCCCAGCCGAACGACTTCGGGGTGAATACCCTCCGGTCGTCCCGGTTCCACCAGCGCGACTTGACGCGTGCAACGGTCGGCCGGCGCCAGTCGTACGGGACGCCGAGGAACTTGCCCGTGCGCTTCTCGCTCATAGGGTCGAGCGTACCGTGCGCCGCGCCCGAATCGTCCTCGCGGACGAGCGCGGAGGCGCTTCAATGTCGGAATGAGCGGCACGGCACGCTGCGACGGGATCGCCGACTGGTACGACACCGAGTTCCAGCCGGCGCCGCTCGAGAGCGAGACGTGGGACGTGCTGCTGCGGCTGCTGGGCGACGGCGGAGGCTCGCTCGTCGACGTCGGCTGCGGCACCGGCGCGTACGCAGCCGGCCTCGCCGAGCGCGGCTGGGAGGTGACCGGCGTCGACGTCTCCGACGACATGCTGCGCCGGGCGACGGCGAAAGGCGTGCACGCGGTGCATGCGGACGCGTCGGCGCTGCCGTTCGCGGAGGCCTCGTTCGACGCCGCGATCTCGGTCTTCACCAGCACGGACGTCGACGACCTGCCTGCAGTCGTCCGGGAGATCGTGCGCGTGCTGCGCCCGGGTGCGCCGCTCGTCTACCTGTCCGTCCACCCCTGCTTCGTCGGCCCGCACTCGCTCTACGACTCCGAGACCGGAGTCCCCGAGCTGCACGCCGGCTGGTACCGCCATGTCGGCCGCTACACCGAGGCCCCCGGGGTCTGGCGCGAGTCGGGTGTCCGGATCAGGGTCGGCGCGACCCACCTGCCGCTCGGGCTGTTCCTGCAGACGTTCCTCGACGCCGGTCTCCGCCTCGAGCAGGTGGAGGAGCCGTCGGAGCGCGAGTACCCGTTCGGCCTCGGGCTGCGCTGGCGCCGGTGACGAGCGTCGCCGTCTGGGACGACCTCCTCGCAGGCGACGAGCTCGCGCACCTGGCGACCGAGCCGGCGCGCGATGCCCGGACTACCCCGCTGCCCGAGTCGCTCCGGCCGGCTGTGCGGGACGCGCTCGCGCGACGCGGCATCCACGAGCTCTACGCACACCAGGCCGAGGCCTACGACGCCTCGCGCGCAGGCGGCCATCTCGTCGTCACGACCGGAACCGCGTCGGGGAAGACGCTCGCGTTCAACCTGCCGGTGCTCGATACCCTCGCCGCCGACCGCCACGCTCGCGCGCTCTACCTCTACCCGACGAAGGCGCTCGCGCAGGACCAGGCGCGCTCGCTCGGCGAGCTCGGCGTACCGGGCGTCCGCGCGGCGATCTACGACGGCGACACCCCGACCGAGCGGCGCCGCCAGATCCGCGGCTGGGCGAACCTCGTGCTCACGAACCCGGACATGCTCCACGTCGGCGTCCTGCCGCGGCACGACCTCTGGGGCGACTTCCTGCACAACCTCCGCTTCGTCGTGGTCGACGAGGCCCACGTGTATCGCGGCGTCTTCGGCTCCCACGTCTCGAACGTGCTGCGCCGTCTGCGGCGGCTCGCGCGCATCTACGGCGCGGAGCCGCAGTTCCTGCTCGCCTCGGCGACGATCGCGAACGCCGCAGAGCTCGCACGCGCGCTGACGGGCCAGGACGCCACGGTCGTGGAGGACGACGCGGCGCCGCGCGCCGAGCGCACGGTCGCGCTCTGGAACCCGCCGCTGCTCGACGCCGAGCTCGGCCTGCGGGCGAGCGCGCTCGGGGAGGCCTCGCGGCTCCTGGCGGGGCTCGTCGGCCGCGGACTGAGGACGATCTGCTTCGCCAAGAGCCGCAAGTCGGCGGAGCTGATCCACCGGTTCGCGAGCGACCGGCTCGACGCCGCGACGGCCGCACGGCTCGCGCCCTACCGCGCCGGCTACACGCCGCAGCAGCGGCGGGAGATCGAGCGCCGTCTCGTGGACGGCGATCTGCTCGGCGTCACGTCCACCGACGCGCTCGAGCTCGGGATCGACATCGGCGACCTCGACTGCGCGATCTCGGTCGGCTTCCCCGGCACGGTCGCGAGCCTGCGCCAGCAGTGGGGTCGCGCCGGCCGCCGCGGGCACGGTCTCGCCGTCCTCGTCGCCTCCGAGGACGCGCTCGACCAGTACTTCATGCGGGAGCCGGCAGCGTTGCTCGAACGTCGCGTCGAGGCGGCGATCCTCGACCACGCGAACCCGCGCGTCCTCGACGGGCACGTCGCCGCAGCCGCCTTCGAGGCGCCGGTGGACGAGGGCGACGCGGCGACCCTCGGGCCGGCGGCGCTCGAGCGGGCGCCGCACGTCCCCGAGCTGCGGCACACGGCGCGCGGCTGGGTCTGGGCGGGCAAGGACGCGCCCGCCGGCCGTGTCCCGCTGCGCTCGACCTCGCCCGACGCCTTCCTCGTCGTCGACGCCTCGAGCGGCGACGTGCTCGGGCTGGCCGAGCGGGAGCGCGCCTACTCCACCGTCCACGAGGGCGCCGTCTACCTCCATCTCGGCCGCCAGTACCTCGTGCGCGAGCTCGACCTCCACGCGCGGCGCGCGCTCGTCGAGCCGTTCGACGGCGACTGGTACACGCAGGCGAAGAGGGAGACGGAGACGTCGATCGCGGAGCCGCTGCGCGTCGAGCGCCGGCTCGGGCTCGAGCTCTCCTTCGGCCGCGTCTCGGTGACGGAGCAGGTGGTCGCGTACCAGAAGAAGGCCGTCGCGGACGGCGCGACGCTCGACACCGCTCCGCTCGAGCTGCCGCCGACGACGTTCGACACCGAGGCGGTCTGGTTCGTGCCGCGGCCGCACCAGCTCGAGGGCCTCGAGGCGATGCCGCTGCTCCTCTCCTCCCTGCACGCGGCCGAGCATTCCCTGATCGGGCTCCTGCCGCTGTGGGCGATGTGCGACCGCTGGGACATCGGAGGGCTCTCGACGAACCTCCACCTCGACACCGGCGCGCCGACCGTCTTCGTCTACGACGGTCACGCCGGCGGCGTCGGCATCGCGGCGCGCGGCTTCGACCGGTTCGAGGGCTGGGTCGCCGACACGGCGGAGCTGCTGGCCGGCTGCCCGTGCGAACGCGGCTGTCCTTCCTGCGTCCAGAGTCCGAAATGCGGCAACCTGAACGAGTTCCTCGACAAGGCCGGCGCGCTGACCCTGCTGACGCGGATGTCGAATTCCGGCTGACCCGTCCGTCGTAGAGACGTCAACGCTTCCGGAAGGAGGAAACCACGCAGTACCTGCTCCTGATCCACGACGACGAGACGCACTGGGGCGACATGCCCGAGGACGAGCGCAACGCGATCTACGGCGAGTACATGCGCTACACGGAGGAGCTGCAGAGCCGGGGGCTGCTCGTCGGCGCGAACCAGCTCCAGCCGTCGTCGACCGCGACCGTCGTCCACGTCGAGGACGGCAAGACGCTGACGACCGACGGGCCCTTCGCCGAGACGAAGGAGGTGCTCGGCGGCTACTACCTCATCGACGTCGACACGCTCGACGAGGCGCTCGAGTGGGCGGCGAAGATCCCGTCCGCCAGGTACGGGCACGTCGAGGTGCGCCCAGTCGTGATGCGCGAGGCGGAGGTCGCGTCGTAGAGGAGCTCGCCCGCGCCTACCGCGACGAGCGTGCCCGCTCGATCGCGATCCTCGGCCGCGTCCTCGGCGACCTCGACCTCGCCGAGGACGCGGTGCAGGACGCCTTCGTCCGGGCGGCGGAGCGCTGGCCCCGCGACGGGGCGCCCCGCAACCCGGGCGCGTGGATCGTCACGACAGCGCGGAACGCCGCGATCGACCGGATTCGCCGCGAGCGGACACTCGCCCGGAAGACGGAGCTGCTGGCCCGGGCCGAGCGGCTCCCCGACGACGAGGAAGCCGTGATCCCCGACGAGCGGCTCGAGCTGTTCTTCGCCTGCTGCCACCCCGCGCTCGCGCCGGAGGCTCAGGTCGCCCTGACCCTCAGCCTCGTCGGCGGCCTCGAGACGCGGGAGATCGCCCGCGCCTTCCTCGTGCCCGAGGCGACCCTCGCGCAGCGGCTCGTGCGTGCGAAGCGGAAGATCCGCGACGCCGGCATCCCGCTGCGGGTGCCGCCGGAGCACCTCCTGCCGGAGCGGCTCCGCCTCGTGCTCGCGGCGATCTACCTCGTCTTCAACGCCGGCTACGGTCCGCCGGTCCGGCGGGAGCTCTGCGGCGAGGCGATCCGCCTCGCGGCCGTGCTCGCCACCCTCATGCCCGACGAGCCCGAGGCGCACGGGCTCCACGCGCTCCTGCTGTTGCAGGATGCCCGCCGCGACGCCCGGGTCTCGCCGTCCGGCGAGCTCGTCGTCCTCGACGAGCAGGATCGAAGCCTCTGGGACGCGGACGAGATCGCGCAGGGCCGCGAGGCGCTCGAGCGGGCGCTCCGCCTTCGGCGCGCCGGGCCGTATCAGCTGCAGGCGGCGATCGCCTCCCTGCACTATGAGGAGCCGACCGACTGGCACGAGATCGCGCTTCTCTACGGACGCCTGACGGAGCTGAGCCCTTCACCGGTCGTCGAGCTGAATCGCGCCGTGGCGGTCGCGCTGGCGGAGGGGCCGGAAGCGGGTCTCGCCCTGCTCGACGAGATCGACGGCCTCGACGGCTACTACCTCTACCACTCCACCCGAGCCGACCTGCTCAGCCGGCTCGGGCAGCCGGCCGCACGGGAGTACGAACGCGCGCTCGACCTCGCTCCGAGCGAAGTCGAGCGCAAGTTCCTACGCGGCCGCCAACACCTGCTTGCGCCGGAGCCGTAGCAGCGAGACGGCCTGGGAGGTCGGTCGGAACGGGTCGTACACCGTCGTCCCGTCCTCGACCGAGACGGCAGCGACCGGCACTCCGTCGACGTCCGCCACGATCCACTCGCCACCGTGCAGCGGCCGCTCGCTCAGGGCAGCGAGACGCTCGAGCTCCTCGCGGCAGGCGCTGAGCCTGAGCTGGATCGCGGTCCTCACCGGCTGCGCGGGACTGGGGATCGCACTTGCCCGGCGGCGCTGGACGGCCTCGCGCTGAAGGTCGGCGATCCTGGCCATTGCCACCTGGCGCATGAGCTCGGGGTGCATCACAGCTTCTCCTTTCGACGTGCTACCCTAACCACTGTCCGGAGATTACCAGTTACATAACCCCCAATGCAAGGACAGTGGTTACGACTTTACACACGCAGCTCGATCTCGTCCGCGATTTCGTCAACACGCTCGACGTCGAGACCGGGATCGACCGGATCGCGTCGCCGGAGGAGCTCGCGATGTGGTTCTCGGAGCAGGGTCTCGTCGACGATCTCGCCGAGCCGACCGAGGAGGAGCAAGCAAGCGCGCTCGAGGTTCGGGAAGCCATCCGCGAGCTGCTCCTTGCCAACAACGGCGTCGAGGCGGACACCGACGCAGTCTCGAAGACGCTGGAGGCGGCGGGGCGGCGGGCCCACCTCGGCGTGCGGTTCGAGAACGGCCGCCCGGTCCTCGCTCCCGAGGGCGACGACGCGCACGCGGCGATCGGGAAGATCGTCGCCACGGTCGCCGAGCTCGCGCCGACCGACGAGTGGAAGCGCCTCAAGACCTGCCGCGACGAGACCTGCCGCGTCGTCTTCTACGACCAGTCGCGCAACCGCTCGCGCGCCTGGTGCTCGATGGAGGTCTGCGGCAACCGCGAGAAGGCCCGCAGCTTCCGCAAGCGCCACGCGGCGAGCGCGCGCTAGGCGGAACGCGCGAGGTCGTCCGGGCCGGCGGCCGGCAGCGGCACCTTGCTCCCGCCTCCGGGCGGCGGGGAGGGCGGCGGCGCGCTCCTCAGGAAGCGATAGACGAAGAGTGCGAACGCCGTCGCGCCGCACGTAGCCGGGATGAAGAAGACGAGGTTCAGGAGCAGCACGTGCGTCATCCCCCGACTGTATGCCGTGCTGCCGCCAACGCAAACTCGACCGCTTCCTCGGGTGTCCCCGCGCGCTGCGTGCCCTCCACCGGCCAGCCCGGCTCGAGCACGACGACCGGGCGCCGGAGCGTGAGCGCGAAGCCGATCTCGGCGAGCGTGCCGTAGCGCCCGCCGACCGCGATCACGGCGTCGCCGGACGCGACGACGGCCAGGTTGCGGCCGTGTCCGATGCCGGTGACGACCACGTGGTCGAGCCACTCGTTCGCGTCCGCCCTCGTCTCGCCCGGGAGGATCCCGATGGTCGTCCCGCCGGCGCTTCGCGCGCCGCGGGCGGCCGCGGCCATCACCTCGCCGAGCCCGCCCGTGACGACCGTGGCACCTCGCTCGGCGAGGAGGCGTCCGACCGTCTCGGCGTTTGCCTCGTGCTCGGGCCCGCTGCCGACAACGGAGACCTGGATGGCCATCTGCGCGATGCTAGGACACATGCCGGGAACGAGACAGGCGCGCGGTGGGGTGCTCGTGGTCGGCGGCGGCTTCGCCGGCGCCTACGTCGCGCGCGAGCTCGGCTCGCGGGGCTCGACCATCGTGAGCAAGGACAACTTCATGCTCTACACGCCGCTCCTGCCGGAGGCCGCGTCCGGCACGCTCGAGCCGCGCCACTGCGTCGTGCCCCTGCGCGTCATGTGCCGGAACGCGGAGCTGATCCTCGGCGGGGTGACGGGCCTCGACCTCGAGGCGCGGACCGCGGCCGTCGAGACGGGAGAGGGCCCGCAGACCGTGCAGTGGCGCGAGCTCGTGCTGGCCCTCGGCGCGGTGCCGCGGACGCTGCCGGTCCCCGGCCTCGCCGAGCACGGTCTCTCCTTCAAGACGCTCGCCGACGCGATCCACCTCCGCAACCACGTCCTCCACCAGCTCGAGACGGCCGATGCCGCTCTCGACGAGGAGGAGCGGGCGCGGCGGCTCACGTTCGTCTTCGTCGGCGCGGGCTACGCGGGCGTCGAGGCGCTGGCGGAGCTGTCCGACCTCGCCGAGGACGCGCTCCGCTACTACCCGCGCCTGCGCTCGACGCGGCGGCGCTGGGTGCTCGTCGACGCCGCGTCGCGGATCCTGCCCGAGATCCCGCCGAAGCTCGGCGACTACGCGGCCGCCGAGCTGCGCTCGCGGAACGTGGAGATCCACGTCGACACGACGCTCGAGTCGGTCTCCGCCGAGGAGGCCGTGCTCGGAGACGGGGTCCGGATCCCGACGAACACGCTCGTCTGGACGGCGGGCGTCACGCCGAACCCGGTGCTCCGGGAATGGTCCCTGCCGCTCGACGAGAAGGGCCGCGTCGAGGTGGACGAGCTGCTGCGCGTGCGCGGGCACGAGCACGTGTGGGCGCTCGGCGACTGCGCGCGCGTTCCGAACATCCGCAGCGACACGCCCGACCCGCCGACCTGCCAGCACGCGCTGCGCCAGGCACGCCGCCTCGCGCGCAACCTGGCCGGCCCGCCTGAGCCGTACGGCTACCGGATGCTCGGCCAGGTCGCCACGCTCGGCAGGCACAAGGGGATCGCGGAGGTTCTCGGCCTGCGGCTGCGCGGCTTGCTCGGCTGGTGGGTGACGCGCTCGTACCACCTGTACCAGCTGCCGCTCGCGCAGCGGAAGCTGCGGGTCGTCGTCGACTGGACGGTCTCGCTCTTCTTCCGCCGCGACATCGCCGAGCTCGGCCAGCTCGGGCACCCGGAGAAGCTCGGCTGATGGACATCGCGCCGCTCTTCGGGCTGCGGCTGCAGACGCCGCGGCTCGAGCTGCGCCTGCCGACGACCGAGGAGCTCGGGGCGCTGCGCCGGGTGGCGCTGGCCGGCATCCACCCGCCCGAGTTCATGCCGTTCACGGTCGCGTGGACGGACGATCCCGAGCTCGGCGGGTTCCACGCCTACCACGAGATGCGCCGCCGCGAGTGGCGCCCCGACGAGTGGCACCTCGAGCTCGGCGTCTTCGTCGAGGGAGAGCCGGCCGGCGTCCAGGCGGTGGAGAGCAAGGACTTCGCGGAGACGCGCACCGTGGGCACGGGGTCGTGGCTGGGCCGGCGCTTCCAAGGGCGCGGCGTGGGCACGGAGATGCGCACTGCGGTGCTCGAGCTCGCCTTCCGGGGGCTGGGCGCGGAGGTCGCACGCTCGGGTGCCGTCGACGGGAACGTCGCCTCGCTCCGAGTCTCGGAGAAGCTCGGCTACCGGGAGATCGGACGCGGCACCGTCGCGCCGAGCGGCATCGAGGTCGAGCATACGGACGTCGCGCTACGGCGAGAGGACTGGAGGCCGCCGGTCGGCGTCGAGATCGAGGGTCTCGAGCCGTGCCTGCCGCTCTTCGGCCTTCCGGCGGACTAGCGGCAGGGTGAGCCGGCGCCCGCAGAACCACCACGTGGCCGCCGTCGGCGCGGCCTCGCGCAGCCGGCGATCCAGCTCCTGGTCTCTCAGCGCGACCGAGACACGCTCGGCGTGGTCGACCGCTCAGGTGCGCGTGGTGACCTGCGAGGAAAGCACGCCGTAAGCGTACGCCGGACGCCCGAAGCTAGGCGAGCGGCGGCGACTCGACGACAGCCACGGCCTCGCCGCGGACGAGCACCGCCCTGTCGTCGGCGAGCCGGACGAACGGGATGGACGGATGAGCGGCCTCGATCTCGTCGTGGCGCTCCCGGAACTCCGGCTCCTGGTCGTGCGGCAGCACGATGAAGGGCACCAGCCCGAGCGCCGCGCTCGAGGCGAGCTCCGGAACCTCTCGCCGGTTGTCGAGGTTCGCCGCGGGGCCGAGATCCGGCCCGGCGAGCAGCGCGCCGGCGCTCGTGCCGACGTAGAGAAGCTCGCCCGAATCGACCAGCGGCGGAACGAGATCTGCGAAGCCGCTGCGCCGCACGTGCCAGAGGAGCAGGTACGAGTTGCCGCCGCTCAGGAATACGCCGTCGACGCCGAGCAGGGCCTTTTCGACCTCCTCGGCTCCGACCCGAGCGAGGTCGAGCGTCGTGGTCTCGCAGCCGAGCACCTCGAGCTGCCGCCGGTCCGCCTTCACCCAGGGCCTCGCCTCGGCCGCCGGCCCCGCCGCGGTCGGCACGAAGGCGAGTCGCAGCCCCGCCGCGTCGCCGTCCACGAGCGCCGGCAAGGCGCCGATCCCGTGGGAGGCGAGCAGGAGCCGCTTCACGGGACGAGCTCGAGGCGCGGATTGTCGCGCAGGCGCCGCCCGAACTTCCCCGACGGCCTGCCGTCGGTGAGCACGACGTCGGCCGTGAAGTCGTTCGCGCCACGGATGAGGGACGAGCCAACGCCGTACGCATCCACCGGCACCTCCCGCTCCTCGAAGGCGCGGATCTTCTCCGCCGTGAAGCCTCCCGAGGCGACGATCCGGACACGGCCGAAGCCGGCCGCGTCGAGCGCGTCGCGCACCTTCCGGACGAGCCGCTCGTTCACTCCCGTCGGCTTGAAGTCCCCCATCTCCTCCCACAGCGAGCGGTCGACGAGCGTCTCGGAGGTGTCGAGCCGGACGCCCCAGAGCCGCTCGCCCAGGGCCTCGGCGACGGCGAGCGCCGTGCGCACCGAGTCGTTCTCGAAGTCGACGAGGACGGTCACGGCCATGTCCGGCGGCGCCCAGTCCGCGAACGCGCGCGCCGCGAGGACCGTGTCGCCGCCGTACGCCGCGATGAGCGCGTGGGGCAAGGTGCCGATGCCGCGGCCGCCCCACCACGACGCCTGCTCGTCGCTCGTGACCCCGATCTCGCAGCCCGTGACCCGGCCCGCGACGTAGGCCGCGTAGCCGTCGCCGGCCTGCACGCGATGGTGGTCGAAGCGCGCGGGCATGAAGATGATCTGCTTGCCGTTCGCCGCCTCGAGCACGCGCACGACGTTCGTCGTGAGCAGCGTGCGTCGCGCGAGCGTCCCGAGGTAGACGGTCTCGAGGTGCGCGAACGTCGTGTAGTCGCCCTCGACCGTCAGCACCGTCTCCCAGGGCTCGATCCGGTCGCCGTCGTGGAGCGCCCTGATCGTCAGCCCGTCGGGCTCGTGCGAGCAGAGCCGGAGGATCGCGATCGCCTCGTCCATCCCGCCGATCCAGGCGTCGTGCTTCTGGAAGACCTGGACGACGACGCGCGGGTGGCGGCCGTCGGCGAGGAGCGTCGCGCGCGCATGGTTGAAGTACGCGTCGGTGTACCACCCGGCGCGCATCTTCTCGACGGGGAGGTCGAAGACCTCCGGAGCGAGCCGCTGCCTACTTCTCGGCGGCATGCTCGAGCTCGAGGCATGCGGCGAGCGCCGCCTCGGCCACCTCGAGCTGCTCGGCGCTCGGCTCCGCGGTCGAGAAGCGGTGCTGGAGCTCGTGGCCCGGCTTCGCGAGCGCCTGCGCCAGCGGATGCGACGGGTTCCGCATCATCCAGCCGAAGAGCTCGGTCGCCGCCGCGACGGCCCCGATCTGCGCCGCCGCCTGCGCGTGCTTCCGCAGCCGCTCGGGCGCGAGCCCCGCGAGCGCGTTGCCGACAGCGGAGGTGGCGACGAGCGGCCCGACGAGATGCCCGCCGCAGCGCTCGTGCTCACGGGTGGCGCGCTTCCCGTGCTCGTAGCTGCCGATCGAGATGTGCTCCGCGCCGTGATAGGCCGCGAGCTCCCCCGAGCGAAGGGCGAGCACCGCCGGCGCGACCGAGGCGATCGCGGCCAGGAGCTCCCGGGCGATCGGCCGCAGGCCCGATTCGCGCAGTCCCTTGACGAACACCGCGGCCCCGAGCATCGAGGCGAGCGTGCGGGGGCTCTCCATCGGCAGGCGCGCCGCCGGGAGCTTCGCCTTCAGCTGCGGCAGCAGCGCGAGCGCCTCGGCGAGCCGGGCCGGCCCGCGCAGCAGCGGGTTCTCGATCCGCGAGGCCTGGAACCGCTTACGCGCGGAGGCGACCTCGATTCGTCCGCGCTCGTTGCGGATCGCGCACGCCCACGCATGCGGCCCGTGCACGAGCACGCCGTTCGGCAGGGCCATGCCGCCGAGCCGGATCTTCTCCTCGGCTGGAAGCATCGTCGGCAAAGCCGCCGATGCCCAGCGAAAGCTCTTGGGGGCCATCGCCCGAAGGGTAGTGGCTCTATCCCAGCACGGCGTGTGCCGCGTGCCGCAGCCAGCGGACGCCGAGCTCGAGATCCGTGACCGGCACGCGCTCGTCGGCCGAGTGGATGATCGAGTTCGAGACCTCGATCGGCATCTCGCGGGCGGGAAAGAAGCCGTAGGCGACGGTGCCGAACGCCTCCCGGAGCCAGTGGCTGTCGGTGAAGCCGACGCAGGAGAGCGGCGCCGCGAGCGCGTGCGGCTCCTCCGCCGCGACGAACGACTCGATGGCACGCCAGAGCGGCGTGTCGAGCTCGGAGCGCGTGCCTCCCTGAGGCTCCTCGATCCACGTCAGGTCGTACGCGACGTCCGCGCCGAGGACGGCCCGGATCAGCGGCTCGACGTGCTCGGGGTCCTGCCCGGGCAGCAAGCGGCAGTCGATCTCGAGCTCGCACACCGCCGGGATGACGTTCCGCTTGTGCGAGGCGGAGATCATCGTCGGGGAGAAGGTCGGCACGAGCAGGGCCTCGACGAGGTGCGCGGCCGCCGGCGACAGCTCGCGTGTTCGCGCGGCGGCCTCGGCGGCGGGCGGCGCTTCGCCGAGGAGCACCTCCAGAAACGCCGCGAGCTCCGGGCCGAGCTGGGGTTCCGGCCGGTACGCGGCGAGCCGCTCGACGAGGCGGACCGCGTTCACGAGCGCGTTGTCGGCGATGCCGGGCATCGAGGCGTGACCGGAGCGGCCGCGCACCCGCAGGCGGAACGGCGCCGTCTTCTTCTCCGCGGCGGTCGCCTGGTAGACGACGCGCCCGTCGGCGAGCTCGAGGCGTTCGCCTCCGCCCTCGTTGACCGCGAAGTCGCAGCGGACGGCCTCCGGATGCTCCTCGCAGAGCCAGCGGAGCCCGAAGCCGTCGCCCACCTCCTCGTCGGCCACGGCAGCGAAGATCAGGTCGCCGGCGGGACGGAACCCCTCGCGGGCGAGCGACGCGATCGCGACGGCGCTCGCCGCGACCTGCCCTTTCATGTCGAGCGCGCCGCGTCCCCAGACCTCACCGTCCCGCAGCTCGCCCGAGAACGGCGGCACCGACCACTCCGCCGGATCCGCGAGCACGACGTCGGTGTGCGAGAGGAGGAGCAGGGACGGCCCGCCGCCACCGGGGATCCGGGCGACGAGGTTCGCACGCTCCGGCACCTTCGCGAAGAGCTCGCAGGCGACGCCGTCGGCCTCGAGGTAGTCGCGCAGCAGCTCCGCCGCGGCCGTCTCGTTGCCGGGCGGGTTCGTCGTGTCCACCCGGATCAGGCGCTGCAGGAGGTCGGTGACCTCCTCCCGAAGCGTGGCCGTGCTCACCGGCGCGTCCCCAGGATGAGGAGGTACTCCCGCTCGAGGACGCCGGCGGCGAGAAACTCGCGGTAGACGCCCTGAGCACGGGCCCGCGCCTCGTCGTCCTGCTCCGCCAGCCAGGCGCGAAGCGGCGGCATCGAGGCGGAGAGCAGGCTCCAGAGCGCCTCGCCCGACTCCGCCTCGACTCGGTACTCGCCGGTTTGGAGCTCCAGCTCGAAGGCGTCGCCGAGCAACCGGCGGACGTGCTCCTCCTCGGACCATTCGCGCGCGTCCGCCTCGTGCGGGAAGGTGCGCCCGGCCTTCGCGTGCACCTCCGACCAGGCGTCCTTCGGCCACGCGGTCATCGCCAGGCGCCCGCCCGGGCGGCAGACCCGCGCAAGCTCCCGCGCCGTGCGCGCCTGGTCGAAGGCGAAGATCGCGCCGAAGCCCGAAGCGACGGCGTCGAACTCCGCGTCGGCGTACGGGAGCTCCTGGCAGTCGCCCTCGTCGAACCGGATCTCGAGCCCCTCGGCGCCGGCCGCGCGCCGCGCCTTTGCAAGCTGGTCGGCGGAGATGTCGATGCCGACGACCTGGGCGCCTGCCCGAGCGGCCCGCAACGCGACGCCGCCCGTGCCGCAGGCGACGTCGAGAACGCGCGTTCCCGGCTCCAGGCCGAGCTCGTGGACGATCCGGTCGTGGATCGGCGCGAACGTCTCCGCAAGGCGCTCGTAGCTCGCGCCGCTCCAAGTGTCGGCGACGGATCCGGACATTTTCCCCCTGCTACGGCGCCGGCCGAGCCGGCGCCTTCGCTCCTGGGCGTGCTCCGTCGAGCCTACGCACACTTTCCCGCTGCGACGCCGGCCGAGCCGGCGCCTTCGCTCCTGGGCGTGCTCCGTCGAGCCTACGCACACTTTCCCGCTGCGGCGCCGGCCGAGCCGGCGCCTTCGCTCCTGGGCGTGCTCCGTCGAGCCTACGCACGCTGCGGAGCATACTGGGGCGATGGGCGACCTCTTCTCCGACGCGGCCGACGCGCGGGCCGGCGACGTCGCGCCGCTCGCCCAGCGGCTGCGCCCGGCGAGTCTCGGCGAGTTCGTCGGCCAGCGGCACGTCCTCGGCGAGGGGTCGGCGTTACGGCGTGCGATCGAGGAGGACCGCGTGCACTCGTCGATTCTCTACGGGCCTCCCGGCAGCGGGAAGACGACGCTCGCCCGCATCGTCGCCGCCTCGACCGGCGCCGCGTTCGAGGAGCTCTCCGCCGTGTCGGCGACGGTGAAGGACGTGCGCGAGGGGCTCGCGCGGGCGCGGGAGCGGCTCGGCACCTCCGGCCGGCGCACGATCCTCTTCCTCGACGAGATCCACCGCTTCAACAAAGCGCAGCAGGACGCGCTCCTGCCCGGCGTCGAGTCGGGGCTCGTGACGCTGATCGGCGCCACGACCGAGAACCCGTACTACGAGGTCAACTCCGCCCTCATCTCCCGCACCCAGGTGTACGAGCTCGAGCCGCTCGGAGAGGAGGAGCTGGCCGAGATCGTCCGCCGCGGCGCCGTGGAGCTGGGCATCCCGCTCGAGGACGAGCTCGTAGAGCTCGTCGCCCGGCGGTCAGGTGGCGACGCCCGCTCGGCGCTCAACATCCTCGAGCTCGCCGCGGAGACCGCGAAGGCGGCGGGCTCGGCCGTGACGGAGGCGCACGTCGAGGACGCGGCCCGCAAGCCGCCGCTCGTCTACGACAAGGCCGGCGAGGCGCACTACGACTACACGTCGGCCTTCATCAAGTCGATGCGCGGCTCGGACCCCGACGCGGCCGTGTACTACCTCGCCGCGATGCTCGAGGGAGGCGAGGACCCGCGCTTCGTCGCGCGGCGCATGATCGTGCTCGCCTCCGAGGACATCGGCAACGCCGACCCGCGCGCGCTGCTCGTCGCGGTCGCGGCGGCGCAGGCCGTGGAGCACGTCGGCCTGCCCGAGGCGCGCCTCAACCTGGCCCAGGCGGCGGTCTACCTAGCGCGCGCGCCCAAGTCGAACGCGAGCTACCTTGCGCTGAACCGTGCGACCGCGGACGTGAAGGAGCGTGGGGCAACCCGGCCGCCGAAGGCGCTGCGCGACGGGTCCTGGTACGGGCGCCGCCTCGGGCACGGCGAGGGCTACGTCTATCCGCACGACGATCCCGCGGGGTTCGAGACGAGCTACCTGCCCGAGGAGCTCGAGGGCCGTCGCTACTACGAGCCGTCCGGCGCCGGCGAGGAGAGCTCGGACGAGAACGCCTCGTAGGCGTCGCGGCCGAAGACCGCGAAGATCACGCGCTCGAGCGAGCGCGGCTCGAAGCTCCGCGCTTCGGCGACCATGATCCGCGCGCACTCGGCGAGCGGGAAGCCGCCTACTCCCGTCCCGAAGGCGGGCAGCGCGAGCGACGGCAGCCGAGCTCGTCGGCGAGCGCAAGGCAGGAGCGCGTGGTGCGGCGGACGAGGTCGCCGTTCGTGCGCAGGTCCTGCCCCATCACGGCGCCGTGGACCACCCAGCGCGCGGGCAGTCGGCCTGCGGCGGTCGCGACCGCGCCGCCGAGTGGGATCGGTGCGAGCGCCGTCGCCTCACGCTCGATCTCGTCGCCGCCCGCCCGCTTGAGCGCTCCCGCGACTCCTGCGCCCATCCAGAGCCGGTCGTTCGCGGCGTTCGCCACGGCATCGGCGTCGACCAGCGCGATTTCGCCCTCGCGGGCCTCGAGCTCCATCCTCAGAGGATGCGCGCGCCGAGCGCCGAGGCCACGAGCTCGACCGCGAGCTGCCCGGTGGCGTTCTCGCGGTCGAGGATCGGATTGACCTCGACGACGTCCATCGAGTCGAGGAGCCCCGACTCCGCCACCGTCTCCATCGCGAGGTGCGCCTCGCGGTACGAGAGCCCGCCGCGCACCGGCGTTCCGACACCGGGCGCGTAGTCGGGGTCGACGGCGTCCATGTCGAGCGAGACGTGGAGGAACGCGCCGCCCGACGCGTGCGCGAGGGCCTCCCGCATGCACGGCTCGACCCCGATCCGGTCGACCTCGCTCATCGTGAAGACCTTCGCGTCGATCCTTGCCAGCAGCTCCCGTTCGCCCTCGTCGAGCGAGCGGACGCCCACGAGCGCGAGCTTGTCCGGGTCGACCGCCGGCAGCGGCCAGCCGTCGCGCCGGAAGGGCTCGCCGGCGAGGCCGAGAGCCGCCGCGAGCACCATGCCGTGGACGTTGCCGCTCGGCGACGTCTCGGGCGAGTTGACGTCGCCGTGGGCGTCCACCCACACCACGCCGCCTCCCGGCCCCCGCACCTTGGCCATGCCCACGAGCGAGCCGAGCGCGACGGAGTGGTCGCCGCCGAGGACGAGGGGGAGCGCTCCGCGCCCGGCCGCTTCCGCGACGAGCCCCGACAGGCGCTCGCAGAGATCGAGGATCTGGTCGAGGTAGCGCGCGCGCTCGTCGCCCATCGCCGCCGTCTCCACGACGGGCGAGAGCACGTTGCCGGCATCCGAGACCCGCACGCCGAGCTTCTCCGTCAGCTGCTGCTCGAGACCCGCGTAGCGGATCGCCGAGGGCCCCATGTCGACGCCGCGCCGCCCGGCGCCGAGGTCGAGCGTCGCGCCGATCACGGCGATCTCGCGGGCCGCCTCCTCCACGCTCACGGCGCGGAGGCTAACGGGAAGGAGGTGGCGAGGGCCGGACTCGAACCGGCGACACCCCGGTTTTCAGCCGAGTGCTCTACCAGCTGAGCTACCTCGCCCCGGCGGACGGTCAGTGTAGCCGGGCGTCCCCGCGCGAGCCGCAACGCAATTCGGTCTCCGCGTCGCGTTTCGCGCGATTTCGTCGCAAAGAGCGGCCTTTCGCCCGCCCGGGGGTCTTGATCCGCCCGGGGCGCCTTTCTAGCTTCCCGTCACGGTCTGTCACGCGTCCAAGGGGAGGACACAACCACCATGAGCACGATCGCCGCGACGCTCCGGGGAGAAGGCTGGCTGGAGCGCTACTTCGGCTTCGCCGCGCGAGGGACGACCTTCGCGCGGGACACGATGGCCGGCGTCACGACGTTCGTCGTGATGTCGTACATCATCTTCGTCAACCCGATCATTCTGACCGGGGTCACGCATCCGCCGCTCGGCTCGCCGCTCGCGTTCGGCGCCGTACTGACGAGCACCTGTCTCGTCGCGGGAGTGATGTCGATCCTGATGGGGCTGACGACGAACTACGCCTACGCGATCGCGCCCGGCATGGGCCTCAACGCGGTCGTGGCCTACGGCCTCGTGGCGAGCGGCAAGGCGAGCTTCCCCGAGGCGATGGGCCTCGTCGTGCTCGAAGGCGTCGCCATGGTCCTGCTCGCGGTGACCGGGTTGCGGGAGCTGATCTTCAAGGCGATCCCGCTCGAGCTGAAGAAAGCGATCGCGATCGGCATCGGCCTCTTCATCGCCTTCATCGGACTCTACAACTCCGGGATCATCCAGTCGCTGCCGGCGAGCGCCGGCCAGCCGGTGACACTCGGAAGCTTCACGACCTGGCCGATCTTCGTCACGATCTTCGGCCTCGTCTTCACGTTCGCGCTGCGTGCGATCCGTTTCCGCGGCGACCTGATCGTCGGGATCATCGGCACGACCATCGTCGCGACGATCATCAACTCGTCCGTCGCGCACCACCGCGCGTTCGGCACGTCGACGGCGACGTGGCCCGGCTGGCACCACCTCTACGCGCGGCCCGACTTCTCGCTGCTCGGGAACATCAGCTTCCACTCGTTCTCGAACACGCAGCTCGGCGTCATCGCCTCGCTCGTCTGGGTCTTCTCGCTCTTCCTGAGCGACTTCTTCGACTTCTCCGGGACGGCGATCGGCGTCGGCAAGCAGGCCGGGTACGTCGACGAGAACGGCAACATCCCGAACTTCAAGCGGGCGCTCGTCGTGGACGGCGCCGCGGCGATGGCCGGCGGCTTCGCTTCGTCCTCGTCGGCGACGACCTTCATCGAGTCGGGCTCGGGCGTCGCCGCCGGAGGCCGCACCGGGTGGGTCGCGGTCGTGGCGGGGCTCCTCTTCTTCCCCTTCATGTTCATCTCGCCGCTGATCGGGATGGTCCCGGCGCAGGCGACCGCGGCCGCGCTCGTCGTCGTCGGCTGGCTGATGATCTCGACCCTGACCGAGATGGAGGGCGAGGCCGAGGGCAGGACCGCGTCGAGGCTCGCCGGGATCGACTTCCACGATCTCGCGATCGGGCTCTCGGCGGCGCTCGCGATCATGGTGATGCCGTTCACGTACTCGATCACGAACGGCATCGGCTTCGGCTTCATCACCTACACCGTGATCTGCGCCGCGCGGCGCGAGTGGAAGCGGATCCACCCGTTCATGTGGGTCGTGACCGCAGCGTTCGTCCTCTACTTCCTCGTGCCGCTCCTCCAGCAGCACGTCGGCTGGTTCGGCGGGCACATCTAGAAAGTGCAGTTCGAACAGAGGCCCCCGTGACGCTCACGCGTTCCCGGGGGCCTCGGGTCGTTCGGACCGGTGCGACCGTGTCGCGGACGACCGTTGCCGGGAGCCTACTGCCTCTTCGCGCGCAGCGCCGTCGCCGGCTCGGCCGAAAACTCCGCAAATTCCGTGAAGCCGCGGCGCTCGAGCACGCTCCGCAGCCGTTCCGGCGCGACATAGATCGGCGTCTCCGGGCCCCTCGAGAACGAGACGACGAGCGTGCCGCGCGGCGCGACGACCCGCGCGAGCTCGTCGGGGAACGGGATCATGTTGGAGAGGACGGCGAGCTCGAACTCGCCGTCCGCGCAGGAGAGCGCGGACGCGTCGCCGACCTCGAAGCGGACGCGGCCGGCGAGCTCGGGCGGAACCTTCCGGCGCGCCTCCTCGATCATCCGCGGGCTGAGGTCGATACCGACCACCTCGGCCTGCGGGTAGCGCTCTGCGAGCGCCAGCGCCACGATGCCGGTCCCCGTGCCGAGATCGAGCGCCCGCGCGGGCGCCGGCACGTCCGCGAGGGCGAGGTCGAGCGCCCAGAGGTGATGCGGGCCGATCCGGGTCTCCCACGTCGGCGCGAGCCGGTCGAACCTCGTGCGGAGCGGCCGGCGGAAGAGCCGCCAGAGCCGGGGCCGACGCACGACCGCGTCCGTGACGAGGCGCGCGAACCGCTGGGCGTCGATCACCGCGCCGCGAGGTCGAGCACGATCTCGCCCCCCTCCTCCACGCGCAGGAGCTGAGCCGCGCTGCCGCTCGAGACGGCGAGGGCGAGGCTGCCGTAGCTGTCCTCGTAGAGGATGAGGGACCCGCGCGGTGCGTCCGCGAACGTGCGTGCGAACACCGCGTAGAAGCGGTTGCCGCGGCACGCGAGCTCGACGCGCATGCCGGGGGTCAGCTCCTGGCGCTCGAGGTGCTCTCGACCGAGGTTGAGCGCGACGTTGCCGAACCGGTCGACGGCGAGCGCAACCGCGCGGATCCGGTTCTGGCCCACCTCGGGGCGCGGCACGTCGACCCGCACGAGCTCGTCCGGATCGAGCGGCGGTCCCAGCTCCTCGAGCGCGACCCCCGCGGCGAGGTGCGCCGCCGCCGGCGAGAACAGGTCGCGGCCGTGGAAGGTGCGCGAGACGGGCTGCAGCGAGTACTCGGGGTTCGCGAGCTCGTGCGCCGCCACGACGCCGCCGAAGCGGTCGGCGGCGGGCAGCAGGAGGCCGTTGTCGGGGCCGACGTACTGGCGGCCTTGCTCGTCGCGGACGGCGAGGGCACGGCGGCCGCTGCCGACGCCGGGGTCGACGACGGCCAGGTGGATCCCGGCCGGCATGTAGGGGAGCGAGTTGGCGAGGACGAGCGCGCCCTGGAGCACGTGTCCCGGCCGGATCCCGTGCGTCACGTCGATGACCCGGGCCTCCGGGGCGATCGTCGCGATCACGCCGTGGCAGGTGCCGACAAAGTCGTCCTGCAGCCCGAAGTCGCTCAGGAAGGTGATGACCACGAGACGGAACGTAATGCCTCGACGAGGCCGTCGAGATCGTGAGCGGCTGCGACGGCGGCGACCTCGAGCCCGGCGGCGCGGGCCTCGGCCGCCGTCTGGGGGCCGATGGCGACGACGCGCGGACGCGCGCCGGTGGCGGCGAGCGCGCGGGCGGCCGAGCCGGACATGAGAAGCGCGAGGTCCACGTCCGGCACGGTGGGACGCAGCTCGATCGTCCGGTAGAGCGGCAGGAAGTCGGCGTCGAGGACGTCCCGCCGCGCCCCTTCCGCGGCTGCGAGCAGAAGGGTTCCCTCCGGCAGTGCGTCGCGGAGGCCCTCCTGCGTGTGGCGTTCGGCGACGAGGTCGACGCGGAGGCCGTGCGAGCGCAGCGCGTCGACCGTCGCGGGCCCGATCGCCGCGATTCGGTTCGCCGTCACGCCGCGGCGCGCGAGCTCGTGCGCCCCGTTCGGGCTCGTGACGACGAGCCACTCGTACGCGGTGGCGTCGACCGGCTCGTCGCCGAGGGGCTCGACCCGGATCAGCTCGCTGAGGACCGCGTCGTGCCCGAGCGACTCGACGCGCCCGACGAGCTCCTCACGGGTGACGAGTACTCGCATCCGCCAGCTCCGCACCGAGCGCCGCGGGGTCTTCGCCCGTGCGTCTCTCGAGCCACGATCCGTCCTCCGCCGCGACGAGACCCGTCAGCACCGTCCCGTCGTGGTGCGCCGCGACCGGAGCCAGACAGCCCCCGCCGACCGCCGCCACGACGGCGCGCTCCGCCTCGACGCGCTCCCGCGTCTGGCGGTCGTCCGCGGCCGCGACGAGATGCTCCTCGCCCTCGCGCACCTGAAGCGCGAGCGCCCCCTGCCCTGCTTCCGGCAGCATCGTCTCGGGATCGAAGCGCAGGCCGATCTCGTGGGCCAGTCCGAGCCGGTCGAGCCCGCAGGCCGCGAGCACGATCGCGTCGAGACCGCGCTCGCCCCGTTTCCGCAGCCGCGTGTCCACGTTGCCCCGAAGCGGCTCGATCGAGAGCGTCGGCTCGAGCGCGAGCAGCTGCGCCTTCCGGCGCACCGACGCCGTGCCGACCCGCATCCCGGGCCGCAGCTCCGTCGCGCCGCAGAGCGCGTCCCGCGGATCCTCCCGACGCAGGTAGGCGCCGATCGCGAGACCACCTGGATCGACCGCGGTCAGGTCTTTCGCCGAGTGGACGGCCACGTCGATCCGCCGCTCGAGCAGCGCCTCCTCGAGCTCCTTGACGAAGACGCCGCGCGAGCCGATCTCGCCGAACGGGCGGGAGCGGTCGCGGTCGCCGGCGGTCGTGATCGGCACGAGCGCGAGCTCGACGCCGGGCGCCCGCAGCGACGAGAGGGCGCGCTCGGCCTGGGTGAGCGCGAGCCTACTGCCGCGGCTGCCGACGCGGACAAGCACAGGCCGGTCGCCTCCGCACGGACGGCGCGCAACCGACGCCGCGCGGCCGGACCCGGATGAACGCCGTCGGCACCTGCAGGGGCAGGGGACGGCCGGTGAGCTGCCCGAGCTTCAGCGCTCGTCCTCGCCGAGACCGAAGAGGTGCCGCACCGCCTCAGCATAGAGGACCCCATCGGCTGCCGCGGCCGCCTCCTTCATCCGCACCGTCGGCAGGTGGAGCAGCTTGTTCACGATCTGCGCGGTGACGGCCTCGACGGCGCGGCGCTGGCTCTCGTCGAGCCGCCCGAGCAGCGATTCCGCCTTCTGCAGCTCCGCCTCGCGGATCTCCTCGGCCCGGGCGCGCAGCGAGGCGATGGCGGGCACGACGTCGAGCGAGGCGTGCCATTCGTGGAACTTCTCCGCCTCCGCCGCCACGATCGCCTCCGCCCGCTCGGCCTCGCGCCGGCGCAGGGAGAGCGTCTCGACCACGATCTGCTCGAGGTCGTCGATGTCGTAGAGGTAGCAGCCGTCGAGCTCGGCGATCGCCGGATCGAGGTCGCGCGGCACGGCGAGATCGACGAGCAGGAGCCGCCGCCCGCGCCGCTCCCGCAGGGCTTCCCCGACGGTCTGCGCCTCGAGCACGAGGCCGTGCGCGCCCGTGGACGCGATCACGACGTCGACGGAGGCCAGCAGCTCGTGGATCTGCCCGCGCTCGGTCTTGCTGTCGGCGACGAGCGCGATCTCGGCGCCCCGGCTCCGCAGGTTGCGGGCGGCCTGCTCGCTCACCTTGCCCGCGCCGAGCAGAAGGATCGAGCGGCCCTCGAGGCTCCCGAACACCTGCTCGGCGAGCGCGGCCGCCGCCGCGGACACCGAGGCGGGGCTTTCGCCGATCGCGGTCTGCGCGCGCACCTTGCGACCTGCATGGAGCGCCTGCCGGAAGACGCGGTCGAGCAGCGGCCCCGTCGTCCCCAGCTCGTGCGCGAGGCGCACCTGGCCCAGGATCTCGCCCTCGCCGGGGACGAGCGAGTCGAGCCCGGCCGCCACGCGGAAGAGATGGTGGGCGGCCGCCCGGTCGTGCAGCCGGTACAGCGCGGGCTCGACCTCGGGCCCGAGGGAGGCGAGCGCCTCGACGGCGTCCCGCTCCGCCCGCTCGGGGTCGTCGGCGGCGACGTAGAGCTCGGTGCGGTTGCAGGTCGAGAGGCAGACCGTCTCCCGTCCGTCCTCTGCGAGCCGGGCCGCGAGCGCGTGCGCCTGCTCGCGGCCGAGCGCGACCTGCTCGCGCAGCTCGACGGGCGCGTGGTGGTGGGAGGTGCCGACGAGGACGAGGCGCATCACGCGAAGTGGGTGGCGGGGAGGGCGAGCCGGGCGACGACCACGAGGACGAAGCCGGCTAGCGCGAGGTAGGCGGCGCGGCGTCCCGTCCAGCCGCCGAGGAGGCGCAGGGCGAGGTAGGCACACCAGACGACCCAGGTGGCGGCGGTCGCGGCGATCAGCGCATCCAGGCGGTCCCCCCGGGCGAGCAGGCGGACGACGCCGACCACGGCGCCGAGCGTGAGCAGCGGCACCGACCAGGCGACCGTCCTCAGCGCCAGCGAGTCGAGCGTCGCGAGCGCGGGCACCTGCCGCCGGAGGATCGTCGCCGGCCGCGTCCGCAGCCGGCGCTCCTGCCACAGGTAGAGGCCGGAGATCGCGGCGGCGAGCGTGAAGCCGGCGAAGGCGGCGAGCACGAGCCCGACGTGGACGACGAGGAACAGGTTCGAGTAGTGGCTCGCGCCGCCGATCCCCGTTCCGCCGCCGGCCCGGGCGACGACGAGGAGCGCCACCGCGAGCGGCATCACCACGAGGCCGAGCAGCCGATAGCGGCGGCGGCAGCCCCAGATGAGGTACGCGGAGACGACGAGCCAGACGAAGAGGTCGAGCGACGACGCCCACGTCCCCCACGGGAAGCCGTCGTCGCGCACGGCCTGCACGGCGAGCAGCGCGGTCTGCGCGAGCCAGCCGAGCCTGACGCCCCACGTCGCGGCGCGGCCCGCACGCCCGGGCCGCCGCACGTCGCCGAAGTAGCCGACCGCCGCCTCCCCGTACAGCAGGAGGGCGGGCCAGAAGAGCAGCTCAGCCAATGCGCGCCGGCTCCCGCGGCGCCTCTTCCGCCTCGTCCTGGGGCAGGCGACCGGCGATCTCGTCGACGTCCCGCTCGAGCCGCTGCAGCTTGAGCGCCATGATCACGACGTAGGCGAGGACGACCGCGAAGACCACGCAGTACGCGGCGGTGACGTATTTCTCCGACGTGGTCAGGCGAGCACCTCCCTCAGGCGACGCAGCCGCACGTCGAGGCGCTTGCCGCTCAGCTCGACCCTGTAGAGCGTGTAGGCGAGAACGAGCATCGCGGACTGCGCGATGCAGTACGTGACGAGGATCCAGCCGCCGAAGTTCGGCCCGTGCAGCGTGAAGACGACGGGGTGGATGATGTCCTTCGCGAGCCTGATCGCCGCGAAGCTGACCGGCACGAGCACGACCCCGAACAGGGCGTAGACGGCGCTGAGGTTCGCGCGCTGCGGCCCCGGGTCGATCGAGAACCGGAGCATGAAGTACGCGCAGTAGAAGAGGAAGAGGACGAGGAAGAGGACGAGCTGGTCCGAGCTCCAGAGCCACCAGTGCCCCCACGAGATCTTGGCCCAGATCGAGCCGGTGAGCAGCACGAGCGTCCCGAAGATCAGTCCCTGGTGGACGCAGACGTAGCTCTCGAGGTCGGCGCCCGGATCGCGCTTCCACAGGTGCTTGAACGCCTTCCACGCGGCGCCGGCGAAGCAGGCGTAGGCCGTAATCGCGATCGAGACGTGGAAGTAGAAGATCCGCTGCGAGAACCCCTGGTTCGCGTCGGTCGGCGCGACGAAGAAGATGAATGCGAGCGCCGTCGTGACGAGCACGAGCGAGCTGCCGGCGAGCACCGGCAGGGAGATGCGAGCGCGACCCACGCCCGGCATTGTCGCAGCAGTCGCGCTCACTCGGCCACGACGTATTCGAACGTCGCCCAGCACACCACCACGAACAGGAGGTCGTAGAGCGCGAGGAAGCCCAGGTACTTCCCGGGCGAGGCGGCGACGCTCGCTCCGACCGCGCCCACGACGATCGGGATCGCGAGCGGCAGGAACAGGAGCGGTAGCAGCAGGTCGCGCGCGCGCGTCGCCACCGCCATCGCGCCGAGGAACGTCCCCACCGCGCAGATGCCGAGGTCGGCGAGGACGACGGCGAGCACCGTCGCGCCTTCGATCCGGTGGAAGAAGAGCCCGTAGAGCGGCAGCGCGACGACCTCCGCCGCCGCCAGGAAGGCGAGCGTGGCGAGCGACTTGGCCAGCCAGATCGCGCTGCGGTCGCACGGCGCGAGGACGAGCCCGTCGAGCGTCCGCTGCTCGCGCTCGGGCACGAACGCGCGACCGAGGCCGAGGAGCGCGGTGAAGAGGATCGCCACCCACAGCAGCCCCGTCGTCTCGAGCCGCGACGGCTCTCCCGGCAGTGCGAAGTGGAAGACGACGAACACCGCCGCGACGAAGAGGAGCATCGCCGGCAGCGTGTCGCGCGCCCGCAGCTCGAGCAGGAGATCCTTGCGGGCGAGGGCTCCGACGTCGCGGACGTAGCTCATGTCGCGAGGGCGAGCGCGGCGCTCGCGAGGGGCGCGACCCGCGCCGGGTCGTGCGTGGCCAGGAGGAAGGTCCGCTCACCGCGCAGCTCGGCGAGCTGTGCGTCGAGGAGCTCCGCGCCCGCCTCGTCGAGAGCGTTGTACGGCTCGTCGAGCACGAGCAGGTCGGGCTCGTGCAGCAGGACGCGGCACAGCGCGAGCCGCTGCGTCATGCCGCGGGAGTACGAGGCGACACGCTGGTGCCGGACGTCCCACAGCCCGAAGCGCTCGAGCAGCATCCCGATCCGCTCACGCCGCTCGGGCAGCCGGTAGAGCCGACCGTAGAGCTCGAGGTTCTCGAGCGCCGTCAGCTCCCGGTAGACGAGCGGGTCGTGTCCGAGGTAGCCGACCTGGGCCCGCGCCGCCTCGCGCTCGATCGTCCCCTCGCTCGGCTGCGCAAGCCCGGCGCAGATGCGCAGCAGCGTCGTCTTGCCCGACCCGTTCGGCCCCGTGACGACGAGGAAGCCGCCGCGCGGAAGGGCGAGGTCGATCCCGCGCAACACGCGCCTCTCACCGTAGCGCTTGCCGAGCCGGCGGGTCGTCAGCACGCAACCACAATAAGCCCTCCCCGGCGATTTACGGCTGTTTTACGCCTCCCTTGCCTGGACCGTGCACGCGTCGTGCCTTATTCCGGTTGCGGCCAACACGTCATACCGCGACCAGGAGGAGACCATGTCAAGGAAACGACTCGCGCTGCTGGGGCTGATCATGGCCACTGCTCTCGCAGCCGCCGGCGCCGCCGCGGCGCACCGGGGCGCTCCGTCGGTGCAGTCCGTGAGCGCACAATTCAACGCCACGACCGTCTCGCAGCGCTACCTGACGACGTGCTCCGTCAACGGCGGCGACACGTTCCAGGCGACGAAGGCGATGTACACGGGAACGGCGACGAGCTCCGACCCCCGGCTCAGCGGCGCGCTGACGATCCGCGCCTGGAGCCTCGTCGACACCACGAACGGCGTCGGCCACCTGTTCGGCACCTTCCGCATCGTCGGCGCCGGACGCGACCGCGCCCACGGGACGCTCAACGCGGCGATCGCGGGCGGCAAGGCATCCGGGCTGGCGAGGGGCTTCGTGCACGGGCGCTGGGGCCATCTCGTCGCCTCGCTCGGCGCCACCTTCGATCCCACCGCGGGCTTCTCCTCGGGCTCGATCGGCACGGGGACGGCGGGCGCCGGGTTCCTTCGCTCCGGCCGCTGGTGCCATCCGCCGCACTGGCCCGGCAGCCAGGGGAGCTGACTCGCAGGTCTGTCCGGGGCGTCGTGAGCGCGGCGCCCCGGAGCAGCCTCACGTCGCGGCGTCGACGGCGACGAAGACCGCGAACGCGACGCTGATCACGCCGTTCATCGTGAAGAAGGCCGTGTCGAGCCGTCGCAGGTCGCCGGGCCGGACGAGCGAGTGCTCGTATCCGAGCAGGAGCGCGACGGCGCCGACGCCGAGCCAGTAGAGCGCCCCGACCGGCAGGCCGAGGCCGGCGGCGACGAGGCAGGCGACCGTCGCCGCGTGCGCGACCCGGGCGCCGAGGAACGCGCCGCGCACGCCGAACCGCGTCACGACGGAGTGGAGCCCCTCCCGCCGGTCGACCTCCTCGTCGAAGAGCGCGTAGAAGAGGTCGAAGCCGGCCACCCAGAGGGCGACGGCCGCGCCGAGCGTCCATGCCTGCCACGGGAGCTTCCCGGTGATCGCGACCCAGGCGCCGACGGGCGCGAGCCCGTCGACGGCGCCGAGCCAGACGTGGCACAGCCACGTGAAGCGCTTCAGGTACGGGTAGACGACGAAACCGACGACGGGGATCGGCCAGAGCCAGCGCACGAGCGGGTCCAGCTGCCAGACCGCGGCGAGGAAGAGCGCGAGCGAAGCGGCGCAGAAGACGACGACCTGGGCGACGGAGAGCTGGCCGCTCGGCAGCTCGCGGCCCGCCGTGCGCGGGTTGCGGGCGTCGATGCGCGCGTCGACGAGCCGGTTGAGCGCCATCGCCAGCGACCGGGCGCCGACCATCGCCAGCGTGATCCAGAGCAGGTCGTGCCCGCTCGGCGTGCGGTGCACGGCGAGGAACGCGCCGACGTAGGCGAACGGCAGCGCGAAGACCGTGTGCTCGATCTTGACGAGCCGCGCGAACCGCGCGGGCAGCGGCGCCGGAGCGGAGCCGGCCGTCATGTCTGCTCGTGCGCCGTCGGAGCGTCGGCGAGCAGCTCGAGGGCATGCTCGAGCGCCGGGTGCAGGACGGCGAAGCCGTCGCGACAGCCGCCCGTCGAGCCCGGGAGGTTGACGACGAGGGTCGAGCCGACGACCCCGGCCGTCCCCCTCGAGAGGAGCCCATGCGGCGTCTTCGCGATCGAGTCCGCGCGCAGGGCCTGGGCGATGCCCGGCGCCTCCCGCTCCAGCACGTCGCGCGTCGCCTCCGGCGTCACGTCCCGCGGCGCCAGCCCCGTGCCGCCGGTCGTGAGGACGACTCGCGCGGAGGCGGCGAGCTCCCGGATCGCGCCCGCGATCACGTCTCGCTCGTCGGCCACGACCCGCCGCTCGACCTCGTATCCGTCGCCGGCCAACAGCTCCTCGAGGGCGTCGCCGCTCCGGTCCTCGCGCGTCCCCGCCGCCACGCCGTCGGACACGGTGAGAACCGCCGCCTTCAGACGCGCTCCTTCGTCTTCTCGACGAGCGCGACGTCGGCGATCCGCATCTGCCTGTCGACGGCCTTGGCCATGTCGTAGACGGTGAGCGCCGCGACCGAGGCGGCCGTCAGCGCCTCCATCTCCACCCCTGTCCGGTCCGTCGTCTCGGCGGACGCGACGATCTCGACCCCTTCCCCGCCCACCTCGATCCTCACCTCGACGTGCGTGAGCGGCAGCGGGTGGCAGAGCGGGATGAGCTCGCTCGTCCGCTTCGCGGCCATGATCCCCGCCAGCTGCGCGGTCGCGAGCGCGTCGCCCTTCGGCAGCTCGCGCAGGATCCGCGCCGTCTCCGCGGCCATCCGCACCGTCGCCCTGGCCACCGCCCGGCGGCGCATCGGCTCCTTGCCGCCGACGTCGACCATGCGGACGGCGCCCGACTCGTCGACATGCGAGAGGTCGCCCATCAACCGGATCGTACGGCGTCGAGGTCGGCGAGCTGGCTTTCCATCCACGCGTGGAGGTCGTGGGCACGCACGTGGTCGCGGATCGCGCCGGCCCTCCGGCGGCGCTCGGCGCGGTCGAGTGTGAGCGCCTCGTAGAGCGCGTCGGCCTGCCCGGAGACGTCGAGCGGGTTCACCGAGAGCGCCCAGTTTCCGAGTTCCTCGTGCACGCCGGCGTTCTCCGAGAGGACGAGCGCGCCGTCGTGCTCGTTGACGAGAAACGCCTCCTTCGTCACGAGGTTGAGCCCGTCGAAGACGGGGTTCACGAGCAGGACGTCGAACTGCTTGTAGCCCGCCACCGAGCGGTGGAAGTCGTCGGCGACGTCGAGCTCGACCGGCCGCCAGCCGTCCCGGCCGAAGCGCTCGTTCACCTCCCGCGCAGCCCGCTCGACCGCCGCTGCGTACTCCGCATACTCGGGGATGTCCTGCCGCGAGGGGGCGAGCAGCGCGAACATCCCGATGCGTCCGTGCAGCTCCGGATGGCGCTCGAGGAGCAAGGCGAAGGCGTGGAAGCCGCGCACGATGTTCTTCGAGGGGTCGATACGGTCGACGCGGAGAACGAGCTGCTCCGGGCGCCGGCGGACGAGCGCCGCCTCGCGCTCGAGCACCGCCGGATCCTCGCGCAGGCGCTCGAACTCGGCCGGGTCGACGCTGATCGGCCGCGCGACGACGCGGGTGACGCGGCCCCGATGCTCGACGGTTCCCGCCTCGCGGTCGACCCGCGCCCCGAGCAGACGCTCGGCGCAGAGCAGGAACGCCCGCCGCCAGCGCTCGATGTGGAAGCCGACGACGTCGTTCGCGAGCAGCCCCTCGTGCACGGCCACCCGCAGCTCCGGCGGCAAGGCGTGCCAGTAGTCCGGCTCCGGCCAGGGGATGTGGAGGAAGTGCGAGGTCAGGACGTCCGGCCGGGCCTCCCGCACGAGGCGCGGCGCGAGGTAGAGGTGGTAGTCGTGGAACAGCACCGCCGCCTCCGGCTCGCGCTCGAGCTCGTCGAGCGCCGCGGCGGCGAGCGCCTCGTTCACTGGCACATACCCGTCGCTCCAAGCCTCGTGCAGCTCCGGTCCGAAGTCGGGAGCGGCGCCGAGTCCCCAGAGGTAGTGCTGCAGGAACCAGAGGGTCGGGTTGGCCAGGACGTTGTAGAAGCGCCGGTACGTCTCGGGGTCGTGCGCGACGAGGCGCAGCCGGTATGCGGCGCCTTCCGTTGTCTCCTCGGAAAACGAGCCCATCCGCTCCGCCGCAACAGCCCTGTCCTCCTGGGTCATGGCACTCGCGACCCAGGTGACGTCGTGGCGAGCCGGCAGCCCGCCGAGGGCGGTCACGACCCCGCCGCCGCCACGCCGGGCCGTCCGGTGGCCATCCTCGTCGCGCACGTAGGAGACCGGCGCGCGGTTGAAGACGACGAGGAGCTTACGCCGGGTCGTTGTCGATTCCGACAACGGTCAGGCTTGCTGCCGGACCCGCTTCACGAAGCGAAGCCGCGATCCACGTGCACCCGGCCGGGAGTGCAGCTCGAACTCGTCCGCGATGGTGCGGATGATCGCGATGCCGAGACCGCCTTCCGTGAGCTCCTCGCCCTCGAGCGACGGCGGCTGCTCCGGGTCGAAGCCCTTGCCGTCGTCCACGACCTCGACGGCGAGCGTGTCGCCGCTGAGCTCGTAGGAGATCGAGACGAAGCCGGAGCCGTCCGCGTACGCATGCCGCACGGAGTTGGAGACCGCCTCGGTCAGCGCGAGCTTGAGATCCGCGAGCAGCTCCTCGGAGAGCGCGATGATGTCGGCGAGCCCGCTCAGGGCCAGGCGGGCCAGCGCGACGTACTCGGCCCGCGCCGGCACCCGAAGCCGCACGGTCCGTGTTCCTTCGAGCTCTGCGCCGGCCGATGACATGAGTACCGACTCGTCCATTTCCACCTTCGCCTGGTTACCGTAGGTTCGCCGTCTAAACCCGCCGATTTCTACCAGTACCGCCTGCCGGATCAATCGCTCCGCCGGCCGATGTTTAACCGTCACTCGGGCGTTCCCTCCGGGCGCGGAGTCGTAACCCGGCTCGTTTCCACGGGAAAACGACCCGGCCCGACGCGCTCCTAGACTGGGCGGCGTGACGGCCGCTTCGCCAGCACACGAGCGACGACGGTCGCGGCCGGGGTCGGTCGAGCGTCCGGTCAACGCTCGCCTCTACCGCGGCACCTGGCTGCTCGTCGGGCTGCCGCTGCTACTGCTCGCGTTCAGCGTCCTCCGGCCTCCCGCGCTGCAGGCGCCGAACCTGCCGGCGGCGTTCGACGCGCGCACCGCCGCCGCGATCGCCTTGGACCTCGCGTCCGGTTATCCCGACCGCAGGCCGGGCACCCCGGGCGCGCGAGCAGCCGCCTCCTGGTTCCGCGGACAGCTCGCACCGTACGGATTCCGCGTCCACGCCGACCGCTTCACCGCGGCGATCCGCGGCCGCCCCACGACGCTCGTCAACCTCGTGGCGGAGAAGCGCGGCATCGGAACGTCGCCTGCCGAGATCGTGGTCATGGCGCATCGGGACGACAGCGGCGTGGGCAACGGGCTGAACGACAACGCCTCGGGCACCGCGGCGCTGATCGAGCTGGCGCGCTCCTACTCCCCGCACGCGACCGCCGCCGCCCAGCGGATCTCGCTTCCGTACACGCTCGTCTTCCTCTCGACGGACGGGGCGGACGAAGGCCTTCGCGGCGCGGCCCGCTTCGCGGCCCAGGCGCAGGGGCACGGGAACGTCCTCGCCGTCCTCAACCTCGATGCGATCGGCGGCCGCGGCAGCCCCCGACTCGTGTTCGCCGGCGACAGCCCGCGCTCGCCGGCTCCCGGGCTCGTCGAGACGGTGCGGGCCGCGATCGCGCAGGAGAGCGGCCACCAGCCCGCGCGGCCGAGCGCGCTCGAGCAGCTCGTCGGGCTGGCCTTCCCCTTCAGCCCGTACGAGCAGGCGCCGTTCGTGAGCCGGGGGATCCCCGCGGTGACGGTGACGACGGCGCGCTCCCGGCCACCCACGGCGGAGCCCCGCGGGGCGAGGCGGCTCGACGTCGCGCATCTCGGCGTGATCGGGCACGCCGCGCAGGACACGGTGGACGCGCTGGAGCAGGGAGTGTCGCTTGCGCAGGGCCCGACGAGCTACGTCTTCCTGGGGCAGCGGCTCGTGCGCGGCTGGGCCATCGAGATCGTCCTCGTCTTCATGCTGCTGCCCTTCCTCGCGGCGGCGGTCGACCTCTTCGCCCGCTGCCGGCGGCGAAGGATCCGGATCGCGCCGGCCCTGCGCAGCTATCGCAGCCGGCTCGGCTTCTGGGCCTGGGTCGGAGCGGTCTTCCTCATCTTCGGCGCGCTCGGCTTCTGGGGAAGCCGCGACGGACGGGCGCCCTCGCTCAGCGCGGTGGCCTGGCCCGGCTCGGCGCTGCTCGCGCTCGTCTTTCTGGCCGGGGCGGGCTGGCTCGTCGCGCGCGTCCGCCTCGTGCCGCGCAGGCCGGCCCGGCCGGAGGAGCGGCTCGCCGGCCACAGCGGCGCGCTGCTCGCCCTCGGCGTCGTCGGGTTGCTGGTCGCCGCGACGAATCCGTTCGCGCTCGTCTTCGTCCTCCCCTCGCTGCACGCCTGGCTCTGGCTGCCGCACGTGCAGACCCGCCACCCAGGGTGGCGCGCGGCGGTCTTCGCGGCGGGGTTTCTCGGGCCCGGCTACCTCGTCTGGACGTTCGCCACGCATTACGGGTTGGGCTGGGATGCGCCCTGGTACCTCGCCAAGCTCTTCGCCGTCGGCTACGCACCTCTGCCGCTGTTCGTGATCGGGCTCGGCTGGCTCGCGGCCGCAGGTCAGCTCGCCGCGCTCGCTTCCGGCCGCTATGCGCCCTACCCACCCCCGCAGGAGCGACCGCGCAGAGGGCCAATCCGCGAGCTGATCCGCAGCCTCGTGGTCGCGCCCCGGCCCCGTCCCGGGATGGCCCGACCGCGCCGCACGCTCCACGAATAGCGGGGCTCAGAAGCGGTCTAGGCGCAGCCAGCGCACGGTCGACCCGGCGGGGAGCTCGCCGTTTCCACGTGGAACGTGGACGAGCGCGTCCGCGGCGCCGGCGCGGACGATCATGTGCGACTCCTGGCCGACGACGGGCTCGAGCACGAGCACGTCGTGGTTCAGGCGAGAACGCGCGCGCACGAACTCGTCCCGGTCCTCGCTCCGCCGCAACGGCGCGGCGAGACGGCCCGGCTCGTACCGCGGCAGCGGGTCGGACAGGCCCTGGAGCGCGCGCAGCGCGGGCTTGACGAAGAGCTCGCAGCCGACGAGCGAGGAGACCGGGTTTCCCGGCAGGCCGAAGACGAGCGTGTTCCCGCGGACGCCGAACGACACCGGCTTCCCCGGCTTGACCGCCACGCGCCAGAAGACCTCCTCGACGCCGAGCTCCGCCTCGACCGTGCGAACGAGGTCGTGCTCGCCGACCGAGACGCCGCCCGAGGTGACGAGGACGTCGGCTGCGAGCCCTCGCTCGATCGCCTCGCGCAATGCGGGCTCGTCGTCGGCGACGGGCGGCCCGGACGAGACCTCCGCGCCGGCCGCAAGCGCTGCCGAGAGCATGAGGCTGTTCGTCTCGTAGATCTGGCCGGGGCGCAGGGCCTCGCCCGGAGCAGCGAGCTCGCTGCCGGTGGCCAGCACGACGACGCGCGGGCGGCGCCGGCACGAGAGCTCGGCGGCCCCCGACGCCGCCGCCGCGGCCAGTCGCACCGGTGTGAGCCACGCCCCGGCCGGCGCCACGAGGTCGCCTGCGGCGACGTCGCCGCCGCGAGGCCGGATGTGGGCTCCGGGCTCGAGTGACCGCCAGATGTCCACTGTGTTGTCGCTTTGGACAACAGCCTCGACCGGCGCGACGGCATCCGCGCCATCCGGCACGACGGCCCCGGTCGAGATCGCGACGGCGCAGCCGGGCTCGACCGCCGCCACATGCGGGGACCCGGCGGCCGATTCGCCGGCGATCCGCAGCCTCCCCGGCAGATCGGACGAGCGCACCGCGAAGCCATCCATCGCCGAGCTCGGGAAGGGCGGCAGGTCGACGCGCGCCCGTACCTCCTGCGCCGTGACGCGGCCGGCGGCCTCGGCGACGGCCACGGGCTCGGCCGCGAGCGGCCGGACGCGGGCGAGCACCTGCTGCTGGGCCTCCTCGAGGGTGACTAGCGAAGCCACGGTGGGTGCATACCGTAGTAGTCGTGAGGCAAGGAGACGAAGTCGCCGGCCGCTACCGGCTCGACGAGCTGCAGGGGCGCGGACCGATGTCGGAGGTCTGGCGCGCGCACGACCATACGCTCGACCGGACGGTCGCGCTGAAGATCCTCTCGCCGACCGCCGATCTCGGGCGGTTCCGGCGCGAGGCGCAGGCGCTCGCGGCGCTGGCGCACGAGAACGTCATGCGCGTCTACGACTACGGCGAGGACGAGGCCGGCCCCTTCATGGCCCTCGAATGGCTGCCCGGCGGCACGCTGGAAGACCGGCTGGCCCACGGGCCGCTCCCACCGGACGACACGCATCGCGTCGCCACCGAGATCGCCGCGGGACTCGCCCATCTCCACGACCGCGACCTCGTGCACCGCGACCTCAAGCCGGCCAACGTCCTGTTCGACGAGGAGGGACGCGCGAAGCTCGGCGACTTCGGCCTGGCGCGCAGCACGGCCGGCGCCGGGACGCTGACAGAGGCGGGCACGGTGCTGGGGACGGCCGCGTACATCTCGCCGGAGCAGGCGGCGGGAGAGCCGGCGGGAGCCGCGAGCGACGTCTATTCGTTCGGGGTCATCCTCTTCCGGATGCTGACGGGCGCGCTGCCGTTCACGGCCGACAACGCGCTCGCCCTCGTGAACATGCACAGGCACACGCCCCCGCCGCCGGTCGAGGCGCTGCAACCGGACGCGCCGCCCTCGCTCGCCGCGCTGACCGCGGCGGCGCTCCGCAAGGATCCCGCGCAGCGACCCGCCGACGGTGGCGCGCTGCTGAGCGCTCTCGGGACGGCGGGCGCCTACGAGCTCCCCGTGGACACCGAGGCGACGCAGGTCCTGGCGCCTCCGGCGCGCCCTCCCGCGAGGGGCTCGCGCAGGTGGGGTGCAGCGGCGGCGGCCGCGCTGGTACTCCTCGCGGCGGCCGGCGGAGTGCTCGCCTGGGCGATCACGCGGACGGGCACGCCGCCTGCGTCGGGCGGCGACCGCCACACGACACGGTCGGCCGTCAAGCCGCATACCGGCCGGACTGCGACGACGCATGCGGCCACCACCGCGCCGACGACATCGCACCGACACACGACGACACAACCGACCACCACCGCCGCGCGTACGACGAGGCCCGCGACCACGAGCACGCCGAGGACGACCACGACCGCTCCGCCCACCACCACCACGACGCCGACCACGGCTCCGACGACGACGGTGGTGACCACGACCACCCTGCCGACCACCGCATCGGTCACGACGGCGACGACCGCCGCGCCGGGGACGGCGGCCGGCGCTACGGAGCGGCGGTGACCGTGACGGTCGTCACGACCAGACGCCCAGTGCGCGGAGGCGCCGCTGGGCGCGCAACCGCAGCTCCTGCTCGAGGCGCTCGGCCGCGAGCTCGTCCGACGCCGCGGCGCGGACCGTGACGGTCGCGGGATCCGCGAGGGCGCTCACGTAGACGGACGCGTCCCGCTCCTCCGCGACGTCTTCCCGCAGGGCGTCGAGCGCAGCGTCGAGGTCGGCGGCGAGCGGCACCGGCACCGAGACCTCGGCGAACGTCTCGGCGCTCCGGATCGAGGCGTTGACGATCGTGTCGGACGCGAGCTTCTCGTTCGGCACGACGATCCGGCGGCGGTCGAGCGCGCGGATGAACGTGTACGTGAGGCCGATCTCCTCGACCACGCCCGAGCTCCCGCCGTACTCGACGCGGTCGCCGATGCGCACCGGCTGTGCGAGCGCGATCAGGATTCCGGCGACGAAGTTGCCGAGCGTGCGCTGCGCGGCGAAACCGAGCACGATGCCGAGCAGGGCCGAGGACGCGAGCAGGCCGCCGGCGACGGCGCGTACCTCCGGGATCGCGAGCAGAGCCGAGAAGAGGCCCACCGTGAGGATGACGACGGTCACCGTGCGGCGAAAGACGCGGTAGCGCGTCACGGCCTCGGGTGCGAGCGGGCGGCGCTGCAGCCACCAGTCGATCGCGCGTGCGAATAGGGACACGACGAGGAAGATCGCCGCCGCGATGACGATGTGCTTCCAAAACGGGCTCATCCCCCGCCCCGAGTTCGTTGCGGAGGCGCGGAATCCTCAGTCGAACGGCAGCGGCCGGCGGCCCGCGAAACCGTCTTCCTCGCGGTGCCACCACGCGATCTCGTCCTCGCCGAGCTGCCAGCAGAGGAGCACCGTCTCGCCGTGATGGAGCGCCGGGAAGTCGACGAGCCCCGTGTCGAGATCCTTGACCTGGGCGCCGTGACTCCCGATCTCGTCGACGAGCCGTGCGAGCCGCCGCGCCACGCCGTCCACCTCGGCGGTGGCCGAGGCGAGCTCGGCGGGCGGGATGCCTCCGCCGTTGCCACGGATCTTGTGCTCGAGCTCCTCCTGCCGCTCGAGCGCGGCCGCGTGCTCCCGCCGGGTGGCGACGAGCTCCTCGACGAGCGGCCGGACGTGCTCGAGCTCGGCGTTCGCCTCCTCGGGCGTGAAGTGGCGCATCACCGGAACCCTATGCTGCGCGCTCGTGGAGGCCGACGCCGCCCAATCCCGTCCCCGCACGAGCCGTACCCGCCTCGCCTTCTGGATCCTCTTCGTCGGCCTGATCGCCGCGCTCAACTACGCGGCGCGCTTCTCCGGCAACAGCAAGGGCCCGGGCGGAGGCGTGGCGCACCAGGAGGTCTACTCGTATGCCACGTTCGCCGGCGGAACGGTCGTCTACGCCGTCTGGCTCGGGATCGTGCTCCTGATCGTCGTCGACCGATTCGACCTGCTCGCGCTGCGGCCGCCGCGCGGCTGGCGCTTGGCGCTCGGGCTCGCCGCCTCCGTCATCGGCGCGATCTTCGTCTGGGAGTTCGTCGTCTCCCTGCTGCCGCTGCCGCAGAGCCCGGGCAAGGAGCAGGGCATCACGAACGTCCGCTGGGAGCCGGCGCATGCCGGGGCGTTCGCGGCCAACTTCGTCCTCTTCGCCGTGATCGCGCCGTTCGTCGAGGAGCTGACCTTCCGGGGCGCCGGCCAGTCGCTTCTCCGCTTCCTCGGCCGCGGGCCCTCGATCGTCCTCGTGGGCCTCGCCTTCGGGCTCGCGCACGGTCTTGTCGAGGCCCTGCTCGTTCTCGTTCCCTTCGGCATCGCGCTCGCCTGGCTGCGCGACCGCACCGGCAGCGTCCTGCCGGGAATGCTCGTGCACGCCCTGTTCAACGGGGCGGCGCTCGCCCTGATCGTCGCCGGCTAGTAGCTAGTCGTCCTCGTCGCCGTTCTCGACGACGAACTGGTCCGGCGTCACGTCCTCGAGGAAGTTGCGGAACTTCAGCACCTCGGCCTCGAGCTGCTCCTCGTCGACCTCCTCGCCCTCGAACTCGATCGCCGACTCGGCGATCACGTCGTCGGCCGCAAAGATCGGAGCCTCGGCGCGGATGGCGAGCGCGATCGCGTCTGAGGGGCGGGAGTCGACCTCGATCTCCTGGCCGTCCTGGATCACCGTGATCTGGGCGTAGAACGTGTTCTCGCGCAGCTCCGTGACCGTGATCCGGCTGATCGAGACGCCGAGCTGCTCGAGGATGTCGTTGACGAGGTCGTGCGTCATCGGCCGCACCGAGGTCTGGCTCTGCAGCTTCATCAGGATCGCGGCCGCCTCGGGATGGCCGATCCAGATCGGCAGGAACTTGTTGCCGTCCGCGGTCTTCAGGAGGACGATCGGCTGCTTGCCGACCAGATCGAAACTGACGCCGTAGATGAGCATCTCCTGCATCCGTCGGGCGACCTCGTCTCGAATATAGCTCAGCCCGGTCGGCCGGAAACCGCCGTATCCCGCCCGCGGCAGGCGGCGTTGGGTACTCGTGCACCCTCTGTGGCTCGAGGACCTGGAATCGCTCGAGGCGATCTCCCAGAACGAGGAGACCCGCCGGATCTTCCTCCGCATGGCGGCTCTCTCCCAGGCGGGCCGCACGCCGAGCTTCGTCATGGAGATCGCGCGCGACCGTGATCTCGACGCGGCGACGAAGACCCGGCTCGTCGAGCTCGCGGAGGACGAGTCGTTCCTGCTGGCGGTCGAGGACTATCTCGTCCGCACCCACCGCCTGCACTGAAGACTCCGCCAGCCGCTGACTGTGTAAGCCGCATATGGCCGCCGCCGACATGTGCGGCGGCGGCAGGTTGCCGCTTGCGACCAGGATGGCGCGAGCCGGCTCCGGCCGGCTCGCTTGCCGAGCGAGCGGAAAGCGAAGCGGGCGAAGCATGGGCGATCCTGGATTCGAACCAGGGACCTCCGCCTTATCAGAGCGGCGCTCTAACCAGCTGAGCTAATCGCCCGCGCGGGGCGGCATTGTAGCCAGAGCGTTCTCGAGCGACTCGGCGAGCTCCGCGAGGTCGTGCTCGTCGCCGAAGGGCAGCTCGACGCGTCCGGGGAGAACGCGTGCGTGGCGGCCCAGGAGCTGCTCGACCGCCTGGCGCACGCGGTCGGCGAGCGCGGGGTCGACCGGAGCCGAGCGCGTGCGGGGCCGCTGTCGCGCCCCGGCCCACTTCGCCCGCTGCTCCGCCGCGCGCACCGAGAGGCCCCGCCGCACGATCTCCCGCGCGAGGCGGCGCCGGCCCTCCTGGTCGGGGACGGCGAGGACCGCTCTGGCGTGACCCTCGGTCAGCTGGCCACGCTCGACCATGCCGAGCACGTCGTCCGGCAGCTCGAGCAGGCGGATCCGGTTCGAGACCGACGGCTTCGAGCGGCCGACTCGCTCGGCCACCTCGCCGAGCGAGAGCGAGAACTCGTCGATCAGGACGGCGTAGGCGCGCGCCTCCTCGATCGCGGTCAGCTGCTCGCGCGCGACGTTCTCGACGAGGCCGAGCAGGAGCGTGTCGCGGTCGTCGGCGGTGCGCACGACCGCGGGCACGGTCTCGCGGCCGGCCTCCCGCGCCGCGCGCCAGCGGCGCTCGCCGGCGACGATCTCGTAACCGCCGACTCCCCGTGGCCGCACGAGCAGCGGCTGGATGACGCCCTGCCGCCGCACCGACTCCGCCAACCCCGAGGCCGCCTCGGGTTCGAAGCGCCGGCGCGGCTGGCGCGGGTTGGGGTGGATCGCGTCGACGGGGATCTCGAGCAGCTCGTTCGGGACCGGCTGGCCGCCGATTAGCACCTCGAGGCCGCGGCCGAGGCCGCGACGTTGGGGAGAAGAGTCAGGCGCGCTCGACAAGCTCCATCGCCACCTTCCAGTAGGCGTCGGCTCCGGCGGAGCGAGGGTCGTAGGCGATCGCGGGCAGGCCGTGGCTGGGGGCCTCGGCGAGGCGTATCGAGCGCGGGACGGACGTGCGGAAGACGAGCGGCCCGAAGTGGCGGCGCACCTCCTCCTCGACCTCCCGCGCGAGGCGCGTCCGGCCGTCGACCATCGTGAGAAGCAGGCCGCCGATCCCGAGGCCCGGGTTGAGGCGCCGCCGGATCAGCTCGACCGAGTGGAGCAGCTGTGTCAGGCCCTCGAGCGCGTAGTACTCCGCCTGCACCGGGACGAGCACCCGGTCGGCCGCGGCGAGCGCGTTCACGGTGAGCGGCCCGAGGGACGGCGGGCAGTCGAGGAAGACGAAGCCGTACCGGTCGCTCCCCGACGCGAGCGCCTGGGCCAGGTACCGCTCGCCGTCGGCGCGGCCGGAGAGCTCCACGACGGCGCCGGCGAGATCGGGCTTGGCCGGCACGAGGTCGAGATTCGCGAAGGCTGTCGGATGCACGAGCTCCGCCAGGGGGGCACCGTCGAGGAGGTCGTAGCTCGAGCTGCCGTTGGCGCGCATGCCGAGGCCCGACGTCGCGTTCGCCTGCGGGTCGAGGTCGATCACGAGCGCGCGCTCGCCGGCCTCCGCGAGGCACGCGGCGAGGTTGACGGCCGTCGTCGTCTTGCCGACGCCGCCCTTCTGGTTCGCCAGGGCGTAGATGCGGCTCATCCGCAGTCATTGTCGCTAGGCCAGCGGACGCTTCTTCGCGACGCCGGCCCGGCGGGGGAACCCGGGCGGCGTCGGCGCGGTCTTCGGCAGGAGCGCGAGGCCGTCGCGTACCTCCGGCCGGCCGCCGCCGAGCCGCGCGGATGCGGCTGCGAGCCGTTCTACGTCGGCCTGCTCGCCGAGCCAGAGGATCGCGGCGCCGCCGACCCGCACGAGCGGCAGGCAGAGCTCGGCGGCCACGGGCGGCTGCGCCAGCGCCTTGGCGAGCGCCACGCCGAAGCGCTCGGGCGGCTGCTCCTCCGCCCGGCCCCAGACCACCTCCGCGTTCGGCGGGGCCCACCGCCGGAGGAAGTCGCACTTCCGCCGCTCCGCGTCGAGGAGCGTCACCTCGCGCTCCGGCAGCGCCGCCGCGAGCGGGATGCCCGGCGAGCCGCCGCCCGATCCGACGTCGATCAGGGGCCCCTCGTGCCGCTCGAGCAGTGGCAGCGCACGCAACGCGTCGTCGAGCAGCCTCTCCCGGGCGCGCCCGGGGTCCTCGATCGACGTCAGCCCCGGCGCCGCGAGAACGGCCGCGAGCCAGTCAGTCAGGTACGACGACGACGTGGCGATTCGGCTCCGTGCCCTCGGACGTCGTCGCCACGCCCGCGACGTCCTTGAGGCGGAGATGGACGACCTTGCGCTCGACCGCCGTCATCGGCTCGAGCTCCTCCCGCTCGCCGGAGTCCCGCACCCGGTCGGCGACACGCAACGCAAGCGCCTCGAGGGTCGCCCTCCGGCGCGCCCGGTAGCCCGCCGCGTCGACGACAACTTCCTTCCGCTCCTCCCGGTGCGCCCGCCACGCGATCGCGTTGAGGAGGTACTGGATCGCGTCGATCGTCTGCCCGTGCCGGCCGATGAGAAGCCCGACGTCCGGGCCGGAGCACGTGACGACGATCGCGTCCACCTGCTCGTGCACGACGACCTCGGCATCCACGCCGAGCGCCTCCACGATCTGTGCGACGAGCGCCCGGGCCTCGGCGGCCTGCCCCGTCTCCGCCGTCAGAGCGGCCGTCGCCGCTTCCGCGGCCTCGGCCGGCAGGTGCGCGACGACACGTGCCGGCTCGTAGCCCACGCCGAGGATGCCGCGCTCTCCCTCGGCCACGACCTCGAACTGCACCGCCGACTTGTCGAGCCCGGGGTGACGCCGCTCGAGCTCCCGCAGCGCCGCCCACTTCGCCTCGCCGACCGTCTCTCCCGTCGCCTCGGCGGTGAGATGCGCCGTCTCGCTCATCTCCGGCTCGTGCGCTTCTTCTTGCGCCGCACCTGGCGCGGCCGCTGCGAGGCCGAGGGAGCCGGCTTCGGCGGCGGCGTGTCCGTGCGGGCGCCGTTGCCGCTCGTGCCGTCGTCCTTCGGCGGCGTCCGCGAGGTGCGCCGCTGGACGGTGGGCGCGGGCGTCTTCGCCACGAGCTGGCGGGTGATCAGCCCCTGTCCGACCGTCCACAAGTTCGTCGTCACCCAGTAGAGGACGAGCCCGGTGGGGAAGCGCGCGATGATGAAGACGAAGAAGAGCGGCATGACCATGAAGAGCACCCGCTGCGTCTTGTCCGTCGTCGTCATCATGAAATAGGACGACGCCATCTGGCTCGCGACGTAGACGAGGAGCAGCACGTAGCCGCCCCAGTGCGACGTCGTGTGGTCGGCGATCGAGGGGATGAAGTGGAGGAACGTGAGGTCGCCGTGGAAGGTGGCGTGCCGCAGCGTGTAGTAGAGCGCGATGAAGACCGGCAGCTGCAGCAGCATCGGCAGACACGAGGCGGCCGGGTTGATGTGGTTCTCCCGATAGAACTTCATCAGCTCCTCGTTCTGCTTCTGCCGGTCGTGCTTGTACTTCTTCTGGATCTCCTTCATCTGCGGCGCGTGCTTCTGCAGCGCCTGCATGGAGTGGATCTGGCGGATCGTCAGCGGCACGAGGATCATCCGCACGACGACCGTGGTCGCGACGATCGCCCAGGCCCACGGCAGCCCCAGGTTCGTGTGGAAGAAGTTGAGAACGTGACGCATCACGGTCTCGAGCTGGCTGATGATCGGGATCGTGTAGAGCGTCATCGCACCGGGTCGAAGCCGCCGTGGCTCCAGGGGTTGCAGCGAAGCAGCCGCCAGCCGGCAAGGGCGCTGCCGCGCACGAGGCCGTGGCGGCGCACGGCCTGGATCGCGTACTCCGAGCAGGACGGGTGGTACTTGCAGGTGGTCGGGAAGAGCGCTCCCAGCGTCAGCCGGTAGAGCCAGACAAGGCCGACTCCGAGCAGCGCGGGGACCCGGGCGACGGCGCTCATGCGGCGACCGCCCCGGCCTGGTCGAGGAGCTCGTCGACGCGCTCGCCGAGCCACGCGAAGCCGTTCGCCTCGGCCGCCTCGACGAGCCCCGGACGGACGACCAGCACGTAGTCGTGCCCGGGCGGCACCCGCTCGAGCCGCGCGCGCCAGACCTCGCGCAGGCGCCGCTTGATCCGGTTCCGCTCGACCGCCCCGCCGACGGCGCGCGGCACGGCGAAGCCGATGCGGGGCTCGGCCGGCTCCTCCTGGGGGAGCCAATGGAGAACGAGGAAGCGGGACGAGACCGAGCGGCCGCGGCGATGCACCGCGTCGAAGTCCCGGGAGCGGGACAGGCGGTTGGCGCGCTTCACGGATGCAGCTTAGTGTCGGTTGGGCTACGCCGAGAGGCGGGCCCGGCCCTTGGCGCGGCGGCGCTTCAGGATCGCCCGACCGGCCTTCGTGGCCATGCGAGCCCGGAACCCGTGCTTGCGCTTGCGACGACGGACGTTGGGCTGGTAGGTGCGCTTCACGACTGCGAAAAGGCTCGTCTTTGCCAGAAAAATCCCCGCGGGGAGCGGGGCGCGGGGGTCAGTATAGACGAGCGTCGTCCACGGCTTTGTCCACAGCCGCCGACCGCCGAGCGGAGCGGCTGGGCCGAGTTGCCCCCACGTCTGTCCACACCTGTGGAGGGATTGCGGCGACAAGGAAAGTGCCTGCAAATCGCGCGATTTTGCCCCCGCGAGGGCCGCTGTTATGCTGGCCGTCGGGCCGGAGACCGGGAGGACCAACGCGTCGGTGGAGCACCAGGTAGAGCTGTCTGCAGAGCACCTCTGGGAGGAGATCTCGGGGCGGCTGAAGGAGGCGCTGAGCGACGGCACCTACAGCAAGTGGTTCGGCGAGGTCCGAGGCCGGGAGCTCGACGACGACACGCTCGTCCTCGCGGTTCCCGACGAGTTCACGCGTGACTGGATCGAGGGGAACTTCCTCGGCCTGATCGGCGCCGCCGTGCGCGACATCCTCGGCGACGAGCGCGCGCTGGAGCTCGAGATCGTCGACAAGCCCGGCGGATCGACGGAGGATCGCGCAAGGCCGGGGGGCGTCGTTCCCATGGTCCAGCGCGTGTCGGGCAGGCCCGAGAGCGGCGGCTTCAACGTGAAGTACACGTTCGACTCCTTCGTGATCGGCTCCTCGAACCGCTTCGCCCACGCAGCCGCGCTCGCCGTCGCGGAGGCGCCCGCCCAGGCGTACAACCCGCTCTTCATCTACGGCAGCACGGGTCTCGGCAAGACGCACCTCCTGCAAGCGGTGGCGCAGTACGTCGCCGAGCATTCCTCGGCGCTGTCGGTGCGCTACGTGACGAGCGAGGCGTTCGTCAACGACTTCATCAACTCGCTCCGCGACAAGCGCACCGAGGGCTTCAAGCAGCGCTACCGCGCCTACGACGTCCTGCTGATCGACGACGTGCAGTTCCTCGAGGGCAAGGAGCGCTTCCAGGAGGAGTTCTTCCACACCTTCAACTCGCTCTACGAAGCCGGCTCGCAGATCGTGCTCTCCTCCGACCGGCCTCCGCGCGACATCGCGACGCTCGAGGAGCGGCTGCGCAGCCGCTTCGAGTGGGGGCTGATCACGGACATCCAGCCCCCGGACCTCGAGACGCGGATCGCGATCCTGCGCAAGAAGGTGAAGATCGACGGGATCCAGGTGCAGGACGAGCAGGTCCTGACCTTCATCGCCGGCCGCATCTCCACGAACATCCGCGAGCTCGAGGGCGCGCTGACGCGCGTCGTCGCGTTCTCGTCCCTCACGGGCCGGCCGATGACCGTCGAGCTCGCCCAGGACGTGCTGCGCGACGTGTTCCCCCAGGGCGAGGCGGCGGAGGTCTCGATCAAGCGGATCCAAGATCTCGTCGCCGAGCGCTTCGAGCTCTCCCTCGACGAGCTCTGCGGCGACAAGCGCTCGCAGAACATCGTCTATCCGCGGCAGGTCGCGATGTACCTCTCACGGGAGCTCACCGACTCGTCGCTGCCCAAGATCGGCAAGGAGTTCGGAGGTCGCGACCACACGACGGTGATCCACGCGACGTCGAAGATCGCACGCCTGATCCGTGAGGACAGGTCTGTGTACAACCTCGTGCAGGAGCTGACCGCCCGTGTGAAGCAGGTGCGCTGACGGTTGCCTCCTGTGGGACCTGCCGAATCGTCCACAATGGAGCTCCACACGCAGTCCGCCGGAGCCAGGCGTCCCCGAGCACGTCTTCCCCGTCGTCCACACTCCCTACGACTTCTACGAGAATCCCTAGATGATCGAGAATGACATCGCAGTCGGCGCCGAGTTGAGGATCACGTGCGCGAAGGACGAGCTCGTGCAGGGCCTGACGCTCGTGGGCCGGGCCGTCTCGAGCCGGACGGCGATCCAGATTCTCTCCGGGATCCTGCTCGAGGCCCGCGGCGAGGAGCTCACACTCGCCGCGACGGACATGGAGCTCTCGCTGCGCGCCACGGTGCCGGCTCGGGTGGAGGACGACGGCGCCGTCGTGCTGCCGGGCCGCACGCTCGTGGACATCGCGCGCCTGTTGCCCGGCGAGGAGGTGACGATCGAGCACCGCGCGTCCGAATCCGTCGTGCACGTCGCATCCGGCAGCGCGGGCTACACGCTGCAAACGTATAACGCCGAGGACTTCCCGCGCCTCCCGGAGCCCGCCGAGGCGCAGACGTTCGCCGTCGACCGCGAGGCGCTGCTCGAGACGATCGCGCGGGTCGCCCGCGCGGCGTCGCGGGACGAGGCGCGTCCCGTGCTCACCGGCGTGCTCGTCCAGTTCGCCGGCGACAAGCTCGTGATGGCCGCCACCGACTCCTACCGGCTCGCCGTCAAGGAGACGACGCTCGGCTCGCCCGCGCCGGATCTCGAGGCGATCGTCCCGAGCCGCGCGCTGCAGGAGCTCTCACGCATCCCGGCCGACGGCGACGAGATCACACTGGGGGTGCAGGAGAACCAGGTCCTCTTCTCGGTCGGCGGCGTCTGGCTCACCACGCGGCGGATCGACGGACAGTTCCCGAGCTACCGCCAGCTCCTGCCCGAGACGTTCGAGCACGAGCTCATCGTGTCGCGTGCGGAGCTGCTCGACGTCGTGCGCCGGGCCGCGGTGATGATCCAGCGGGCGACCCCGCTGCAGCTCCGCTTCGCCGAGGGCGAGGTCACGGTCGTGGCGCGGACGCACGAGGTCGGCGAGTCGAAGGAGTCGATGCCCGTCGCCTACAGCGGCGAGCCGCTGGAGATCGGCTTCAACGCAGAGTTCCTCCGGGAGGGGCTCGAGTCGGTCGAGGGCGACGACGTGAAGATGAAGCTGATCAGCCCGCTGCGGCCGGCGATCCTCACGGACGAGGGCGGCGACTTCACGTACCTCGTCATGCCGATCCGCCTCCCCGGCTGAAAGCCGGCCCGACGGGCACAGCCTGATCGTCCGTACGGTTTCGCTCCGGGACTTTCGCTCCTACGAGCGGCTGGAGCTCTCGCTGCAGCCCGGGCTCGTGCTCGTGGTCGGGGCGAACGGGGTGGGCAAGACGAATCTGCTCGAGGCCGTCCACGTCGCGACCCAGGGGTTCTCCCCGCGGACGCGCACCGACTCGCAGGTCGTGCGGTTCGGGGCGGAGGGTGCTCGCAGCGCGGTGTCCGGCCGGCGCGGGGACGTCGGAATGGAGCTCGAGGTCACGCTGCGTCGCGGAGAGGGAAAGCGCGCGCGGCTCAACGGCGCTCCGCTGCGCGCCGCAGAGCAGTTGCGCTCGCTGGTCTCGACTCTCGTCTTCACGCCGGACCGGCTCGGGGTCGTCAAGGGCCCGCCGGCTGCGCGACGCGCCTACTTCGATCGCGTCCTGGGCAGGCTCGCGCCGGCCCGGGCGGTGCTCCCGGCCGAGTACGGGGCGGCCGTGGCGCAGCGGAACGCAGCCCTCCGCCGAGCCGCGGCGAGTGTCTCGGGCCGCGACGCGATCGAGCCGTGGAGCGGGCGCGTCGCCGCGCTGGGCGCGGAGCTCGTGGCCGCCCGTCTCGAGGTGCTCGCGCTGCTCGAGCCCGCGTTCGCGACTCGAGCCGACGAGCTCGGCCTCGCCGCCGTCTCGGTGCGCTACGAGGGCGAGCCTCCGACGGAGGAAGGCCTCGCCGCCGTGCTGGAGCGCGACCTCGAGCGTGGTGTGACCTCGCTCGGGCCTCACCTCGACGATGTCGTGCTCGTCTCCGAGGGCCGCGACCTGCGCAGCTTCGGCTCCCAGGGCGAGCAGCGGCTGGCCCTGCTGGCGCTCCTGCTCGCCGAAGCGGAGACGATCGCGGAGCGCACGGGCGTGCCGCCGCTGCTCCTGCTCGACGACGTGCTCTCGGAGCTCGATCCCGAGCGGCGGCGGATCCTCGCGGCGCGCGTCCGCGACGCGGGCCAAGCACTCGTGACGGCCACGGACGCAGGCATGCTGCCCGCGACGCCCGACCAGCTGCTCGAGGTGAGGCCGGGCACCGTGCTGGAGGCCGCCGCGTAGGTGGAGCCCCTGGGAGACCAGATTCGCGCGGAGTTGCGCCGCGTCGGCGCCGACAGCGGCGCCGGGGACGCGGCCGCGGTGTGGCCCGCTGCCGTCGGCGCCGAGATCGCCCGGCACGCCTGGCCGGCTCGCACCCAGCCGGACGGGACGCTCGTCGTCCACGTCCGGGACGCCATCTGGGGCTTCGAGCTGACCCAGCGAGCCGCCGAGATCGCCGAGCGGCTGCCGGGCCGTCCGAGGCTCCGCTTCACCCCCGGACTGCTGCCGGACCCCTCTCCCGAGGAGCCCCCCTCCTCGCGGCTCGAGGTGTCCCCGGAGCACGCCCGGGAGGCCGCCGAGATCGCCGCCGGCATCGAGGACCCGAACCTGCGCGAATCTGTTGCGAACGTCGTAAAAGCGGCACTCGCACGGGCGCCTGACGGCCGCTCCGTCTGATACACTTCGACGTGCCCGCAAATGCGGAATTTGCAGGGCTTTTTTCATGGCTGAAACGGACTACACCGCCAGGGACATCACCGTCCTCGAGGGGCTCGAGCCGGTCCGGCTCAGGCCGGGCATGTACATCGGCTCGACGGGCCTCCGGGGACTCCATCACCTCATCACCGAGGTGGTCGACAACTCGGTCGACGAGGCGCTCGCGGGCCGCAACGACCGCATCGAGGTCACGCTCCACCCCGACCACTCGATCACGGTCCAGGACTGGGGCTCGGGCATCCCCGTCGACGTCATGCCCGAGCAGGGCCTGCCGGCGCTGACCGTCGTGCTCACGAAGCTCCACGCCGGCGGCAAGTTCGGCGGCGAGGGCTACAAGGTCTCGGGCGGCCTGCACGGTGTGGGCGTCTCCGTCGTGAACGCCCTCTCGGAGCGGTTCGTGGCCGAGGTGCGGCGCGACGGCAAGATCCACCGGCAGGAGTTCGAGCGCGGGGAGCCCGTCGGCGATATGGCGGTCGTCGGGAAGATGGCCAAGGGCGAGCCGACCGGGACGACGATCTCGTTCCTGCCCGACGCGGAGATCTTCGAGGAGCTCGACGTCGACGCGGCGACCATCACGCAGCGCCTCCGCGAGACGGCCTTCCTCACGAAGGGGCTGACCATCAAGCTCGTCGACGAGCGCGCGGACGGCAAGACCGTCGAGTTCCACTACGAGAACGGCATCCGCGACTTCGTCGCGCACATCAACGAGGCGAAGGACCCGATCCACAAGCGGCTCGTCTACTTCGAGGGCGAGACCGAGCAGGGCGCCGTCGAGGTCGCGATGCAGTGGAACTCCTCCTACCAGGAGTCGGTCTTCACCTTCGCGAACAACGTGAACACGATCGAGGGCGGCTCGCACCTCTCGGGCTTCCGCAGCGCGCTCACGCGCACCCTGAACGCGAAGGCGCAGGACCTCAAGCTCCTCAAGAAGGAGGAGAGCCTCGACGGCGAGGACGTCCGTGAGGGGCTTGCCGCGGTCGTCTCCGTCAAGCTGCGCAACCCGCAGTTCGAGGGCCAGACGAAGACGAAGCTCGGCAATCCGGGCATCGAGGGCCTCGTCCAGACGACGGTCAACTCCGCCTTCTCCCAGTTCCTCGAGGAGAACCCGCAGGACGCGCGGGCGATCTGCAACAAGGCGATCGCGGCCATGCGCGCGCGCCTCGCGGCCCGCAAGGCGCGCGAGCTGACGCGACGCAAGTCGGCCCTCGACGGCTCCTCGCTGCCCGGCAAGCTCGCCGACTGCTCGATCCGCGACCCCGCCGCCGCCGAGCTCTTCATCGTCGAGGGCGACTCGGCGGGCGGCTCGGCCAAGACCGGCCGCGACCGCACCTACCAGGCGATCCTGCCGTTGCGCGGGAAGATCATCAACAGCGAGAAGAACCGCATCAACAAGGTTCTCTCGAACAACGAGATCCAGGCGATGATCACCGCGATCGGCACCGGGATCGGCGACGAGTTCGACATCGAGGGGCTCCGCTACCACCGGATCATCGTCATGACCGACGCCGACGTCGACGGCTCGCACATCCGCACGCTCGTCCTCACCTTCCTCTACCGGCACATGCGCGAGCTGTTCGAGTACGGCCACGTCTACATCGCCGTGCCGCCGCTCTACAAGGTGAAGCTCGGCAACCAGGAGTTCTACTTCGAGAAGGACTCGCAGCTCGAGGAGCTGCTCGTGCGCGAGCGCTTCGGCCAGCTCGAGGTGCGCGACCGCGGCGGCAGCGAGGTGAAGCTGACGGAGACGCGGTGGAAGCGGTTCACGGGCGCGCTCGCGGAGTTCGAGGGCTGGTCGGCGCGACTGCGGGCCGACTACGGGCCGCATGCCGCCGATCTCGTCGTCTCCCACCGGCTCGTCGAGCTCGACGTGACGACGCCGGCAGCCGCCGAGAAGGCGATCGCCGCGCTGCCGCCGAACGGCTACAAGCTCTCGGTCCTCGAGCGCGACGAGCAGGGATTGCAGGTGAAGGTCGTCGAGGAGGAGACGTCCGCGGCGCAGATGGTCGTCCTGTCGGCCGAGCTGCTCGCCTCGCCGATCTACGCGAACCTCCGTCGCGCCTACGAGAAGCTCGTCGAGGTCGTCGGGCCGCCACCCTTCTCGCTCGCGCTCGGCAAGCACACGGCCGCGCCCCAGACCTTCGCCGAGCTGCGGCACGACGCGCTCGAGCTCGCGAAGGAAGCGGGCGCGCAGCTGTCCCGGTACAAGGGCCTCGGGGAGATGAACCCCGAGCAGCTGTGGGAGACGACGATGGATCCCGCGAAGCGGCTCCTCGTCCGGGTCGACGTCGAGGACGCGAGCGCCGCCGACCAGCTCTTCTCGATGCTGATGGGCGACCAGGTCGAGCCGCGCCGGGTCTTCATCGAGGAGAACGCGAAGGACGCGTTCCTTGACGTCTAGGAGCGGGGCTTGTCCGAGGTAGACACCGGCGCGCTCGGCCCGGGCCGCATCGAGCCGCGCGAGCTTGAGCAGGAGATGCGCTCGAGCTTCCTCGACTACGCGATGTCGGTCATCGTGTCGCGCGCGCTGCCCGACGTGCGCGACGGCCTGAAGCCTGTGCACCGGCGTGTCCTGTACGGGATGCACGAGGCGGGGCTGCAGCCCAATCGGCCGTACAAGAAGTCCGCCTCCACGGTCGGCGCCGTGATGGCGAACTACCACCCGCACGGCGACTCGGCGATCTACGACACGCTCGTCCGGATGGCGCAGCCTTTCTCGCTGCGCTATCCGCTCGTCGACGGCCAGGGCAACTTCGGCTCGATCGACGACGACCCGCCGGCGGCGATGCGCTACACCGAGGCGCGCCTCTCCAAGATCGCGACCGAGTTGCTGCGGGACATCGACGCGAACACCGTCGACTTCGAGCCGAACTACGACGAGTCGCGCCGCCAGCCGTCGGTGCTCCCCTCGCGCTTCCCGAACCTGCTCGTCAACGGCTCGACCGGGATCGCCGTTGGCATGGCGACCAACATGCCGCCCCATCACCTGGGCGAGACGATCGACGCCGTCGTGGCGATGATCGACGACCCCGAGATCAACGTCGAGGGCCTGATGAAGCACGTCAAGGGCCCCGACTTTCCGACCGGCGCCATCGTCGTCGGCCGCAGCGGCATCCGCGACGCCTACCGCACCGGCCGCGGCCGCATCGTCATGCGCGCCCGCGCGCACATCGAGGAGCTGCGCGGCGGCCGCTCGGCGATCGTCATCACCGAGCTTCCGTACGGTGTGAAGAAGGGCGGCGACGCAGGCGTCATCGTCAAGATCGCCGACCTCGTGCGCGACAAGGTGCTGACCGAGGTCTCGAACCTCGAGGACCACTCCGACCGGACGGGGATGCGGATCCAGGTCGAGCTGAAGCGCGACGCCGTGCCGCAGGTCGCGCTCAACAAGCTGTTCAAGCACACGCCGCTGCAGTCGACGTTCGGCTACAACGCCGTCGCCCTCGTCGACGGCGTCCCGCGCACCCTGTCGCTGCTCGAGCTCGTCCGCCACTACCTCGAGTTCCAGCGCGAGGTCGTGACGCGCCGCTCAAAGGACGAGCTGCGCAAGGCCGAGGCCCGCGCCCACATCCTTCAGGGCTACCTGATCGCGCTCGACAACATCGACGCGATCGTCGCCCTGATCCGCGCAGCCGACGACACCGACGACGCGCGCACGCAGCTGATGGGGCGCTTCTCGCTGAGCGAGCTGCAGGCGCAGGCGATTCTCGACATGCGCCTCGCGCGCCTCACCGGGCTCGCCCGCAAGGAGGTCGAGCGCGACTACGCCGACCTGCAGGAGCGGATAGGCGAGCTGCGGGCGATCCTCGGCGACCCGGCGAAGATCGACGGCGTCATCCGGGAGGAGCTGCTCGAGATCAAGGCCACCTACGGCCGGGGCGACGACCGCCGCACCGAGATCGTCGCCGCCGAGGAGGAGCTCGAGCTCGAGGACCTGATCGCGGAGGAGGACATGGTCATCGCGATCACGCGCTCGGGCTACATCAAGCGTCTACCCGTGACGACGTACCGCGAGCAGCGGCGCGGCGGCATCGGCGTGATGGGGATGGAGCTGAAGGAGGACGACTACATCGAGCACCTCTTCGTCGCCTCGACCCACGACTACATCCTCTTCTTCACGAACGTCGGGAAGGTCTACCGCCTCAAGGTGCACGAGCTCCCGCTCGGTTCCCGCCAGTCGAAGGGCCGCGCGATCGTCAACCTTCTGCCGTTCCGGCAGGACGAGCAGGTGCGGGCCGTGATCCAGACGCGCGACTTCGAGGAGGCGCGCTACCTCGTCTTCGCGACGAAGAACGGCGTCGTCAAGAAGACGGAGCTCGCGGCCTACAACACGCCGCTCAAGGCCGACGGGATCATCGCGATCAAGATGCGCGACGGCGACGAGCTGGTGGGCGTCCGCCACTCCTCGGGCGAGGACGACATTCTCATGGTCTCGCGGAAGGGCCTGGCGATCCGCTTCCACGAGACCGACGTCCGGCCGATGGGCCGTGACACCTCGGGCGTCGCAGGCATGAAGCTCCGCAAGGGCGACGAGGTGATCTCGATCAACATCGCCGAGGACGACGCCGACCTGCTCGTCGTGACCGAGAACGGCTACGGCAAGCGCACGCGCGTCAGCGAATACCCGGTCAAGGGCCGCGGCGGGATGGGCGTCAAGACGGTGCAGCTGAACGAGGCGCGGGGCCACCTCGTCGGCTCGCGCGTCGTGCGCGACGGGTACCAGGTGATGCTGATCTCCACCGCGGGCACCGTGATCCGGGTGCCGGTCGAGGACATCAAGCGGCTCGGCCGCTCGACGCAGGGCGTGATCGTGATGCGGCTCCGCGGAGACGAGGAGAGGGTCTCGGCGCTGGCGCCCGTCGTCGAGTCCGACGAGACGAACGGCGATTCCGACTCGGACGGCGCGCAGCCCGACGGCGGCTGACCGCGGCGCACCCTTCCAAAAGCTCCTTCAGGCCTCTATAACTCTCAGACGGGGGTCAGCACCCGACGCGGTGAGGGCGAACATGGCGGTCAGCCGGCAGGTCGATCTTCTCGAACCCATCAATCTGGCGGAGCATCTCGACAAGGTCGAGCTGTACCTCGGCCAGGTCTGCCAGATCGCGGGCATCTCGAAGATGCAGCTCGACTACTGGACGAACAAGGCGCAGATCCCCACCAAGGGCAAGAAGCAGCGCATCTACGACATCGACGCTCTCGAGACCGTGATGCTGATCAAGCAGGCCAAGGACAAGGGCCTCAACCTCGGCGCCGCGATCGAGGCGGCGCGGAACTTCCGCGAGCAGCGCCCCGGCTTCTGATCGCGCTCAGGGCCGCCGGACCGCGTGGAGCCGCTGCCAGTCGTCGTAGCGCCGCTCGAGCTCGAGCAGGATCGCCGCGAGGAGCGGCGCCCGTGACCACGCCCGCCCCGTCTCCACGTGGAGCGAGGTCGACGGCTTCGGCGTCTCCGCGGGCAGCTCCCCGGCGCTCTGGTTGACGTTCACGCCGATCCCGAGCACGACCCGGCCGGCAGTCGCCTCCGGCAGGATCCCGGCCACCTTGCGGCCGGCGACGAGGACGTCGTTGGGATGGCTCAGCGCGGCTGCGACGCCGGCCTCCTGCCGTAGCGCGGCCGCGACCGCGTCCCCGGCGACGAGCGATAGCTCCGGCCACAGCGCCATCGGCGGGGTCGGGCGGAGCAGGACGGAGAAGAGCAGCGCTCGCCCGGCGGGCGCCTCCCACGTGCGCCCGAGCCTGCCGCGCCCCCGGGTCTGATGATCCGTCGCGACCGTCGCCCCCTCCGCCTCCTCGCCGTCGAGCAGCCGCTGGGTCGACGTGCACTCCTCGACGAAGCGGTACGGACGCCCGAGACGGCCCTGCAGCAGCGGCTCGACGGAGCCGGGGGAGAGATCCGTCACGCACATTTAGACTAGTCCCGCCGTGGCGAGGATCAGACAGCCGCTGCGCGAGCGCGGCCTCGACTACGCGAGCCTGAGCGATCCGATCCTCGTCACGCGCGCGAAGTCCGGCGACGCCCGGGCGCTCGAGGCCCTCTGCGTCCGGCATGCGCCGCGGGTGGAGCGGCTCGCCCGCCACCTGCTGCGCGACCCGGAGGACGCGCGCGACGCGGCCCAGGACGCGCTCGCCAAGCTCTGCGTCCGTTTGCGGCAGTTCCGCGGCGAGTCGCAGTTCTCGACCTGGCTGCACCGCCTGGTCGTCAACACGTGCCGCGACGTGGCGGAGCGGCAGCGAAGTCGCGTACACGATCCCCTCCCCGAGGAGCTCGGCATCGACGCCGAGCACGACCCCACCCGGGGCGTGCGCATGACCGAGCTGCGTCGCGAGCTGTGCGACTCGCTCTCCGGCATCTCGCCCGAGCAGGCGCAGGTGATCGTGCTCAAGGACGCCCTCGGCTACACGTTCGAGGAGATCGCCGCCGCGGCTGGCATGCCGGTCGGTACGGCCAAGTGCCACGCGCACCGCGGCAGGAACCGTCTGCGGGAACGGCTCGAGCAGCGCGACGTCGCGTGAGCCTCCCCGCGGCACCGTTCGGCCGGGAGACGATCGAGGCGATCATCCCGCACCGGCCGCCCTTCCTGCTCGTCGACGAGGTGCTCGAGCTCGACCCCGGCCGCCGCGTGCGCGGGAGCTTCGTCGTCCCCGAGGACGGCTGGTGGTTCCGGGGCCATTTTCCGGACCGCCCGGTGATGCCCGGGGTCCTGACGGTCGAGGCGATCGCCCAGTGCGGGGCCGTCGCCGTTCTCGCCGACGAGGCGAACCGGGGCAAGATTCCGTTCTTCGCCGGCATCGACGACTGCCGCTTCAAACGCGTCGTCGGCCCGGGCGACACCCTCGAGCTGGAATGTGAGTTCGTGCGCATCCGCGGGCCGATCGCGAAAGGGCGGGGCAGGGCCACCGTCGCCGGGGACGTCGCCGCCGAGGCGATGCTGACCGTCTTCGTCGGGAGTGGCGAGCCGTGATCGGCGACGCGCGCGGCGACGTCCACGTCACGATCACTGGGCTCGGCGCCTACGCGCCGGAGCGCGTGATCACGAACGAGGAGCTGGCGGGGATGGTCGAGACGTCCGACGAGTGGATCGTCGAGCGCACCGGCATCCGCGAGCGCAGGATCGCGGCGGACTCGCAGGCGCTCTCGGACCTGTCGCTCCCGGCGGCCCGCGCGGCGCTCGAGCAGGCGGGAAGCGACGGAACGGACGTCGACCTGCTCATCGTCGCCACCGTCACGCCGGACATGATGTTCCCCTCGACCTCCGCGATCCTCGCCGACCGGCTCGGTGCCGCCGAGGCGGCCGCGTACGACCTCTCGGCCGGCTGCACCGGCTTCATGTACGCCCTCGCGCAGGCGTACGGGATGGTCGCGGCGGGGCTCTCGCGGCGGGCGCTCGTCGTCGGCGGCGACGTGCTCTCCCGCATCCTCGACTGGACCGACCGCTCGACGGTCGTGCTCTTCGGCGACGGCGCCGGCGCGGTCGTGCTCGAGCCCGCCCAGGAGGCCGGCTTCCTCGCGTTCGAGCTCGGCGCGGACGGCTCGGGCGGCGAGCACCTCTGGCTGCCCGGCAGCGGCTCGCGCATCTTCGACCATCCCGACCGGATGGTGAAGATGAACGGCCGCGAGGTGTTCAGGTTCGCGACACGCGTCCTCGTGTCGTCGGCCGAGGCGGTCCTCGACCGTTGCCGGACGAGCGTCTCCGACGTTGACGTCTACGTGCCCCACCAGGCGAACGTCCGCATCATCGACCACGCAACCAAGAAGCTCGGGATCCCGTCGGAGCGGGTGGTGATCAACGTCGACCGCTACGGCAACACGTCGTCGGGGTCCATCCCGCTCGCGCTTGCGGAGGCGCAGAGTGACGGGAGGCTCAGGCGGGGAAGCCTCGTGCTGATGACGGGGATGGGAGCCGGCCTCACCTGGGGAAGCGCCCTCATGCGCTGGACGGCCGAGGCAGCGTGAGCAAGGTCGCCTTCTGCTTCCCGGGCCAGGGCTCGTTCGAGGCCGGCATGGGGCGCGACTTCGCGGAGGCCGTGCCCGCCGCGAGGGCCGTCTTCGAGCGCGGCAGCGAGGCGACTGGCCTCGACCTCGAGCGCCTCTGCTTCCACGCCGACGCCGAGGAGCTCGTGGACACCGCGGTGCAGCAGTCGGCGCTCGTCGCCACGTCGCTCGCCGTGCTCGCGGCCCTGCGCGAGCGCGGGGTGGAGGCCGACTTCGTGATCGGTCACTCGGTGGGCGAGTTCGCCGCGCTCGCTGCGGCCGAGGCGATGACGCTCGAGGAGGCGATGACGCTCGTCCGGGAGCGCGGGCTCGCGATGGCCGACGCGGCGGCGCGCAATCCCGGCTCGATGGCCGCGATCCTCGGCCTCGCCGACGAGGTCGTGGAGGCGCTCTGCCGGCGCATCCTCGGCGTCTGGCCCGCGAACTACAACTGCCCCGGCCAGATCGTCGTCTCCGGCGAGAACCCCGCCGTCGACCAGTGCATCGAGCAGGCGCAGAGCGAGGGCGCGCGCCGGGCCGTCAAGCTCAAGGTCTCGGGGGCCTTCCACTCGCCGCTCGTCGCGCGCGCCGCCGACCGGCTGCGCCCCGCGATCGAGAAGGTGCGCTTCCAGGAGCCGTCCGCGCCGTTCATGTCCACGGTGACCGCCCGCGTGGAGTCGGCGCAGCGCATCGGGCCGCTTCTCGTCGACCAGCTGACCGCGCCGGTGCGCTTCACGCAGTCGGCCACGGAGCTGATGCGCGACGGCGTCCGCACCTTCGTCGAGGTCGGCCCCGGCAACGTGCTCTCCGGGCTCGTCAAGCGGATCGACCGCAGCGTCAAGGCCGTCTCGGTCAACAGCATCGAGGCGCTCGAGCGGCTCCCAGAGCTGCTCGCCGAATCGACGTGACCTTCGCGTCGCTCGAGGGCAAGCGCGCCCTCGTCACCGGCGCGTCGAAGGGAATCGGCCGCGCGATCGCAGAGGAGCTGGCGCGCGCCGGCGCCGAGGTCGTCGTCGGCTACCGCACCGGCGCCGAGGAGGCGGACGCCCTGGCCCAGGAGATCGGCGGCCGCGCCGTCCAGGCCGACGTCGCGAGCGCCGAGGAGGCCGCCCGGCTCGTCGAGGAGGCGGGCGACCTCGACATACTCGTCAACAATGCGGGCCTGACGCGCGACGGCCTGCTGGCGCGGATGCCCGACGACGACTGGCGGACGGTGATCGAGACGAACCTCTCGTCGGTCTTCTACACGTGCCGGGCCGTCTGCCGGCCGATGATGAAGAAGCGGGCCGGCGCGATCGTGAACGTCTCCTCGATCGTCGGCGTGCACGGCAACTGGGGCCAGACGAACTACGCGGCGTCGAAGGCCGGGATCATCGGCTTCACGAAATCGCTCGCGCGCGAGCTCGGCAGCCGCGGCGTTCGCGCCAACGTCGTCGCGCCCGGCTACGTCCGGACGCAGCTCACCGACGTCCTGCCCGAGGAGGCGACGTCCGCGATGCTCGGCAACACGCCCCTCGGCCGGCTCGGAGAGCCGGAAGACGTGGCCGGGGCTGTACGCTTCCTCTGCTCCGACGAGGCATCGTTCATCACGGGGGACGTGCTGCTCGTCGACGGCGGACTCGGAATGTAGTGGGCGCATCCAACGGTTCCTCCAACGGACGCAGGCGCGTCGTCGTCACCGGGCTGGGCGCGGTGACCCCGCTCGGGCTCGACGTCGAGTCCACGTGGTCGAGCCTCCTCGCGGGCGACAGCGGGGCCGCGGAGATCACCCAGTTCGACCACGCCGACTACCCCGTCCATTTCGCCTGCGAGGTGAAGGACTTCGACCCGACCGCCTGGATCGACCGCAAGGCGGCCCGCCGGATGGACCGCTTCACGCATCTCATCCTCGCCGCGGCGCGGCAGGCGGTGGCCGACTCGGGTCTGGAGATCGAGAAGGAGGCCGACCGGATCGGCGCCGCGATCGCGACCGGCATCGGCGGGCTGCAGTCGTTCCAGGACTGCTACGACCAGCTGCTCGAGCGCGGGCCCGACCGCGTCAACCCGTTCTCGATCCCGGCGATCATCCCGAACCTCGGCGCCGGCTGGGTCTCGATCGAGCTCGGCACACGCGGCCCTTTGCTCTCCGAGTGCACCGCGTGCGCCGCCTCGAACATGGCGATCGGCGACGGGACCGACGAGATCCGGCTCGGGCGGGCCGACGTGATGCTCTGCGGCGGCACCGAGGCGGCGGTGACGCAGGTGGGGATCGCGGGCTTCGGCGCGATGCGCGCGCTCTCGCGCCGCAACGACGATCCAGCGCGCGCGTCGCGACCCTTCGATGGCGAGCGCGACGGCTTCGTCATGGGCGAGGCAGGCGCGCTGCTCGTGCTCGAGGAGCTCGAGCACGCGCGGGCGCGCGGCGCGAAGATCTACGCCGAGGTGGCCGGGTACGGGCTCTCCTCCGACGCCAAGCACATCACCGAGCCGGATCCGACAGGCCCGGTGACGGCCTTCAAGATGGCGCTCGGCGACGCAGGCGCGGGCCTCGACGAGATCGACTACGTGAACGCGCATGCGACCTCGACGCCGGTCGGCGACTCGTCCGAGACGCAGATGCTCAAGTACGCGCTCGGCGAGGAGAACGCGTACAAGACGCCGGTCTCCGGCACGAAGGGGGCGACCGGCCACTGCCTCGGCGCCGCCGGCGCCGTCGAGGCGACGTTCACCGTCCTCTCCATCCGCGACGGGAAGCTGCCGCCGACGATCAACTACGAGGTGGAGGACCCCTCCTGCGACCTCGACTACGTGCCGAACGAGGCACGGGACGCCGACGTCAAGGTCGCCGTGTCGAACAGCTTCGGCTTCGGCGGCCACAACGCGTGCGTCGTCTTCAGGCGCTTCGAAGACTGAGCTGCGCTCCGCGGTAGGTTCCCCGCGTGACGCGCTGGGCCACCTTCGACTGCTAAGGCACGCTGATCGACTGGAACGCCGGCATCGGCCGCGAGCTCGAGCGCCTCTTCGGCGCCACGCGGGGCGGCGAGCTGCTGCGCACGTACCACGAGCTCGAGCAGCAGATCCAGCGGGAGGATCCGCGGCGGAGCTATCGCGAGGTGACGGCCGTCGCGCTCGCCCGGCTCGGCGCTCCCGCGGACGAGGAGGAGGCGCTCGCCCGGTCGCTGCCGGCCTGGGACCCCTTTCCCGAGGTTCCGGCGGCGCTCGAGGAGGCCCGCGCCCGCGGCTGGAAGCTCGCCGTGCTCTCGAACACCGACCGCGACCTGCTGGACGCCTCGCTCGAGCGCATCGGCGTCGGCTTCGAGCTCACGATCGCGGCGTCCGAGATCGGCTCGTACAAGCCGGCGAGGGGCCACTGGGACGAGTTCTTCGCGCGCAGCGGAGCAGACCCCGAGCACCACGTCCACGTCGGCGCGAGCCTCTACCACGACATCGCGCCCGCCACGGCGCTCGGCCTGCGCACGATCTGGATCGACCGGCTCGGCGAGGAGGCCGACCCGCAGCCCGACGTGGAGCTGCACAGCCTGGCCGGGCTCGCCGACAGCCTCGACCTGCTCGTGCCGTGAACGTGCGCGCGATGACCGCCGGCGATCTCCCCGCCGTCGCGTCGTTCCTCGCGGAGGACGAGACCCGCCTGTTCGGCCGCCCCTCGCGGGTCGGGCTGGCCGACGTCAACGCTTGGCTCGCGCACGTGGATCTCGAGCGAGACACCTGGCTCTGCGAGGAGGGAGGACGGATCGCGGCCCTCGCCTGGGTGGAAGCGGACGACGACCCGGGGTTCGCGATCGGCGTCGTCCACCCGGACCGGCAGGGGCGGGGCCTGGGATCGAGGCTGCTCGAACTGACCGAGGCCCGCCTGCGGGAGCTCGGGGTCGAGCGCGTCCACAGCGTGAGCCTGGCGCCCGACCGGGCGGCGCCTCGCCTGCTCACCGCCCGCGGGTATCGAGAGGTGCGGCGCTTCTGGGAGATGACGATCGAGCTCGGGCCCGAGCCCCCGCCCGCGCCGGTGCTTCCCGACGGCCTTCGGATCGAGCCGTTCAGCCACGACTCGGCCCGCGCCTTCCATGCGGCTCTCGAGGAGGCCTTCGCGGAGCACTGGGAGAACCGGCCGGAATCGTTCGAGTCGTGGTGGGAGCGTCAGGCGGCGAAGCCCGACCACGACCCGTCGCTCTGGTTCCTCGTCCGTGACGGCGACGAGGTGGCCGCGGCGACCCGGAACGATCCCGAGCGTTCGGGAGGAGGCTGGATCGGATCGATCGGCGTGAGGCCCGGCTGGCGCGGCCGCGGGCTTGCGAAGGCGCTGCTCCTCCACAGCTTCCGCGAGTTCCATCGCCGTGGACGGCGGCGCGTCGGTCTCGGCGTCGACTCCGAGAACGCGACCGGCGCGACCCAGCTCTACGAGAGCGTCGGCATGTCGGTCGACCAGGAGCAGGTCGTGTGGGAGAAAGTCCTGCGATGAGCCTCCTCCGGGCGCGGTGTCCGGACTGCCGGGCCCTCACCGCCGTCGCGGTCGGCGAGGAGTACGAGTGCCACAGCTGCGGCCGCTCCTTCGCCGCGGGCCTCGTGCGCGTGCCGCGCGCCTGGGGCGACGGCGGCGAGCCGATGGTCGAGGCCGCCTCGCTCGCGCTCGCCTACCCCGAGGTGGCCGTCGTGGAAGAGGAGACGCTCGCGCTGCAGACGCTGGCGGTCGCCTCCGATCTGCCCGCGCGGCCCCTCGTCCTGGGCGGCTGCTGCTGCGCCCACGTGGGTGCCCTCGAAGGCCTGCATGCCCGCCACGGGCGCGTCGCCGTCCTCTGGCTCGACGCGCACGGCGACCTGAACACGCCGGAGACGTCGCCCTCGGGCGACGAGTGGCGGATGCCGCTGCGCATGCTCGTCGACCGTGGCACGATCGACGCCGGCGACGTCGTGCTCTGGGGAGCGCGCAACCTCGACCCGGCCGAGCAGGACTTCATCGCTGCCGCGGGCATCGGCGAGGACCCCGAGGCGCTGCTCGGCCGGGTTGACTCCGTCTACGTCGCCCTCGACGGCGACGTCGTCGCCCCGGACGAGCTCGCGGTCTTCATGCCCGAGCCCGGCGGCCCGCCGCTCGAGGAGGTCGAGGCGCTCCTCCGGAGAGTCCGGGACAGCGGCAAGCTGGTGGGCGCAGGCATCACCGGGCTCGCGCCGGACCCCGCGAACGTGGAGAAACTGGAGCGGCTCGCGGCGGCCCTCGGCTACTGACGCGTTTCGCAACCTCCCTCGCGACCCGTAGGTCTAAGCTCCCGACAATGAGCGTAGGCTCGACGGAGCTCATCGGGAGCGAAGGTGTCGGCTCTGCCGACGCCGGGAGCGGGTGATGGCGAACATCGACGTTTCCGTCGAGACCGACGACCAGCCGACCCCTCCCCCGAGTCACCCGAACACCTGCCCGAGTTGCCACTCGCACTACCGCGACGACGAGCTCGAGCGGAGCCTCTGGGTGTGCGAGCAGTGCGGCCACCACTTCCCCATGCGGGCACGGGCGCGGATCGAGTCCCTGGCCGATCCGGGCTCGTTCGCGGAGGAGGCGACCGACCTGCACTCCGAGGATCCGCTCGGCTTCTTCGACCTCCGCCCCTACACGGAGCGACTGGCACAGGCGGAGATGGAGACGGGCCTCGCCGACGCGATGGTGATCGGCCGCGCGGCGATCGAGGGCAGCCAGTGCGAGCTCGCCGTCATGGACTTCGCCTTCATGGGCGGCTCGATGGGGAGTGTCGTCGGGGAGAAGTTCTCCCGCGCCTGCGACTCGGCCGCGGAGGCCGGCATGCCGGTGGTCGCCGTCACGAGCTCGGGCGGCGCGCGCATGCAGGAGGGGATCCTCGCGCTCATGCAGCTGCCGAAGACCGTGGCCGCCGTCGAGGACCTGCGCGACTCCGGCCAGGCGCTCCTCTGCGTCATGGCCCATCCGACGACCGGCGGCGTCCTCGCGAGCTTCGCGACGCTGGGCGACGTCGTGCTCGCCGAGCCGAACGCGCTCATGTCCTTCGCCGGCCCGCGCGTCGTGCAGGAGATCACACGCGAGAAGCTGCCCGACGACTTCGGCCGGGCGGAGCAGAACCTCCGCTACGGGCAGATCGACGCGATCGTGCCGCGCGCCGAGTTGCGCCCCACGCTGTCCAGGCTCCTGAGGCTGTTCGATGCCCCCGACTGAGCACGAGCTTCGCCTGCGCGAGCGGCTCGGACGCCTGAGAAACCTGCCGCTGCTCGGCGGCGCGCGCATCTCCGGGGAGCTGGAGCGGCTGCAGCGGCAGATCGCCCGGATCGGCGAGGAGGCAACCGACGAGGAGATCTGGCGCAAGGTCGAGCTCGCCCGGCACGACGAGCGGCCGTACACGCTCGACTACGTCGAGCGCCTGCTCGACGACTGGTTCGAGCTCCACGGCGACCGGGCGCTCGGGGACGACGGGGCGATGGTCGCGGGCCTCGGCAAGCTCGACGGGCGCACCATCGTGCTCGTCGGACAGCAGAAGGGGCGCGACATCCACGAGCGCGCGAACCGCCGCTTCGGCATGCCGAACCCGGAGGGCTACCGCAAGGCCTGGCAAGCGATGGAGCTCGCCGACCGGCACGGCTTCCCCGTCGTCACGCTCGTGGACACGCCGGGCGCCTATCCCGGCGTCGTCGCCGAGCAGCATGGACAAGGGGCGGCGATCGCGCACTCGCAGGCGGTGATGGCACGCCTCAAGGTGCCGACCGTGGCGTGCGTGATCGGCGAGGGAGGCTCGGGCGGGGCGATCGCCATCGCGCTCGCCGACCGCGTCCTCATGCAGGAGAACGCGATCTATTCCGTGATCTCGCCCGAGGGTTGCGCGGCCATTCTCTGGCGCGACGCCGGCCAGGCGAAGAAGGCCGCGGCGGCGTTCCGCCCGGACGCCGTCCACTGTCTCGAGCTCGGCGTGGTCGACGAGATCGTCCCCGAGCCCGTGGGTGGCGCGCACATCGACCCGGACCTGGCCGCACGCCTTCTCGGCCAGGCGCTGCAGGAATCGCTGGCCGAGCTGGAGGGGATTCTGGGCGAGGACCTCCGGCGGCGCCGTCGCGCCCGCTTCCGCTCGCTCGGCGTCTTCGCCTGAGCAACTAGGAGTAGGTTTGCACAGTTTACGGCCATGGCGACACGGGCGCTGTCCACACCGTCCACAGGCTTATCCCCGCTATGTATGCGTCGTGTGAACGGCCGCCGTACGGTCCGAAACCCGCAAACCGATCCCGCGGCGCCCGTTTTCGCGCCTCGCAGGCGGGGGACGAGGACGGCATGGCGGCGCGTCCGATCTGGAGCGGCACGATCTCGTTCGGGCTCGTCAGCATCCCGGTCCGGATGCTCAGCGCCACGAGCTCGAAGGAGCTTCGCTTCCACTTCGTGGACCGCCACGATCTCGAGCCGATCGGCTACGACAAGGTGCGCAGGGACACCGGCGAGCACGTCGACGCGGACGACGTCGTGCGCGCGTTCGAGCTGGAAAAGGGACGCTTCGTCCCGATCGAGCCCGAGGATCTCGACCGGCTCGACGTCGAGCTCACGCACTCGGTCGACATCTGCGACTTCGTCTGCCTCGACGAGATCGACCCGATCTACTTCCGGCAGGCGTACTACCTCGTGCCGCAGGGGGGCGGGAAGAAGCCGTACCGGCTGCTCGTCGAGGCGCTCGAGGAGACCGGCCGCGTCGGCATCGCCAAGGTCGTGATCCGGAACAAGCAGCACCTCGCCTGCCTGAGGCCGTACGAGAAGGTGCTCGTGATCGAGACGATGTACTACGCCGACGAGGTGCGGAAGCCCGCCGAGGTCGCCGGCGAGGCAGTCGGCGACGACGGGCTGCGCGAGGCAGAGGTCGAGATGGCCAAGTCGCTCGTCGAGAACCTCAGCGCCGAGTTCGACCCCGAGCGCTACGACGACACGTACCGCTCCGAGCTGCTCGAGCTGATCCGCTCCAAGGCCGAGGGCCAGCCCCTGCCCGAGCCGCGGGAGGAGGAGCCCGAGGTCGTCGACCTGATGCAGGCGCTGCGCGAGTCGGTCGAGCGCACGCAACGCGCACGCGCTAGAAACGCTTCGTGAGCAAGAAGCTCTCGGAGTACGAGCGCAAGCGAAATCGCAAAGCCACTCCCGAGCCCTTCGGCGGCAAACGCCGAGAGGCGAAGGAGCTCACCTTCGTCGTGCAGCGGCATGACGCGCGGCGGCTCCATTACGACTTCCGCCTCGAGCGCGACGGCGTCCTCGTCTCCTGGGCCGTGCCGAAGGGAGTGCCGCTCGAGCCGGGCGAGCAGCACCTCGCCGTCCACGTCGAGGACCATCCGCTCGAGTACGGCAGCTTCGAGGGTGAGATCCCCAAGGGGAACTACGGCGCCGGCACGGTCGAGATCTGGGACCGCGGCACGTACGACCTGCTCGAGGAGAAGCGCGACGGCGGCCTCACCGTGCGCCTCCACGGCGAGCGTCTCGACGGGACGTGGGCGCTCGTCCCCGCGCATCTGTCCGGCGACGAGAAGAACTGGCTCATCCTCCGCAAACGTGACGACGGCGCTGCGCCCGGGCAGGAGAAGCGCCGCTACTCGCCGATGCTCGCGTCCTCGGTGGAGACGCTGCCCAAGGGAGAGGGCTGGCTCTTCGAGCCGAAATGGGACGGCTACCGCGCGCTCGGCTACGTCCGCGGCGGCGAGGCGACGTTACGGTCGCGGCGCGGCAACGATCTCTCGAAGCGCTTTGCCGTGATCGCGAAGGAGCTGCCGAAGGCGCTGCGCTCGCCGGAGGCGGTGGTCGACGGCGAGGTCTGCGCGCTCGACGAGCAGGGCCGCCCGAGCTTCTCGGCGATGCAGCAGGACAAGCCCGGGACGCCGCTCGTCTACGAGATCTTCGACCTGCTCGAGCTCGACGGCGAGCCGGTCGTCGACCTGCCGCTCACGGAGCGCCGCGAGCGCCTCGAGAGGCTGGTCGCCCCGTCGCGCTTCGTTCAGCTGTCGGGCGTCTTCGACGACGGCGAGGCACTGCTCGAGGCCGCGCGCGAGCAGCGGCTCGAGGGCGTGATGGCGAAGCGGGCCGCGTCCCGCTACCTCGAGGGAAGGCGGGGCCGCGACTGGCTGAAGATCAAGACGCACGGCCGGCAGGAGTTCGTCATCTGCGGCTGGACGAAGGGGCAGGGACGGCGCGAGGGACGCTTCGGCTCGCTCGTCCTCGGCGTCCGCCGCGGCGGGCAGTTCGCGTGGGTCGGCAACTGCGGCACCGGCTTCAGCGAGCGGGACATCGACGAGCTCCTGGCGAAGCTCGAGCCGTTGCGGCGCGACACGGCGCCCTTCCCGGCCGAGCCGAAGATGCCGAAGGTCCGCAAGGGCGACGTCGTGTGGGTGGAGCCCGAGCTCGTGTGCGAGGTCGAGTTCGCGGAGTGGACGCACGACGGCCACCTGCGTGCACCCTCCTTCCAGGGGCTGCGCGACGACAAGCCGGCGCGCGCCGTGCGCCGCGAAGGCCCGGTCGAGGCGACCGAGCACGGCGTGCGGCTCTCGAACCTCGACAAGCCGTTCTGGCCGGAGGACGACCCGAGCGGCGGGATCACGAAGGGCGACCTGATCGACTACTACCGCGCGGTGGCGCCCGTCGTCGTGCCGCATCTCCGCGACCGGCCGTTCACGATGCGCCGCTATCCCGACGGCGCGTACGGCAAGGCGTTCTTCCAGAAGGACGCCCCGAAGGGGATGCCGGAATGGATCCCGCGCTTCCACGTCCAGGTCTCGACGCGGGAGCGGCCGCCGCGCCGCAGGTGGATCGACGCGCCGCTCGTCAACGAGGAACGGGCGTTGCTGTGGATGGTGAACATGGGCTGCATCGACCTCAACGCGTGGTACTCCCGCGTCGACAAGGCCGACCGGCCCGACTTCGTGCTCTTCGACCTCGACCCGTCCCCGGACGTCGGCTTCCCCGAGGTCGTGCAGGTCGCGCTGCTCGTCAAGCAGGCGCTCGACGCACTCGGGCTCGCGTCCTTCCCGAAGACGTCGAGCGCGGACGGGATGCACGTCCTCCTGCCGGTCGAGCGGCGCTACACGTACGCGCAGACGCGCGAGTTCTGCGAGATCGTGGCGGGGGCCCTCGCGCGCACGCACCGCGGGCTCGTGACGACCGAGTGGTCGAAGGCGAAGCGACGCGGAGTGCTCGTCGACGCGAACCAGAACGGCGAGGGCAAGACGATCGCGTCCGCGTACTCGGTGCGGCCGCGCCCGGGAGCCCCGGTCTCGACACCGCTGCGCTGGGACGAGGTCGGCGAGTCGCTCGACGCCGCCTCGTTCACCATGGACGTCGTGCTGGAGCGCGTGCGCCGGCACGGCGACCTCTTCGAGGGCGTCCTCACGACCCGCCAGCGCCTCGAGCCCGCCCTGCGCGCGCTCCGTTAAGGCACATCCCCCTCGCTGCCGATGAGACCACCTAGATGGTGGGGCACTGGTTCCATGCTGCGGCGGACTTCGCCATGACCTATCTCGGCCTGGCGTTCCTCGTCCTCGTCGCCTTCATGTGCTGGCTCCTCTGGAAGACGATGGGGATGATGCCGCGCACGACGCCGGCCAACCTGACCCACGGCAGCAAGTCGAAGACGAGCTGGGCCGACGTCGCCGGAGTGGAAGAGGTCCGCGGCGAGCTGATGGAGGTCGTCGAGTTCATGCGCGACCCGAAGCGCTTCGAGCGGCTCGGCGCGAAGGTGCCGAAGGGCCTGCTCCTCTACGGACCGCCCGGGACGGGCAAGACGCTCCTGGCCAAGGCCGTCGCGTTCGAGTCCGGCGCGAACTTCTACAGCGCCTCCGCCTCCTCGTTCGTCGAGATGTTCGCCGGGCTCGGCGCCTCCCGCATCCGCAAGCTCTTCGCCGAGGCCCGGAAGAACGCGCCCTCGATCATCTTCATCGACGAGCTCGACGCCGTCGGCGCGCAGCGCAGCGGGCACGGCTTCAACCGGGAGCAGGACCAGACGCTCAACCAGCTGCTCGTCGAGCTCGACGGCTTCGAGGGCTCCGAGCAGGTGGTCGTGATGGGCGCCTCGAACCGGATCCAGGATCTCGACCAGGCGCTGCTGCGCCCCGGCCGCTTCGACCGGCAGATGCTCGTGTCACCGCCGGACCTCGCCGGCCGCGAGGCGATCCTGCGCGTCCACACGCGCGGCAAGCCGCTCAATCTCGACACCGTCGACCTCGGGCAAGTGGCGCGGCAGACGTCCGGGCTGACGGGCGCCGAGCTCGCGAACATCTGCAACGAGGCCGCGATCAAGGCCGGCCGCCGCGGCGCCACCGCGATCACACAGGCCGATTTCGACTGGGCGCTCGAGCGCGTCGTCGCGGGCCTGCAGCAACGGAAGATGCTGACCGAGAAGGAGCGGCGGATCCTCGCCTACCACGAGGGCGGCCACGCGCTCATGGCGCATCTGATGGGCTCGGTCATGGAGCTCCAGAAGGTGACGATCGTCTCGCGCGGGAACGCGCTCGGCTACGCCTTCTACCTCCCCGAGGAGGATCGCTACCTCCACACGAAGGAGGAGCTGATCGACCGGATGATCGTCGCCCTCGCCGGCCGGGCCGCGGAAGAGGTCGTCTTCGGCCGGGTCACGAACGGCGCGGCCAACGACCTCGAGAAGGTGACCGAGATCGCCCGCTCCATGGTCTTCGAGTGGGGCATGTCCGAGACCGTCTCCTCGCGCACGATGCGGGCCGACAACTACGCGCTCGCCGAGACGACGAAGCGGATCCGCGACGAGGAGCAGGCCCGCCTCACCGACGGCGCATACGAGGAGGCCGTCCGGCTCCTGCGCAAGCACAGGGTTCCGCTCGACCGGATCGCCGCGGCGCTCCTCGAGAAGGAGACGCTCGTGCGCGACGAGCTGCAGGAGCTCGTGAGGGACGTCGAGCCCGAGTCCCGGGCCTCGGAGACCGTCGGCGTGCCGCGCGTCGTCGCGAGCAAGCCCGGCGAGCTGCCCGCGTAGCTATCCGAGCTTCGGGATGGGGATCGCGCCGCCCGGCGCCGAGAGCGACACGTGCTTGTTCCAGTCGCCGAACTCGATCGTGCCCGACTTGCCCTGCCTGCCGCCGGTGATCGCGACGGGGTAGGGCTTGTCCGAGGCCGCGACGAAGAGCTTGCTGTTGTCGGACGTGTCCCGGATCGCGACGACCTCGGTTCCCTTGTAGGTCGTCTTCCCGTCGTTGACGAGCCTGCCGTGGTGCGAGCTGATCCCGGTGAACAGCGCATCGATGCTCGTCAGCGGGGCGAGCGCGGCGAGCCGCCCCTTCGTGGCCGGCGCCTTGATCCACCTCCCGTGCAGGAGCTGCGCGACCGCCGGCCCCGCGAACTTCCTGTAGAACGCGTCGCTGCCGCGGATGTACACGGTGTCGCCGATCCGGATCAGGTCGAACCTGAGCCCGCTCGTCGTCATCGAGCCCGTCGCGCCCTTGCCCCGCACCGTCGAGAGGTCGAGCGTGATCGGCGTCCCGTTCGACCGGACGCTGCCGGACACGTGCGCGGACGACGCGCTCGTCGCGGCCGTCCTGGCGTCGGCGAGCACGCGCGCGGGCGGCTTCGACGCCTCCGAGTTCGGCTTCGCGCTCTTGCCGTGGCCGCCACAGCCGGCGAGGAGCGCGGCCGCCAGGACGAGGGCGAGGGCCGAGGCACGCATCGTCGCCGCGAGTCTTTCAAATACGATCGCGCCGTGGAGACCCCGACCTCGGTGCATCACGTGGGCCTCGCGGTCGAGGATCTCGACGGCGCGCTCGACACGTACGAGCGCCTCTTCGGCGCCCGGCTCGAGCACCGCTCGCGCGTCGAGGAGCAGGGGGTCGAGGCGGCCTCGATCCGGGTGGGCGAGAGCAGGCTCGAGCTTCTCCGCGCGCTCGGCGAGGACACGCCCGTAGGCCGTTTCCTCGCGAAGCGCGGTCCCGGGATGCACCACGTGGCCTACGAGGTCGACGACATCTCCGCGGCGCTCACGCATCTCTCCGCCGCCGGAGCCGAGCTGATCGACGAGGCGCCGCGACGGGGCATGTTCGGGCTCGAGGTGGCCTTCGTCCACCCCGACTCGGTGCACGGCGTGCTCTCGGAGGTGGTCTGCGCCGGTGGCTGACGAGCGCGTCCGCGTCGAGATCGGCTTCGCCGGCGGCCAGATCGTCGCCGGCTTCGTCGAGGCCCGCTCGGCGGACGAGCTCGAGTCGGCGCTCGGCTCGACCGGAGCAGGCGGGCCTGTCGTTGTGCTCGAGACCGAGGACGGTCCGTTGCAGGTGGTCGTCGCCCAGGTCGCCTACTACAAGCGGGTCGTCCGCGCAGGCCGGGTCGGGTTCGGCTCCGGCTAGTTAGCTCAGGGCGGCTCGTGGGGAACGAAACCGGGATGAGCTCTCCGACCGAGCGCCTGCCCGCGCGCGAGTCGACCGAGCACGTTCGCGAGCTCGTCGCGCGGGGCCAGCAGGGCGACCGCGAGGCCCTCGAGGAGCTCTATCTCATCCACTTCGACCGGATCTACAGCTACCTCCACGTCAGCGTGGGCAACCGTCACGACGCCGAGGACCTGACGACGCAGACGTTCCTCAAGATGCTGGAGAAGATCGGCAGCTTCAGGTGGCAGTCCGCCCCGTTCTCGGCGTGGCTCTTCCGGATCGCGCACAACCTCGCGATGGACCACTTCCGCGCCCGCCGCCGCTGGCAGCCGGAGGAGGAGGTGCCCGAGGCGCCCGGCGAGGAAGAGCCGTCCGCGGAGCTCGCGGCGATGCACACCATCGGCCGCGAGTCGATGCTCAGGCTGATCGAGCGCCTCTCCCCCGAGCAGCAGCAGGTGCTGACCCTGAAGTTCGTCTTCAACCTCCCCAACGCGGAGGTCGCGGCGATCCTCGACAAGACCGAGGGGGCGATCAAGTCGCTGCAGCACCGCGCGCTCGTCTCCCTGCAGAAGCAGATCGCCCGTCAGGAGACGTCTCCGGGCTAGCCTCCGCGCGTGGCGCTGGAGGTGGGCATCGTCGGGCCGCCGAGCTCGGGGAAGACGACGCTCTTCCGTGCGCTGACGCGTGCCGAGACGCACGGCTCCGGCAAGGAGCACGTCGGGATGGCGCAGATTCCCGACGAGCGGCTCGACCGGCTCGCCGAGACCGTGGGCGCGCGAAAGGTCACGCCGGCCGCGGTGCGCGTGGTCGACGTGCCCGGGACCGGCCCTCAGCTGCTCGGCAACCTGCGCCAGGTCGACGCGCTCCTCGTCGTGCTCGACGGGTTCTCCGGCACCCGCGTGCCGGCCGACGACCTCGAGACGCTGAAGCTCGAGCTCCTCGTCGCGGACCGCGACCACGTCGAGCGGAGGCTCGAACGCGTCGCGAAGCAGGCGAAGTCGGGCGACGCGCGCCTCAGGGCCGAGGCGGCCGAGCTCGAGCGGCTCCTCGCGCATCTCGACGCGGGACGGACACTGGCTGAGTGGGAGGGCGAACTGCCGAGGGAGCTCGAGCCGCTCACGACCAAGCCGCTGCTCGACCTCGTCAACGGTCCCGCTGCGATCGATCTCCAGCTCGAGGCCGAGCTCGCCGAGCTGCCGTCCGAGGAAGCGGCGGAGTTCCGGGCCGGAGGCGAGTCCGCGCTCGGCGAGATCGTGCGGAGGCTCGCCGAGACGCTCGACCTGATCACGTTCTTCACGGCGGGGGAGAAGGAGACGCGGGCGTGGACGCTCCGGCGCGGCCAGACTGCGCTCGACGCGGCGGAGACGATCCACTCCGACATCGCGCGGGGCTTCATCCGCTGCGAGGTCGTGCGCTCGGACGATCTCGTCGAGACCGGGGGCCACGCGGAAGCCGCGCGGGCGGGGAGGCAGCGGCTCGAAGGGAGGACGTACGTCGTCGAGGACGGCGACGTCCTCAACGTCCGCTTCAACATCTGACCAGGGCGCCGGCGGGTCGTACGCCCCGCCGGCAGGGAGCCGCTAGCAGCAGCCGGTGCCGCCGCAGCAGCCGTCGCAACAGTCGCCGCGTCTCATCGCGCCCTCCTTCCATCGATCGACATCGATGCATTATATTGAGATCTGTCGATGAAAGCGCTGCCCGTCATCTGCTGCGGCCCGGCGATCGCCCTGCTCGATCCCGAGGAGAGCGAGACCCTGGCGGCGCGCTTCCGGGCGCTCTCGGACCCGACCCGCGTTGCGATCGTCAACCGGCTCGCCGCGACCGAGGAGTGCTGCGTGTGCGACCTGACCGCGGCGTTCGAGCTCTCGCAGCCGACGATCTCGCACCACCTGAAGGTGCTCCGCGACGCGGGCCTCGTCGAGGCGAGCCGTCGCGGCACGTGGGCGTACTACCGCCTCGTCCCCGACGCGGTGCGGGAGCTGCGGCATACCCTCGGAGGGTGAGGCGTCTCGTCTTCGCCGGGGGCCACGGCCGCTCGCGGCCGCGCTCGGCGGCGGAGCGTTCCTCGGCTCGCCGCCCGGCCAGGCGGTCGTGGAGGCGATCGAGGAGCTCGACGTTCCGTTCCCCGAGCGTGTCGACGGGCCGGGGCCCGACGACGTCGTCGTCGACACGGACGCCTGGAGCCTGCCGGACCCCGCAGGGCTCTGCCTCGAGGAGATCCGGGAGCTCCGGGCCGTGATCGAGAACCGGCTGGCTAGCCTCCCGCGGTGATCAGCACGACACCGGCGAGCGCGACGATCACCCCTGCGTCCTGCGTCCGCTCCACGCGCTCTCCGAGCATGAGCCGCGCCAGGAGCACCGTCACCACCGGGTAGAGCGACGCGAGCACCGAGACGACGCTGAGGAGCCCGTGGGTCGACGAGGCCGCGGCGAAGAGCGCGTTCCCACCGGTGTCGAGGAAGCCGATCGCCACGAGGCCGGGCCAGTGGGCGCGGAGGCCGCTCGGCCGCGTCCGGCGCGCGAGCACGACGGACAGCACGAGCGTGACCGACGTGCAGCGGAAGAGAAAGGCGGGCCACAGCCAGTCGTGGGTCGAGGCTGCGTGCATGGGCACGTAGTAGCCGCCGAAGGCGAGCATGGCGAGGGCGGCCCAGCCGACGCCGGCTGCGATCTGACGGCGCTCGGGGTGGAGCTCGAGCGAGGCGGCGACGCTCCCGCCGACCGCCGCGACGAAGCCGATCGCCTGCAGCCCCCGGATGTGGTCTCCCGAGACGGCGACGCCCCAGATCACGGGAACCCCGGCCGCGACGGCGGCGATCGGCGCGACGACGCTCATCGCCCCCGCCGCCATCCCGCGGTAGAACGCGAAGAGCCCGACCGTCCCCATCAAGGCGGAGAGCGCCGCCCAGGCCACCTCGTTTCCCGGGATCCCCGTTCCCCGGACGGCGACGGCGATCCCGAGCGCGGCGAGCCCGAACGGTTGCGAGGCGGCGAGCACCAGGAGGCTGGGCAGCACGCGCGCCTTGACGCCGCCGAGGAAGTCGCCGAGGCCCCAGCTGAGGCTGGCGGCGAGCGCCAGAAGAGCGGCCGTCAAGCGAGGAGGCCTAGTCGGGCACCGGGCGCGTCGCCGCGACGGCGTCGAGCTGGTTCGCGTGGTAGAGGACGGCAGCCTCGGCGGTGCGGGCGGCACGAGCGTCGTGGTGGCAGGCGACGGCGTGGAGCAGCTCTGCCGGAGCGCCCAGGACCTCCAGAGCTCGGAGCCCGAGGTGGACGTGGCCGAGCAGGCGTCCCTCCTCGGTCTGCGCGAACACGGGCGCGCGGCCGAGCTCGCGCGTCCGGCCCACGTCGTGCACGAGCGCGGCCGCGAGCAGCAGGTCGGAGCGCAGCCGCGGATGGATCTGGCCGAGCTCGCGGCAGAGCGTCGCCACGCCGACCGTGTGCTCGAGGAGCCCTCCGGCGTACGAGTGGTGGCCGTCGGGCGTCGCCGGGTACTCGCGCAGCGGCGCGGCGCCCAGAACCCGGGTTACGACTCCGCGAAGCACGTCGTCGTGCACCTCGGCGACGAGGAACTCGAGGAACCCCTCGAGCTCGTCGGCGTCTCGCCGCAGGCCCGGCGTGAGCCCCGCCGGGTCGACTCCCTCGGCCGGCTCGAGTGTCCGCACCTCGACCTGGAGCTCGTTGCGAAAGCGCTCGACGCGGCCGAGCACGCGCACGGCGTCGCCCGTCTCGAAACGGCCGTCGAGCAGGTCGACGTCGTTCCACACCCGCGCTCCGATGCGCCCGCTCGGGTCCACGAGCTCGAGCGCGAGGTAGCTCGAGCCGCTCCGCGTCCGCAGCCGCTCCTTGCGCGCGACCGCGTAGATCCCCTCAACCGTGCGGTTTTCCTCGAGCTCCGCGATCGTGGTCACGAGCAGGAGTTTCGCACGGCGAGGTTGCGGGGAGCGGTCCGTCGATGGCGGTTGCACTTCGCCAGAGCCGGCGGTTCGACGCCTCGAGCCCCGTCACCCGCTACTGGATCGCCAACTGCGTCGGCTTCTCGATCGCAGGTGGGGGGCGCGGCACCGTCGAGGGGATCCTCGCGGACGCGAATCCCCACGAGCCCTCGCTCCTCGTCGTCCGGGTCGGACGGCGTCGGGTCCGGCGTGTGCCGACCTCCGCCGTGGTCGCCGTCGTCCCCTCGGAGAAGATCCTCGTCGTCGACCGCCGCCGCCGGCCGGCCCCGGACCGAAAGCGGGACGTGAGCCTGCGCCTGCGCTGGGGCGGTCGCGTCCTCCGGCGTGTCCTCGTCGTCGGCCTCGGCCTGCTCGCGGCGCTGGCGGCCGAGCTGGTCAGCTGGGGACGTAGAGCCTGGAGGGAGTGGTCGCCCGTCGTGCTGCGCGCGAGTCGCAGGGGCGGGAGCGAGGCGGCGCGGTTGGTACGGTCAGTGCCATGGCAGTCGTACGGCCGTTCCGCGCTCTCCGCTACGACGAGGCTGTCGCAGGCCCGCTCGAGTCGCTCGTCGCGCCCCCGTACGACGTCATCGGAGCGGAGGAACGCGAAGAGCTCCGCCGACGGAGCCCGTACAACATCGTCCACCTGACGATGCCCGACTCCGAGGACGAGGCGGCGGCGACCCTCGCGGAGTGGCAGGGCAGCGGAGTGCTCGCGCGCGACCCCGAGCCGGCGTGCTGGTGGCTCTCCCAGGAGTACGTTGGCCCCGACGGCGTCGCCCGGCGCCGCGACGGCTTCGTGACCGCGCTCCGGCTCGAACCGTACGAGGAGCGCGTCGTCCTGCCGCACGAGCGCACCCATGCCGGTCCGAAGGAGGGCCGGCTGCGTCTTCTGCGCGCGACGCGCGCCCAGCTCGAGCCGCTCTTCTTCCTGTGGGACGGGACGGTCGAGCTCGACGGTCTCGGCGAGCCGGAGCTCGAGGTCGAGGAGGGCGGCGTCGCGTCGCGGCTGTGTCGGCTCGACCCCGGGTTCTCGGACGCGCTCGCCGAGGAGCTCGCCGAGGCGCAGCTCCTGATCGCCGACGGCCACCACCGCTACGAGACCGCGCTCGCGTTCCACGCCGAGGAGGGGACCGAAGCATCCGCCTGGCTGCTCGCGGTGATCGTCCCGACCCGGCAGGAGGGGCTGACGATCTTCCCGACCCATCGCGTCGCCCGGAGCCTCGGCGGCGGCTCCGGCACGCCGATCGAGCCGCCGCGGGAGCACCTCCCCGGGCCCGTGCTCTACCGCGCGGGACGATACGAGCTCCTCGCCGCCGACGGGTTCCTCGACCCGGAGGTCGTCGAGCGGCTCGCGCCGACGGGTGTCACCTACACGCCGAGCCGCGAGGAGGCGCTGGCGGCGGTCGACCGCGGCGAGGCGGAGGCCGCCTTCCTCCTGCGCCCGCCGCGCATCGAGGACGTCTGGGCGGTCGCGCGCCGCGGCGACCTGATGCCGCAGAAGAGCACGTTCTTCTATCCGAAGCTCACCTCCGGGCTCCTGCTCTTGAGGCTTGACTGACTGGCTGGAGCTCTGCCGGGCGGCGGCCGCCGACGTCGCCGCCGTGCTCGAGCGGATGCCCACCCGGGCCGAGCGTGAGCCGGTCGTCGGCGAGGGGCTCGGCGGGGACGAGACGACGGCCATCGACCGGGCGGCGGAGGAGGCGATCCTCGCGCGCGTCCGGGAGGCTGCGGGCGCCGTCGTCTCGGAGGAGGTCGGCCGCGTCGGAGCCGCTGCGCTGCCGCTGCTCGTCGTGGACCCGATCGACGGCTCGCTCAACGCGAAGCGCGGCATCCCGTTCTTCTCGCTCTCGATCGCGGTCGCCGAGGGCGAGACGATGGGAGACGTCGTCTTCGGCTTCGTCCACGACTTCGGCTCCCGCGAGGAGTGGACGGCCCGGCGCGGGGAAGGGGCGTGGCTGAACGGCGCGAGGCTCGGGGCGGTGCGGCCGAAGGACGAGATCGAGATCCTATCCTTCGAGGCGACGCGGAGCTCGCTCGTCGCGCGCGACGCGCCGAAGGTAGCCGACCTCGCCTACCGGCTCCGGATCATGGGCTCGCTCGCGCTCTCCCTCTGCCACCTCACGGCCGGCCGCGTCGACGCGGTCTGCTCGCTCAAGCCCGCGCGCTCCGTGGACATCGCCGCCGCGCAGCTCCTGTGCGGCGAGGTCGGGCTCGCGGTCGACCTGTTCGACGTGGAGGAGCCGTTCGGCGCCGCGCCTCTCGACCTCGAGCAGCGTTCGCGCGTCGTCGCCGCGGGAACGCCCGACACGTGCACCCGGATCGCCCGCGCCCTGTCCGCGTAGGCCTCTCGGGCTGGAACTACGCCCACTGGCGGAACGGCGTCTTCTACCCGCCGCGGCTGCCGGCTTCACGCTGGCTCGAGTTCTACGCCGAGCGGTTCGGGACGGTGGAGGTCAACTCGACCTTCTACCGGCTGCCGCGCACCGAAGCGGTGGCGCGCTGGGTCGAGCAGTCTCCCGACGGCTTCCTCTTCTCGGTCAAGGCCTCGCGCTATCTCACGCACGTGAAGCGCCTCCGCGACCTCGGGCCGGGGCTCGAGCGGTTCCTCGAGCGGATCGAGCCGCTGCTCGCGTCGCCGAAGCTCGGGCCGCTTCTGTGGCAGCTGCCGCCGACCTTTCGTCGCGATCACGGGCGCCTCGCCGCTGCGCTCGCGCGGCTCCCGTCCGAGCTGCGGCACTGCTTCGAGCTCCGCCACCCGTCGTGGTTCGTCGAGGACACGTACGCGCTCCTCCGCGAGCACGGGGTCGCGCTCGCGATCGGCGACAGGCCGCAGGTGAACGCCTTCCAGACGCACGAGCTGACCGCGGACTGGACATACGTGCGCCTCCATGCCGGCACCCGCGGGCGGCGGGGCAACTACAGCGAGACGGAGCTGCGCGAGTGGGCCGCGCGGCTGCGGGAGTGGCGGAAGACGCACGAGGTCTTCGCGTACTTCAACAACGACTGGGAGGGGTTCGCGCCGAGGAACGCGGCGCGCCTCTCCGAGCTGCTCGCGCTCCAGGGTCCTACTGCGCGGGAACGCGCGCGGTCGCCTGCGAGCTCGCCTTCCTGCTCCCGACGGCGTTCGTGGCCGTGACCCGCACGCGGAGCCGGTGCCTTTCGTCCCGCGTGGTGAGCCGGTACGTCGCGTGCGTGGCGTGGCGGATGGTCGTGCAATGCCCGCCGTGCGTGTCGCAGCGCAGCCACTGGTAGCGGAAGCGCGTCGGCGAGTACGACCACGAGCCGTGGGTGGCCGAGACCTTCTTGCCGACACGCATGCGGCCGGAGATGTGCGGCAGCTTCCTCGCGGCCGGAGCGTCGATCACCTTGGCGGTGGCCGCCGACGCCGCCGGAGCGGATACCCCGTTCACGTTGGTGGCGCTGACCGTCGAGCGCACCCGGTGGCCGCCGTCCGCGCTCCGCAGCCTGTAGCTCGACGCCGTGGCGCCCGTGATGTCGACGCAGCCCGTGCCGGCCGGCGAGCACCGCTGCCACTGGTAGTGGAAGCCGGTCGGCGCGCCGTTCCACGTGCCTGCCGACGACTTGAGCGTCTGCCCGACACTCGCCGTGCCGGTGACGGCGGGCGGCGCCGTGACACCGGCGAGCGGGAGCCAGTAGATGGCGTACGTCGTGTTCCGGTGCATGACCGGTCCCTGGCCGGCGTCGGGAAGCGGCCCCGCCCCGGACGTCGGCGGCGTAGGCGTCCCGTGGAGCCGCTGGACGCAGCCGCCGTCGACGTTGCTGTACTCCTGCTGCAGGTCGTAGCGGTGACCGTCGATCACCTGGTTGTACGCGCCGGCCCCCGTCCCGGTCTGCGTGCCGAAGCCGTAGGCGCAGAGGTCGCCGTTCTCGGTGCCGTTCGGCTCTACCCACGCGTTCCCGAGGGGATCGGTGATCGCCTCGTTGTGCTCGTGACTGATCGTGTTGATCGTCGTCTCCGCGTCGACGTCGCCGTTCGGGAAGCCCTGGTCGGGGCCCGTGCATTCCCCTCGGGGCAGCGGGCCCTCGTACGGCTCGTCGGCGTAGACGACCGGATCGGCGAGGGTGCCGAAGGCGCTGTGGTAGGCGCAGAAGGCGTTGGACGAGCACGGGTTCGAGCTCGAGGCAGAGCCCGCGAACTCGCAGGAGCCGACGCCGTTGGGCGTCATGAGGAAGAAGACGTGCTCGAGCCCGCCCTGCCAGCCGTTCGCGGTCATGGCGGTGAGGATCTCGTCCTGGAGCTGCTGGTCCGTGACGCAATACGCGTCGACCCCGTCCGAGCACTCGCTCGTCGGCAGTGGATCATGGTCGACGTACGCACCGCCGAAGGTGGACGAGTAGGCGACCGCCCCGGATCCGTCGGTGTACTGCGTCGCGACGGAGTAGACGTTCTGGACGCCGCCGCTGTCGTGGGCCACGTCGGCGAAGTACCGGTCGATCAGGGTCTGATAGCCCGCATCGACGGTGAGCGCGGCCGGAGCTGCCGTCGCGACGGCCTTCGCCAGCGCGGACCGAGCGTGGGCGGCCGGCGTCATATGGGGCACCACGCCGAGGAGCGGCGTGCGAGCCCGGCCGGCGGCGCTGCCGGCCGACGCCGTGAAGGCGAGGGCGAGCCCTGCGAGCACGAGAAGCCTGGTCAAGCGTGTTGCCATTCGCCCATCCTCGAACAGAGTGCCCGAAAGGGACACCCCCTGTTGGAGGGTCAGCGGCTCTTCAGCGTTGCAGCGTCCCGCGTGAGCTTGTGCAGCGCCGCCTGGAGCGTCGTGACGGAGCCTCCGAGGTCGCCGGCGTCGGCCTCGAGCCGCGTCAGCCGCTCCTCGAGGAAAGCGGCCTGGCTCGCGATGTACCCGGGATCCAGCTGACCGGCCGGAGTCGTCGTGAGATACGTGTCGAGCGTCTTGAGCTCGCTCGCGATTCGTGTGGCGGCGGCGCCGATCGACCCGGCGCCCGAGGAGACGGAAGCTCCGGCGCCGCCCGCCGCGCCGGCCTCGTCGCCGACCTTCGCAGCGGTGCGGGCGAAGGTCTGCTCCGACGCCGAGGCGTCAGCCGCGGCGGCCCGGGCCCGCGCCGTCGCGCCGCGGGCGGTGGCCAGCGAGCCGCGCAGGGCGGCGATCCTCCGCCCCAGCGTCTGCGTGCGCGCGGTCGCCGCCGCGAGCGCCGTCTGGGCGGCGCTGTCGCGTTGCGCCTGGTGCCGCCAGCCGATCGCGAAGGCTGCGGCGCTCACGAGCCCGCCGCAGAGGAAGGCGAGGCCGACGAGGAGCCAGGTGGAGCGGCCGTGCTTACGGGCTGCCGGCCGCTGCGCCGCCGGTGCGAGCGGCACGCGCTCCTCGAGCAGCGGCCAGCGAACCTCGGTCGTCGAATCGGTCATCGCCCGAGCGGCTTCGCCGTGCGCCGACGGCCTCCTGCTGGCGCGTCCGCCCACGGCACCGAGGCGCTACCCTCGGTCTCGATGGCTCCGTCGCACGATGCGGTCCTGAAGGCGCTCGAGCAGGTGATCGACCCGGAGCTGCGGCGGCCGGTCACCGAGCTCGACATGGTGCGTGACCTCGAGCTGCACGACGGCGTCGTCGCGCTCACGATCGTGCTCACCGTCGCCGGCTGCCCGCTGCGCGACTCCTTCGAGAACCAGGTCGAGCGTGCGCTCGCCGGCGTGCCCGGCGTGACGGGAGTGGAGCTCTCCTTCGACGTGATGACGCCCGAGGAGCGGCAGGCGTTGACGCAGAAGCTGCGCGGCGCCGCCCCGCAGCGGGACGGCGTGATCCGCCTACCGGCCGACTGCCGGGTGCTCGCCGTCGCCAGCGGCAAGGGCGGCGTCGGCAAGTCGTCGATCGCCGCCAACCTCGCCGTCGCGCTCTCCCGGCTCGGTCACGGCGTCGGCGTCCTCGACGCGGACATCTACGGCCATTCGATCCCGCACGTGCTCGGCATCCGGCAGCGGCCGGTCGCCGTCGACGAGTTGATCGTGCCGCCCGTGAAGGACGACCTGAAGCTGATGTCGATCGGCTTCTTCCTCGACGGCAACGAGCCGGTCATGTGGCGCGGGCCGATGCTCCATCGCGCCCTCGAGCAGTTCCTCACCGACGTCCACTGGGGCGAGATCGACGTGCTCGTCGTGGACATGCCGCCGGGAACCGGCGACGTCTCGATCTCGCTCGGGCAGCTCCTGCCGCGCGCCGAGGTCGTCGTCGTGACGACTCCGCAGAAGCTCGCGCAGGACGTTGCGGCCCGGGCCGCGGCGATGGCGCAGAAGACGAACATGCGGCTCCTCGGCGTCGTCGAGAACATGTCCGGCGACGTCTTCGGCGCCGGCGGCGGCGAGGAGCTCGCGGCCGAGCTCGGGGTGCCGCTGCTCGGCACCGTGCCTCTCGACCCCGCGCTCCGCGAGCAGGGCGACGCGGGAGCGCCGGTCGTGGCCGCGCAGCCGGACGCGGAGTCCGCGCAGGCGATCCTGGCGATCGCTCAGGAGATCGAGGCCCTCCGGCGCGAGCGCGGCGGCATCGTCAAGTCGCTTCCCCTCGTCGGCTAAGCGCGCCGCGTGGCCGCGGCCGCCTTCTTCGACCTCGATCGCACCCTTCTGCGCCGGTCCTCGGCCCTGGCCCTCGCGGGCTCGTTCCGGCAGCGCGGTCTGATCTCCCGCCGGCAGATGTTGCGCGCCGCCGGCTGGCAGCTGCTCTTCGTCGCGCGTGGCGCGAGCCACGAGGCCGTGCGGCGCGCCGCGGAGGACGGCCTGCGCGTCCTCGCCGGCTACACGCCGGGCGAGCTGCGCGAGCTCGTCGCCGAGGCGATGGAGCCGGTGCTCAGGCCGCTCGTCTACGCGGAGCCGGTCCGGCTCGTCGAGCAGCATCGCGCGCGGGGCGACCGTGTCTACATCGTCTCGGCGACGCTGCAGGAGATCGTGGACGCGATCGCTGCGGATCTCGGCTTCGACGGCGCCCTCGGCACGATCTGCGAGGTGGAGGACGGGCGCTACACCGGCCGGGCGGTGCGCTCCCTGCACGCGGAGGCGAAGGCCGACGTCGTGCGCGAGGTCGCCGACGAGGAGGGCTTCGACCTCGCCGCGTGCACGGCCTACTCCGACAGCCACACCGATCTGCCGTTCCTCGAGGCCGTCGGGCATCCGGTCGCCGTCAACCCCGACCGCGCGCTCCGCCGGATCGCCGCGACTCGCGGCTGGCCCTCGCTCGAGTTCAGGTTGCGCCATGCAGCGTGAGGAGGGGCTCGCGCGGCTGCGCGCCCTCGGTTTCGAAGAGGCCGACGCGCAGGAGCTGTGGGAGCACTTCGACGGCGCGGAGCGACGCGGGAAGCAGGGCCACGGCCACGCGCGGATCCCCTGGCTCGAGGGCCTCGAGGGCTATGACCCGACGTCCCGGCCGTCGCTGCTCGAGGAGGACGAGGGATTCCAGCGCTGGCACGGCGGCGGCGCGATCGGCTACCTCGTGCTCGGGCGTGTCGTACGCGCGCAGCTCGAGCGGCCCCCGGCGCACGCGCGGCTCGTCGTGTGCGAACGCACCTTCCCGACCGGGATGCTCGGGCATCACGTGCGCCGACTCGCGGAAGGCGGCCTCGTCGCGCTGCTCACCGCGACGTCGCCGCGGCGGCTCGGGCATCCGTCCGGGGGCCCGAAGCTCGCGGGAACCAACCCGCTGGCGATCGCGATCCCGAGCAGCGGCGGCGATCCGATCGTCGTCGACGCCTCGATGGGCGCCGTGACGTGGGGCGACGTCGTCGCCGGCCTCGCACGCGAGGAGGAGCTCGTCCCCTTCGGCGGCGAGCAGGCGCACAAGGCGTTCGCGCTCGCCCTCGGGCTGCAGCTGCTGGTGGACGCGCTCGTGCGCGACGAGGGTCACGGAGCCCTCCTCCTCGCCGCCCGGCCGGAGGCGGACCCGGTGCCGGCGCTCCGCGAGCTCGCGGCCGGCGTCAGGCTGCCCGGCGACGGCTAGTGCGCCAGGAGCCGCTCGCCCCGCAGCCGTGCCGCTTCGGCCTCGACCAGCCCGATCCGGACGGTCTGCTCGCAGCCCGGCCGGTCGCACTCGCACGGGAGCTCGAGCTCCCCCGGGTCCGCGATTCCCGCGGTGTCGACGTGCGAGCGCCACTGGCGGAACCGGACGTCGTTCTCCTCGCGACGGCGCGCCGAGACGTCTCCGTGGCCGCGCCCGAGCCAGCGCTCGAGCGTTGGCAGCAGACGGCTCTCGACGCCAGGCAGCGTCTCCTCCACCTCCGCCACCTCCTCGAGCGGCAGTTCGTGGGCGGCCGCGCGTGCGCGTAGGCGCTCCACGAGCACCTGATCCCGCCCGAGCCGGTTGGCAAGAGCGCGCTCCGGGTCGCTCGTGCGACCGAAGACGCCGGGCCCGCGCCCCCGCACGAGGCGCCGCTGCAGCTCAGGCTGCGCCACGACGTACACGACCCGGTCCGGAGCCGGCAGGAGCGGCGCGACGAGATCGGGCAGCAGCTGCGGCCCCTCGACCAGCACCGGGGCGTCGTCCTCGATCCTCGAGAGATCGTCGAGGACGAGCCGGAAGCGCGCGCGCGAGACGTCCTCGAACCAGTCGGCCAGCTCCTCCGGGGTCGTGTCGACCCAGATCTCGTCCAGTGTGCGCGGATCCGCCGGAAGCCGCGCGGCGTGCTCGTACGTGCGCGCGTCCACGGTGTAGAGGCGCAGGTCGTAGCGGTGGGCGAGGGCGAGCGCCGCGGTGGTCTTCCCGACGCCGGACATCCCGCCCAGCCAGAAGACGTCGCTCAGGACGGAAAACGCGGGTCGTCGCGGATCGAGGCGAAGTCCTCGTCGGTCCGCGCGTACTCCCGGTAGCGGTCGTCGCCCGTGACGGCCTCGTCCAGGAGCTCGAGCGCCCGGTCGCGCTCGCCCGCGAGGGCCTCCGTGCAGGCGAGGTTGTAGAGCGTCGAGGGGTTGCCGGGGTTCTCTTCCAGCGCCTCGTGCAGGATCCGCCGCGCCTCGTCGTAGCGGCCCGCCCGGAGGTGCGGGATCGCGGGGAACTCGTGCTCCCACGACGACACTTCGTGCGGCTGCCCGGGCCTGCCGCCGACCGCGAGGACGGCTGCGTCGTCGGTCAGCGCGACGGCGCCGCGCCGCAGTGCCGGATCCCGGACATGGACGACTTGCCCCGGCCCGAGCTCGTGCTCGTCCCCGTCGACGGTGAACAGGACGCGGCCGCGCAGGACGACGTACAGCTCCTCGTGCTCGAAGCGATTCTCGGTGTGCTCCTCGACGATCCGGCCGGTCGCTCCCGGCGTGTAGGCGTTGGTGCCGAACGCCCGGATGCCGAAGTGGCGGCGCACCGGCCGCCAGACGAAGCCGTCCGGCATCTCGACGCGGTCGAGCTCGTCGACGTGGACGAGCTTCAACGGAGGAGCTCCTCGAAGCGAGGATCGTCGCGAAGCGGGTCGAGGTCGCCGTCCTCCCGGAAGTACTGGGCGGAGTCGCCGTCCGCGTCGAGCTCCTTCGCGCGGCGCAGGTGCTCGAACGCGGCGTCGGCGTCGCCCGCCAGCGCCTCGAAGCAGCCCGCGTTGTAGTGGGTCGCCCAGTAGGCGGGCTTCTCGGCGATCAGCTGCGCCATGATCGCCCTCCCCTCCTCGAGCCGGCCCGCCTGCCGGTAGGTGTCGGCGAGTGCGAAGGAGTCCCAGCCGCCGGGGTTGAACGCCTCGCCCACGGTTCCGCCGACGGCGAAGACCAGCGTGCCGTCCTCCCGGGCCACCGCGGTCCGGAAGACCTCGGGCTCCACGAAGACGAGGCTCCCGGCGGAGGCGTCCGCCTCCTCCTCGCCCACGGTGAAGGTCGCCCGTCCGCGCACGACGGCGTAGAGCTCCTCGTTGCCGCTGTCCTCCTCGTGCGGCGGGATCAGCTGGCCGCCCGTGTCAGCGATCCACGCGTTGACGCCCGCGGGCCGGAAGCCGAGCAGGTGACGGACAGGAACGAGGTGGCTGCCGCGGTGGTCGGCGCGCTCGGCCTCGTCGAGGGAGAGAATCGCGTAGCCCTCGCTCATCCGGCGGCCTCGCGCAGGGCGTCGAGGACGACCGGGTCGATCGCGTCGTCGCCGTCCACGCGCTCCTCGAGATTCTCCACGCCGGCCCACGCGTCGAGCGAGTCGTAGCCGAGGCGTCCGAGCCGCTCGTCCACCTCGGCCCGCAGCTCGCCCTCGAGCGGCAGCCAGTCCTCTCGCGGGCTGACCTCGAACAGGCGCTGGTGGAGGCCGTAGATGCGGCGGAGCTCCTGGATCGGCCGCTCGTGGTCGTCGACGCGAAGGTCGACCATGATGTCCGACAGGCCGGCGTAGCCGCCGTTCCGCCGCACGACGAGGACGGAGGCGGATTGCTGCCCGCGCCGGTCGCCGCCCGCGGCCTGCGCCGCCGCGAGGCATTCGAGCAGCCGTTGCACGAGCGACAGGTGTGAGCTCTCCTCGAACGTCCTCGCGAGCGCGGCCACGGTCTCCTCGCCGACGAGGATGTTGCCCTGCGCGGCGTAGCCGGCACCGGTGCGACCGCCGGCCCACTCGTTGCAGCCGGGGCCGGTGAAGGTGGCGCTGCCGCCCCGCGCGTCGACGACGCCGAGCTGGCGCTCGTCGCGTCCCTCGTCCTCGGAGGTGAGTCGCTCGACCACCTCGCTCGCGCTCAGGCCCTCACGCAGGAGCGCGAGCCCGCTCGGGCCGTAGCTCGGGTTGGCGTAGGCCTGCGTCGCGACCGCCCCTACCTCCGGCTCGGCCCAGGGGACGACCGAGCCGACCGCGAGGAACTTCGACTGGACGGCCACGCCCCACTGCCTCGCCTCGAGGTCGCAGCCGACGATCGAGTACGTCGCGACGACGCGATCAGCCATAGGTCAGCTCGGTCAGGTCGAGCTCGAGCAGGTCGCGCCGCTCCTCCGGCACGAGCACCGCCGCCACCTCCGGCCGGGCGAGCGCCGCGCGCACCGCCTCCGGCGAGCTCGCGCGCACGACGACGGGGCGGCCGGCCTCGAACGCCTCCGCGATCGCCTGCAGGTCGTCGACGCCGCCGAGGACGAGCGCCTCGTCCGCCGGCACGGCCGGATCCCCCTCGACGGCCAGCTCGGGGACACGCCGGCCGGTGCCGCCCCACCAGCGCTCCCTCACAGCGTCACGGAGTCGCCGGGCTCGATCTCGTCCACCCGGACGTCGGGTGCGAGCTCCTTCAGCGCCTGCGGCGTCCCGGTCAGCAGCGGGAACGTGCCCCAGTGGCACGGCACGCAGCGCTTGACCTCGAGCAGCTCGAGCGCGACGGCCGCCTCGCGCGGGCCCATCGTGTAGTGGTCGCCGATCGGGAGGATCGCGACGTCGGGCGAGTAGATGCGCGCGATGAGGGCCATGTCCCCGAAGACGCACGTGTCGCCGGCGAAGTACAGCTTCGTCTCGTTCTCGACCTCGACGACGATGCCGCACGGCTCGCCCATGTACTCGAGGTCGTCGTTCGAGCTGGAATGGTGCGCGTTCGTCATGGTGAACTTGACGCCGGCTGCCTCGACGGTCCCGCCCTTGTTCGGGTCGAGGACGCTCTCGAGGCCGTGCTTGCCCTGCAGCCAGTTGGCCAGCTCGACCGGCGCGACCACGGTGCAGCCGTGCTTGCGCGCGAGGTCGACGGTGTCGCCGAGGTGGTCGCCGTGCGCGTGCGTGAGCGCGATCACGTCGATCCGCTCGGGCTCGAGTTCCGACTCGGGGCACTTCGGGTTCCCGTGCAGGAAGGGGTCGACGTAGACGCGCTTGCCGCCCGGCGTGTCGAAGCGGAACGTCGCGTGGCCGAGCCACGTCAGGGTGGTGTCGGGCATCCGTACTCCTTGGACTGGGTCGCCGCGAGCCTACTCAGGAAGGACCGTCCGATGCGGCCGTGAACCTTTACCCGTGCTCGGCTCGCGGCTTCTGCCCCTCGTGCTCGCGACGGCCGCGCTCGCGGCCGGCACGGCGGGCCTCGGCGGGTTCGCTCTCTGGTCCGGCCTGGCGGCGGTTCCCGCGGCGGCGGCCGCCGCGTTCGTCGCGGCGAGCGACGCGCTCGAGGGACGGCCCGCTCGCCTTCAGGCGGTGACCGGTGGCCTCGCGCTCGCGCTCGTCGTCGTCGCCTCGGCGGCTCGGGAGAACGCTCCGCGAGGAGCAGCCGCTACGCCGCTCGCGACCTGGGCGCTCGTGCTCGCGCTGCTCGCCTACGCCGTCCCGTTCGTCGCCTGGGTGCTCGAGCCGGTGCGGGTACCACGGAGGACGCGTACGCACCGCCGCCTGCGCCCGGCCGAGGTCGAAGAGCTCCTCTCCCGCGCCGCCTAGGAGGGGAGGCGCCCCGCCGCGAGGGCAGGGCGCCACCGGCCGACGCTCGGCTAGTGAGAGCGGGCGAAGCGGAACGCGACCACCCGGCTCGTGGACACGCCGCCGGTCTGCGGCTCACCCTGCTTCCACGCGCGGACGAACACCGCCAGGAGGCGCTGCTGCCGGCTCGCCGGGAATCCGGCCCGTCGCGACTCCGTGAGGACGACCGTTCCGTCGGCGGCAGTCGCGGCCTGGCCGATCGCGAACTGGTTGTAGGGAACCGCGGTCGCGAAGACCGAGGCGCCCTCCACGGGTCGGCCGCCGCAGGCCGTGATCTGGACGTGCAGATGGATCGCGCCGGTCGTGCGCCTGATCCGCGGCGTGACCGACGTCTGCGTGATCGCGAGGCGTGCGGGCGGCGTCAGCGTGGCGATCGGGATCGCGCCGGTGCCGGGAGGACACCCGCCCGGGGGTACGACCGCCGTGGCGGCCGACGTCGCAGTGGTGGATCCGCTGCTGTTGCGCGCGGTGACCGAGACGCGGAGGGTGTGGCCGACGTCGGCGGCCGTCACCGTGTAGATCTTCGCCGTCGCGCCGCCGATCGCAAGGCACGCGGCTCCGGTCGCATCGCACCGCAGCCAGGCGAAGTGGAAGGTCGTCGGGTTGTTCTTCCACGTGCCTCGGGTCGCGACGAGCGTCAGTCCGACTTCCGCCGTGCCCGAGATCTGGGGAGGTGTCTTGGGCTGAGGCCGAGCGGTGCTTGCGGCCCGGCCGGCCCCCGGCTGTCCGAAGACGGCGCCGAGCAGCACGCCGGCTGCAACCGCCAGCACGAGCCCCAGCCTCGTTCGCTTCAAGTGGCCTCCTAACATGGCCGGCTCCTTGGGTCGATTTGCGCGGGTCCCTACCCGGGGCCCGACCGCGCGGTAACGCCGGGAGCGCGAAACCTTGCAGCTTCCTTGCAGATCGCTTTCAGAAAGGCAACGCGCCCGTCGCGTGCCGCGCGAGGTCGATCAGCGGCTGGACGGCGAACAGGGAGCCGAACGAGACGACCAACGCCGCGCCGACCGCGAGGTGGAGCAGCGTCTCGCGCGCGGGCGCGCCGCCGGTGACCGCGACGCCGCCGCCGGGGCGCACCTGCAGCTCCTCTGAGGGCCGCATGTACATCGCGCGCACGATCCCGAGGTAGTAGTAGAGGCTGACGAGCGTTGCGAGGACGCCGACGATCACGAGCCAGACCCAGCCGTGACGGTAGGCGGCGGCGAAGACGTAGAACTTGCCGACGAAGCCGCCGCCGAGCGGCAGGCCGGCGAAGCCGAACATGAAGAACCACATGGCGACGCCGAGGAAGGGCCGCTCCCAGCCGAAGCCCGCGAGGTTCTCGAGCGTGACCGGCACGCCGAGCTCCCGCTCCCTCGCCGCGACGACGGCGAACGAGCCGAACGCCATCGCCGAGTAGGGGATGAGGTAGTACATGAGCGCGCGGCCGCCGAGCGCGCTGCCCGCGCTGAGGCCGATCAGCATGAAGCCCGCATGCGAGATCGAGGAGTAGGCGAGGATCCGCTTCACGTTTCGCTGCACGAGCGCGGCGAGGTTGCCGATCGCGAGCGAGGCGGTCGCGACGATCGCGAAGGCCCAGCCCCAGAGGTGCGAGTCGTGCGGGAACGCCGTGGTCATCAGCCGGAACGCGAGGAGGAGCGCCGCGACCTTGGTGGCCGACGACATCCATGCGGTCACGGTCGTCGGCGCGCCCTCGTACACGTCCGGCGTCCACATGTGGAACGGCGCGGCCGACATCTTGAAGCCGAGGCCCGCAACGATCAGCGCGATGCCGGTGACGACGAACGTGTCGCCGGCCAGCCCACGCGAGCCGATCGCCGCGGCGATGCCGTGGAACGAGATCGTCCCGGTCGCGCCGTACACGAGCGCCGAGCCGAAGAGGAGCGCGGCGGCGCCGAACGAGCCGACGATGAGGTACTTCAGCCCCGCCTCGAGCGAGCGCTCGAGGTCGTAGTCGATCGCGCACATGACGTAGAGCGCGATCGAGAACCACTCGAGCGACAGGAAGAGCGTCATCAGGTTCGCCGCGCCGACGAAGAACGCCATCCCGGCGCCCGAGGCGAGCAGGAGCGCGAAGAACTCGGCGTCGTGGTCGTCGCGGCGCGCCCGGTCGGCGGCGCGTCCCCAGCCGGGGACGTGCTCGACGGCGACGAGCGTCGTCGCGAGGCCGACGCCGCAGAGGATGATCTGGCCGAGCGCCGTCCAGCGGTCGCGGGAGAAGGCGCCGGCCGCGATCGTGTGGCCGTTCGCGCTGTCGACGTACAGCCACACGGAGAGAACGATCCCGGCCGTGAAGCCGGCCACCGACAGCGCGAAGGCGGCGGCGCGGCGAAGCGCGCGCGGGACGAGCACCGCGCACAGCAACGCGAGGAAGGACGCCGCGATGAGCGCGAACACGGGGCTGAGCCCGAACCAGTCGACGTGCGGGGTGTGCAGCGTCACCTGAACTGGCTCCTCACGGCCGCGACGGGGCTCCGGCCGAAGAACGAATGGTGGCTGATGCCGGCGGGCCAGACCGAGAGCGCGAGCAGCGCCGCCACGAGCGGGACGACGAGCGCGAGCTCGCCCGGCCGCAGGTCGAGCGCCTCCTCCACCACGGTCGAGCCCCGCGCCTCGTGCAGGACGGCCGAGATGAGCCGCAGCATGTACATCGCCGCGAGCACGATCGCGCCGGCGCCGATCGCCGACCACCACCAGGCGCGCTGGAACACGCCGGCGAGAATGAGGAACTCCCCGGCGAACGAGGCCGAGCCCGGCACCGCGAGCGAGACCACTCCGACCGTCATGAGCAGCGTCGCGAGCGCGGGTCGCCCGCGCGCCATCCCACCCAGGAGCCGGAACTCGCCCGTGGTCGTCCTCCGCTCCACCGCGCCGGCGATGAGGAAGAGCGACGTCGAGATCAGCCCGTGCGCGACCATCTGGAGGACGGCGCCGTCGAAGCCGAGGTCTCTCCCCGCGAAGAGGCCGAGCGCGATCAGGCCCGACTGCGCGAGCGACGAGTACGCGACGACGCCGCGGAAGTCCGGCGACCGGAACGCGAGCAGCGAGCCGTAGACGAGCGCGGCGGCGGCGAGCGCGAGCACCGACGTCCGGTAGAAGGAGGTCGGCTCCGGGAACTTCGCGATCGCGATGCGCAGCATCCCGTACAGGCCCGCCTTGGCGATCACGCCCGAAAGGACCGCGCTCACCTCCGGCGGCGCCTCGCGGTACGCATCGGGCAGCCAGCCGTGGAACGGGAAGAGCGGCGCCTTGATCACGAACGCGACCATGAAGCCGAGGAAGAGCCAGCGGCTCGCGCTGGCGGGGCCGCCGACGAGGTCGAAGGTCCCGGCCTGCAGGCCGTAGACCACGATCGCGGCGAGCATGAGCAGCGAGCCCGCCATCGTGTAGATGACGAACTTGATCGTCGCCTCCATGCGGCGCGCGCCGCCCCAGACGCCGATCAGCACGTAGAGCGGGATCAGCATCGCCTCGAAGAAGGCGTAGAAGACGAGCAGGTCCTGCGCCACGAACACGCCGACCGTCGCCCCCGTCAGCAGCAGCATCAGCCCGAAGTACGCGCGCGGGCGGTCACGGCCGACCCAGAACCCGTAGCCGGTGCACGCGGCCATCGCCACGACCGTGAGGCCGACGAGCCAGAGCGAGAAGCCGTAGACGCCGACGTGGTACGAGACGCCGAGGTCGCCGAACCAGTTCGCGCGCTCCGCCATCTGCACCCCGGATCCGGAGAAGTCGAACCGCGCCACCTGCTCGATCCAGAAGCCGACCTCGGCGAGCGAGAAGAGCACGGCGAGGCTCCCGGTCGCGTAGCGCGAGAGCGGCAGCAGCCAGATCACGAGTGCGCCGGCGATCGGGAGCAAGATCAGGATCGAGGTGAGGGAGGAGGCGTTCACTTCGCGATCAGGAAGGCGAGGACGATGCCGGCCGCGCCCGCGGCGAGGAAGAGGACGTAGGTGCGGAGGAAGCCGGTCTGGATGCGGCGCACGAGCCCGCCCGTCTCGAGGGTCGTCTGCCCGAGGTCGGGGCCGGTCTGGAGCACGACCGGGTCCTCGAACTCGCGGCGCAGCGCCGCCGTGGTCCACGCCGCCGGCGCGTAGAAGATCCGGTCGTAGAGCGCGTCGAACCAGAACTTGTTCTCGAGCGTCCGCCGCCAGAAGGGCGCCGAGGGGATCGCGATCCGGCGGCCCGAGTAGATCGCCCACGCCGCCGCGATGCCGACCAGGCCGGCGAGGACCGTGGCGGCCGAGGTGTAGTACTCCTGCGTGTTCGTCGGGATCGCGGCCTGGAGCGTCGGGGCGGCGGGCGCGAGCCAGTCCGTGAACGGCGTCCAGCGGGGCGACCACTGCAGCCAGCCGCCGACGGTGGCGAGCACCGCGAGGATCCCGACCGGGACGAGCATCGTCCAGGCGCCCTCGCGGCCGTGGTGGTCGTGGTAGTGCTCGCGCACGAACGGGCTCGGCTCACCGGGGAAGACGAGGAACCAGAGCCGGAACGTGTAGAGGCCGGTGAGGAACGCTCCCGCGATCCCGCAGACCCAGAAGATCCAGCCGTACCAGGTGCCGAGCGCGGCCGCGGACGCGACGATCGAGTCCTTCGAGAAGAAGCCGCTGAAGGGCGGGATCCCCACGAGCGCGAGTGCCCCTGCGAGGAAGCACCACTTCGTGAAGGGCATGAGGCGCCCGATGCCGCGCATCTGCCGGATGTCCTGCTCGCCGGCGAGCGCGTGGATCGCGAGACCGGCCGTCATGAAGAGCAGCGCCTTGAAGAACGCGTGCGTGAGCAGGTGGAACATCCCGTTCGCGTACGCGCCCACGCCGGCGCCGAGGAACATGTAGCCGATCTGCGACATCGTCGAGTAGGCGATGACGCGCTTGATGTCGGTCTGGACGAGCGCGATCAGCCCGGCGACGAGCAGCGTGAGCGCGCCGGTGCCGGCCGCGATCAGCTCGACGGTCCGAGCCTGCTCGAAGATGACGTGCGTGCGCGCGATCAGGTAGACGCCGGCCGTCACCATCGTGGCCGCGTGGATGAGCGCGCTGACCGGCGTCGGGCCCTCCATCGCGTCGGGCAGCCAGGTCTGGAGCGGGATCTGCGCCGACTTCGCCGCTGCGCCGCCGAGCAGGCCAAGCGCGATGAGGTTGATCGCCGTCGACGAGAAGCCGGAAGTGCTCAGGACGCCGAACGAGAGCGAGTGCGTGTGCGCGATGAGGATGAAGAAGGCGAGCGCCATCGTCGCGTCGCCGAAGGCGTTCATCACGAACGCCTTCTTGGCAGCTTGTATCGCGCTCGGCCGCTCGTGCCAGAAGCCGATCAGGAGGTACGAGGAGAGACCGACGAGCCCCCAGCCGGCGAGCAGCAGCAGCAGGTTGCCGCCCTCGACGAGCAGCAGCATCGAGAAGACGAAGAACGCGATGTAGGCGAAGTAGCGGCGCTCCTCGTCGTCGCCGTCCATGTAGCCGATCGAGTAGAGGACGATCAGGCCGCCGACGCCGCTGACGATCAGCATCATCACCGTGCTCAGCGGGTCGACGAGGAGCTGCAGGCCCACGTGGAAGTTGCCCGACTGGAGCCACGTCCAGGCGGTCGTGATCTCGCCCTGGTGCGGAAGATGGGCCCACGGCGGCCCACCGAGAAAGTTGGGAGGGCCCTGCGAGTGCACTCCGATGAATGCCCAAATTGCGCCCGCGAACGCTATGAAGACGCTCGTCGTCGCGATCCAGCCGGCGGCGACGCGCGGGATCCGCGTCCCGCACAGCGTGATCAGGATCGTGCCGCCGAGCGGCGCGAGCAGGCAGAGCCAGCTGCCGCCGGTCATCCGCGCAGCTCCGAGAGGCGGTCGACGTCGAGCGACAGGTTCCGCCGGTTGAGCGCGACGACGAGGCCGAGCCCGACGCAGACCTCCGACGCGGCGACGGCCATCACGGCGAGCGCGAAGATCTGGCCCGCCCCGTTCCCGAAGTGGCGCGAGAGGGCGATCAGCGCGAGGTTGCCGCCGTTGAGCATCAGCTCGAGCGAGAGCAGCACGACGAGGACGTTGCGCCGGACGAGCACGCCGAGCGCGCCGATCCCGAACAGGAAGGCCGCGACCGCCAGGTACCAGGCGACGTCCGGGCCGGCCATCAGTGCACCATCTCCGGCTCAGGCTCGCGCTCCTCCGCTGCTCCGACGCCGATGATCCCGGGATCCGTGCGCCGCGTGTGGGAGCCGAGGATCACGCCGCCGACCGCCGCGACGAGCAGCACGACCGAGGTGATCTCGAAGGCGAAGAGGTGGTCGACGAGGAACACGCGCCCGATCCAGGCGGGCGTGCCGAAGGCGGCACCGACCTTGCTCTCGCGGGCGAGGCTGCCGCTCGCCTGCAGGCCGACGGCGACGACGATCTCGACGAGCAGCGCGCCCGCGGCGGCGACGGCCGCGATCGTCTGCCAGCCAGGGCCGCCGGACCACGGCGTCTCGCGGCGCGGCCCGACGTAGGCGATCACGAACAGGAACATCACGATCACCGCTCCCGCGTAGACGAGCACCTGCGCGGCGGCGACGAACTCCGCGTTCAGCAGCAGGTACATTACCGCCAGCGAGGCGAGGTTCCCGATCAGCGCGAGCGCCGAGTAGAAGGCGTTCGAGAACGAGATCACCGCCACGCCCGACGCGAGGCAGGAGAACGCGGCGGCGACCCACACGATCCAGACGAGCGCGTTGCCTGCCGAGGCCAGGATCACGAGTGGGCCTTGTAGAACGGGATCGGCGTGTCGTAGAGGCCGGGATCCGCGACGGGAACCTGCTTCACGGGCGGCGCGAGCAGCATGTCCTTCGTGTAGATCTGGTCGTCGCGGTTGTGCTCCGAGATCTCGAACTCGTTGCCGAGCGTGATCGCGTCGAAGGGGCAGGCGAGCTCGCAGTAGCCGCAGAAGATGCAGCGGCTGAGGTTGATCTCGTAGATGCGCGCGTAGCGCTCGCCCGCCGAGACGCGGTTGTCCGGCGTGTTCTCGGCGGCGACGACGCGGATGCAGTCGGCGGGGCAGGCGGCCGCGCAGAGCGAGCAGCCGACGCACTTCTCGAGGCCGTTCTCGTGCCGCCAGAGCCGGTGGCGGCCCCGGAAGCGCGGGTAGACCGGCCGCTTGTACTCCGGGTACTGCTGCGTGATCGGCTTCTTGAAGATCTGCTTGAAGGTGACCCCGAAGCCCTTCAGCGTCTCGACCGGCTGCGGGCTCATCCGCCGAACCCCACGACGAGCGCGGCCGTCACGACCGCGTTCACGGTCGCGACCGGCAGCAGGACCTTCCAGCCGAAGCGCATCAGCTGGTCGTAGCGCAGCCGCGGCAGCGTCGTGCGCAGCCAGATGAAGACGAAGAGCACGGCCATCGTCTTGAGCAGGAACCAGATCGGTCCGATGTCCCACGGCCCGTGCCAGCCGGCGAAGAAGAGCGTCACCATCAGGCCGGAGAGCGTGATCATGTTGATGTACTCGGCCATCTGGAACAGGCCCCAGCGCATCCCCGAGTACTCGGTGTGGTAGCCCGCGACGAGCTCCTGCTCGGCCTCGGGCAGGTCGAACGGCGCGCGGCTCGTCTCGGCGATCCCGCCGAAGAAGAAGACGCCGAGCCCGACGAGCTGCGGCACCGCGTAGGGCAGGAACGACCCCTGGCGCGCGACGATCTCGGGCAGGTTGAGCGAGCGGCCGAGGATCACGACCCCGAGCACGCTGAGCGCAAGCGAGACCTCGTACGAGACGAGCTGCGCGCAGGTGCGCATCGAGCCGAGGATCGAGTACTTCGACTCCGACGCCCAGCCGCCGACGATGAAGCCGTAGATTCCGATCGAGCCGAGCGCGAAGATCGCGACCAGGCCGATCGAGACGTTTGCGATCTCGCCGTTGATCCGCCAGCCGTTGACCGTCCAGCCCGGGCCCCACGGGATGAACGCGAAGGCGGCGATCGCCGTGAAGGCCGACACGACCGGCGCGAGGATGTACGGGAGGTCGATCGCGGCCGACGGCGCGAACGCCTCCTTGCGCACGAGCTTGACGAGGTCGGCGATCGGCTGCAGGAGCCCGTACGGCCCCGCCCGGTTCGGCCCGTAGCGGAGCTGCATCCGTCCCATCAGCTTCCGCTCGATCAGCGTCAGGTACGCGAAGAGGCCGAGGACGATGTTGACGATGATCAGCGCCTTGATGATCGAGATCCACCAGGGCTCGCTCACGCCAGTGCCCCCTGTCCCGACGCGGGGAACCCGCGTCGCGCCGCAAGGGGGAACCTCTCGGCTCCCCCGAGTCCTCCTCCCCGTGTGAGCGCCAGGCCGCTCACACGGCCACCTCCTGAGCCTTCTCGACCTCGACGATCCCGCCGAGGCCGTGCGCGTGCTCGAGCGCGACGCGCGCGATGCCCGCGCGCAGGTGGCGGTTGACGCGCGCCGGCAGAGTGAACGCGCTGCCGTTCGAGCCGACCGTGACGAGGTCGCCGGTGGAGATCCTCCGCCTGCGCGCGTCGTCCGCCGAGAGCTCGAGCTCGGGCTGCGGCCGCTGGAACTGGAGCTCCGCGACCCGCTCGACGGCCGCGCCCGAGAAGAGCGGCTTGTAGGCGACGAGCCGGATCTCGCCGCGGCGCGTCTTCTGCGGCTTCGGCTCCGGCAGCGCCGCCCGCGCGACGTGCTCCTCGGCCTCGGGATAGCCGCGCAGCGGCGCGCGCTCGCCGACCTCCCCGAACGCGAGCCCGCCGTAGACGCGCTCCGAGACCTCGGCGAAGACGGCGGCGGCGTACGGCGCCACGTCGACGCCGAAGCGCGCGGCGAGCTGCGAGATCCACTCGAGCTCGTCCGGGCACGGCGGCTCGACCGTGCGGCGTAGCCGCTGCAGGCGTCCCTCGAGGTTGACGAAGGTGCCGTCGCGCTCGAGGTAGCCGGTGCCCGGCAGGACGAGATCCGCCCAGCCCGCGGCGAGCCCTCCGAACATGGAGATGACGATCGTCGCTTCCGCCTGCTCCGCGAGCGCGCGAACGTTCTCGTCGGCCGCCGCCTCGTCTCCCGAGACGAGGAGCAGCCCGATCGAATCGACCCGCTCGCCCTCGGCGTCGCAGCAGGCGGCCCACGCGTCCGCGACGCCGCGGCCGTTCGGCGTCTCCGGGACATAGAACGCGCCGCAGCCCTCGCGGCCGCCGAGCCCGAGCTGCTCGGCGAGCCGGGCGACCGTCGCCCCGCCACGGCCCCCGGGCCCGGACCAGACGAGCACGATCCGCTCGGCCTCGGCGACCGCCGGGTCGTCGGCATCGTGGAGAATGCGGGCGCCGTTGCGGCGGGCCGAGCGGATCCAGAGGTCGACGACCGGCGCCCGCTCGACGACAGGCACGTCGCCCAGCACGACGACGACGTCGGCGTCGCGGATCGCCGACAGCGGCAGGCGATAGGCGTCGAGCGCGCCCGAGATCTCCTCGGGCAGCGTCGCCTGGTGCGAGTCGAGCCCGACGCGCAGCAGCTTCCCGAGTGCGTACGCCTGCTCGACGGTCTCGGAGCCCGAGAGGACGGTGACGACGCGGCCGCGCGCCGCGCGCAGCAGCCGTTCGGCCTCGTCGAGGGCCTGCTCCCAGGAGACGTGGTCGAGCCCGCGCCGCCGCACCCGTTGCAACGGCTGCGTCAGGCGGTCCTCCGCGCGGAGATGCGTGTACGCGAAGCGGCCCTTGTCGCAGATCCAGCCCTCGTCGATCTCGGGGTGGTTGCGGGAGAGGATCCGCTTCACCTTCCCCTCGCGCACCGTCGCGTTGACGTTGCACCCGACCGGGCAGAGGCCGCACACCGTCGGCACGTCGACGATCTCCCACGGCCGCCCCTCGAAGCGGTACTGCGTCGGCAGGAGCGCGCCGACCGGGCAGAGCTCCGTCACGTTGCCGGTGAAGGCGCCCGTGTAGGGCAGGTCCTCGAAGGTCGTGATCACCGACAGCGCGCCGCGGTTGGCCGCGACGAGCTGGCCGTCCTCCGAGACGCTCTCGCTGAAGCGCGTGCAGCGGTAGCAGAGGATGCAGCGCTCCCGGTCGAGCGAGATGGTCGGCGAGATCGGGATCGGCTTCTCGAAGGTGAGCTTCTCGAAGCTCATCCGCGTGTTGCCGGGCCCGTAGCGGAAGGTGAGGTCCTGCAGCGGGCACTCGCCGCCCTTGTCGCAGACCGGGCAGTCGAGCGGATGGTTGACGAGGATGAACTCCAGGGTCGCCCGCTCGCCGTGCGCCGCTTTCTCCGAGGTGCGCGCCGTCTTGACGACCATGCCGTCCTGCGCCGTGAGCGTGCAGCCGGTCTGGAGCTTCGGCATCCCCTCGACCTCGACGAGGCACATGCGGCAGGCGCCGACCGGCGCGCCGAGGCGCGGCTCGTAGCAGAAGACCGGGATCTCGACGCCCGCGGCGAGCGCGGTCTCGACGATGCCGGTCCCCTTCGGGACGTGCACGTCCCGCTCGTCGATCGTAACCCTGACGAGCTCCGCGCTCACACCAGTGCCTCCTGGCCGGCTGGGGAGTGCGCGTGCATGTCGGAGGGCGCGAGGATCCCCTGGAGCGACGAGGAGCCGCCGAACGGGCAGCCGCCCTGCTCGACGTGGGCGACGAACTCGTCGCGCCACTTGTGGAGGTAGCTCGCGACCGGGTAGACGGCGAACTCGCCGAGCGCGCACAGCACCTTGCCGAGGATGTCGTCGCCGACCGAGTCGAGCAGCTCGAGGTCTGCGTGCGAGGCGGTGCCGTTCTCGATCGACTCGAGGATCTGCACCATCCAGCGCGTCCCGACGCGGCACGGCGTGCACTTGCCGCACGACTCGTGCATGTAGAACTTCGTCGAGCGGAGCGCGAGCTGCACCATGCAGCAGCGGTCGTCCACGACGATGAGCGAGGCCGCGCCGAAGAAGGTGCCGATCGCGCCGAGGGAGTCGTAGTCGAGCGGCACGTCGATCTGGTCGGGGCTCAGCGCCGGCACCGAGGATCCGCCCGGCACGACCGCCTTGAGCTCCCTTCCGCCGGCGATCCCGCCGGCGTGCTCGTAGATCAGCTCGCGCATCGGCGTCCCCAGGTCGAGCTCGTAGTTGCCGGGCCGCGCGACGTTGCCCGAGACGGAGAAGATCGTGGTGCCGGGCGAGCTCGGCACGCCGGTCTTGGCGAACTCCTCCGCGCCCATCTCGACGATGGCGGGCACGGTCGCGATCGTGCAGACGTTGTTGATCTGCGTCGGCGCTGCGTACAGCCCCTGGATCGGCGGGAAGGGAGGCCGCGGCCGCGGCTGGCCGCGCTTGCCCTCGAGCGACTCGAGCAGCGCGGTCTCCTCGCCGCAGATGTAGGCGCCGGCGCCTCGGTGGACCGTGATGCGGACGTCGCCGAAGATCCCCGCGGCGCGCGCCTCCTCGACGGCGGCCGCGAGGATCTCGTACTCGGCGAGGTACTCGCCGCGGATGTAGACGAAGACGTCGGTGGACTCGATCGCGTGGGCGGCGATGAGGCAGCCCTCGATCAGCCGGTGCGGCACGCGCGCCATCACCTCGCGGTCCTTGAAGGCGCCCGGCTCCGACTCGTCGGCGTTGACGACGAGGTACTTCGGCTTCGGGCTCTTGCGGTCGATGAGCGACGCCTTCCGCCCCATCGGGAAGCCGGCGCCGCCGCGCCCGCGCAGGACGGCCTTCTCGAGCTCGGCGATCAGCGCGTCGGAGGTCATCGCGCGCGCCTTCTCGACGCCGCTGTAGCCGCCGATCGCGCGGTACTCGGCGAGCTGCGTCAGGTCGCGCTCGTCCGCGCCCGCGAGCAGCACCTCGTGGAGCTCAGCCACCGAGCCCCCCGAGGATCTCGGGCACCGTCTCGGGCCGCACGTGCTGGCGGTAGCGGTCGTTCACGGCCACGACCGTCGCGTACCCGCAGCCGCCGAGGCACTCGACCGCGCGGAGCGTGATCTCCCCCTGGGGCGTCGTCTCGCCGGCGCGGATGCCGAGCTCGGACTCGAACGCCTCGAGCACCTCCTGCGCGCCGCAGAGCGCGCACGGGAGATTCGTGCAGACGTCGATCGTGTGCCGCCCGACCGGCTCGAGGTGGAGCATGTCGTAGAAGGTCGCGATCGAGTAGCAGAAGGCCGGCGTCACCTCGAGCGCGTCGGCCACCTCCTCGAGCGTCTCGCGCGACAGCCAGCCGTCGCGCTCCTGGGCGAGCCGCAGCGCGGGCAGCACGGCCGACCGCGAGCCCTCGGGATAGCGTGCCCGCACCTGCTGGATCTCGTCGTAGAGCTTGCTCACCGGTCGGTGTCCCCCATCACCGCGTCGAGCGAGCCGACGACGGCGATCAGGTCGGCGACGAGCGCGCGGTGGAGGCAGGTCGCGGTCGCCTCGAGCGCGACGAAGGAGGGCGCCCGGACGTGGATGCGCCACGGCTTCGGCCCGCCGTCGGAGACGAGGTAGCAGCCCGACTCGCCGCGCGGCGACTCGACGGCGACGTAGATCTCGCCCTCGGGCACCCGGAAGCCCTCGGTGACGATCTTGAAGTGGTGGATGAGGGACTCCATCGAGGTGTGGAGCTCCTCGCGCGGCGGCAGCACGACCTTGCGGTCGTCCGCGATCCACGGCATGCCCTCCATGCGCTCGAGCTTGTCGAGGCACTGGCGGACGATCTTCGTCGACTCCGCCATCTCGTCCATCCGCACGCGGTAGCGGTCGTAGACGTCCCCGTTCGGATACACCGGCACCCGGAAGTCGACCTTCTCGTAGTGGAGGTACGGCTGGTCGCGCCGGAGGTCCCAGTCGACGCCCGACGCGCGCAGGTTCGGCCCCGACTGACCGAGCGCGATCGCGTCGTGCGCCGACAGGACGCCGATCCCCTGCGTCCGCTCGAGCCAGATCTCGTTCCGGTCGAGGATGTCGCGGTAGTCGTCGAGCGCCCGCGGCATCCACTCGACGAACTTGCGGCACTCTCCGAAGAAGCCCTGCGGGATGTCCTCGGCGAGCCCGCCGACCTGGAAGTAGCGGGTGTGCATCCGCTGCCCCGTGACGAGCTCGAACAGGTCGAGAATCGTCTCCCGCTCGCGGAAGCAGTACCAGAACATCGAGATCGCCCCCAGCTCCAGCGCGGACGTGCCGAGGAAGACGAGGTGCGATTGGATCCGGTTCAGTTCGCACAGGAGCATGCGCATCCACTTGGCCTTGGTGGGCACCTCGAGCTCGAGCAGCCGCTCGACCGCGAGCACGAAGACGAGCTCGTTGTTCTGGTAGCCGACGTAGTCGATCCGCTCGGGGAAGGTCACGTCCTTCCAGTACGTCTTCGACTCCATCGATTTCTCGAAGCCGGTGTGCAGGTAGCCGACCACGGCCGAGACGCCGACCACCTCCTCGCCGTGCAGGTCGACGATCAGGCGAAGGACGCCGTGCGTCGAGGGATGGTTCGGGCCGAAGTTGACCTGGAGCACGTCCTCGCTGTCCCGCAGCTCCGGGGGGACGTCGAGCACGGTCGGGACACGCGACGGGATGCGGGTGCCTTCGTACTGGCCGTCGGCGACCACGGGCCAGCGGCGCGTGCGGACGGTGGGAGGCGTGACCGTCGCGCTCATTCCTCGTCCGTGAAGCGGACGGGCTCGCCGCCGATCGGGTAGTCCTTGCGCAGCGGGTGCCCCTCCCAGTCCTCCGGCATCAGCAGCCGCTCGAGGTTGGGGTGGCCGTCGAAGACGATTCCCATCAGGTCGTACTGCTCGCGTTCGTGCCAGTCGCAGGTCGGCCAGACCGAGACGACGCTCGGAACGGGCTCGCCCTCGTCGACCCAGCACTGGAGCCGTGCCCGCGGCGCCCCCTGGCGCAGCCCGAGCAGGTGGTAGCTGACCGAGAAGCGCTTCGGCTTGAGCTCGGGCAACGCCTGCAGGCCCTGCGTCATCGGATGCATGAGATCGCGGCCGGTCGCGGTGCCGATGTAGCCGGACACGCCCTTGCCGCCCCAGCCGAGGTAGTCGGTGGCCACCACGTCGACGCAGACGTCGAAACCGAGCTCGTCCCGCGAGTACGCACAGGCCTCGCGGATCCGCTCGGTCTCGACGGTCACGGTCGGCATCTCGGGCCCCTCGCGATGCGAGACGTAGCCGGGCACGCGCTGCCAATCGCTCACGTGGCCACCCCGACGCGCTCGTACGCGGGCGGCACGCCGGCGAGGTGCGCCTCGTGCAGGCGGATGATCCCCTCCATCAGCGCCTCGGGCCGCGGCGGGCAGAAGGGGACGTAGATGTCGACCGGCACGATCCGGTCGACGCCCTGGAGGATCGTGTAGTTGTTGAACATCCCGCCCGAGCTCGCGCAGACGCCCATCGCGATCACCCACTTCGGCTCGAGCATCTGGTCGTAGATCTGGCGCAGCGGCGCCGCCATCTTGTGAGCCACGCGCCCCGAGACGATGAGCAGGTCCGCCTGGCGCGGCGACGAGCGGAACGCCTCCATCCCGAAGCGCGCGATGTCGTAGCGCGCCGAGACGATCGACATCATCTCGATCGCGCAGCACGCGAGCCCGAACGTGTCGGGCCACATCGACTTCGTCTGCGCCCAGCGCACCGCCTTCTCGAGCGTCGTGATCCCGAGCGCGCGCTCGAGCTCCTCGGCCCCCATCTCCTCCTCGAAGCGCGACGGCCCCTTCGTCGGCCACAGGAGCCGCTCCGACTGGAGCCCGTAGTCGCGCAGGCGCGGCGGCTGGTCGTCAGCCATGTCGCATCACCAGTTGAGCGCGCCCTTCCGCCAGATGTAGACGTAGGCGACGAGGAGGATCAGGACGAAGAATGCGAGCTCGGCGAAGCCGAACCAGCCGAGCGCGTGGAGCTGCACGGCCAGCGGGTAGAGAAACACGATCTCGATGTCGAAGACGATGAAGAGCATGGCCGTCAGGTAGAAGCTGACGCTGAAGCGCTGACGCGGCAGCGGCCCCGTCGAGACCCCGGACTCGAACGGCACCGTCCGCGCCCGCGTGCGGCGCGCCGGCCGCTGCGAGAACGTGAACGACATCCACATCATCGAGCCCGGGATGACGAGCGCGAGGATGCCGTAGATCAGGAATGGCAGCCAGCTGTGAAGCATCTACTCCCGCCTCTGGTACCCAGCGACGGCTGACGTTATCAGCGTCGTGAGAGGTGCACTTGCAGGTACCGAATCCCCGTAGCGGAGCCTGCGGCGACTGTTACAAAGTTTGGCCTCAACGGCCCGCTCGCCGAACGCGGCGTGACCGGGTGAGCGGGAGGCCCGTTGCTACGATGCGACTCGAATGGAGATCCGGGAGCGCACCCAGAACGTCGTCTCGCTGACGCCTGCTGCGGCGGCGAAGATCCGCGACCTGATGGCCACCGAGGAGGACGTCTCGGTGCTGCGCGTCGCGATCGAGGGTGGCGGTTGCTCCGGCTTCCAGTACGGCCTCGGCTTCGACCGCGGCGCCCAGGAGGGCGACCACGAGTTCGAGTGCGAGGGCGTCACGGTCGTCGTCGATCCGTTCAGCGCGCCGTACCTCATGGGCGCGCAGGTCGACTACCTCGAGACGATCCAGGAGTCCGGGTTCAAGATCGAGAACCCGAACGCCGTCGCCTCGTGCGGCTGCGGCCACTCGTTCCAGGTGGCCGAGGGCGAAGCGCCCGAGGACGCAGCCGGCTGCGGCTCTGCTTGCTCGCACTGACGCGCAAGCAGGTCAGTGACGGCTGCGTCCACTGACGCCGCTCGTGCTACCCCACTAGCTCCTGGAAGCGGGGGTCGTCGCGCAGCGACGCGAAGTCGTCGTCTTTCTGCGCGTTCTCCTTGAACCTCGGCCACTTCTCGACCGAGCCGCGGAGCGTGTCGAGCGCCTCGTCGCCGCGACCGAGCATGCTCTGCATGCACGCGACGTTGTAGAGGATCAGCGCGTTCTCCGGGAACTTCTCGAGGGCCACGTGGCACGCGGCGAGCGCGCCCTCGTAGTCCTTCCGGTTGTAGTGCTCGAAGAAGTCGAAGAGCTCCCCGCCCGGCGGGACCCGGTACGCCTCGCCGCGCCTCCCGCCGACGGCGAGGACGATCGTCCCGTCGGTCGTCGCGACCGCCTTCCGCGTCGCCCCCGGTTGCACGAAGACCACCGTCCCGTGCGGGGCTTCGATCTCCTCTCCGTCGACCGTGAACGTCGCGTCTCCCTGCACCACGACGTACAGCTCCTCGTGCCGGTCCGCGCCGGGCCCGAGCTCGTCGTGCTCGCCGACGACGTCCTCACCGGCTTTCGCCTGGTAGCTCGCGCTCGCGCCGAAGGCGCCTATGTCGAGCGTGCGGCGGAGGCGGATGAACACCCGGTCGCCGTCGCCCTCGCCCGCCTCCTGGGAGAGCGAGAGAACGCGGTAAGCCGCTTCGGTAGTTGCCACTGTTGCCTCCTCGAAGGTCGGGTGCGGAGCCACGCGGAGCGAAGCCGCGCCGTGTGCTCCTCGTGGACGAGCTGGACGAACTGGGGGTCTGACAGGTACGTGGCGGGCCTCCTCCTTGATGGCGAGTATCTTGATGACGAGAGACTATCAGCGCATCTATCTTGACGTCAAGAGAAAGTTCGTGGACACTTTGCGCGTGCCCAGATCCAGGAAGAGCGGTGACCGCGACCACGTCGACAACTTCCTCGAGGAGATCGCCGCCGACCTGCCGGCCGACCTCGATCTGACCGTGGAAGGGATCGTCGACCGCATCGGCGGGATCAACCGCCGCATCAAGTGGATGCACGAGGAGACGCTCGACGAGCTCGGCCTCACGATGAGCGACTGGCACGTCCTTACGACGCTTCGCTGGTCAGGGGCGCCGTACCGCCGCAAGGCGGGGGAGCTCGCGAGGCGCGCCGAGCTGACGAGCGGCGCGATGACCAGCCGCCTCGACGCGCTCGAGAAGAGGGGCCTCGTCCGCCGTCTGCGCGATCCGAGCGACCGGCGCAGCGTGCTCGTCGAGCTGACCGAGAAGGGCCGGCGCACGCACGAGCAGACCCTCGACATCCAGGGCAAGAAGGAGGCGCTGCTCGCCGAGGCGCTCACCGATCGCGAGAAGGAGGAGCTCAACGCGCTCCTCCGCCGCGTGATGCTCACGCTCGAAAACCGGTATCCCGGCAAGCACGATTAGCATCGGCACGGTGAGGGTCGCCGTCGTCGGATCGGGGCCGGCAGGGTTCTACGCCGCCGGCGCGCTGCTGTCCGCCGACCCCCCGGCCGAGGTCGACATGATCGAGCGGCTGCCGACGCCCTGGGGTCTCGTCCGGCTCGGCGTGGCGCCGGACCACCCGAAGCTGAAGACCGTCTCGCGCGCGTTCGAGCGGATAGCGAAGCAGCCGGGCTTCCGCTTCCTCGGCAACGTCGAGGTCGGCCGCGACCTGCACCACGACGACCTCGTGCGCCTCTACGACGCCGTGATCTACGCGGTCGGCGCGCAGACCGACCGCCGGCTCGGCATCCCGGGCGAGGACCTGCCGGGCTCGTGGGCGGCCACCGAGCTCGTCGCCTGGTACAACGGCCATCCCGACTACCAGGAGCTCGATTTCGACCTCTCCGTCGAGCGTGCCGTCGTGATCGGGAACGGAAACGTGGCGCTCGACGTCGCGCGCATGCTGGCGCTGACGCACGAGGAGCTGGCGCCGACCGACGCGACCGACGCCTCGATCGCCGCCATCGAGAGCTCGCCGCTCCGGGAGATCGTCGTCGTCGGCCGGCGCGGGCCGGCGCAGGCGGCGTTCACGACGCCCGAGCTGCAGGAGATGGGCGAGCTCGCCGGCGCCGACGTCGTCGTCGATCCCGTCGAGCTCGAGGGCGCGGTGCCGCGGAGCACGAACGCCGAGCGCAATCTCGCGGTCCTGCGGGAGTTCGCGGCGCGGAAGCCCGAGGGGAAGCCGCGCCGGGTCGTCTTGCGCTTCTTCCGCTCGCCGGTCGCGATCCTCGGCGACGAGCGGGTCGTGGGGATCGAGCTCGTCTGCAACGAGCTCGACGAGAACGAGCGCGCCGTGCCGACGGGCGAGCACGAGACGCTGCCGTGCGGGCTCGTGTTCCGCAGCGTCGGCTACCACGGCGTCGCGCTGCCGGGCGTGGCCTTCGACGCCGGGAGCGGCACGATCCCGAACGAGGGCGGCCGAATCGAGCCGGGTGTCTACTGCGCGGGCTGGATCAAGCGCGGCCCGACCGGCGTGATCGGCACGAACAAGAAGGACGCGACGGAGACGGTCGAGCTTCTGCTCGAGGACGCCGCGGCGGGAAGGCTCCGGCCCAAGCCCGAGGCGAGCGCCGCCGCGGTCGACGCGCTCCTCGCAGAACGGGGCGTCGGCGTCGTCGAGTACGCGGGCTGGACGGCGATCGACGAGGTCGAGCGCGCCGCCGGAGAGAGGTCGGGCCGGCCGCGCGTCAAGCTCTGCTCGTGGGACGACCTGCTCGCGGCCGCCGAGCGCATCGCCGGCGGCGCCCGCTAGCGGGCTCAGGCCAGTCCCCTGAACGGGGGAGCACGCGCCTGGAGCCGCCGCCGATGGACCTGGCGTGGACCCTGTCGCCGTCGAATGCCTCCAGTGCGGCACGACCCGCGTCGCCCGCCGCGACCGCTTCAACCACTTCGAGACGCCCGAATGCCCCGAGTGCGGATACCTCGGCTGGACGCCGGTGCTCGAGGTGAAGGAGGCCGCGCACAGCAAGCCGCGCGAACGGCCGCGGCCGCAACGCCGGCTTCCGTCGGTCGCGTAGCCCGCCGCCGCTCCGCCGCCCTTCCCTACACTCGTCCCCGTGGCGAAGGCGGAGGAACGGCAGGAGCTTTGGGGAGGCGAGACCACGAAAGCCGTCGCGAACTTCCCCGTCTCGGGCGAGCCGATCCCTGCACCGGTGGCGCGCTGGCTCGGCCGCATCAAGGGCGCAGCGGCGCGGGTCAACGCCGAGCTCGGGCTGCTCGACGCGGAGAAGGCCGAGCGGATCGCGGCCGCCGCGGATCGGATCGCGAACGGCGAGCTCGACGACCAGTTCCCGATCGACGTCTTCCAGACCGGCTCGGGCACCTCCTCGAACATGAACGCGAACGAGGTGATCGCCACGCTCGCGGGCGACGACGTCCACGCGAACGACGACGTCAACCTGGGCCAGTCCTCGAACGACGTCTTCCCGTCGGCCGTCCACCTCGCTGCCCTCGACGAGATCACGAACGACCTCCTGCCCGCGCTCGAGGGCCTCGCGTCCTCGCTCGAGGCGAAGGCGCGCGAGTTCGACGACGTCGTCAAGTCCGGCCGGACGCACTGGATGGACGCCGTCCCGGTCACGCTCGGCCAGGAGTTCGCGGGCTATGCCGCCCAGGTGCGCCAGGGAATCGAGCGCGTCCGCGACGCGGTGCCGCGCCTCGGACAGATCCCGCTCGGCGGAACCGCCACCGGCACTGGGCTCAACACGCATCCGGAGTTCGCGGCGCGCGTCCGCGAGCTGCTCGAGCGCGAGACCGGGCTGCGGATCTCGCCGCCTGCCGATCCCTTCGAGGCGCAGGCCGCACGCGACGGGATCGTCGAGGCGTCGGGCGCGCTGAAGACCGTCGCGGTCTCGCTGACGAAGGTCGCGAACGACCTCCGCTTCCTCGGCTCCGGGCCCCGCGCCGGTCTCGCCGAGATCGCGCTGCCCGAGCTGCAGAAGGGCAGCTCGATCATGCCCGGCAAGGTGAACCCGGTGATACCGGAGGTCGTGACGCAGGTCGCCGCACAGGTGATCGGCAACGACGCGGCGGTCACGGTCGGCGGCATGCAGGGCCACCTCGAGCTCAACGTCTTCGTGCCGCTCCTCGCCCGCAACATCCTCGACTCCGTGAAGCTGCTCGCGAGCGCGTGCCGCCTCCTCGCCGAGAAGTGCGTGGACGGGATCGAGGCGAACCGCGAGAACTGCGAGCGCTACGCCGAGCTGACCCTCTCGGCCGCCACCGCGCTCAACCCGCACATCGGCTACGACCGCGCGACCGAGATCGTCAAGGAGGCCGCCTCCTCCGGCCGGTCGCTGCGCGAGGTGGCGCGGGAGAAGGGCGTCGAGGAGTCGGTGCTGGACGAGGCGCTCGACTATCGCCGCATGGCGAAGCCGCACGGCTGAGACGACAGAGGGGGCGCCGGTCCGGCGCCCCCTCTGCTGTGTTGCTCGTTCTGGCCCTTAGGAGATCAGTGCGCCGGGGTTACGTACGTCTCGCCCCGCACGCAGCCGCCGGTGTGGTTGGAATTGATCCAGTCGGCGTTGCTGAACTCCTCCTGCGTGATGTAGTGGTCGCCGTTGATGATCTGGTTGTAGAACGTCCCCGGCGAGCCGCCGAGCATGTCGGTCCACGTGCCGTTGCCGTACACGTAGGCGCAGTCGTCACCGTTCTCGTTGCCGATCCCGTCGAACCAGCCGTTCGACGTGTTGGGATCGGTGATCGACTCCATGATCTCGTGACTCAGCGGGCTGATCTCGACGTCGGCGTCCATGGAGCTGGCGCTGCCGTTGAAGTTCGGCGACTCGATCGTCCCGTGACCACCCGCGTCGGTGCCGCACGTGAACCCGACAGGTGAGTGGTAGATCGGGTACGGCATGTTCGCGTACACCGTGCCGGAGACCGGATAGTTCGGGCCGAACATCGTGTGGTACGCGCAGTAGCCCGCGCTCGGGTAGTGGTTGATCGTGCAGACGTTCTTGTTGTTCGTGGTGTTTCCGGAGTAGAAGCACGACTCGACGTGCTTCGGCGTGAGCATCACGTACTCGTGGTGATAGTCGCTTGGCAGGCCGCGAGCGGTGATGACCCTCTGGATCTCCGCCGTGATCTGGGCGTCGTCGAGACAGGCGGTGTAACCGGAGCCGTCCGCGTAGATTCCGCTCGCGTCCAGCTTGCCCACGGTGCAGCCTCGGCCGTTGGGGAACGGATTGTGGTCGCGGATCGGAGTGCCCGCCACGATGCTGTAGCTGATCGGACCGTTGCTGCCGTAGTACTCGGTCGCCGTCGAGTAGACGTTGTTGTTGCTCCCGCTGGCGGCGGCGACATCCGCCAGGTACCTGTTGATGATGTTCCGGTAGTCGCCGGCGTTGTAGTAGCCCGACGGCTCCCAGTAGATCGGGGTGATGACGGTCGGACCGGGCATCACGGGCCCGCCGTGCCAGACCAGCGGCGGCGAGGCGCCGAGCGGGCTGGTCGGGTCACACGCAGGGCCGGAGATGGACTGCGCGTGCACGACGCCGGCGAACCGGCCCATCTTCCCCGGCTGGGAACCACAGGGCTTGGCGTGCGAGCTCGCCCCGGCCGCCGAGCCTGTGGTGGTCAGCAAGCCCGCCGCAAAGATGCCCAAGGCGAGCAGCACGAACAACTTCCTCATTAGGTCCTCCCCCTTCACGATTTCGCGGAGGGCGAAGTATCTCTCGGCTCGTCGGGGAGGTCAAGTGAGAACGCCGACGGTTCCCGCAGCGGACGGGAGGCGGGATCTGGAACCCTTCCGGGGCTTTCGCGTCATTCGCACGAAGCAAAGGGGGATAATCCGATGAGGCACCGCAAGCTCGTCTTGCTGCTCGGCCTCGCGCTGCTCGCCTTCGCCGCCTTCGGGACCTCGATGGCGGCCGCCGACGACCAGCCGCAGCCGATCGACTTCGTCCACAACGTGTCCGACGCGCCCGCCCCGGTGACGGGCACGGTCTGGGCGAACGGGCCGAAGGTGAAGACAGGCCAGGCGATCTGCACGACAGCGACGTCCGACGCAGCGAACGTCAACACCGACTGCGAGGAGAACGGCCCGCACAACGAGACGTCGATCGCCGTCAACCCGACCGATCCGAACAACATGATCGGCGGCCTGAACGACTATCAGCTCTCGATCAACCCCGGCGGCCACGTGGGCGAGACGGTGCTCTCGCGTGCGCACGTGACGTTCGACGGCGGCAGGACGTGGAGCGAGTATCCGCTCTACTCGAGCTCGACCTACCAAGCGACCGGCGACCCGGCGGTGGCCTTCGACGCGGACGGGCGCGCCTACTACGCGACGCTCGGCTTCCGCTTCGTAGGGCCCACGAACGCCCAGAGCGCGGACGTCCTCGTCGCCAACTCGGGTGACGGCGGCAAGACGTGGGACGTCCATCGCGTAGCGGCGGGCAGCGGCGTCGAGACGAGTGTCGGTGACTTCCTCGACAAGGAGTACGTCGCCGCCTGGGGTCACGGCAACGCGATCGTCACGTTCGGCGACTTCCGGCAGGCGCAGAAGGGCGCCGTCGTCAGCTCCAACATCTACGACTCGGTGACGCACGACGGCGGCCAGACCTGGTCGAAGCCGACGAAGATCTCGGACAGCCTCGACGAGGCGTTCGGCTCTGTACCGGCGGTCACCACGGACGGCCGCATCTTCGTCTCGTTCCTGAACACGCCGTTCGACCGGCTCACCGACCCGACCGCGGTCGACTACGGGCGGGACGACTACATGGTGCAGCAGGTCGATCCGCAGACGGGCGCTCCGATCGGAACCGCGTCCGACGTGGGCGAGGTCTTCGACGGCGCCTGGGACTACCCGTGGGCGTTCGGCCGCACGACGTATCAGGACAGCCTCTTCCGCACCTGGGCGTTCGGCAACATCGCGGCCGATCCGACCGATCCGAACCACCTGGCGGTGGCGTGGTCCGACATGCGGAACTCTCCGGGCACGCCGCCTCTGTCGTTCGCCGACCCCTACACGGTCACGACGAACTCGGACGTGATCGTCAGCGAGTCGTTCGACGGCGGCCAGACGTGGTCGACTCCGGCGGCCTACACGATTCCGGGCGACCAGTTCATGCCGTGGGCTGCATTCGACTACGCCGGCACGCTGCGGGTCGGCACCTTCGACCGCAGCTACGACCCGTCGAACCACGAATACGGCTACTCGGTGCTGACCGGGCCTCCGGCCGCGTACACATCGACCAAGGCGTCGACGGCGCTCTCGGACCCGACGAAGAACGACCGCTGGTTCGCGGCGACGGTCAACCCGAGCTTCCCGTTCGCGACGACGTTCCTCGGCGACTACAGCAACATCGCCGCGATCCCGGGGAAGGCGGGTGTCGACCACGGAGTCGTCGCTTACTGGACGGACATGCGCAACGACGCCACCTTCGGCAGCCGCGCCGGCCACGGCGAGGACGGCTACTTCGCCGCCCTGCCGTAACGCGTACGGACCTCGACCGACGACGATGGGGCCGCCTCGCGCGGCCCCCTGTCTCGTTCCGGCGTTAGTAGCCGACGGCGCCGCGGCCGGCGGCAGCCGCGTGCTTCTGCTCGTCGGCGCGGTAGCTCGAGCGGACGAGCGGCCCCGAGAAGACCGAGCCGAAGCCCAGGGCCTCGCCCTGCTCGCGGAACCGGCGGAACTCGTCGGGATGGACCCAGCGGTCGATCGGCGCGTGCTTCGCGCTCGGCTGGAGGTACTGGCCGATCGTGACGACGTCGACCCCGTTCGCGCGCAGGTCGCGCATCGTGTCGACGACCTCGTCGTTCGTCTCACCGAGGCCGACGATGATCCCGGACTTCGTGAGCACCGGATAGTCGGCGATCTCCTTCGCGCGGCGCAGGAGCCGGAGCGCACCGTCGTAGCTCGCCTTCGCGCCGCGCATCCGCGCGTGGAGGCGGCGCACCGTCTCGATGTTGTGGTTGAAGACCTCGGGCCGCGCGGCGAGCACCGTCCGCAGCGCCTCCTCCTCGACGCCGAGGAAGTCGGGCGTCAGCACCTCGACCGACGCCTCGGGCAGCTTCGCCTTGAGCGCCCGGATCGTCGCCGCGTAGTGGCCGGCGCCGCGGTCGGGGACGTCGTCGCGGTCGACGGAGGTGACGACGACGTGCTTGAGCCCCATCTGGGCCGCGGCCTGGGCGAGCCGGAGCGGCTCGAGCGGGTCCGGCGGCGCCTCGGGCTTACCGGAATGGACGTAGCAGTAGCGGCAGGCGCGTGTACAGGTGTCGCCGAGGATCTGGAAGGTCGCGGTGCCGCGGCCCCAGCACTCCGAGATGTTCGGGCAGCGCGCCTCCTCGCAGATCGTGTGCAGCGAGAGGCCGTGCACGAGCTTCTGGACGTCGAAATACGAGCCGTCCTTCGACGGCGCGCGCACCTTCATCCACTCGGGCCTGCGGGGCCTCTCGGCGACGGGAAGCGATGACTTCATGCCCGCGTTCCAGTCTAGGTGGCGGAGGGAGACGGACCGCTGCTAGCCTGAAACGGACTGCTGAGTCCGCTTACGTAGAGGAGCCGAATGAGCCGCCATTCCACGAATCCCTGGGTCGTCCTCGTCATCATCTGCTTCGCGCAGTTCATGGTCGTCCTCGACGCGACGATCGTGAACGTCGCGCTCCCCCACATCCAGACGTCGCTCGGCTTCACCGAGGCGAGCCTGCAGTGGGTGATCAACGCGTACACGCTCGTCTTCGCCGGCTTCCTGCTGCTCGGCGGGCGTGCGGGGGACCTCCTGGGACGGAAGCGGCTCTTCCTCGTCGGGCTCGTGGTCTTCACCGCGGCGTCGCTGCTCGACGGGCTCGCGACCACGTCCGGGGAGCTGATCGGCTTCCGGGCGCTGCAGGGCCTGGGCGCGGCCCTCATCTCGCCCGCCGCGCTCTCGATCGTCTCCACGACGTTCGCCGAGGGCAAGGAGCGCTCGCGCGCGCTCGGCGTCTGGGCCGCGATCGCGATCGGCGGCTCGGCCGTCGGCCTCGTCCTCGGAGGAGCGCTCACCCAGTCGTTCTCCTGGCGCTGGATCTTCTTCGTCAACGTTCCCGTCGGCATCCTCACCTTCCTCGCCGCCCTGCGCCTCGTGCCCGAGTCGAAGGACGAGCATGCGCACCAGGGCTACGACGTCGCGGGCGCGGTCACGGTCACGGGCGGCCTGATGGCGCTCGTCTTCGGGCTCGTCCGCTCGGCGTCGCACGGCTGGGGGTCGACCCTGACGATCGTCTCGTTCCTCGTCGCGCTCGCCCTGCTCGTGGCCTTCGTCCTGATCGAGCTGCGCGCAGCCGAGCCGCTCGTCCGGCTCTCGATCTTCCGGATCCGGTCGCTCCTGACGGCGAACCTCTCGATGTTCCTCGCGTTCTCGGGCATGTTCGCGATGTTCTTCTTCAACACGCTGTACATCCAGCAGGTGCTCGGCTTCGGGCCGCTGAAGGCGGGCGTCGCGTTCCTGCCCTTCACCGCCGGCGTCATGCTCTCGGCGGGGCTCGCGTCGAACTTCGCACCGCGGATCGGGGTGCGTCCGATCGCCGCCGCCGGCATGATCCTCACGGTCGTCGGGATGGTGCTCTTCGCCCGCATGCCGGTCGACGGCTCCTACGGCGTGGACGTCCTGCCCGGCATGATCCTCGGCTCGCTCGGGATGGGCGCCATCTTCATGCCGCTCACGCTCGTCGCGACCACCGGCCTCGACGACGAGGACCACGGGCTCGCCTCGGGGCTCTTCAACACCTCGCAGCAGGTCGGCGGCGCGCTCGGGCTCGCGATCCTGACGACCATCGCGGCGGGGCAGACGCACGGCCAAACCGCGGCGGCGCAGGTGCACGGCTTCCACTACGCCTTCGCGGGCGCGGGCGTCCTCGTCGCGCTGAGCCTCGTCGTGATGCTCGCGCTCCTGCGCAAGCGCCACGTCGCGCGCATCGAGGCGGCGGCCGAGGCGGAGCCGGCGCTGGCCGCCTGATGACCGAGCTGCGCGCCGACGCGCGACGGAACCTCGAGCGGGTGCTCGACGCGGCGACGGAGGTGTTCGCCGCGTCGGGCCCCGACGCGAGCATCGACGAGATCGCCCGGATCGCGGGCGTCGGCCACGGGACGGTCTTCCGCCGTTTCCCGACCAAGGACGACCTGATGTTCGCGGTGATCGAGCGTCACGTACACGAGCTACGCCGCCTGGCGGAGGAGGCTCTCGCCGCCGACGATCCCGGCGGCGCGTTCTTCGACTTCGTCTGGCGCCTCGCGGAACTCAACATGAGCACGCCCGGCCTCCACCGCTGTGTCGTCCACTGCGGGGACAAGCCCGGCGCGGCCGAGCTCGAGCGGCTCGCCGACCGTATCGTCTCCCGCGCCCAGCGGGCCGGCGCGGTCCGGAGGGACGTGAAGGCGGAGGACGTGCGGCTCCTCGTCCGCTCCGCGTTGACGAGCGCTCCCCCGGGTCAGTGGCGCCGCTACCTCGAGGTCGTGCTCGACGGCCTGCGCGCCTAGAGTTCGCGGGGTGAGCTGGTTCGTCCGCAACCTGCGGGACATGAAGTGGTGGGATCGGGGCCCGCGCGGCCACGTGGCCGATCTCGTCGGTGACGACGACGCGCCGATGGGTGTCAATCTCTTCGTCCTCGAGCCCGGCCAGCCCATGTCGATGTACCACTGGGAGGCCGACCAGGAGGGATTCCTCGTCCTCTCGGGCGAGGCCCTGCTGATCGTGGAGGACGAGGAGCGGCCGCTCCGGCAATGGGACTACTTCCACTGTCCCGCGCCTGTGCCGCACACGATCGTCGGTGCGGGCTCGGGCCCTGCCGCGATCCTGGCGCTGGGGACGCGCGGAGCGGCGAACGGCGACTGGGGCGGCTATCCGTACTCCGAGGTCGCGATGCGGCACGACGCGAGCGCCGAGGAGGAGACGACCGAGCCGGGGGTGGCGTACGCGCGCTTCCCGCAGCGAACCGAAGGCGCGTTCCGCGAGGGCTGGCTGCCCTAGCCTCGGGCGGCGAGCTGCTCGTGGACGGGCTGCGGCCAGAGGCCGACGCCATCCTCGGCCGGGAGCTCCTCGAGCTCGAGCCCGAAGACGTCCTCGAGGGCCGCCACCGCGTGCGGCCGCACCTCGTCCAGGGTCACCGGCCGCTCGAGCTCCCGCGCGATCGTCGTGAACACCGCGTCCTCCAGCCCGCAGGCCGTGATCCAGTCGGTGAACGGGGCGGGGTCGAGGTCGACGTTGAGCGCGTAGCCGTGCGTCGTCACCCAGCGTGACACGTGGACCCCGATCGAGGCGATCTTGCGCGGCGGCCGCGGGAGCCAGACCCCCGTCAGCCCGTCGAGGCGGACGGCCTCGACCCCGAGAGGGGCGAGCGTTCCGATCAGGGCCTCCTCGAGGTTCCGGACGTACTGCTTCACGTCGCGGCCGTGCCGCTTCAGGTCGAGGATGGGGTAGCAGACGAGCTGGCCCGGGCCGTGATACGTCGACTTGCCGCCGCGGTCGGTTTCGACGACCTCGACCTCCGCGCCTTCGGGGACGTGCAGCTCGGCGCTCTCGTCGGTACGCCGGCCGAGCGTCACGACGGGCGGATGCTCGAGCAGGACGATCGTGTCGGGAATCGCGCCCTGCGAGACTGCGCCGGCGAGGGAGCGCTGCAGCTCCCACGCCTCGAGGTACGGCACCTCGCCGAGCTGGAGCACGTAGCCGCCGGTCGCCACGGGCTCAGGCTAGCTACCCGGAAACGGCTCACTCACGCCCGGCTTCTCTCCCCAGTAGTCGCGCTGCTCGACGACGCGCCCCGAGTCGTCGAACCGCAGCAGCGAGATCCCGGCGAGCGAGATACGGTCACCGCTCGCGCGGCCGCGCGCCATTCCACCACCGCGCCGCCGTCGTCCAGGAGGCGCGGCTCGCCGAAGGAGACGCTCGCTCCCGGCTGCTCGGAGTCGAAGGCCCAAGCCGCGTACCCGCCCGGATCCTGCGGCCCGCGGAAGGGATGCGAGTGGAAGCGCGCGCCTGCCGCGTAGAGCGCACGCACCGCCTCGACGTCGTGCTCCGGCCAGGCGCGCTTCCAGCCGCGAGCCCAGCGCCGCGCCGCCTCGAGCGGGCTCACCTCAGGCGCTGGCCGAACATCCAGCGGTGGCCCTCGAGGTCCTCGACCGTGTAGATGCGGTAGCCGATGCCCGGCTCGTGGGGCGCGCGCAACACGATCGCACCCGCCTCGACGGCGCGCGCGTGGTGTGCGTCGACGTCCTCGACCTCCACGAACAGGCCGTCGATCACCCACGGGTTGTCGTGCATCCGGCGCTCGATCTCACAACGGTCGCGGTGTGCGAGGGAGCCGACGTAGCCGTCGGGTGTCGAGAGGAAGATCGTCGAGCCCTCGAGGTCGAGCTCGGCATGGCCGACGACTCCCTCGTCGTCGGTGACGCGGGCGTCGGCGTTCTCGGTCGCGCCGAAGGCCGCGCAGAGCCAGTCGATCGCGGCGGCCGCGTCCTCGTAGCCGAGGAACGGGACGAGCCTACTCGCCGTCGCCCTCCCAGCCCTCGAGCCGCTCGCGGAGGTCGCGGAGGAAGCGGCCGGCGTAGGCGCCGTCGACGAGCCGGTGGTCGTAGGTGAGGGTGATGTTCATCAGCGGCCGGATCGCGATCACGTCCTGGCCCAGCTCGTCCTCGACGACCCAGGGGCGCTTGACGAGTGCGTACGTGCCGAGGATCGCCGACTGCGGCTGGCTGATGACGGGCGTGCCGTGGAAGGTGCCGTAGCCGCCCGGGTTCGTGATCGTGAACGTGCCGCCTTGGACGTCGTCGGGCACGAGCAGCTTGTTCCGCGCCTTCGCGGCGATCTCCGCGATACCGCGCGCGAGCCCGAGCAGGTTCAGGCCTTCGGCGTTCCGGATCACGGGAACGATCAGGCCCTTGCCCTCGGCGAGCTCGACGGCGATGCCGAGGTTGACGAAGTTGCGCGTGACGATCGAGTCGCCGCGCATCTCGGCGTTGACGTACGGATAGGCGCGCAGCGTCTCGACCGACGCCTTCGCGACGAAGGTGAGATAGGTCGGGTTGACCCCGTAGGCGGACTGGTACTCCTTCTTGAGCTTCTCGCGGACGGTCACGATGCGGGAGAAGTCGACCTCGATCGCGCTCGTCACGTGGGCCGAGGTGTCGAGCGAGCGACGCATGTGCTCGGCGATGCCGCGGCGCATCGCGGTCATCGGCTCGACGGTCTCGCCGGGCAGGGTCTCGCCGGCGGCGACCGGTGCCGGGGCCGGGGTCTTCGGCGGAAGAGGCGGCGCCTGAGCCGGGGGCGCGGGGGCGGGAGCCTGCGGCGCGGGTGCCTCCGGTTGCGGCTGCGCCGGCGCGGCTGCCGGCGCGGGCGCTTCCTGTTCCTGCTGCTGCGGCGCGCCGCCGGACTCGACGAAGGCGAGGATGTCCTTCTTCGTCACGCGGCCACCGGAGCCCGTGCCCGGGACATCCGACGGGTCGACGCCGTGCTCCGACGCGATCCGCGCCACGACGGGCGACACGAATGCCTTGCCGTTTCCGGAGGAGGGCGCGGGAGCGGCCGGAGGCGCCGCCGACGGCTCGGGCGCCGTGGGAGCGGGCGACTCGGCGGGCGACGCCGCCTCTGCCTCGGCCGCGGCCTCCGCGGTGGCGGGCTCAGGAGCCTCTTGCGCGGCGGGTGCGGACGGTTCCTCCTCGGCGGCCGGGGACTCCGCCGCGGCTCCCCCGATCTGCCCGAGCTTCGTGCCGACCTCCACCGTCTCGCCCTCCTGGACGAGGATCTGCGTCAGCGTCCCCGAGGCGGGGCTCGGCACCTCGGTGTCGACCTTGTCGGTCGAGATCTCGAGGAGCGGCTCGTCGGCCTCGACCTGCTCGCCTTCCTGCTTCAGCCAGCGGGTGATCGTGCCCTCCGAGACGGACACGCCCATCTGCGGCATCACGACGTCGACTGCGGTCTCCGTGGCCATCGAACCTCCCTAGTACTCCGCGAGCTCGCGCAGGGCGCCGACGACGTCCTCGACCTGCGGGATGAATGCCTTCTCGAGCGGCGGCGAGAAGGGGACGGGCGTGTCGGGCGCCGCGAGCCGCTTGACGGGCGCGTCGAGGTCCTCGAACGCCTCCTCGGCGATCGTCGCCGCGATCTCGCCGCCGAAGCCTCCGCTACGGGTGTCCTCGTGCAGGACGAGCACCTTCGACGTCTTGCGCACCGACTCGAGCACCGCGGCCTTGTCCCACGGCATCACGGTGCGCAGGTCGACGATCTCGACCGAGACGCCGTCGGCCTCGAGCTGCTGCGCGGCCTCGTCGGCGGTGTAGACCATCGCGCCCCACGTGACGACCGAGACGTCGTCGCCTTCGCGGTGGAGGCGCGCCTTGCCGATCGGCGTCGAGTAGCGCTCCTCCGGCACCTCTCCCTTGATGCGCCGGTAGAGGTGCTTGTGCTCGAAGTAGAGGACGGGGTTCGGGTCCTCGATCGCGCTGATCAGGAGCCCCTTCGCGTCCTCGGGCGTGGCCGGGCAGACGCATTTGAGGCCGGGGATGTGCGCGAACGACGACTCCGGGTTCTGGGAGTGGAACGGCCCGCCCGAGAAGCCGCCGCCGGACGGCAGGCGGATCACCATCGGCACCGGAGTGCCCGCGCGCCAGCGCTGCTTCGCCGCGACGGTGACGAGATGGTCCCACGCGCAGGAGATGAAGTCCGCGAACTGCATCTCGGCGACCGGGCGCATGCCCATGATCGCGGCGCCGGTGCAGCCGCCGACGATCGCCGTCTCCGCGAGCGGGGCGTCGATCACGCGCCACGGCCCGAACTCCTCCTGGAAGCCGAGCGAGACCTTGAAGGCGCCGCCGTAGACGCCGACGTCCTCGCCGATGAGGAAGACGCGCTTGTCGCGGCGCATCTCGGTGCGGAGCCCGTCGGAGATCGCCTGCAGATACGTGAGCTCGGCCATCGCTACTTGTGGTGAGGGGTGTCGAGGTCCTCGGGCGAGGCGTAGACGCCCTCGGTGAGGGTCGACGGGTCGGGCAGCGGCGATTCCTCCGCGCGCTCGAGCGCGGCCGTGAGCTGGCGCTTCACGCCGGCCGCGATCTCGTCCTCCTCCTCGTCCGTCAGGCCGGCGTTGTCGCGCAGCCAGGTGCGGAAGCGCTCGATCGGGTCCGACTCGGCCCACCGCTCGAACAGCGGCTTCGGGACGTAGAAGGCGTCGTCGTGGACGGCGTGGCCCTCCATCCGTAGCGTGAGGCACTCGAGCAGCGTCGGGCCGCCGCCGGCGCGCGCCTTGTCGATCGCGCGCCTCGCCTCGCGGTAGACGGCGAGCACGTCCGTGCCGTCGACGACGACTCCCTCGAAGCCGTACGCCTCGGCGCGGTCGGCCACGTGCTCGGTCGCGAACTCGTAATGGGTCGGCGTCGAGTACGCCCACTGGTTGTTGTCGCAGACGAAGACGACCGGCAGCTTGCGCGTGCCCGCGAAGGTCATCGACTCGTGCGCGTCGCCGCGTGCCGAGGCTCCCTCGCCGAACCAGCCGACCGCGACCCGCGGCTCCTCGCGGATGCGGAAGGCGAGCGCGCACCCGGTCGCGACCGGCAGCATCGCCGGCAGGTGGCTGACCATCGCGATCAACCCGAGCTGGGAGTCGGCCATGTGGACGTTCCCGTCGCGGCCGTGAGTCGGCCCGTCCTGGCGGCCCATGTACTGCGCGAAGATCCGCCACGGCTCGACGCCGCGGGTGATGTGGACCCCCATGTCGCGGTGGAGCGGCGTCCCGACGTCCTCCGGCCCCATCGCCGTCGCGACGCCGACGGAGGCGGCCTCGTTGCCGCGGCCAGTGTAGAAGGAGCCGGGGATCTTGCCCTGCCGGTAGAGGATGTGGCCGCGCTCCTCCACTCCGCGCGTGACGAGCATGTTGCGGTAGACCGTCAGCAGGTCCTCGCGGTCGAGCCCCGCCTCGCGCACCTCGTGGAGCGAGCCGACCGGCCCCGCCTCTCTCGCGATCGCCATCGGCCGAAATCTAACGATCCCACGGGAAGGCATCGCCGACCTGCCGTAGGCGAGCCCGCGTCTCGTCGTCGCAGAGCGCGCCGGCGAGGCCCGCCTCGAACGCGGCCCGCGGCGAGACGCCGAGCGAGGCCGCGGCCGCGTAGTCGCGCGTGAGGTCGGTGTCGAACATCGCCGGGTCGTCGGTGGAGATCGAGCAGCGCACCCCGGCTGCGACCAGGCGGGGCAGCGGGTGCTCCCCGAGCGAGCGGACGACTCCCGTGCGGAGGTTCGAGAGCGGGCAGACGTCGAAGACGGTCCCACGGCCGGCGATCTCCGTCACGAGCCCGGGGTCCTCGACCGAGCGGATGCCGTGCCGGAGCCTGTCCGCCCCGAGCGCCTCGAGCGCGCCGCGCACCGAGGCCGGGCCGGCGGCCTCCCCCGCATGTGGCACCGAGCCGAGGCCGAGCGACCCGGCAAGGCGGAACGCCTCCTCGTAGGCCTCCGGAGGGAACTCGGCCTCGAGCCCACCGAGGCCCACGGCCACCACGCCTCGCTCGCGGTACCTGGCGGAGTGGCGGACGACCTGCTCCGCCTGCTCGGCCGTGGCGCCACGGAAGATGTCCGGCGTCAGCCGCACCTCGACGCCGTGAAGCTCGCGCGCCTCCTGGGCGCCGTCGCAGTAGCCGGCGAAGATCTCGTCCCACTCGACCCCGCGGGCGACCCGCTCGGCGGGGCTGAAGATCCCCTCGAGGTAGATCGCCCCGTGCGAGGCGGCCTCGGCCGCGTAGTCGGTCACGACCTGCCGGAAGTCGTCGGCGGTTCGCAGCGCGTTCGTCGTCAGGATCCAGACCTCGATGAAGTGCGCGAAGTCGCGGAACCGGTAGAGCGACTCGAGGTCGTCCGGCAGCGCGTAGTCGTTGCGCCTCGCGATCGCGCGCAGCGTGTCGGGCCGCACCGTGCCCTCGAGGTGGACGTGAAGCTCGATCTTGGGGAACGGCTCAGGCGCAGGCACGCGCGAAGAAGCGTAGGAACTGCGGCGTGTGCGCGTCCCAGAAGGCCGTGTCGTGTTCTCCCGGCCAGACGTGGGCGTGCACGCCGGCTCGCCGCGCGTAGGCGAGCGTTGCGGCGCGGAAGGGGTCGCTCGCGCCGAGGTCGATCCACAGCGGATGCGGCGGGCGCAGCCTGAAGACGTCGTTCCGCTCGTCGTCCCGAGCGTTGTCGAACGCCCCCGGCGCCGTCTCGCCGGCGCCGAGCCAGAGAGCGGGGGACTGGACGTCGACCGCGCAGAAGCTGCGCCGCCGCGAGCCGAGGAGGAGCGCTCCGTAGCCGCCCATCGAGATCCCGCCGATGGCCACCCTCCCGCCCCGGCTCGTCTCGCGGAGCACCATCGAGCCCCACTTCCCGTCGGACCGGTCGTGCCAGTAGCTGTGGTCGCCGCCGTCGAGCAGGAGGACGACCGGCGCGCGCCTCCCGAGCTTCGCCAGGGTTTCGAAGAAGGGCTGGCTCAGGAACTGCGACGGTCCCGCGCTCCGTCCGTGCAGCAGGACGAGGAGCCACCTGCCGTGTCGCCGGGGCACGACTCGGATCTCGTGCAGGGCCCGGTGCACGCCGCGGCTGTGAAGCGTGAAGCGGACGAGTCGCGCTCCGCGAGTGGAGTGGTAGCGCGCACCGCCGCAGCCCGCGATCGCGAGGACGGCGGCGGCTAAGGTCAGCGCGTGAGCAAGGCGGCGGACTGGCTGCGGGAGGAGCGTCGGAAGGTCCTCGGGGACTGGGTCGCATTCTGCCTCGGCTGCGGCGCGGCGCGCCGCTGGTTCGAGGAGTTCGAGGCCGACATGCCCGCCGCCTGCCCGCAGTGCGGGGGCGAGCTGCTGCGCCGCTGCCGGGCGTGCGACGCGCCCTTCTCCTCGCTCGCCGTCGTGGACTGCGAGGAGTGCGGCGCGCCGGTGCGCCCGAACGAGCTGTTCGGCTCGAGGATCAGGCGCGCCCCGCGCTAGAAGATCTCGTCCTCGCGGAACCCGGGCACGACCGGCCCGGTCATGATCTGCGAGAAGCGGATCACCGTGATCACGTCGTCCGGCCCGACTTCGCGGTTGTAGAGCTGGCCGAGGAAGTTCGCCATCTCGTCGGTACGCCGGATCTCCGGGTTGTCGTGCTCGATCTCCCGCGGCGACAGCTCGCCGAGCGTCTTCACCTCGACCTTGTCGATCACCGCGTCGAAGACGTGCTCCCGGGCGCTGAATCGGACGCCGCAGAGGACGCGGACGACCATGCCCTTCTTGTACTTGCCCGACTTGTCGCCGAGCCGGATGGTGGCCGACTTCCTGCCCGAGCGCAGCTGGTCGGCGACGAGGGGCGAGTAGAAGTTGAGGGCGTACACCGTGGCCGGGAGTCTGCCAGCTACGACCCGGCGCGTTGGACGTGCGCGCGGGTGATCTCCTCGGGACAGGTGCAGCCCACCAGGGCGAGCGCGAGCTCGATCTCGGCGCGGAGCAGCTCGAGCACGCGCCCGACGCCGGCCTCGCCTCCCACGGCGAGGCCCGCCGCGATCGGGCGCCCGACGAACGCCGCCCGGGCCCCGAGCGCCAGCGCCTTGACGACGTCGCCGCCCCGCCGGACGCCGCCGTCGACGTAGACCTCGCACCGGCCGGCCACGGCCTCGACGACCTCGGGCAGGGCGTCCACGGATGCCGCGACACAGTCCAGCTGGCGGCCGCCGTGGTTCGAGACCCAGATGCCGTCCACTCCGTGCTCGGCGGCGAGCAACGCGTCCTCGTGCGTGAGGATCCCCTTCACTACCAGCGGGAGCGCCGTCGCCTCCCGCACCCACTCGAGGTCGCGCCACGTGAGCGTGGGGTCGACGTCGACGAGCGTGCCGTAGTGCAGCGGCAGCTCGGCAGGGACAGCGAAGCCGAGGCGCAGGACACGCTCCCTTCGGGCGGCATACGGGAAGTACGACCGTGAGCACGACCGCGCCGTAGCCGCATTCGCGGGCCTCGGCCAGGTGATCGAGCGTCTGCTGGCGGTCGCGCTGGACGTACAGCTGGAGCCACCTCGGCCCGTCGGCGGCCGCCGCGAGCTCCGCGTGCCGGAAGGACGTGAGCGTGGGCACCGTCACGAGCGCTCCGGCGGCGGCTGCCGCGCGCCCGGTCGCGAGCTCCGCCTCGGGGTCGAGCAGCCGCTGCATCGCGAACGGCGCGATCCCGAGCGGCATCGAGACCGGCGTGCCGAGCAGCGTCGTCTCGAGCCGAACCTCACCGACGTCCACGAGCATCCGCGGCCGCAGCTGCCAGCGCCTGAACGCGGCCACGTTCTCGCGCAGCGTCACCTCGTCGTCCGATCCGCCCTCGAAGTAGCACCACACGGCCGGATCCACCCTGGCCGCCGCGGCATCGAGGAACTCGCCGACGTTGAGGAGCTCGTTCACGACGCGGCGACTCTCTCCCAGGCCTTCGCCGCCATCTGCCTCTCGCCGCCGTAGGCGAGCAGGCGCGGCGCCTCCTCGAGCGGCAGCCACCGGGCTTCGGCCACCTCGATGCGCATCGCCTCGTCGATCTCCCCGATCCGGCCGCGGCCGGCCCGCAGCAGGAAGAAGCTCACGACCTTGAAGATCCGCTCGCCCGAGGCGCCTTCCCAGCGGGCCGTGTAGACGTAGCGGACGTCGCCGAGCTTCTCGACGAGCCGACCCTCGACGCCGGTCTCCTCGCGCACCTCCCGGATCGCCGTCTCCGCGGCCGACTCTCCGGCGTCGATGCGGCCCTTCGGGAGCGCCCAGACGTGCTCGCGGCCCTGCGGACGGATCGCGGCGAGCATCGGGCGGCCCCGGATTTTCCGCACCAGCACACCTCCTGCGGAGAATTCCCGTCGCACCCGTGCGGTTCTACCACTTGGCACTTGCACGGCGAGAGTGCCGACCGTAGAATGGTCTCGGCACTCGAAAGGCTAGAGTGCCAGGAATCGTCACTGAGAGCAGTCAGGAGGAGGCACTGCATGAACCTGAAGCCGCTTGGTGACCGCCTGATCGTCGAGGTCCTCGAGGAGGAGGAGACGACGACGAGCGGCATCGTGCTTCCGGACACCGCGAAGGAGAAGCCGCAGCGCGGCCGCGTCCTCGCCGTCGGCCCGGGCAGCCGGGACGACAACGGAAACTTCGTCCCGATGGACCTGGCGGAAGGCGACGAGATCGTCTTCTCCAAGTACGGCGGGACCGAGATCAAGGTCGGCACCGACGACTACCTGATCCTGCGCGAGTCGGATGTGCTCGCGAAGGTCGTGGGCGATCGCGAGCCGGCCGGCGTCGCCTAGAGGACAACGGAGGTCAGAAGAAGAGATGGCTCACAAGGAGTTGAAGTTCAACGAGGATGCGCGGCGCTCGCTCGAGCGGGGCGTGAACATCCTCGCCGACGCGGTCAAGGTCACGCTTGGCCCGAAGGGGCGCTACGTCGTGCTCGACAAGAAGTTCGGCGCCCCGACCATCACGAACGACGGCGTCACGATCGCACGTGAGATCGAGGTCGAGGACGTGTTCGAGA
>Ga0209810_1000196_pt1 | contig 173479 bp, 185 predicted proteins | sample Coa_R1_7_FD_187159 | JGI IMG/M metagenome (GOLD analysis project Ga0209810, IMG submission 187159) | Surface soil microbial communities from Centralia Pennsylvania, which are recovering from an underground coalmine fire - Coalmine... | ecosystem: Environmental > Terrestrial > Soil >... | reverse complement strand
CACGATCCGAACCGAACCCAACAGCCGCGTCTACCTCGCCTACCTGACCCTCGCCCTCATCCTCATCCTCGCCCGCGCATTATGAGTTCAGTTCCTGACACCGCTGCGTCACACGTCCGTCAGGCGCTTGCCGGCCCAGACGCCGGCGAGGCCGCCGACGACGCCGAACAGGAGCGACTGGAGCGAGAACGCCGAGGCGCCCCAGAGCTCCGGCGCGTAGCCGCCGGCGAACAGCCCGACCGTCGTGCAGATGCCCATGACCGAGAACATGGCTCTCACTTCGTCGGCTCGAACGGGCGGCGGCTCGTTCCCTCGCGCCAGGGATGGGAAAGCCGCGCGGCCGCTGTTTCCATTCTTTTCAGGTGCGGGGCCCGCCTCGATGGGCTGAAGCTGGCGGGCGGGCCGCCGCACCCGAACCCATTTCGGCTCCTGCCCCGTTGTCCTCTGAGATGCGCGAGCGTACGAGGACGACCGCCCGCCGCCGACCCGAGCCAGACGAAGCGCCGCTCGAGTCCGCACCGACGCCGCAGCCCGAGCACCGCGAGGAACGGCTGCCCGACCCCGGGCCGCGCGATCTCTCGCTGCGTGACTGGGGCGCCGTCACCGTGCGCGCGGGCAAGGAGATGCTCGACGACAACATGATGATGATCGCGCAGGCGCTCGCGTACAGCTCGTTCCTCGCGATCCCCTCGATCCTCCTCGTCGTGATCGGCCTCTTCACGTTGCTCGCCGGCCCGAGCACGATCGACACGGTGATCAACCACCTCGGGCACGTGATGCCGCACCAGGCGAAGACGCTGCTCGGGCAGAGCCTGCACCGGCTCGATCACCAGCAGAGCGCGACCGTCGTGATGGCGATCGTCGGCTTCGTGCTCGCGCTGTGGTCGACGACCGGCGCGATGACGAGCTACATGACGGCGCTCAACATCGCCTACGACCGCAAAGACCGCCGGAACTTCGTCAAGAAGCGGCTGACCGCGCTCCTGATGGTCGGGTGCATCGGCCTTGCGTTCATCCTCGTCGCCGTGCTCCTGATCTTCGGTCCGCAGATCGAGAAGCACCTCGGCAACGCGCTCGGCATCCAGAGCGTGCTGAAGTGGATCTGGTGGAGCGCGCAGTGGCCGATCCTGATCGTCGGCCTGCTGGCGGCGTTCGCGACGCTGCTCTACCTCGGGCCCGACGTCGACCACCCGCGCTGGCGGTTCCTGACGGTTGGATCGGGAGTGGCGACGCTGATCTGGCTCGGGATCTCGGGCGCGTTCGCGTTCTACACGGGCCACTTCGGCTCGTACAACAAGACGTGGGGCTCGCTCGCGGCCGTGATCATCATGCTGATGTGGCTCTGGCTGAGCGCACTCGCGTTGCTCTTCGGCGCTGAGCTGAACGCGGAGGCGGAGCGAAGCCGCGAGCTCCGTCGCGGCGAGCCGGCCGAGCAGGACATCCAGGCGCCGTCCCGCGCCTGAATCGTTCACACGCCGTCACGAACGCTTAACCCACGGAACATGGAGCTCCCGGCATCGTGACGCCGGTAGCGGGGCGTGCCCGTTCTGCCTGCCCGGGCCGCCCCGCTACAACCGTGTGGTTCTCCGGGTAGGTCCAGCGGCGCGCCGACATGGGCCGGGCGGCCGATACCGGCGCGTGTGACTCCTGCCACGATCGGCCGACCGGCACCGCAGGCCGGTTTGGGGTCAGGTGCATCGAACGCGGCCAATCCACCCGCAGGGGTCACCCGTACGGGTGAAACCGATGACTCTCCTGCCGCAGTCGTGGAGGGGAGTCGCCTGCGCCGCGGCAGCGTTGCTCGTCCTGACGGCGTCGCAGGCGTCACCCTCGGCCGCCGCCACCGCGACGATCGCCGCTCGCTCGGCGACGACGGCGCAGAACGGCGTCGCGGCAAGCCTGTCGCTTGCGGTGCCGGGGACGACGCAGCCGGGAGACGTCCTCGTGGCGGTCATCGATATCCAGTACCAGCCGACGATCGCCGCGCCGGCCGGCTGGCAGCTCGTTCGCCAAGACGTCAACACGAGCGGGAACCACCTCGTGCAGGCGGCATTCGTGCACACCGCAGGCGTCTCCGAGCCGGCGAGCTACACCTGGAGCTTCTCCGCCTCGCACGGCGCGATCGGCGGGATGATCGACTACACCGGCGTCGACACGTCGAGCCCCGTCGAGGCGTCGGCCGGCGCGCTCACCGTGAACCAGCTCTCGATCGCGGCGCCGTCGGTAACGACGACGGCCGCCGGCTCCCTCGAGCTGGCCGCGTTCTCCGTGCAGGTCGACCACGCGATCACGTTGCCGTCGTCGCTGAGCAAGGAGTTCGGCGTCGCGATCACGGGCGTGACCGGCGAGAAGCTCGAGGCTGCCGCGGGCGACCGGACGATCGCCGCCGCGGGCGCCACCGGAGCGCTCTCCGCGAGCGTCAGCCAGTCGTCGACCGGAATCGGGCAGTCGATCGCTCTGCGGCCGGCGTCGGCATCGACGGGACCGAACCAGCCGCCGGTGGTCGACTCCGTGTCGGTGTCGCCGGCGTCGCCGCTCACGAACGACGTGCTGCGCGCGGTCGTCGCGGCGCACGACCCCGACGGCGACCCGCTCACCTTCAGCTACCAGTGGATACTGAACGGGGTAGACCTTCCGGGCGCGACGGGTGCGACGCTCGATCTCTCGCAGCCCGGGAACGGCGACCGCGGCGACACGCTCGCGGTCCGCGTGACCGCGAACGACGGCCAGGCGTCCACCTCGCCGCTGACGTCGTCTGCCGTGACGGTCGGGAACTCGCCGCCGACGGCGTCGGTCGGGCTGAGCCCGACGAGCCCGACGCCCACGTCCACGCTGACGGCCACCGTCCAGGCCGCCGACGCCGACGGCGACCCGGTGACGCTCACCTACGTCTGGACGGTGAACGGCACGACGGTGCGTACGACGGTCACGTCGCAGACGAGCGACAGCCTCGACCTCTCGAGCGCGTGCAGCTGCGCGAACGGCGACCAGGTCGCGGTGACGGTGACGCCGAACGACGGCACGGTGGACGGCGCGGCGGCCTCCGCGAGCGCGGTCGTCGGCGGGTCGTCGAGCTTCGGGAACGTGTCGGAGTTCGGAGTGCCAGGGATGGCGGTGCCGTCGAACCTCACGAGCGGCCCCGACGGCAACCTCTGGTTCACGGAGGAGAACCAGCCGAACGTCGCACGGCTCGCGATCGCGACGGACGCGCTCACGCTCTTCCGGGTGCCGTCGGGTCAGACGGGACTCGGCGGAATCGCACCCGGGCCGGACGGGAACCTCTGGTTCGCCGACACGAAGGCGCTCAAGGTGGCGCGACTCGTGCCGTCCACGGGCCAGATCACGGAGTTCTCGACGCCGGTCGCGGCCAACGGGGTCGTCGGCGGCTCGGACGGCAACCTCTGGTTCGTCGCGTCGGGTGCGAACAAGATCCTCGTCGTCTCACCGGCCGGGCAGCTGCTGCACACCTACACGGTCCCCACCGCGAACAGCGCGCCGCACGGTCCGGCGCTCGGTTCCGACGGCGACGTCTACTTCGCCGAGTTCAACACGAGCAAGATCGGTCGCGTGACCCCGAGCGGCACGTTCAAGCAGTGGTCGCTGCCGCACACCGGCTCCAGGCCGTTTCAGACGGCGTTCGGACCCGACGGCAGGCTCTACGTGACGGAGAACGCCGGGAACCGGATCGCGCGGCTCACGATCGCGACCGGTGCGATCGCAGAGTTCGCCGTGCCGACCGCGAGCTCCGCCCCCGCCGGCATCGCGGCGGGCCCGGACGGAAACCTGCGGTTCGCCGAGAAGAACGCGAACCAGCTCGGGCGCCTGACCACCGCCGGCGCGATCACCGAGTTCCCGCTGCCGGCGCCGACGAACGGCCCGGACAAGGTCGTCGCCGGCTCCGACGGCAACATGTGGTTCACGGAGCAGACGACCGCCCAGATCGGCCGCTTCTCGCTGCACTGAGCGCTGGCGATACAGTCCGCGCCCGTGGGCGCGCGGACGGTGCTGCACGTCGGGCCGGACCATCGCGAGCCGGGCGGGATGGCACACGTGATCGGGTCGTACCTCGAGGCGAAGGTCGAGCCGTGGCGGATCGAGGTCCTGCCGAGCTACTCGTCGAAGTCGCGCGTCCGCTGGCTCTGGCGGTTCGTCGCCTCCGCCGCGGTGCTCGCATTCACCCCGCGCGGGAGGATCGGCGGCGTGCACATGCACGCGTCGCACCGCTTCGACCTCGTCCGCACGCTCGTGCTGCTCGAGCTCGCCCGCCTGCGCCGGCTACCGCGCATCCTGACGCTGCACGGCGCCGAGCTGATGGACGACGTGCGCCGGCGGCCGCGGCTCGTGCGCGCGCTGCTGCGCCGTGCCGACGTCGTGACGGCGCTGAGCCCCGAGGTCGAGCAGGCGGCGCGCGGGCTCGGGATCGAGCGCGTCGTCCTGCTGCCCAATCCCGTCCACCTCCGTCCACCGCCGACCCGGGTCGCCGACCGGACGCAGGTGCTGTTCGCGGGGGAGATCGGGCGCCGGAAGGGCGTCGACGTCCTGGTCGCGGCCTGGCCGGCGGTCCGCGACGCGTGCCCGCAGCTCACGCTCCTCCTGGTCGGGCCGGTGCTCGAGCCGGACGTGATCGCGTCGCTGCCGGAGGGAGCCGCGTACCGCGGCGTGCTGTCGCGGCACGAGGTCGCCGCGGCGCTCGACGCCTCGTGCCTCGCGGTGCTGCCGTCGCGCGCCGAGGCGATGCCGATGTTCGTGCTCGAGGCGATGGCCGCCGGCGTGCCCGTGGTCGGGACGCCGGTCGGTGCGGTCGAGGCCGTCGTCGGCGACGGAGGCGTCGTCGTGCCCGCGGGCGATGCCGAGGCGCTCGCCGGCGCGATGGTCGGCGCGGTACGCGAGCCGAAGCGGCTCGACGAGATGAGCCGGCGCGCGCAGCAACGGATCGCGGGCGAGTTCTCGTCCGAGATCTTCGAGCGCCGGGTCCTCGAGCTGTACGACGCGACGTTCAAGCGCCTGAACGATCTTGATAGCGCCGGTATAGGGGCGTAGATTCGCGCGGCACATCCGCGGTCCCGTCGAAGTTCAGGGGAGAAAGGAGACTCCGTGAAACGGTGGCTCGGGCTTGTGGGGGTGGCGTTGGTCGTGGCGGTTGCCGCGACCGGCGCGATGTCGTCGATCGCCCGCGGTGACGATTCGGGCGGCGGCTCCGGCGACTGCTCGGCGCAGTCGACGAAGTCGGATCACTGGAAGGCAGAACACTGCAAGGCGCCGGACTCCGGCGGCACGACGTCGGCCTCCGACGGCGCGACGGCGTCGGGCGAGGCTGCGAAGCACACGTCGTTCCCGGGGGTTGGGGCGCTCGACTGCAACGGCTTCAGCCGGATCCAGAAGGCGCTGAAGACCGCGGCCGTCTGCACCGACTTCGTCGGATACGACCGCAAGCGCGGCTACGACAACGGCCACTACGTGGGGCACGACGAGCCGACGATCCAGTTCAACTCGAACGCCCCGGGGTCGGGCAACAGCGTGCAATGGACGATGACGCTGCCGCACGAGAGCTCGCTGCCCGCGACGCAGAGCTACCAGAACGAGATCGCGTACTGGTTCAGCATGGCGCTCTGCGACGTCCAGTCGTACCCGCAGGGGGCGTGTACGCCCGACAGCGACTCGAACAACCCGAACGAGGCGGGGTCGGCGTTCCTGGAGATGCAGTTCTACCCGCCGGGGTTCTCGCCGTTCATCAGCGCCGTGAGCTGCGACACGACGCACTGGTGCGCGTCGCTCCACATCAACAGCCTCGAGTGCACGAACGGCTTCGAGTTCTGCAACTTCGACTGCATCGAGCCGACGAACTTCGCGTGGATCCAGACCAACGGCGTGCCGACCGGGCCCGCTGGGCCGGTGAACGCGACGCCGGCGACGTACACCCCGAACGAGAACACGCTCCTGATGAACCAGGGCGACCAGCTTCGGATCACGATCCACGACAGCGAGCACGGGGTGATGACGAGCATCGACGACCTGACGACCGGCCAATCGGGGTTCATGGTCGCGAGCGCCGCGAACGGGTTCCAGAGCCTCAACGTCAACACGTGCGAGCCCACGCCGTGGGACTTCCATCCGGAGTTCGACACGGCGAAGGTCGGCAACTACGTGCCGTGGGCCGCGCTGCAGGCCAACATCGGGTTCGCGGTCGAGATCGGGCACTTCGAGGCCGGGCTCGGCGACAACGACGACGACGACCCGCCGTGCTTCGACGAGGAGCAGGGCGTCCGCCTGACGTCGGGCTGCCTCGACTTCAACCTGGGCGGTGACATCGACTTCGACGGCACGTCCTACAGACCCGACTGGCCGGACGGAAGCTCGAGCACGCCGCAGTCGATCATGGTGTCGCAGCCGATGATGGCCGGCGGCGGCACGTACTCGCAGATGCAGTTCGAGACGGACGTGCCCGCGTCCGAGTACACGTGCCACGACTCCGGCGAGGGCTGCATGGTGCCGCCGCCGGGGGCGCAGTTCTATCCGTGGTACTCGACGACGAGCAGCTGCCAGTGGCTGTTCGGCAACGACGTCGCCGGGCTGACCGTGAACGACTACGGGAAGCTCGACCAGTACGGGAAGCCGAACCTGCCGTGGTTCTTCGGGACCTTGAGCGGCGGGATCCGCGACAACCCGTGTAGCGGAACCGGCTAGAGAAGCCTCGGGTACCAGGTACCGCTCGCGGTACCTGGTACCCGGATCCTCGGTTTCGCGCCGCTCGTCGGGCGGGTACGAGGCGCCTGCGGTAACCCCGTCTGGACCCATCGTCGAGAGGAGTACGCCAAATGCGGAAGTGGCTGGTCGCGGTCGCGGCGCTCGCGCTCGCGGTGTGCGCCCTCGCCGGCGCGTCGTCGGCTGCGAAGCCGAGAGGCAACGTCTTCACCACGTTCGAGCTGGCGGCGACCCCGCCCTCGCCGAGCACGACGTGCCCCGGCTCGAGCCTGTGCTGGAACGGCGCGGCAGAGCCCGCGATCCGCTCGACGCCGGACGGCACGTTCTTCGCATCGTCCGAGAACGCTCTCGGCCACGGCACGCTGGCGTGGCGATCCACGACGAACGGCCTGAGCTACACGAGCCTGCTCTCGCCGAACGACGTCTCTGTCGGAAGCACGTCGACGGGGCAGGAGGCGGGCCTGGAGCCCGGCGGAGGCGACACCGACGTCGCGGTTGCCACCGCGAAGAACAGCAGCGGCTTCTACAACGTCTACGTCTCGAGCCTGACGCTCGCGAGCGTCGACGTCTCGACGTCGCGCGACAACGGCAGCACGTGGTCACTGAATCCAGCCGCCGCGCTGCCGATCGACGACCGCGAGTGGATCGCGGCGACAGGCGCGAACAAGGTGTGCATCTCGTACCTGACCGCGCCGGGCGTGCTGGCCCCGCAGCTCGGCCTGCACGTCGCCTGCAGCACCGACGGCGGCGCGACGTTCGGCCCGCCGGCAAACGCCTACGACACGTCGCAGGTCGGCCTGGGCGCGACCAACGGCAGCCGTACGGGGAACCTCGCGTTCGACCCGTCGAATCCGAGATACCTGTACCAGATCTTCGCGTACGCGACCGTCGCCGACGTCTCCGACCCGAACGCGCTCCTGCACTGCGTCGGCATCGCCGTCTCGTCCGACGGTGGGTCGACGTGGCACGACTACAACATCTACGTCAACCCGAACGCCGACACCGTCCACTACGACAACCAGTTCCCGAACGTGGCCGTCGATCGCGCCGGGAACGTCTACGCGTTCTACTCCGACGACCGAAACACCTACTACAGCTACTCGACCGACCACGGCCAGACGTGGAACGGGCCGCACCAGGTCAACCCCTCCGGGGAGACGGCGATCTTCCCGTGGGCGAGCGCCGGCGACCCCGGCAAGGTCGACGTCGTGTACTACAAGACGCCGTGGGTCTCCACCGACCCCACGAATCCGACTCCGGCCGAGTCGGCGCCCCCGACGACGCCGTGGACGGTCGGCTTCGCGCAGAACCTCACCGCGACGACGGCGGGCTCGGCGTTCAACGAGACGACGGCGACGCCGACGGTGCACCTCGGCTCGGTCTGCCAGGGCGGCGCCGCGTGCACGGGAAACCGGGACCTGTACGACGACTTCGGAGTCGCCGCCAGCCCGACCACCGGGTTCGCGTCGATCGTCTTCTCGGACGACCAGTTCACGAGCGACGCGAACGATCCGGCGCAGCCGAGCTGCACCTCGTCGGTCAGCAACTCCGGTAGCTGCGACCACACGAGCGTCGCGACGCAGACGAGCGGCACCCCGATCTTCTCGAAGAGACGCTGAATCGCTTTCGCACCGGGGGCGGGACGCGTTAGAGTCCTGCCCCCGGGCGATCTCGCGGAGGAGGGTCTGTGGCAGGTGTCCTGAATGGTGTCCGTCTCGCCTCGGCGCTCCTCGTCGTGGCGGCGATCGCCGGCGTGGGTGCGACGGCTGCGCGCTCGTCGGTGAAGACGGCGACGCTCGCCGTCGGCGACGTCTTCGTCGCGCGGGGGCAGACCGGGAGGCTGCCGGGCGCGGCGCACGACGCGGTCGGCGTGGTCGTCGTGCGCGCGAGCTGGAACGGCGGCGCGTGGCATGTGCTGACGACGGTGCGCACCGACGCGGCCGGGCGGTACCGGTTCACGCTCGCGCCGCACCGGCACGGGCGGCTGACGCTCCGGATCCAGCCGCCGGACCGGCAGATCCAGGTCTTCGTCCTCCACGTCGTCTGACGCGGCAGGAGGCGGCCGGCCGGCGCCGAACCGGGTCCCTCCCGGTAGCCGCATGAACGCGCATCCGCAACGGCATCGCAGGCACGTCAACCTCGGGCTCGCGCTCTCCCTCCTCTGGTGCCTCGGCGTCTGGGTCGGGGTGCTGCACCTGCTCGGGTTCGGCCCGTAGGCGCCGCGACCGCCGACCGCTTCGCTATCGTCGAAGAGTCGGCGCGTCCAGGGGTCTGGGGCCAGTCTGTCGATGCGGCGGCGACAACCGGCGGAGCCACTGCCCTCGGCTCCGCCCTGCACCGAAAGGGGGAGCGCATTTAGCCGAGGGGCTAGGGCGGGCGGAGCGCGCCGTCGACACACTGAGAGTGCGCGCGCAGGAAGGCCGGCGGCGGTCGGAGCCGGCACGCCGCGTCCGGTTCCCTTGGCCCCGTTCTGCGGCAACGGCCGTCCTGCGCGCCGTCTCTATATTCGGCGGGTGGGCGAGCGCGGCACGATCACCGTCGTCGGCTGCCACGCCGGAGGCGAGGTGGGGAACGTCGTCGTCGCGGGCGTCGACCCGCCGCGCGGGAGCACGGTGCGCGAGCAGATGGAGGCGCTGCGAGCCAACGACCGGCTGCGGCGGTTCCTGCTCCGCGAGCCGCGCGGCTCGGTCGCGACGCACGCGAACCTGATCGTCCCGGCGACGCGTCCCGACTGCGCGTTCGGCTACGTGATCATGGAGCCGACGGAGTATCCGCCGATGTCCGGCTCGAACACGATGTGCGTGGCGACGGTGCTGCTCGAGACGGGGATGGTAGAGCTGCGCGAGCCCGAGACGGTGCTGCGCCTCGAGGCACCGGCCGGCCCGATCGAAGTGCGCTGCGCGTGCCGCGACGGGCGCGTCGAGAGCGTGGAGCTGACCAACGTGCGGGCGTTCGCGGCGCGGCTCGACGCCCCGCTGGAGGTCCCCGGCCTCGGCACGCTCTTCGTCGACGTCGCGTTCGGCGGCATGTGGTACGCGATCGCCGACGCCGACGCTCTCGGCTTCGAGGTCGAGCCGCACGAGGCGCGCGACCTGTGCAGCGCCGGCGAGGCGATCCGCGCCGCGGCGCGCGAGCAGCTCACGCGCGACGTCTCGATCGTGCAGCTCGCCGGGCCGTGGCAGGGCGTCGGCGCCGTCTCGCGCAACGCCGTCGTGATCGCGCCCGGCCGCCTCGACCGCTCCGCGACCGGCACCGGCCTCTCCGCGCGCATGGCCACGCTGCACGCGCGCGGGCTGATGCGGGTGGGAGACACGATGGCGCACGCGTCCCCGATCGGCTCCACCTTCGAGGGCCGCATCGTCGCGGAGGCGGACGGCGGCATCGTCCCGGCGATCCGCGGCAGCGCGTTCGTCACGGGCCGCTTCGAGCTGTACGTCGACGAGCGCGACCCCTTCCCGGAGGGGTACCTGCTCAGCGACACGTGGCCCGGTGACGACGTCCAGCGCTGATCGCGGAACCGCCGCCGTCCTCGCGCCCGTCTTCCGCGACGAGCGCCGCGAGCTGCGCCTCGTCCTGATCGTCCGCACCGACCGCGGCCTCCACGGCGGGCAGCTCGCGTTTCCCGGCGGCCGCGTCGACCGGCGCGACGAGAGCCTCGTCGGCACGGCGCTGCGCGAGGCCGAGGAGGAGATCGGCCTCGATCCGGCGGCCGCGACGATCGTCGCCGAGCTGCCGCCCGTGCGGAGCGGCCCGACGAACATGGACGTCCACGCGTTTCTCGCGCGCATCCCGGCAGGGGTCGTCTGGCGCCCGAACCCGCAGGAGGTGGCAGAGGTGCTGACGCCGAGCGTCGCCGAGCTGTGGGACCCCGCGCCGCGCCGCGAGCACCTGTTCACGAACGCGACGTGGCCGGAGGGATTGCTCGTCGACGGCATCCCCGTCGGCGGCCGCGTCCTCTGGGGAATGACGCTGCGGCTGCTCGACGACCTCGTGCCGCGGCTACTCGCGGGCGAGTGGGAGGAGGCGCTCCGCTAGCCGCTCCACGCTCGAGCCGTACGTCGGCTCGCCGAGCAGCATGGTCGCGAGCTCGTTCGCCTCGCGAATGACGCGGTCGCGCTGCGCGTCGAGCTGGCGCGCCGCGACGAACAGCTCCGCGTGCACGTGCGAGGCCCATTCGACGAGGTCACGCACGCCTGCCGGCACCGCCGGCAGGCCGGCTGCCTCGCCGGCGACGGCGCGGGCGCGCGCCTCGAGCAGCGGCACCTCCTCTGGCAGCGACGACGCGTCGCGCTCGAGCTCGGCAGCCGCCGCCGCGGCGCGGGCCAGCGCCGCGTCAGCGACGGCGACGTGGTCGCGTGCGCGCGCCACGACGGTCGAGGCGCGCTCGCGCGCCTCCTCGTCGTGTGCAGCCGCGAGCTCGCGCTCTGCGGCGGCGGCCTCGTCGCGCCGCCGGTCGAGCAGATTCCGCGCGTCCGACTCCGCGCGCTTCCGCCGCCGCTCCTCCTCCGGATAGGCGGCGAAGAAGGCGTCGATCGCCTCGGCGCGTGCGCGCAGCGCCGCAACCTGCGCGTCGAGGCCGCGGAGGCGGCCCGCGCGCGCGGCGAGCTCGGCGTCGCGCTCGGCCAGGCTGCGCAGCTCGTCGTAGGCGCGCGCGTCCACCGCCGCAGTCTCGCAAACGGTGTCAGACCGCTGTGTGAGGATTCGCCGCGACGTGGAGAGGGTCAGGATCGGCGTCTTGGGGCTCGGGTCGATGGGGCGGCAGCACGTGCGCGTGCTGTCGGAGCTCCCGGACGTGGAGATCGTGGCCGCCGTCGACGCGCAGGCGGAGGCACGGCAGCGCGTCGAGCAGCACGCCGCGGTGCCGACCGCCGCCGACTGGCGCGTCCTGCTCGAATCCAACGCCGACGCCGTCGTCAACGCGCTTCCGACGCCCGACCACTACGCGGTCACGCTTGCGCTGCTCGAGGCGGGCAAGCACGTCCTCGTCGAGAAGCCGATCGCGACGACACCGGCGGAGGCGGAGGAGCTGGTGGTCGCGGCCGAGCGGCACGGGCGGCTGCTCGCGGTCGGGCACGTCGAGCGCTTCAACCCGGCGATCGTCCGGCTGCACGAGCTGATCGTCGCGGGCCGCCTCGGCGAGCCCGTGACGGTCGCGGCGCGGCGCGTGGGCATCGCGCGGCCCGTTGCGCCTGCTACGGACGTGATCATCGACCTCGCGATCCACGACATCGACGTGTGCGGCTTCCTGCTGCGCACGCAGGGCCGCCTCGCGTTCGCCGCCGCGCACGCGCTGAAGGGAAACCGGATGGAGGACCACGCCGACCTCGTGTTGCGCTACGGCGACACCGTGGCGATCGTGCAGGCGAACTGGATCACGCCGGTGAAGATCCGCCGACTCACGGTCACCGGCACCGAGGGGCTCGCCGACGTGGACTACCTCGAGCAGTCGCTGCGCGTGTTCCGCGGCGCCCCGGAGGTCTTCCAGGGGCCGCTCTGGGACTTCTTCGCGGTCGCGCGCGAGTCGGAGCCCGAGGACGTGCACGTCGAGCGCGGCGAGCCGCTGCGCGCCGAGCTCGAGTGGTTCGTGCGGCGCGTGCGCAACGGCGAGCTCGACGTCGTGCAGGCGCGGCAGGCTGCTCGGGCGCTCGCACTTGCCGTCGAGGCGCGCGACACGATCCGCGGCACACGATGATCCACTTCGTCGTCGGGACGCGCGCGCAGCTCCTGAAGCTCGCGCCGGTGATGGTCGAGTGCCGGCAGCGGGAGCTCGCGTGGCGCTGGGTCTACAGCGCCCAGCACCGCGAGACGATCGAGCAGCTCCTCGCGACGTTCGAGCTCCCGCCGCCCGACCACGTCCTCGTGCGGTGGGACGACGAGGCGCGCTCGATGGGGGCGATGGGGCGCTGGTTCGGCCGGATGGTGCTCGCGACGGCGCGCCCCCGGCTCGCGCTCGGCGGAAGCGTCGGGCCCCGGCACGTTGTGGTGACGCACGGCGACACGTTCACGACGTGGTTCGGCGCTCTGCTCGGCAAGCTCACGCGCACGCCCGTCCTACACGTCGAGTCGGGCCTCCGGAGCTTCAACCTCCGCAAGCCGTTCCCCGAGGAGCTGAACCGCCTCGTCACCTTCCGGCTCGCCGACCTCTACGCGTGCCAGGACGAGGAGGCGATCGCGAACCTGCGCCGCTACGGCGGCTTCAAGTTCAACACGCATGGCAACACGCAGATCGACACGCTGCGCTTCGGGCTCGCGCACAGCGACCGCGTGGAGGTGGACGTGCCGGACGCCCCGTACGCGGTCGTCACGCTTCACCGGTACGAGAACATCTTCGACCGCGAGAGGTTCGCGCGGATCGTCGACCTGCTGCTGCACATCGCGGAGCAGACGGAGCTCGTCTTCATCCGCCACCCGGCGACGCAGCTCCAGCTCGTGAAGCTCGGGCTGCTCGAGCGGCTCGAGGCGAGCCCGCGGATCCATCTGCGCCCCCGGCTCGAGTACCTGCCGTTCATCAAGGCGGTGCGCGGCGCCGAGTTCGTCGTCACCGACGGCGGCGGAAACCAGGTCGAGCTCGCGTACCTGGGGAAGCCGACACTGATCTTCCGCGACGAGGTCGAGCAGCGGGAGGGGATCGGCGAGAACGCAGTCGTCTCGCGCCTCGACGCGGCCGTCGTCGACGACTTCCTCGCGCGCTACCGCGAGCTCGCGCGGCCGGTCTCGCTTCCGGACTCGTCGCCGACGAAGATCATCGTCGACGTGCTCGCGGAACGGGGATACGGCGCGTCTCGCTGACGCGCACGATGCGGAGGCTTCCTGCGCTGGGCTCGGCGGTACGCAGGCTCAGCCAGCGGTCGAGGGCGAACGCGACGAAGCACCACAGGCCGACGCGGACCGAGACGCCGGTGACCATCGAGAGCCGATCGATCTCGTGCGTCGCCTCGCCGCCGGAGAGCCACACGATGTACGCCTGCGGGATCGACGAGAGCGCGACGAACGCCGGGACCGTGAGCCGGGTGTCCCATCCGCTGCGCTTCCGCACGGCCACGACGAGCGCAGCGCCCGCGCCGGCGAGCAGGAGCAGCACGCCGATCTGGCCCGCGTCCCAGAGGAACCAGTCGACCGGCGTCGGCACGACCGGCCGGTAGAAGCCGTAGATCGCGTTCGGGCTGAGGATCGACGACGTCGTGCTGTTCGGCGGCAGCGACGCGCCCGGGATCCACGGGAGCGTGCCGAGGAAGAGGTAGTCCGGGTGCGTCAGCACGAACTCGACGTACGTCTTCTCGCCGTCGGTATGCACCCAGCGCCGGAACACGGGGTTGAGCGGGACGGCTTCGTCCGGCTTCCGCGGGTCGAACCGCGGAGCCGGCATTCCGTGCTGCGTGAACCAGCGATCGCGCGACGCGTGGCTCACGATCCGGCCCTTGATCATGTACATCAGCGTGTTCTCCGACAGCGTCGGGTTGTGCCGGAGCTCGAGGAATCCCGCGACCGTGATCAGCGTGAGCGCGACGGCCAGCGTCGAGGCGACCCGCCGGTTCCTTCGCATGACGAGCGCCGCCACGATCGCAGCCGCGGTCACCATCGTCCCGAAGAGGACGTGGGGCTGCCGCGTGAACGTCCAGAAGAGCGTGGCCGCGACGACCGCCGCCGCCGTCCGCCACCGCGGGTCGGCCGCATACCGCACCCATGTCGCGACGACGAGAACCGTCAGCGACATCGCGATCGACTCGCTGAGGATGACCGTGTTGAAGTTCATCACGGGGACGCACAGCCCGAGCGCGAGCAGCACGCCGACGATCCCGGCGCGAACGCGGCGATCGGCGACGAGCCTGCCGACGGACATCGCGAGCACCCACCAGGCGAACGCCGCGAGGAGCGTCTGCCCGGCGACGCGGAGCGAGTCGGTCGGGAGGAGCTTGTAGACGAGCGGGACGGTCGGAAGGCGCAGGTCGCCGCCTGTGAGGCTCAGGTGCATGTACGTCTCGGAATCGCCCCACCAGGGAGAGACGAGCCCGACCACGGCGAACGCGTGCAGCGCGAGGTACGCGAGGAAGTACGGCCGCCGGCGCGTCATCACCCCTCCGCCGCGGATCGCGGCGCCGCCTCGAGCGGAGCGGTCCTGCGCAGCGGGACGACCGCCGCGCCGTCGCGCGCCGGCGGGGCCGGGCCGAGGGGCGTGACGCGGTTCTCGACGAGGACGCGGAGCGCGGCGAACCCGTCGCGCCACGTGATCTTCTTCCCCTCGGCGTAGCTGCGGCCGTAGTACGAGATCGGCAGCTCGTAGATCCGGAGGTGCCGCCGACAGACCTTGGCCGTGATCTCCGGCTCGATCGAGAAGCCGTTCTCGCGGAGGTCGAGCGACTTCAGGACCTCCGTACGGAACGCCTTGTAGCCCGTCTCCATGTCGGCGAGCGTCGTGTTGTAGAGGACGCCGGTGACGAGACTGAGGAAGCGGTTGCCGACCTTGTGCCAGAACAGATGAGCGCGCTGCGGGCGACCCCCGGAGAGCCGGGACCCGAACACGACGTCGGCGTGGCCCGTCGCGATCGGCTCGATCAGCGCCGGCACCTCCGCCGGGTCGTACTCGAGGTCGGCGTCCTGGATCACGGTGATGTCGCCGGTGACGAGCGGGATGCCGGCGCGCAGCGCCGCGCCCTTCCCGCCGTTCCGCCGGCGGACGAGCCGTATCTCCGGATGGGCCGCTGCGAGGTCCCTCAGGATGTCGCCGCTTCCGTCCGTCGAGCCGTCGTCGACCACGATCAGCTCCTTGTCGAGTGGCAGCGCGAGCACGCGTTCGACGAGCTCGGCGACCGTCGTCGCCTCGTTGAACACGGGGATGAGGAAGCTGACTCGCACCTACGGACCTATCGGCGTCAGGCTGCCCTCGCTGAAGGCCGTGGCGTCCAGGGCTGCCGCGCGGCGCCGAGCGAGGACGGCGTCCACGACGAGCCAGCCGCCGAGAAGCGCTCCGAGCCGCGCGGAGACGGCGACCAGCAGCGCGTGGCGCGGGACCTCGGACGGCTCGCCGTCCCACACGATCACGGCCAGCGGAAGCGAGAACGCCATCGCGCCGTACGGCACGAGCCACGTGCGCGCGCCGCTCTTTCTCAGCAGGCCGAACAGCCCGGCTGCGGCGACGAGGAGCTCCGCGTCGAGCGCGAACGTGCCCCAGCCGGGATAGGCGACGGCGTTGAGAGGCGAGGGGAGGGGCCGGAAGCCGCGCGAGTGGTAGCTCTGCAGGCCGGAGTCCCAGAGCATCAGCCGGTACTGCTCGACGGGCTGTAGCAGCGCGACGGACGGATGCGTGAGCAGGTAGTCGTCGTACGTGGCGCGTGCGTGCTCCTTGAACCAGGGCATGAAGCTCGCCAGACGCGGGTCGTGCTCGAACGTCGCCGCCGGTCGAGGTGCGCGCGTGTCGGTCCAGATGATCCGCGCGAGGTCGGGGCGGTACGGCATCCCGTGCCGACGGAAGTACGCGAGCTCCGGCGGATTCAGGACGACTCGGCGCCTGATCTCGTCCGCGACGAGGATCTCCCAGCGCCGCACCGAGACCGTGCCGGCCACGAGCGCGACGCAGCCGACGGCGGCGAGCACGAGGACGGCGGCGAGCGACCGCCGCGGGTTTCGCCGCGCGACGACGGCCGCGACGAGCACGAGCACGAACGCGGCGACGGCGGCGTTCGTGTCGCGAAGGCTCGTCATCCAGATCGCGTCGACGACCAGCGCGGCGACCCGCCAGGGGGTGACGTGCTGCACGACCAAGAGCGCGAGCGCCACCAGGAGGACGAACGCGGACAGCGTGAGCGATTCGGTCATCATCACCGTGTCCCACTGCGCGGTCTGCCAGCCGCAGCTGAGGAGGAGGAGCGACGCGGGCGCGACCCGGCGCGCGACGCGGCCGGAGAGCAGCCGCGCGACGACCGCGGCGAGGAAGAGCCACGACGCGAGCGAGACGACAAGCTGGAGCCAGACGGTGACAGGCAGGCTCTGCGCTGTCAGCTTCAGGAACAGGGGGTAGCCGAACGGCTTGTGCTCCGTGAAGAAGCGCATCGAGAGCAGCCGCAGCCGCGACACGCGCAGGTACTCCTCGGGATCGCCGGGCACGCCCGGCCCGAAGCCCTCTCGGCCGGGCCAGAACGACCACAGCCGCAGCGCGGCAAAGCCCGTCCCGAGCACGAGCCACCAGCCGAAGCGCGATCGCATCGCCGGCGTCAACCCCCGCCGCCGTCCCATCTCAGTGCGTATCGGCGTCCGTCCGTGCGAGCTGAAGACCCGAAGCCGCGGGCGTGCGGGATCACCTCGGCGGCGAAGCTGCGCGTCAGGGTCTCGGCGCCTCTGATGCTCAGGTGGTCGAGGTCGCGGTAGAGGATGAGGTCTCCGCGTCTGCTCATGCAACGGTCGCGCGTGCAGAGCTGCTTCTCGAAGCTGACGACCCAGGCTCGCTGGCCGGCCGCCGCCGCCTGCTCGACGGCGAGCGCCGGCTGCAGCTCCTGGTCGGCGCGTGTCCGCGGCGTGCTCGCGCCGCAGGCGTGGGTCATGATCAGGATCACGGCGCAGTCGGTGACCGGGTGCGTCATGTACGGCACCGGCTCGATCACCACGACGGGGATCCCGCCGCGGTTCAGCCGCCGGATCTCGGCCCGCAGCGCATGCCGCCACAGCCCCGCCTTGCTCGCCGGGTCGCGGGCGATCGTGCCGTCGGGGGCGCGCAGCGTGAACGCGCTGCCGGCGAGCCACTCGTCGACGCGGCTCGAGATGACGACGAGGCTCGGCCGCTGCGCGACGAGCGCGGGCAGCGCTTCCCGGTTGAACGCGTTGCAGGCATCGTAGTCGCGGCCCTTGCTCGTGAGCTCGACCTGCACGAACGGGCATCCCGACGGTGCCGCGACGGTTGCGTCGTAGCCGGCCGCGCGCGCGGAGGCGACGAACGGCTCGGTGAAGTGACCCGCGTTCGAGTCGCCGATCAGCACGACGTCTCCGCGCGCGTGCGGCACGCGCCAGACGCAGCGGCTGCGCGCCGGCGAGCCGTAGGGCGTCCACTGCTCGCAGCCGCGAGCCACGTCTTCGTGGTAGGCGAGGTCGAAGCTCGGCACGCTGTACGAGGGGACGACGGACGTCTCGAGCGCGAACACCGCCGGCACGAAGGTGCAGGCGGCGACGAGGGCGAGGGCGCGGCGGCCGCGGATGCCGTGGTTGTGCCGAATCGGGTTCTCGACGTACCGGTACGACAGCCACGCCGGGAGCAGCGCCGCCGCCCCGGCGGCGGGCGCGGCCCAGCCGACGGAGGGCGCGAGTGCGCGTGCGAACACGATCAGCGGCCAGTGCCAGAGGTAGAGGCTGTACGACAGATCGCCGAGCCACGCGAACGGCCGCAGGCCGAGCAGCCGCGAGACGGGGTTCGCCCGGCAGCCCGCGGCGAGCAGCAGCGCCGTCGACGCGACCGGCACGACCTCGCTGACGAGCAGCGGCGTCTCCTGGGTCACCGCCAGCGCCACCGCGACGACGCCGGCTGCGCCGACCGGGACCAGCGCGGCGGCGAGGCGCGCCGGAACCCGCGCGCAGAAGTGCGCCGCGAGGGCGACGAGCGACCCTGCGGCGAACTCCCAGGCGCGGGCCGGGGAGCCGTAGTACGCGAGGCCGGCGCCGGTCGCGTCGACGGTGTGCGTGGCGAAGAAGAGCGACGCCTCGGCCGCGGCCGCGATCACGAGGACGGCGGTCATCCGGCCGCGCCCGCGGCGGCTGCCGAGCACCCAGGCGCCCAGCAGGAGCGCGGGGAAGACGAGGTAGAACTGCTCCTCGACCGCGAGCGTCCACGTGTGCAGGAGCGGGTCGAGGCGCGTGGAGACGCTGAAGTACCCGGTCGACAGCCCGTTGAGGTAGATGTTGGCCGCGAAGAACGAGGCGAAGAGGCCGGTCATCGCGGAGATACGCGTCGCGGCGGCGGGCGTCGCGAGCGTGCCGATCACCGCGACGAACGAGACGACCACGGCGAGCGCCGGCAGCAGGCGCTTCACCCGGCGCAGGTAGAAGCCGCGCAGGCTGATCCGGCCCGTGCGCTCGAGCTCATGGACGAGCGTCGACGTGATCACGAACCCGGAGATGGCGAAGAAGACGTCTACTCCGGTGAAGCCGCCCGGAAGGGCAACGCCCGTGTGGAACACGACCACGAGCACGACCGCGAGCGCGCGCAGGCCCTGGATGTCGAGCCGCCGCGCAGCACCGGTTGACTGACGCCCCCGCACCAGAGGCGTATCGGCGCGCGCGGCCCCGCGATTGAGCGCCCGCGCCCCCCTTCAGGCCGCCGCCGGTCGCGCCGATGGGACGGTGTGACCTGGACGCGCTCCACCGCCGGGGCGGCCGGCCTTGCCCTCGGCTACGTCGCGCTACGGCTGTGGTCGTTCTGGCCGGGGCGCGCCGGCTTCGGACCCGGCCCCAGCACGGACTCCAACGAGTACCTCCGCGTGTCGCGGCTGCCGCTGCTCTCGGCCCGCTTCTTCACCGAGCACAAGCCGTTCGGCTATCCGCTGCTCCTGAAGCTGACGGCGCACAGCCTCGCGGCGACGGTCTGGCTCCAGCTCGCCGTGTCAGTCGCCGCGTGGCTCTTCCTCGCCGCCGTCGTCGCGTCGCTCCTCTCCGGACGGGTCGTGCGGCTCGCGGCGGCGGCGGCCGTCCTCCTGTTCAGCGCGAGCTGGCAGGTGGCGCAGTGGGACACGATCCTGTTGACGGAGTCGCTCACGCTGTCGGCGTTCGCGGTGCTGATCGCGCTCGCCCTGCTGGTCGTCGCGCGACCGACGAGGCGCCGAGCCTGCGCGCTCGTCGTGACTGCGCTCGCGGTCACCAGCCTGCGCGACACGAACGCGGTCGTGGCCGGCTTCGTCCTCGGCGTGGTGGCTGCGACCGCCGCCGCGCGGCACCGAAGCCGGGCGCTCGCGCTCCTGCTCGCCGCGGTCGCCGTCGCGTGCGTCGCGCTCGTCGCGATCACCTCCGCGCCGCGGCGCTGGGAGCTCCTGATGGCGGACGTCATCCGCCGCCGCGTCGTCCTGAGCCCGCCGGAGCTCGCGTACTTCCGTGCGCACGGGATGCACTACCAGAACGACCTCGACCGGATCCTGTTCGTCGACATGCACGCCCGCCGGCCCGCGGCCGCCCTCGAGCGCGACCCGCGGCTGGCGGCGTTCCGGCCGTGGTTCATGGCGCGCAGCCGGACGACGTACGAGCGGTACCTCCTGAGCCACCCCGGCGTCGCGATCGTCCAGCCGCTGAGGAGCTACGAGCTGATGCTCTGGGACTTCGGGATCGAGCAGTACCACGCGCCGGGCTTCCAGCCGCTTCCGCCCGCCCTGGACGCGATCGCCTACCCGGGCCGGAGCAAGCTCGTCGTCGACGCGGAGCTGCTCGTGGTCGCCGCCGGCCTCTTCGCCGGCATGAAGGGCGTCCGCCGGAGGTCGCTCGTGATCCCGTACGGCCTGATGCTGCTCTCGGTCCCGCTCGCCGTCCTCGTCTGGGACGCCGAGCCGATCGAGATCCCGCGGCACGCGCTGCTCGTGGCCGTCTCCGCGAGGCTCGGCGCGCTCCTCGGCGGGTTGATGCTGCTCGACGCGACGCTAGCGCAGGTCCTTGTTCGTCTCCATGTCGAACCACATGGCGAACAGCGTGAAGAGCACCGAGAACGTGAACATCAACGCCACGAGGATCGCCTCGCCGGCGTTCGGCTTGTTGCCCGAGAAGTGTCCGGCGACGGCGTAGCTCGCGAGCGAGAGCCCGATCAGGCCGCTGAAGAACCCTGCGGTGTAGAAGAACACGAGCGGGTGGAAGTCGCGGATCACGTAGCGGTGGCCGAGCCGCCAGAAGAAGCCCTTCATCAGCAGGAACGAGATGCGCGGGACGACCGAGCGCAGCCTGATTCCGGACCGCTCGCCGATCCCGTAGATCGGCCGCGACGGCACGTCGCGCACCCGCGCCGACCAGACGTTCAGATGGACGAGCATGTCGTTCGGGTAGCCGTAGCGCGGGTAGATGTTGTCGAGGTCGAGCAGCTCCAGCATGCGCCGGTTGATCGCGGTGTAGCCGGCCTGTGAGTCGGCGATGTGCCAGTAGCCGGAGGCGACCTTCGTGAGCAGCGAGAGGAGGGCGTTGCCGAGGTAGCGGACGTGCGGGATGAGGTTCCACGCCTCGCCGGTGAAGAGCCTGTTCGCCTTCGTGTAGTCGACGTCGCCGCGCGCGACGGGCAGCGCCATCTCGCGCAGCTCCTCCGGGTCCATCTGGTTGTCCGCGTTCATCACGCACGTGACGTCGATCCGGTCCGCGAGCGCCGCCTTGTAGCCGGTCACGACGGCGGCGCCGGCGCCGCGGTTGCGCTCGTGCACGAACACGGTCACGCGCTCGTCGTTCGCGGCGTGCGCACGCGCGCAGTCGGCGGTCGCGTCCCTGCTCGCGTCGTCCACGACGAAGATCCGGTCGACGAAGCTCGGGATCCCCGCGAGCGTGGTCCCGAGCAGCTTCTCCTCGTTGTACGCCGGGATCACCACGGCGACCGTCTTGCCCTCGATCATGGCGCTCTTGTTCGGCCGACGGCCGCCAACTCCTTAGGGCTGCGCCGCAGCGCCTCGGCTCCGAGCACGGCCGCGCCCGGCAGGGAGAGCACGACGGAGAGCAGGAAGAACAGAAAGCCCGTCGCGAACGCCGGGTCGGCGCCGACCCCGAGCTGCCCCAGGAAGTTGACGAAGAACGCCTCGCGGACGGCCAGCCCGCTGACGGTGAACGGGATCAGCATGACGAGGAAGAGCAGCGGCCCCATCACGTAGTACGGCCGCGGCGAGAGGTGCACGCCGACGGAGCGGCCGATCAGCCAGATGCCGAGGATCCGCACCGCCTGCACGACCACCGTCAGCGCCGTCGCGCCCGCGAGCACGCGCGTGTGCCGGCGGTACGCGTGCAGGCCCTCGTACAGCGTCCGTGCCGCGCGCTCGGCGCGCAGCGCGCGCACGAACGGGAGCAGCCGGGCGAGCGGCCCGCGCATCCGGCGCGAGAAGAAGACCGCGGCCGCGGCGGCCGTCCCCACGACGAGCGCGCCCTCGACCCACACGTACGGCCCCACGTCGAACGAGCCGACCGCGAGCGCGAGGCCCACGGCGGCGAGGAGGAGCGTCGCCACGCCGCCGAGGATCCGCTCCATCAGGACCGAGCCGACGAACGCCTCGGTCTCGCCGCGGTGCCGCCGCGTTCCCGAGTAGATCCTGACGGCGTCGCCGCCGAGCGACGTCGGGAGCACCTGCCCGGCCGCGTACGAGACGAGGTACGTGCGCACGAGCCAGCCGAGCGGTGCGTCGACGCCGCGCGCGCGCAGGAGCTGTTGCCAGCGCCACGCGAGCGGGACCACGGCGGCGAACCAGATCGCGGCCGCGGCCGCGAGCGGGCCCGGGCGCGCCCGCCCCAGGACGTGCGCCGTCTGGCCCGGGTGGATCTTCACCACGATGTACGCGACGCAGAGCCCGGCGAGGACGAGCGTGAGCGCCGCCCGAGGGGCGCGGCGGCGGTCCCGGTGAGCGGCCGTCATGCCGACAGGCCCGCGGCCGCAGGCGCGGCGACGCTGCACCCGGCGCGGCTCGTCCCGCGCGGGACGTCCCGTGCCTCGAACTGCGTCAGCTTCACCGACAGGCGGCGGAAGAAGGCGCTGTAGCTGAGCACGACGGTCTGCGACGAGAAGCGCACGCGCAGCGGCCCGGAGGCCGACGCGCACGCGACCTCGACCGACTCGCCGGGCCGAAGCGCGACCGCCTTCCGGCCGAGCTTCACGCTCGACGTCTTCGTCCACGATGCCGGGAGCGAGAGCCGGAACGTCGCGCGGACGCCGGCCGCCCGCCGCTCGGGCCAGGCGCGGATGGTGCCCTTGTCGGCGAGCCAGCCGTCGTAGAAGCGGCCTTCGATGAGCGTGCGGAACCGAGGCGCACCGTGCGGCCGCCAGAGGGTGAAGTTGGTCGAGTGGGCGAGCGGCGTCGCGTTCGCGAGCACGGCCGTCGTGCCGTAGTCGTCGACGAGCACGTCGCCGCGCACGCCGGGGAGCGCGCCGTCACGCGCCGGGTGGACCCGTGTGTACGCGAACGCGTCGGTCGGGTCCCCGAGGTCGAGGACCGCCTCGCGCTGCACCGACTGGTTCCACCAGATCTCGGAGAGCAGGTCGCTCGCGGGCGAGAGCGGCGTCGCGAGCGCGGTCACCGGCCCGTGCGCCGCGTCGTCGACCCACGTCAGCGAGCCCGGGTAGCCGGCGCGGATGCTGCTCGTGCTGCGGATGTCGACGCGCGAGGCCTGCGCGGTAAGCGCCACGGCGATCGCGAGCGCGAACGCCGGCACTACCCAGCTCCGGCCGCGGAACGCAGTGAGGACGGCGAGCGCCGCGCCGACCGTCCCGACCACGGCGACGAGCAGCGACGTGTTCGCGACGCCGAGCGAGTTCTCGAGGTCGGCGACCGCGAGCAGGAACTGCGAGTCGGACTTGTACGTCGCCGCGTCGTAGCCGGAGATCGGGACGCGCGCGACTGCGATGACGATCGCAAACGCGACGCCGACGACGACGAGGCGGCGCCGCTTCGGGTCGCGCGCGTACAGCGAGAACGCGACCGGCAGCAGCGCGAGCAGGACGAAGAGGTAGCGCTCCTTGAACTCCAGCGAGTCGGCGGCGTGGGCGGTCGCCTCGGCGACGATCAGCAGCGCGAAGGTGCCGGCGAAGCAGGCGAACCCGACGGCCCGGCGGCCGCGCGCGCCGACGAGGCCGGCGACTGCGCCCGGGACGATCGCCGCTCCGGCCTCGAGCGCGAGCAGGAACGGCTGGATGAAGAACCACTTCGCGTACGTGCCGTTGACCCGCGTGTCGTGCAGCCCCTGGTTGTAGTAGCCGAACGCGCCGAGCAGCAGCGCACCGGCGGCGGGAAGGAGCGCGAGGAACGCGAGCGCGTGTCGCCGGAATGCGGCGCGCCGGTCGAGGACGAGCGCGGCGACCGCGTACGCGGGCACGACGACGAAGTACTCGACGCGGGTGAGCGAGACGAGCGTCGCGAAGAGCAGGAAGAGGAGCTGCCGCCGGCGCGTCGGCTCGTGCAGCGCCGACACGCCCGCGGCGACGGCCGCGAGCGCGAGCGTGTAGGCGGTCGTATCGGACATCGTGTACGCCACGAGCACGAGCGACGGGAGCGCGACGGCGTACACGGCCGCGCAGAGCGCCCAGCCGGTGCGCATCCCGAGCTGCCTCGCGAGGAGGTAGACGGGAACCGCCGCGAGCGACGCGACGAACGCGTTCTCGACCTGGACGAGGTGGTAGGCCGTCGTGGTGTCGAAGAGCCGCCAGAGCGGCGCCGCGATCACAGGCTCGAGGATGCCCGGGAAGAACGTCGTGTGGCCGCGGATCGCGAGGTGACCGTGGCCGATCGAGCGTCCGAGCGCCGCGTAGATGTACTCGTCGGGGAAGTAGCGCGGCGTCGCGTGCTGCCACGCGACGGCGCCGCGGACGACGGCCGACACTGCGACGACCGACGCGACGGCGAACGCGGGCGTCCGCAGCGCGATCGCGAAGCGGAGCTTGAGCGGGAGCGGAAGTGCGTCGGCCGAGATGATCGGAAGCGTAGGGAGTCGTCGGGACGGCGCAGGACGCGCGTCCTCCGATCGAGGGATCGGCGCCGCGCGGGCGGCAAGAGATCACCCGATCGGGGTAACTCGTGCGGAACGTGCAGGTACCTGGTACCTGGTCGACGAGCTTCGCCGGGTGTCAGACACTCTTGGTGCCTGACACCCTGTTGGGCCAAGGTCAGGGCACGAGGCGCTGGGGCTCGGGCGGGTCGAGCTCGAGGAACGCGGCGACGACGTCGGGATCGAAGTCGAGCCCCGCGCGGCTGCGCAGCTCGTCGATCGCCTGCTCCGCGCTCAGCGCCGTGCGGTACGGCTGGTCGTTCGTCATCGCGTCGAACGCGTCGACGACGGCGAAGATCCGGGCGGCGACGGGGATCTCCGCGCCGCGCAGCCCGCGCGGGTAGCCGGATCCGTCCCACCGCTCGTGGTGGGAGGCGATCACCTGGCGCGTCAGCCCACCCAGCGCGGCCACCGGAGCGACGATGCGCTCGCCGAGCCACGGGTGCTCGCGGATCTCGTCCACCTCCGCCGGCGTCAGCGCGCCCGGCTTCATCAGCGTCGAGTTCGAGACTCCGATCATCCCGATGTCGTGCAGGCGGAAGCCGTACGCGAGCTGGGGGTCGAGCGCGAGCTCGGGAGCGACGCGTTCCGTCAGCCGGAGCGCGAGCTGCGTGACGCGCGCGGTGTGGGTCGGCGTCTCGCCGTAGCGGCCGCGGGCGTAGTCGTGCAGCTCCAGTGCGCGCGCGAGCGCCTCGACCGTCGCGGCCGTGCTCTCCAGCGTCGCGTTGGCGAAGGTGGCGGGTTTCGTCGTCTGCACCGGTCGTTCTGCGGCTTCCATCGGCGCTCGCCGACTTGGGTCAATGCCTCATTGAAGGGGTCGTGCCGGACGGCAGCGGGCGGGTTGGAGGAGTACCGGCGTTTGGGCCTAAACGAATCGGCGTCACCTGCCGATGGAGGGAACGTGAACCTGCAGGAGGTCCTGGCAACGGCCGTCCAGCGCGGCGCGAGCGACGTCCACCTCAAGGTCGGGCAGCCGCCCGTGCTCCGCGTCGACGGCGACCTGACGCCGATGGCCGGCCACGAGGCGCTCACGACGGAGGCGCTCGAGGAGGTGCTCGACGTGATCGGCGCGAACTCGCCGCGCCGCATCGTCGCGTTCCACGAGTCGGGCGAGCTCGACACCGCATACCAGGCGCCGAGCCTGCCGCGGTTCCGCGTCAACGCCTTCCGCCAGCGCGGCGACATCTCGTTCGCGTTCCGGATCATCCCCGCGCAGGTCCCCACCTTCGCGAGCCTCGGGCTCCCGCCCGGTGTCGAGAAGCTCGCGGAGGAGCGCCGCGGCCTCGTGCTCGTCACCGGCGCGACGGGATCGGGAAAGACGACGACGCTCGCGGCGATGCTCGAGCACATCAACCGCACGCGCCGCCAGCACATCGTGTCGATCGAGGACCCGATCGAGATCCTGCACCCCGACATCAACTGCATCGTCAACCAGCGCGAAGTCGGCCTCGACACCGACTCGTTCGGCGAGGCGCTTCGCCGCGTCCTCCGCCAGGACCCCGACGTGATCCTGATCGGCGAGCTGCGCGACATGGAGACCGCCGAGACAGCGCTCCAGGCGGCCGAGTCGGGTCACCTCGTGCTCTCGACCATGCACACCGTGGACGCCGCGGAGACCGTCGGCCGGTTCGTCGAGTTCTTCTCGGCGATCAAGCAGCCGGCGGTCCGCTCGATCCTCGCCGGCGTCCTGCGCGGCGTGATCTCGCAGCGGCTCCTGCCGCGTGTCGCGGGCGGCCGAGTCGCCGCCGTCGAGGTGATGATCGCCAACAGCCGCATCCAGGAGCTGATCCGCGAGAACAAGACCGAGTTCATCCCGGAGGCGGTGGCCGAGGGCGCGTTCTTCAAGATGCAGACGCTCACGGCGGCCCTGATCGACCTCGTGATCGCCGGCGCGGTCGACGAGGAGACGGCTGCCTCGGCGGCGCCGAACCGGCACGACTTCATGATCGCCCTCGACCGTGCGATGAAGGAGCACGCACTCGCGCAGCAGGCGAACGGGGCCGAGCCTGCGGTCGCTCACGCCGGACGGATCGACGGGCACAACTGAGCGGGGTGAGGAACGTGCAGCTGGCGGCCCTCACACTCGCACCCGGGCTCGCTCTCGGCAGCTTCCTCAACGTCCTCGTGACGCGGGTCCCGCTGCGCCGGTCGATCGTGCGGCCGGGGTCGGCGTGCGCGTCGTGCAGCCACGAGCTGTCCTGGTTCGAGAACGTGCCGGTGCTGTCGTACGTCGCCCTCCGCGGCCGTTGCCGTCATTGCGGCGCCACGATCCCGGCGCACCACCCGATCGTCGAGGCCGTCACCGCGCTGCTCGTGGCCGGAGCCGCGGTCAAGTTCGGGCTGACGTGGGACTTCGCGATCGCGACGGTCTTCCTCGCCGCGCTCGTCACCGTCTCGGCGACCGACATCGAGCGGCGGATCATCCCGAACCGAATCGTCCTGCCGGCGGCGGCGGTCGTGGTCGCCGCGAAGACGATCGTGCACCCGTCGGTCGAATGGGCGCTCGCCGGCGTCGCCGCGGCGGCGTTCCTGTTCGCGGTAGCGCTCGCGAAGCCCGGCGGCATGGGGATGGGCGACGTGAAGCTCGCGTTGCTGCTCGGCTTCGCGCTCGGTCGCTCCGTCGCCGTCGGGCTCATGGTCGGCTTCTTCGCGGCGCTGGTGCCGTCGCTCGTGCTGTTCCTGCGGCACGGGACGAAGGCGCGCAAGATGAAGATCCCGCTCGGGCCGTTTCTCGCCCTCGGCGGCGTCGTCGCGCTGTTCGCCGGTCCCTCGATCCTGCACTGGTACCTGCACGCGCGCTGATGTCCGCACCGACCGACAACCAGCCTGAGCTCCGCGTAATCGAGGGCCTGCCCGACGACGCGGGCGACGTCGCCAACGCCGACCTCGTCGCGGAGGTGATCCGCGAGAGCGGCATCCTCGACGCGGAGAAGGTCGACCAGGTTCAGTCGGCGGCGGGCGAGGGCTCGTTCGCGACCGCGCTCGTGGAGGAGGGTCTCGCCAGCGCCCTCGGCGTCGCGCGCCGCCTGGCCGAGGAGTACCGGCTGCCGCTCGTCGACCTCGCGATCGCCGGCGTCGATGCGGACGCCGCGAAGGCGATCGCGCTGCCGGTGCTCGAACGCGTCTGCGCAATCCCGTTCGCGCGCGACGGCGAGACGCTCAAGGTCGCGATCACCGACCCGCAGGACATTCGCGGCCTCGACGAGCTCCGGCTCGCGACGCGGCTGAACGTCCAGTTCTACGTCGCGGCACGCAACGACGTGCTCACGGAGCTGCGGCGGCTCGGGCGTGCCGCCGAGGCGATGAACGCGACGTTCATCCAGGACGTCGTCGCGATCGCCGACGAGGAGCAGGACGACCTCGACGCCGACGACGGCATCTCGGACGCGCCGCTCGTCCGGCTCGTCAACTCGATCATCTTCCAGGCGGCCGAGGACGGGGCGAGCGACATCCACGTCGAGCCGCAGGAGGACGAGCTCGTCGTCCGGTACCGCATCGACGGCGTGCTGCACGTCGCGCACCGCGTACCGAAGCGGCTCGCGGCCGGCGTCACGACCCGCCTGAAGGTGCTTGCGAAGCTCGACATCGCCGAGCGGCGGAAGCCGCAGGACGGCCGCATCACCCTGAGCGCCCAGGCGGCCGGGCGGATGCTCGACATCCGCGTCGCGACGCTGCCGACCGTCGAGGGCGAGGCAGTGACGATGCGCCTGATCGACAAGTCGCGCGAGGTCCCGACCCTGAAGGACATCGGCCTCTCGCCCGACATGGAGGCGCAGATGACCCGGATCCTGGCTCGCCCGACGGGAGCGCTGCTCGTGACGGGGCCGACCGGGTCGGGCAAGTCGACAACGCTCTACGCGTCCCTCGCGGCGATCAACCGGCCCGAGGTGAACATCATCACCGTCGAGGACCCCGTCGAGTACCGCCTGCCGGCGATCAACCAGATCCAGATCAACCCGCGCGCCGGCCTCACGTTCTCGACGGCGCTGCGCTCGATCCTGCGCTCCGACCCCGACATCGTGATGGTCGGCGAGATCCGCGACGGCGAGACGGCGAAGATCTCGATCGAGGCTGCGCTCACCGGTCACTTCGTCCTCTCGACGATGCACACGAACGACGCCCCGTCAGCGCTCACGCGCCTCAACGAAATGGGCGTCGAGCCGTTCATCACCGGCGCGGCCGTCACGGCCGTCCTGGCGCAGCGGCTCGCCCGCAAGCTGTGCCCGCACTGCGCCGAGCCGTACAGCCCGACCCGTGAGGAGCTCGTCGCGCTGCACATCTCCGAGCACCGCGTCGAGGAGCTCGAGGGGACGCTCTTCTACCGCCGCCACGGCTGCCCGCGCTGCGGGAACACCGGCTACAAGGGACGAATCGGCGTGTTCCAGCTCCTCGAGATGAGCGCGCGGCTCGAGGCGCTCGCCTCCGAGAAGGCGCCGCGCGACCTGATCGACGCGACGGCGCGCGAGGAGGGCATGGGAACGATGTGGGACGACGGCATCGCGAAGGTCGCGGCCGGCATCACCACCGCCGAAGAGCTCGCACGCGTCTGCTCCACCTGAACCAGGTACCAGGTACCTGTTCAGGTACCTGGTACCCGCTTTGGGCCGGCAACCAGGTTCCGCGTGAATTTCCTGCGTCTTTCGCCCCGCGTAGATGCCCCTTTCGGGTGACGCGCGCGCCGTGGCCACTGCCGATACGGAAGTCATGTCAACTGCTCCCGATGTCGCCGCGGCACCGGCCACCTCCTGGCGTGTGACGCGTGACGGAGACCTCATCGCGCTCGTGCGGATGACGCAGGAGCTCGGCGGCGTCGTCGTCTCGGCGGGGCGAAGCCCCTCCGCGGCGAAGCCGTACCGGTTCGACACGGTCGGCGAGGCCGACGTGTTCGTGGCCGACATCGTGGCGTCGTTTGCCTATCTCGGCTGCGACGTGACGCAGGAGTGATCGCAGGGATGACCACGCTGCGCACCCACTTCCCGCGGGAGCAGGAACACCCCCAGACGGGGGCGAAACGGCCCTGGCAAGTCGCTCAGGCAGGGCGCATTCCGCACGTCAAGCACGTGCCCGATTACGAAGAAGGAGATCACATGTCGAAGTTGCGGCAGCGGCTCGGGCGTGAGGAAGGGTTCACGCTGATCGAGCTCCTGGTCGTGATCGTGATCGTCGGCATCCTGCTGGCGATTGCGGTGCCGTCGTACCTCGGGTTCAAGGATCGCGCGAACCAGAAGGCGGCGGATGCGGACATCCGCGCGGCTCTCCCGTCGATCGAGGCTCTGTATGCCGACCGTGGCACCTACTCGAGCCTCACGCTGACGAAGATCCGCGCCTCGTACGACAGCGGTGCGAAGTTCAAGGGCCACCAGATCACGAGCTCCGGCCAGACCTACTGCGTGAGCATCCAGATCGGCAACAAGTGGGCCTACGCGCAGCGCGGTCAGAACCCGGTCGGCGGTGGCGACGTTCAGGAAGCCACGCCGCCTGCGGCCTGTCAGTAACGCCCGACGACTCGTCGGTCTTGCGAGGGGGCGGCCCGATGGCCGCCCCCTCCGTTTGCCGGACGATTCCTATCCGATGGTAGGGCGACCACCAGGGCGCGTTCGCGCTCACTGAGAGCGGACGGCGACTCGAGATGCCGGCCGACTCAACCGGAACAAGAAGGGGTGCACAGAATGAACAAGTCGCGGCGGCTCGTGCGTGAGGACGGCTTCTCGCTCATCGAGCTCTTGGTCGTTCTTACCGTCATCGGCGTCCTGCTGGCGATCGCCGTCCCGTCGTACATGGGATTCACGGGCCGTGCGAACCAGAAGGCGGCCGACGCCGACATCCGCTCGGCGCTCCCGGGGATCGAGAACCTCTACTCGACCAAGGGGTCGTACAGCAGCCTGACCCTGACGAAGATCCGCGCCTCCTACGACAGCGGCGCGAAGTTCGCCGGCTACCACGTCTCCGACACCGGCCAGACCTACTGCATCAGCATCAAGCTGAGCGGCAAGTGGGCGTGGGTGCAGCGCGGCAAGACGACGCTCGCGAACGGCGACGTGCAGGAGTCGGTCCCGGCCGCGAGCTGCCAGTAGCGCGCGGCCGCCGCGGCGCGAACCTCGGCAACTCGGTTCGCCGTCGGCGAACTGAGTTGCTGCGTTCCGCGGCGAGCTGCCGGTAGTCCCCCCGAAAGGGGGTTGAGCCGGAGCACCCGGCGTCGATTGTGAGTCGAGCGGCAAAAAGCGGCTTCCTCGACGGACAGAGGAGCGGGAGCGCAGCGCGCGAATCGTATGAGCGCGTCGAGCTCCCGACAGGCCGGGCCGCCGACCGAAACCGCTCAAGCTCACGATCCCCACGACCGATAGGAACGACGTGACCGCGACCGCCGCCCCCGTCCAGTCGATCGACGACCTGCTCGCGATCATGGTCGAGCACGACGCCTCGGACATGCACGTGACCGCAGGCTCGCCGCCCGTGATCCGCGTCGTCGGCCAGCTGCGCCGGCTTCCGGACTTCGACAACCTCTCGCCGGAGCAGACGCGCACGCTGCTGTACCGGATCATCTCGACCGAGCAGCAGAAGACGCTCGAGACGAAGCGCCAGCTCGACTTCTCGCACTCGGTGCCCGGCTTGGCGCGTTTCCGCGTCAACGCCTACTTCCAGCGCGAGAGCCTCGCCGCGGCGTTCAGGCTCATCCCGGCGAAGATCAAGACGCTCGAGGAGCTGAACATGCCGCCGCGGCTCTACGAGCTCGCGGACAAGCCGCGCGGCCTCGTCCTCGTCACCGGCCCGACGGGCTCCGGTAAGTCGACGACGCTCGCGTCGCTGCTCGACTACATCAACCAGCGCCGGCACGAGCACATCCTCACGATCGAGGACCCGATCGAGTTCCTGCACTGGCACCGCTCGTGCATCGTCAACCAGCGCGAGCTCGGCCCGGACGCGACTTCGTTCAGCGAGGCGCTGCGCGCGGCGCTGCGCGAGGACCCCGACGTGATCCTCGTCGGCGAGATGCGCGACCTCGAGACGATCGGCACCGCGCTGACCGCGGCCGAGACCGGCCACCTCGTCTTCGCCACGCTGCACACGCAGAGCGCGCCGCAGACGATCGACCGCATCATCGACGTCTTCCCGGCGGAGCAGCAGGGTCAGATCCGCGTGCAGCTCGCGTCGACGCTGCAGGGCGTCGTGACGCAGAACCTGGTTCCGACCGCCGACGGCCGCAGCCGCGTCGCGGCGCTCGAGATCCTGATCCCGGACGACGCGGTCCGCAACCTCATCCGCCAGGCGAAGATCGAGCAGATCTACTCGGTCATGCAGACGAGCACGTCGCGCGGGATGATGACGATGGAGCAGTCGCTCGCCGAGCTCGTCCAGCGCGGCGTGATCACGTTCGAGACCGCGTTCTCGCGCTCCTCGCGCCCGGACCAGCTCGAAGGGCTGCTCGAGCGCTCGGGGTTCACCCCGCCTCCGTCGATGGGCTCGCCCGTCGCCGAGGTCGTCGCGCCGACGTTCGGCGCCGGCAGCGGCAACGGCCTGCGCCTGGCAGGGGAGAGCTGAGCCGTGGATCTGAACAAGGAGATCAAGCTCTCGGACCTCTTCAAGGCCGCGCGGCCGAAGAAGACGTCGCGCCCGAAGCGGACGACGCAGCGGAAGCCGAAGCGGCAGGAGATCGTCGGCCTGAAGATCGGCTCCTCGCAGCTCGCGGCGGCGCACGTGGTCAACAACGGCGGCGCCAAGCTCGTCGACGTGGCGCGCGAGCCGCTCGAGCCGGGAATCGTCGTCTCCGGCGAGGTCCGCGACGTCACGCGTCTCGCCGAGGCGCTCGACGGCTTCTTCACCCGCAGCAAGCTTCCGCGCCGGAACGTGCGGCTCGGCTTCGGCACGAATCGCGTCGGCGTCCGCGTGCTCGACATCGAGGGCGTCGAGGACGAGGACCAGCTCGCGAATGCCGTCACGTTCCGCGCGCACGAGACGATGGCGATCCCGATGGACCAGGCTGTCCTCGACTTCCACGTCGTCGGCGAGCCCGATCCCGAGAACGGGAACGCCTACCGCGTCGTGCTCGCCGCCGCCTACCGCGAGCCGATCGACCAGCTCGTGCTGGCGTGCCGCGCAGCGAACCTCGAGCTGGCCGGGGTCGACGTCGAGGCATTCGCGCTGCTGCGCGCCGTCGGCGCCCGCGCGGGCGAGGGCGCCGAGGGCGAGCCGACCGCCGTGGTCGCAGTCGCGCTCGGCCACGACCGTTCGATCCTCGCGATCTCCGACGGCACCGTCTGCGACTTCACGCGCGTCCTCGACTGGGGCGGCGCCAAGCTCGACGCGGCGATCACCCGCGCCACCGGGGTGACGATGGAAGAGGCGGCCGAACTGAAGCTGACGCTCTCGCTCGAGCCGGACGCCGGCGACGACGGCGATCCGGTCGCCGCGCGCGCCCGCGACGCAGTCCGCGGCGAGCTCTCGAACCTCGCCCGCGAGCTGATCGCCTCGCTCCAGTTCTACCAGAGCCAGCCGGAGTCCCTGGCCATCGGCGACATCCTCGTCACGGGCGGGACGAGCCGGATGCCGGGCCTCGTCGACGAGCTCGCGACGCTGGTGCGCGCTCGCGTTGCCGCGGCCGATCCGCTCGCGGCGGTTGACGTTCCCGACACGCTGCCGGTCTCCGAGCGCGACGACCTGCCGTCGCTCGCCGTCGCGATCGGCCTCGGGGTGGACGCCTGATGCGTCCCGTCAACCTCCTTCCGGCCGACGCACGCGTCCAGAAGCAGCGCGTCACCTTCGGCTCCTCGCTGGCGCCGAACCGCGTGCTGCAGGGCGGCGGCGTCGCCGCCGGGATCGTCGTGCTGCTGCTCGGTGTGCTCTACGTCCACAACCGGTCGGTCGTCCACTCGCGGCAGAACCAGCTCGCGGCGACGACGGCGCAGCTCGCGTCGGTTCAGGCACGGCTCGCCAAGGTCGAGGCGACGAGGAAGAAGGCGCAGGCTCGCCTCACCGTCGTCCAGACGATCGCGAACACCCGGATGAACTGGGACCGCACGCTGCTCGACCTCGCGCGCGTGCTCCCGAACGGCGTCTACCTGCAGAGCCTGTCGGCGGCGGCAGCGACGAAGTCCGCGGTCTCGGCGACCGCGGCGACGTCCACGTTCACCGTCGCCGGCTCAGCGCCGTCCTACGTGAGCACCGCGTCGGTCCTCGACCGCCTCGCCCTCCTCCCGTGGCTGTCGGACATCGCGCTGCAGACGTCCTCGCGCCAGGACGACGGCTCCGTCACGTTCAGCATCCAGGCAACCGTCGTTCCGGGAGGTCAGCGGTGATCCAGAAGCTCGGAGGCACCGGCACGCTGCTGGTCACGGTCGCGGCGGTGCTGCTCGTCGCCGTCGTCGGGTGGATGGCGCTCGTCTCGCCGCAGCGCTCGAAGGCGAACCAGCTCGCCGCACAGAACGCGGCGGCACAGGCGCAACTCGCAACGGCGCAGCACGCGCTCGCGACCGAGAACACGCACCAGGACCTCGCCGTGCTGCGCGCGGCGGCCCGGGCGCTGCCCGCCACGCCGCAGGTCTCGCAGATCCTGCGCCAGCTCGCGTCGCTGACGGCGACCTCGAACACCGAGCTCGACGCGGTGACGCCGTCGCCCGCCGTCCCCGGCGGCGCGTCGGGCGCCGAGGCGGTGCCGCTGGCCGTGACCGTCAAGGGACGCTACTTCGCGCTGCAGCACCTGCTCCGGCTCCTTCGCAGCAGCGCCGACGTGCAGGGCAAGAAGATCACCGGCTCGGGTCGCCTCTACACGGTCGATGGCATCCAGTTCGCGAGCGCCAGCTCCGGCGGCGGCACGAGCTCGGGTGCGTCCCAGCAGGGTGCGGTGACCGCGACCATCACGATGAACGCGTTCGTCTACGCACCCTCTGCGGTGGCCGCGACGGCGACCCCGCCCGCGACGACGGACACGACCTCGACGTCCGGCACGTCCCAGGCAAGCGCAGTCACCCCGACCAACTGATGACGGCATCGACCCTCTCTCGGCGGCGGGCGACGGCGCACGCGGAGGCACGCGCGGCGAAGGAGCGCAAGCAGAAGATCATCCTCATCGCCGGGGTCGTCCTGCTCGCGTTGCTGCTCGTGTGGGAGATCCCCAAGGTGATGAAGCGGAGCGGCGGCAGCTCGACCGCGCCGCCCGCGCCGACCGCGGTGACGCCGAGCGCGTTGACGCCCGCGGCGACGGCGGTGGCGGCCGCGCCGCCGGCCGCCGTGATCGCGCGCGACTACCGGCAGATCCGGCGCCTCTCGCCGCACGACGTCTTCGGCCGCGCGAGCGCCGTCGGCGTCACCCCGTCGTGGGCGCAGGTCGGGCCACCCGCCGGCGTGCACGACCCCTTCGACCCCGGGAGCTCGTCGAGCAGCAGCGCTCCGGCCGCGCCCGCGCCGTCCAAGGCTCCCTCGTACTCGGCTCCGCTCCCGGCGAAGATCGTGATCGGCACGCCGGGCGGCGGTCGGGTCGCGCGGAGCGGCTGGATCGTGATCCTCGCGTCGATCCCGACCAGCGAGGGCCGCTCGAGCGCCGTCGCGTTCGCGTCGCGCGCGAGCCGGAAGGGCGTCGGGTCGCTGTCGATCCTCAACTCGTCGAACCGCAAGCCTCTGCGCGGCGGCTACTGGGTCGTCTACTCGGGGCCGTACAGCACGATCGCGCAGGTCACGAACCGCGCGGCCGCCGTCCACGGGCTCGGCTTCGGGACCGCCTACATCCGCGAGCTGGTCGTGTACCGGAAACGCTAGGAGTCGCTGCTCATGGCCGAATTCACATACGACGCGATCAACGCCCAGGGCGTTCTTCTCAGCGGCTCGCTGACCGCGCCGGACATCAGCGCCGCGCGTGAGCAGCTGCAGTCGCGCGGCCTCCTGCCGAAGTCGCTCGCGGAGCGCGCGGCGGCGGGCGACACGTCGGTCGGCTCCGCGTTCAAGAAGGTCAAGTCGAAGTCGCTGCAGGTGTTCGCGCGCCAGCTCGCGACGATGATCGAAGCAGGCGTCAGCGTCGTCGCCGCACTGGTCACGCTCGAGGAGCAGACCGACGACAAGTACCTCCGCGACATCGTCGCCGAGGTGCGGGCGGACGTCGAGACCGGGATGATCCTCTCGCGCGCGCTCGCGCGGCACCCGCGCGTCTTCAACAGGCTCTTCGTCTCGATGGTCGCCGCGGGCGAGTCGTCGGGAACCCTCGACACCGTGCTCGACCGCGTCGCGACGCAGATCGAGAAGGAGACGAAGCTCAAGCGCCGTGTCAAGGGCGCGATGGTCTACCCGACCGTCGTCCTCACGTTCGCGTCGCTCGTGCTCGTCTTCATGCTGCTGTTCATCGTCCCGGTCTTCCAGAACGTGTTCACCCAGCTGAACGGCCAGCTCCCGACGCCGACGAAGATCGTGATCGGGGCGTCGCACGCGCTGCGCGACTACTGGTTCCTGATCTTCCCGGTTATCGGGCTCGCGGTCTGGTCGGTGCGGCGCTGGATCAGGTCCGACACGGGGCGTCCGGTGTGGGACCAGTTCCGGCTGCGCATCCCGATGAAGATCGGCGACGTCGTGCAGAAGGTCGCGCTCGCACGCCTCTCGCGCACGCTCGCGACGCTGGTCGCGGCCGGCGTCGACATCCTGACCGCGCTCGAGATCGCCGCCGGCACGGCCGGGAACTGGGTGATCGAGCAGTCGCTCCGCCACACCGCCGAACGCGTCCACGAGGGCGTGCCGATCAGCGGGCCGCTCGCGGAGGACCCGATCTTCCCGCCGATGGTGAGCCAGATGGTCCGCATCGGCGAGGAGACCGGCGAGCTCGACAAGATGCTCGGCAAGGTCGCCGACTTCTACGAGGACGAGGTCGACGCGAGCATCCAGTCGCTCACGTCGATCATCGAGCCCGTCCTGATGATCGGCGTCGGCGCGATGGTCGGGACGATCGTGATCTCGATGTACCTGCCAATGTTCAAGCTGCTCACGCTGATCAAGTAGCGGGCGGCGGCCGGCCTGCTCAGGTACCTGGTACCTGGTTCAGAGAGCAGCCGCGAGGTCCTCGAGCGCCGGGCCGAGCGTGCGCGGCTCCGTCACGACCGGGACGTGCGTGCGCACCTCGGCGAGCAGGCCGGCTAGCGCGGGCGGGGCCCCGCGGTCGCGCTCGTGCAACGTCTGGGACGCGACGACCGCGAGCGCGGCGAGCGACGCGCGCAAGCAGTTCGCCACGCGGTCGTAGGCGTCCCACGCGAAGAACACGGGCGAGGGCGTGTCGTTCTGGGCGAGACCTCCGAGCGGGAGGACGGTCGTCTGCGCGGTACGTCGTGCCTCCTCCGCGAGCCCCGCCTGCACCATCGAAAGCGTGCTGACGGGCCGGGGGCACGAGCCCGTCTCGAGGAGCGAGCGAAGGAGCGCCTCGGTCTGCCGCTCGGCGAGCACGCACAGGTCGGCCGCCGCGGCCGCGAGGCCGTCGAGCGCGGGCGCGGCCGCGGCGTCGTGGTAGCCGCCGTTCGAGAGCACGCGGTCCGGCGCGACGAAGACGGGGTTGTCGGTGACGGCCCGCAGCGACGTCTCGGCGGCGCGCGCCGCCTCGGCCGCCGCGCGGCGCGACCGACCGAGCTGCCGCGGCGATGCGGAAGCTAACGGGCGCCTGGTGGGGCCGGCGGTGCGGCATCCCATCTGCGAGCAGCGCGTTCAGCGAGCGGAGCGCCTCGCCCTCCGCCTCGTCGCGCCACAGCTCGGCCAGCTCCGGCGCATAGGCCTCCAGGGGCGCGCCGAACGCTTCCACCGCGAGCGCGAACACACGCTCCGCCGTCGGCAGCCGGTCGCGTGACTCGAGCGCAGCGTCGGCGACGAGGGCCGCCGCGCACGGGGACCCGTTGACGAGCGCGAGCCCCTCCTTCGGCTCGAGCCGGAGCCGGCGGCCGATCCGTTCGAAGAGACGGCCGAGCGCCAGGATCTCGCCCGAGCCTCCGTTGCCGTGGCGCGGCACCGGCGGGAGCGCCTCCCGGAGCAGCGCAGCCACCTCGACGGCGAGCTCCGGCCGCACCGCCGCGTGGCCCTCGACGAAGTTCGCGAGCCGCGCGAGCACGATGCCGCGCACGACGCGTTCCGGCAGGGGCTCGCCGAAGGAGCTGCCGGTCACCGGAGGCTGCGCCGCCAGCGCCGCGCGTCCTGCGTCGTCGAGCCGCAGCGAGGCGCTCTCGCCGAAGCCGGACGTGACCCCGTAGACGACGAGGTCCGGCCGCCGCTCGAGCAGGGCGAGGAAGGCCGCCCTCGACTCGCGCATCCGCTCGAGCGCCGACGGCGCAACCTCGACCGCCTCTCGGTTCCATGCCACGCGCTCGAACGTCTCGAGCCCGAGGTCGAAGCGGGACGCGAGGACGACGGTCACGTGCGGTAACGGAGGAGCGTGCCGGTGCCCCTCGCGCGCGCCCGGTCGTAGAGGAGCGCGCCGACGGCGACGTCCGCGGTCGCGAGGCCGCGGTGCCAGAAGACGATCCGCTCGTCGTCGCGCTCACGTCCCGGCTTCGCACCGACCACGATCTCCGCCAGCTCCGCGTGCAGCGTGTCGGCGGTGAGGCGGCCGCTGTCGACGTGCGCGCGGAGCGCGCCGAACCGCCCGCTCCGGCATTGGCCCCAGTCGTCGACGACGATCTTGTCGGCAGCGTCGGTGAGCGTCAGCTCGACTGCGCTCATCGTCCCGTACGGAACGACGAGCGCGCCCTCTGCCAGCCATTCGGTGCGCAGGATCGGCTCGGGCCGCTCGAGACGCGTCGCCTCCACGACCACGTCGGCGCCGTCGACGGCCTCGCGAATCGTGTCGACCACCCGAACCGGCTTCCCGAGCGCGTCCTCCAGCGCGCGGGCGAACGCCTCGCGCGACTCCGGCCGGCGACTCGTGACGCGGATCTCGTCGAAGCCGAAGATCGCGTCGAGCATGGTCACGTTCGAGTACGCGGTGCCGCGGGCGCCGACGTGGCCGAGGACCCGCGCGTCCGCGCGCGCGAGGAGGCGCGCACCGACCGCCGTCGTCGCGCCGGTGCGCCACTCGGTCAGCTCCGTCGCGTCGACGATCGCGAGCGGCACCCCTGTCCGCGGGTCGTAGAGCGTCAACAGACCGAGCTCCGACGGCAGCCCGAGCTCATAGTTGCGGACGTAGTCGCCGACGACCTTCACGCCCGCGAAGCCGAGCGGCTCGATGTACGCGCGCAGCAAGTTGAAGTGGCCGCCGAACGCGGGATCGGGGATTAGGTGCTCGCGCGGCTCGAGCACGACGCGGCCTTCGCCCTGTGCCCGCAGCGCACCTTCGACGGCGTCTACGACCTCGCGCGGCTCGACCGCGAGCGACTCGACGTCGGCCTGCGACAAAAACAGGACGTCCAGCGGCGCCACGGCTGCAGTGTCTACAAGATGCGGCGCGGTGACGTTGCCCCGGCGCTATCTGCGCAGCCTCGACCCGCGCCTCTCGCGCGAGGTGTACGTGCTCGGGTGCGGCGGCTTGCTCAACTCCTTCGGCACCGGCGTCGTGCTGCCGTTCCTGATCATCTACCTGCACAACGTGCGCGGCATCTCGCTGGGCTTAGCAGGTCTCGCCGCTGCGGTGCAATCGGCGAGCGGGTTCGCGCTCGGGTTCGTCGGCGGCTCGCTGTCCGACCGGATCGGCGCGCGCCGCGTGCTCCTCGCGTCGCTGCTCGTGATGACCGTCGCGTTCGGGCTGATGCCGCTGATCCGAGCCGCGTGGGAGGCGTTCGCCCTGTATGTCCTCTGGGGCATCGGCAGCGGCGCGTTCTGGCCGTCGCAGTCGGCGCTGCTCGCGGGGCTGACGCCTCCGGATCGCCGAGCGGGGTCGTACGCGCTGCAGCGGCTGGCGATGAACGCGGGCGTCGCGGTCGGCGGGGTCGTCGGCGGTTTGATCGCCTCGGTCGCCCACCCCGCGAGCTTCACCGTGTTGTTCCTGATCGACTGCGCGAGCTTCATTGCCTACACGCTCGTCCTGCTGCGCGTGCCGACGCCTGAGCTGCATCCAGAGCGCGCAGGCGGGAGCTGGCGGGCAGTCGCGCGCGACCGAGTCGTGGTCGAGTTCGCCCTCCTGAACGCGCTGTTCATCGCGGCGTCGATCGCGCTGCTCGTCGAGCTGCTGCCGGCGTTCGCGAAGAACGTCGCGCACGTGGACGAGCGGGAGATCGGCGTGATCTTCGCGCTCGACTCCGTCGCCGTCGTGCTCTTCCAGCTTCCGATGGTGCGGCTCGTGCAGGGCAGGCGGCGCATGTGGGGGCTCGCGGTCATGGGCGGCCTCTGGGCAGCCGCGCTGCTGGCGGTCTGGGCGGGAGGGGCGTGGACCGAGGCGACGGGCGCCGCGGCGGTGTTCGCGGCGGCCACGCTGGCGTTCGCGCTCGGCGAATGCCTGCACGGTGCGATCCACGCGCCGCTGACGGTCGACCTGGCGCCGCCGCACCTGACGGGGCGCTACCTCGCGCTGACGAGCCTCGCATGGCAGGCCGGGTGGATCATCGGCCCGGCCGCCGGCGGCTTCGTCCTGCAGCACGCGCCGCTCGCGCTCTGGCCTGCCGCGGCCGCCGTCTCCCTCGGCTGCGCCGCCTGGGCTGTCGCACTCGAGCGGCGCCTTCCGGAGCACGTGCGCCTTACGCCGCCTGCCGCGGCGCCGGCCTTCGCGAGCGTTACGGCGTCACCGACACCGTAGAGTCCCGGCGTGAGCGCCTCCGTGGACGTTCGCCGCCGCCTCGCGGCCGGCGAGGTGATCCTGCTCGACGGTGGGATGGGCACCGAGATCCAGGCGCGCGGCGTTCCGATGGACGGCGAAGCGTGGAGCGCGCTCGCGAACGTCACGCACGGCGACGTCGTGCGGGCGATCCACGAGGACTACCTCCGCGCTGGGGCGGAGGTCGTGATCGCCAACACGTTCCCGGCGGGCGCGGGAGCGCTCGCCGCGGCAGGCCGCGAGGACCGTCTCGTCGAGATCAACCGCGCGGCGGTGGCGCTGGCCCGGGAGGCGCGCGAGCGGACCGGCGCGTCGGAGGTGGCGGTCGCGGGGTCGCTGTCCGACATGGCGCTCCACGGGCTCTCCGCGACCGACGGCGCGTCCGTGTCGGCCGTCGAAGCGTTCCGGCGGCAAGCGTCGGCGCTCGCGGACGCCGGCGTCGACCTGCTCGTCCTCGAGATGATGCGCTCGGAGGCCGTGGCCGAGCCGGCGCTCGAGGCGGCCGCCGAGACGGGCCTCCCAGTCTGGTTCGGCGTCGCGATCGGGGAGGTACGGCCGGACGGGACGCTGGTGACGATCTCAGGCGCCGACGTCGACCGCCTCCTCGACCTCGCCCGCGGCCGCGCCGACGCGGCGACGATCATGCACACCGATCTCGACGTCGCCGGCCGGGCCCTGCCGATCGTCAGGGAACGCTGGTCCGGGCCGGTCGGGGCGTATCCGCACGTCGGCGACTGGACGCCTCCGAACTGGGTCTTCGGAGACATCTCGCCGGCGGACTTCGCCGCCAGGGTCTCTTCGTGGGCCGATGAGGGTGCGCAGGTTCTCGGCGGCTGCTGCGGGATCGGCCCGCAGCACATCGCGGCGCTGCGCGCGGCGCTCTCGACGAGGCGTTAGAGACGCGCCGACGCCGACGCGGTCGCCGGTGCGAGCGCCGGGTCGCCGGTGACCGCGCGGGCGACCTGGAAGGCGAACCGGTCGAGGAAGAACTCCGACGACAGGAGCCGGCCGCGGTCGAAGCGGCCGGAGGCGAGGCCGCGCTGCACCGACTCGCACAGGACGATGTCCTCCCTCTGGACCTCGTCGACGAACTCGACGTTCGCCCGCTGCTGCTCCTCCGACACGCCCTGGCCGAAGTAGAAGTCGTAGATCGCGAGCGTCCGGCCGGGGGCGACCGGCACGAGCAGGTTCGTCGAGATGTTCGGCGGACCGGGGTAGACGTTCGCCATGAAGTTCGGCCACACGACGTAGTTCCAGAGCCGCCGCCGCGCTTCGGGCAGCTCCGCGATCCCGTTCCGGTTCGCGGCCACCGCCGCGTCGCGCGCGCAGCTCGAGAAGTGCCAGAAGACGTCGCTGTGCGCCTCTCCCTCGTACGAGTCGAGGTCGATCAGGTGCGAGAACCCGTGGTGCGAGACGGGGCAGTGGTAGCACTCGAGGAAGTTCTCGGCCAGGATCTTCCAGTTCGCCGCCACGTCGTACGTCCGCCGCTCGCGGAACACGAGCGTGGACAGGTCGATCCCCATCTCGCTCACGAGCTCGGGCCAGGCGCCGGCGACGCTCGCGAGCGGCTCGACGTCCGGATTTGCCGAAACGAACACGAACGGGCCGAGCGTCTCCACCCGCAGAGGCTCGAGGGAGAACTCGGCGGGGTCGAAGCCCTCTTCGTCGCGTGTCCGCGGCGCGCTCCGCAGCGTGCCGTCGAGGTTGTACGTCCAGCCGTGGTACATGCACTGGAGCGTCTGGCGGCAGCCTGCTTCCTCCCCGACGAGCTCGCTTCCGCGATGCCGGCAGACGTTCACGAACGCCCGCAGCTCACCCTCCTTGTCGCGCACGACCACCGCCGGCACGCGACCGAGCCTCGTGGTCACGAATCCACCGGGCGCCCTCAGGTCGCCCAGGAAGCAGGCGTACTGCCAGAACCGCTCGAACACCCGCTCCTGCTCCCGCTCGAGCGCCTTACCGTGCGTGTACCACTCCGCGGGGAGCGTGTGCAGCGGCTCGTAGGGGCTGTCGAACGTCGTCGCCACGTTTCCGTCGCCCGCCAACTTAGACGCCCGCGGCGTAGGCGTCGAGTGCGTCGTGGTAGCGCTGCTTGTCCTCCGGCGGCAGCCAGCTCACGGCGAACGCGTTGCGCGCGAGCTGCACCGCCTCGTCGCGCGTCAGGCCTGAGCCTTGGGCACCCCCTCGACGAACTCCGCCAGCTCGCCCACGACGCGCGACTGTAACCGCGGGACGCACGTGACTCGGCGGCCCCGACGTGAGAACATCGCGGGTGCCGGGGAAGCGAACGAGGGGAGGAGTCGATGGACGTTCTCCAGTCGGGCGGCTCGAGGTCGAGCCGCGCAACCTTCTTGAGGCGGAGCGCGACGGTCGGTGCCGGCCTGGCGCTCGGAGCGGCGCTGCCGCAGACGGCGGCGGCCAAGTCGCTCGGCTCGCGCGACGTGGAGATCCTGACCGCGGCCGAGATCGCGGAGGCGCTCGCAGTTACGACGTACACGAACATCATCGACACGGCGCCGTTCTTCCAGGATCTCGCGTCCGACGACCAGGGGTACCTGCGAGCGGCGCGGCAGGAAGAGATGTCGCACTACCTGCTCGAGCAGGGGGCGACGGGGAAGCCGACGCCCTTCACCGTCTTCTACTACCCGAAGGGGATGTTCAGCGACGCACAGACCACGCTGAACGTGCTCGTCACGCTCGAGGACGCGTTCATCGCCGCGTACCTCGTCGGCGTCCGCAACTTCAGCACCTCGGACCTGCGCGTGATCGCCGCCCGGATCATGGGGATCGAGAGCGACCACAGGACGCTCGCGCGCGTGATCGGGCCCGGCGTGCCCGAGAAGGACGGCGGGCCGATCGAGGAGATCGTCGGGTTCCAGGGTGTCGCGGAGAGCGTCGACCCGCCGAACAACAACACGTACGAACGCACGCTCGGCTGGACGAGGATCGAGCAGGCCGTCGCGGCGCTGACGCCGTTCGCCGACAAAGAGGCCGCGGAGAAGGCGGGATTCGACACGAGCAAGGGCTACGAGTTCCAGCCGTTCACGCCGGAGCTGCCGAGCCCGCTGGGAGGCTTCTAGCGCGGCCTCTCCGACGGCCGACGCCGCGCATCCCGAGGAGGTGTCAGACACCGGGAGTGTCTGACACCTCGTCGGCCGACGCCGCGCTGCTCCTGACGCACCCGTCCTGTTTCACCGGCGCGCGCGGTCGGAATCTCGTCTGGTGATGGACGTCGGAAAGCCGAAGAGGATCTACCGGGTCGAGCCGTTGCGGGAGCCGGTGCCGAGGCACACGCCGGAGAAGGCTCCGCAGCCGGCGCCGCGCGCGCCGGAGCCCGCACCGGCGAAGTGACCGCGCTCGACGCGGAGCTGCCTGCCGCGCCGGACTACGCCGACGCGTTCGTCGCGTGGCGCGTCTGGCGGGTCGTCGCGAGCAGGGAGGGGTACCGCCTCGCGAGCGTCGTCAAGTCGACGCTCTGGCCGCCGGGGGCGCCGCTCGCCGCGGAGTGCCTCCGCTCCCCGCTCGGAACCTTCTTCCGGCGCCGGCGCGCGAAGGCGCACGCCGCGCCGGACGCCGGGTGCGAGTGCGGGATCTACGCCGGCAGGCTCGCCGCGATCGGCGAGTACCTGACGGAGCCTCCCGCGGCGGCGGTCACGCGCGTCCTCGGCCAGGTGTCGCTCTGGGGAACGGTGATCGAGTGCGAGCGCGGCTTCCGGGCGTCGCAGGCGTACCCGGCCCGGCTCTACGTCCCCGTCGAGCCCGCGCTCGCCGCCGAGCACCGGTGGGACTCGCTGCTGGGGGCGCTCGAGGTCTACGGCGTGCCGGTCGAGCTCCTGGAGGCGCGGCCGTCGGAGGCGATCCGCGCCCTCCGTCAGACGCACGTTTAGGCGCCACGCCTCGGGGTAAATTGATCGCAGTACGATCAATCGAAGGAGGCATGACACGATGAGCACGCTCGACGAACGGCGGCAAACCGCCTTCGCCGGAGTCGAGGAGGCCGCTTGGGAGGATGGGTTCGCGCGTCCGCGGGTGTTCCTGCAGCCGATCGCCGCCCCGTCGATCCTCGGCCTCGCCGGCTTCGCGAGCGCGACGTTCATCGTCGCCTCGAACATCGCCGGCTGGTGGGGCACGCCGACCTCAGGGCTCGTGCTCGCGCCGTTCGCCGCGATGTTCGGCGGACTGGCCCAGTTCCTGGCCGGAATGTGGGCCTACCGCGCGCGCGACGGCATCGCCACGCTCGCCAACGGCACGTGGGGCGCCTTCTGGCTCGCCTACGGGATCCTGAACATCCTGCTCGCGGCGCACGTCCTGACCGCGCCGACACCCTGGTACCACAACCCGGAGGTCGGCTTCTGGTTCTTCGCGCTCGCGATCACGACCGGGATCGCGGCCGTGGCGGCTCTGACGGAGAGCCTCGGGCTGACCGCGGTGCTCTCCACCCTCGCGACCGGCTCCGGGATCCTCGCCGGCGCGTACATCTACGGCTCGCACGGCTGGGTGCAGGTGGCGGGCTGGGTCCTCGTCTTCTCGGCGGGGTTCGCCTGGTACACGGTCGCGGCGATGCTGCTGGCGGGCGTGACCGGCCGCGCGATCCTGCCGCTCGGCAAGTACAAGAAGGAGGCAAACGTCCCCGGCGGCAAGCTCATTCGCCCGATCCAGCTCGAGTGGGCAGAGCCGGGCGTGAAGATGGGCCAATAGGCGAGCGAAGCGACGGCACCACGTCGCGGCCCACACCGGGAGGGCCCGCGCCGGGGGCGCGGGCCCTCCCACCGAGAACCCGATGAGCACACACGATCTCTTCCTCCTCCTCTTCCTGTCGGCCGTCCTCTTCCTGATGGTCTACGCCGGCGTCGGCAAGCAGGCGCTCGAGCTGCGGCGCCCGCCGCGGTGCCCGTCCTGCGGCCGCACCGCGCGCGACTGCAGCTGCAGGTAGGCGCGGCCGAAAGGCTGACCGACGCGTCAGTCAGCGACGGCTGTTTGCGGGTCCGGCGCGACTGGGCACCACTCGCAGGAGTTGGGCGAAAGTCCAGTTCACGAGAGCGCCGAGCTGCGGCAGCGACTCCGTACCCTCGACGCTCTCATCGACCATCTGCGGCATCTCGACGGAGACGAGGCCCGCGCGCGCCTTGCGCGCGCCCAGAAGGACCGCCGGCGCGTCCTGCAGGAGATCGCCGAGCGAATCCGCCGCGACGAGTGGCCGTCGCCCTCGCCCGAGTAGGTCAGGACGCGAGCGCGCGCCGCTTCGGGTGCTCGCCCGCCGGCCAGAGCAGAACGAGGTAGTTCTCGGCCTGCGCGGCGCGCGTTCGCAGCATCCAGTAGTTCGTCCGCACGAGCGACCCGTCCTTGCACCGCAGGGTGCCCTGGCCGAAGACGCGCTTGCCCGCGACCGCGTCGCGGAAGTTCTTCCGCTCCTGCGCCCCCGCGGACAGCTCGAGCCCGCGCGTGAGCCCGAGGACCTGGTCGCGCGTGTAGCCGGTCAGCGCGCAGAAGGCGGCGTTGCAGGCGATGTAGCGGCCGTCGTCCATCGCCACCGCGGCCGCCAGCGGCGCGTTCAGCAGCGCCTCGCCGAGCAGCGTCTCGTGGACCATCTGCGTGATCTCGCTCGGGTACGGATCGCCGGCGCTCGCACCGCCAGCCTATACGAGGATTGACGAAGTTCTCGTGCAGGTTCCTGAACGAACCGGGCGTCCGAGCGCGAGCTCAGCGCAGGCGCGAGAGGGCGGCCCGCCGGCCGGAGTGCGCCGGCCCCTCGAGCCGGCGGAGCGTCGGCAACCCGGCGAGCGCGGGGATCAGCGGCAGCCAGAGGTTGATCAGCCGGTACGCGAACACGGCGAGCAGCGCAGGCGCGAGCGCGATCTTCAGCCATCCGAGCGCGAACGGGAGCAGCGCCTCGACCACTCCCGCACCCCCGAGCGGGAGCGCCCGGCGCGTGAGCGCGTAGCCCGTCGCGTACCCGACGATCAGCTGCGCAACCGGAGGCGTGTGGGCGTAGAAGACGTGCAGCGTCGCCCACAGGCAGAAGATGTCGCCGCTCCAGTAGGCGATCGTCCCGACGAGCGCGGCCGCGTGGCGGCGCGGCGTCGCGACGAGCACGAGGACGAGCTCGAGCGACTCGAGCCGCCGCACGAGCGGCCGGCCGACGAGCGGCCAGCGCCCGACGGTGCCCTTGAAGCGAAGCGCCGTCAGCGCGAGCACCGCGCCGACGGGCACGCCGATGATCCACGGCAGCGTCAGGCTGCTGGAGATCGTCCGGTGCCAGAGGAGGACGATGATCGCGGCGATGCAGGTCGCCGGAGCGAGCACCGCGTACTCGAGCGCGCCGAGGCCGAGGACGCGCCGGCACGCCTCGCGCTCGGACAGCCCGGCCCGCTGGAGAGCCGCGCGATCGAAGGCGAAGCCGCCCGCGTGCACGAAGACGCCGAAACCGGACGCGACGAGCGCGGCGGCGTTCGGCACGCCGAGCTCCGCGCCGTCCTCGGCGCGCGCGACCTCGCGATAGGCGGCCGTGTAGCCGGCGTACGCGAAGAGCTCGCCGCCGACGGCGGCGCCGAGCCACGGCCAGTTCGGGTGCACGAGCCCTCTCAGGATCGGCTCGAAGCCGACGTACCACGCGAGCCCGACGAGCGCGGCGGCGGCGAGGACACCGGCCACGACCACGAGCGTGGCGAGCTTGTGCAGCGGCCAGTGCCAGTGATGCGCGCGGTCGGCCGTCGCCATCACCGCCTGCGTTCCCACTCCCACCCTCGCGTACTCCGTCCTAACCGCTTCCTGATCTTCTGGCCGTACCGTCGCGTTCATGCGCCGTCTCGTTGTACTCGCCGCCTCGGTCGCCGCGCTCGCGCTCCCGGCCGACGCCGCCGCGACGTCGACCTACGACGTGCGCGTCGTCGGCGCCGAGGTCCCTCCGATCACCTCGTCTCTCGGCACGTTCGTCGGCGCCTCGGAGGGTCCTGTCGGCGCCTGGCGGATCCAGATCGTGCACCAGCCGCTCCGAACCGGACCGACCGTCTCGATCACCGGCGGGTCGCTGTGGCTCGCGCTGCGCACCGGAGCGACCCTGCGCTCGGCCGTCGTCGGCGGCTCCGTCTCCGTCGAGAGCCGCGGCGCCGGGTGCGCGAATCAGGTCTACGGCGTGCGGGTCGCGCTCGCGAACGGGTCGTTCGCCGGCACGCTCACGCACCGACGCGCGTCGCTGCTCGGGCACTGCGTGATCTACGCCGCGACGATCACCGGGCGCGCGACTCTGACGGCCTGATCGCGCGTAAAGTTGTGGAGGTCGTGGACCTCCAGACACCGCTGCGCTCACCCGCCGAGCGGACGCCCGAGCGGTTCTCCGACGCCGTCGACCTGTACGCCGAGCACGTCAACCCGCAGTTCGTGCGCGTCCTCCGCACGATCGGGTTCGACCGGACGTGGGTGCGGGGGGAGGGCGCGCACATCGTCGACTCGGAGGGCAACCGCTACCTCGACCTCGTCGGCGGCTTCGGGATGTTCAACGTCGGCCGCTCGAACGCGCGCGTGCGAGCCGCGCTGGCCGAGGCGCTCGCGGACGACCTGCCGATCTCGGTGCAGCTCGGCGTCTCCTCGTACGCGGGGAGCCTCGCGGCGGAGCTGCTCCGGCGGCTGCCGCGGTCGCTCGGCCGCGTCGTCTTCACGAGCTCAGGCACCGAGGCGGTCGAGGCGGCGCTCAAGTACGGCCGCGCGGCAACGGGACGCCCGCGGGTGCTCTCGGCGGAGCACGGCTTCCACGGGCTGACGTACGGGTCCCTCTCGGCGAACGGCTGCCCCGAGTTCACCGACGGCTTCGGGCCGATGCTGCCCGGGTTCGAACGGGTGCCGTTCGGCGACAGCGAGGCGCTCGAGCGCGAGCTCGGGCGCGAGGACGTCGCGCTCTTCCTCGTCGAGCCGGTGCAGGGCAAGGGCGTGCACCTGGCGCCCGAGGGTTACCTGCAGGAGGCGCAGGCGCTGTGCCGCCGCTACGGCACGCTCTTCTGCGTCGACGAGGTGCAGACCGGCTTCGGCCGCACGGGGCGGATGTTCGCGCTCGAGCACTTCGGTCTCGAGCCGGATGTCGTCACCGTCGCGAAGTCACTCTCCGGCGGCTACGTGCCCGTCGGTGCGTGCGTCGTCTCGAAGGCGGTCTTCGACGCCGTCTGCAACTCGATGGAGAACGCCGTCCGCCACGGTTCGACGTTCGCGCCCAACGAGCTCGCGATGGTCGCCGGCCTGGCGACGCTCGAGGAGCTCGACCGCGAGCGCCTGCCCGAGCGCGCGGCACGTCTCGGCGACCTGCTCCTCGACCTGACGCGCCCGCTCGTCGAGCGCTACGACGTCGTGCACGACGTCCGCGGCCTCGGTCTGCTGTGGGGCATCGAGTTCGGCGAGCCGAGCCGCGGCCGGGCGACGTGGCGTGCGCTCGAACGCCGGCAGCCCGGGATCTTCTCGCAGTTCGTGGTGGGCCCGCTCTTCCACCGCCACCGCATCCTGAGCCAGGTGGCGGGGCACCGGCTCAACGTCGTGAAGGCGCTGCCGCCGCTCACGGTTGCCGAGGAGGAGCTCGAGCGCTTCGCGGCCGCGCTGGAGGACGTCGTGCGGCGCGCGTCACGGCTTTCGTCCGCCGCGATCGGCTTTGCGCTCCGTACCGGCGTCCGCACCGTGCGCTGACGCCGCGGCCGCGAGCAGGACGCCCACGGGGATCGCGAGGCACCAGATGCCGACGCGACCGAGCGCGTAGCTCGCGAGCGTCGCACCGGCGAGATACGCGACGAGGACCGCACCGAGGAGCAGCGCGCGGCGGTCCGCGCGCCGGCGGACGAGCGCCTGCGTCAGGTTGGTGAGGACGCCGGAGATGTAGCTCGTCCGCACGGTCGAGCCCTCGATCGCCGTCAGCGAGGCCGTCTGCAGCCCGAGCGCGACCGTCGCCATTGCCTCGAGGCCGTAGAACGACACGGCGCCGTACGTCGCCATGAACGCAGCGACGAGGAGCGCTTGCAGCGCCAGCGCGACCCACTGCCCGCCCGCGTCCGCGAGCGCCGTGCCCGCGGCGATCCCCGCCGCGAACAGGAACGGCGCCAGCGCGTACGGGAGGGCGCGCCCGAGGTCGCCGTGGCCGAGCGCGACGCCGAGCTTCGAGGTGTTCCCGGTCATGTGCGCCGTGAAGAGGTGGTGCAGCTTCAGGTAGCCGACGACGTCGACGAAGCCCGCGACCGCCGCGAGCGACACGGCGAGGCGCCTCTTCCGACCTGCGTTTCGATCCGCCATCGCGAGGGCACGAGTATCGCAGTACGAACTAAATGAGGAGGCACGGCAATGGCGTCTGCGATCGCGCAGCCACGGCGGCTCTCGCGCCCCGAGGCGCGGATCATGCTCCAGCCGCTCGCCGCACCATCGGTGCTCGGCTACTTCGCCCTCGGGAGCGCGCTGATCATCTACGGCACCTGGTTCGCCGCCGGCTGGGGGACGGAGAAGGACCCGAGCGCGTTCTTCCCCTTCCTGCTCTTCTTCGGAGGGTTCGGCCAGCTCGCAGCCGCGCTCTGGAGCTACCGCGCGCGGTCGGCGGCGGCGGCCGCGCTCCACGGCTCGTGGGGCGCGTTCTGGCTCGGGCTCGCGCTCATCTACCTGCTCGTCACGACGCACACGGTGACCGCGCCGGCGCGCGGGCTCGAATGGCCGTCGCTCGGCCAGTGGATGATCTACATGGCGGTCATCTCCTGGACGACGGCGTTCGCCGCGCTTGCGCGCAGTCCCGTCGGCTTCCTCGCGCAGGCGACGCTCGGAAGCGGCGCCGCGCTCGCGGCGGCCGGACTGCTGGTCCCGTCGCCGGCAGTGCAGCACGTGGCCGGATGGGTTCTCGTCGCGGCCGGGGTGATCGGGTTCTACGCCGGCGCCGTCCTGATGTACGGAGGCGCGGGGGAGCCGGTCGAGTACGCGCACGGCGACCCCGGCGTGAAGGTCGGACAGTGAGGAGGCGGAGATGACGCAGCTGGAGCAACGCCTGCACGCACGGCCGGAGCCGGACGCGGCGGAGGACGAGGCGCCGCCGGCGGGCCTCTACCTGACTCCCGTCGCGCCGCCTGCGACGCTCGGGCTGTTCGGCTTCTTCGCGTCGACGATGGTCGTGTCGACGTGGATCCTCGGGTGGTGGGGGAGCCCGAAGGGCTCGCCGCCGACGATGTTCGAGATCGCCGCGATGTTCGGCGGACTGGCGCAGTTCGCCGCTGGCCTCTGGTCCTTCCGGGCCCGCGACTACATCGGCTCCGCGCTGCTCACGATGTGGGGCACGTACTGGATGGCGTGGGGGCTCCTGGAGCTGCTCGCCGCCGACAAGGTCGTGACGATCCCGCCGCTCTCGGTCGCGCAACCCGGGTTCGCGGTCTGGTTCATCCCGCTCGCGCTCTTCACCTCGTGGGGCGCGATCGCGGCGGTTCGCGAGAACGTCCCGCTCTTCCTCGTGCTGGCGACGGTCGGCGCCGGCTGCGCGTTCGTCTGCGGCGGCTTCTGGGCCGGGAGCCCGACGTGGACGAAGGTCGGCGCGTGGCTGTTCGTCTTCGGCGCCTGCTTCGCCTGGTACACGGGCGCGATGGTGCTGCTCGAGTACTCGTGGGGGCGTGTAGTCCTCCCGCTCGGGGTGATACCGGGACTGATGAAGCTGCCGGCCGCCGCCAACCGGCCGGGCACGCGATTGTCCGCCCCCGTCGAGTACGCGCTCGGGCAGCCGGGCGCCCGTCGCGGGCCGTAGAGAAAGGAGCGAGATGGCTGAGACGGTCTCGGACGCGCTGCTTGCGCGCCTCGTCGAGTGGGGGGTCGACACGATCTTCGGGCTGCCCGGCGACGGGATCAACGGGTTCATGGAGGCGCTGCGCAAGCGGCGGGACGAGGTCCGCTTCGTGCACACGCGGCACGAGGAGACGGCCGCGCTCGCAGCGTGCGCCTACGCGAAGTTCACGGGGCGGCTCGGCGTCTGCCTCTCGACGGCGGCGCCGGGCGCGGTCCACCTCCTGAACGGGCTCTACGACGCGATGGTCGACCAGGCGCCGGTGCTCGCGATCACCGGCATGACCTACCACGACCTGATCGGGACGAAGTACCTGCAGGACCTGAACCACGACTACCTCTTCGACGACGTCGCGGCGTTCAACCAGCGCCTGATGGGACCGGCGCACGTGGAGAACGTCGCCAACCTGGCGTGCCGAAGCGCGCTCGCGAACCGCACCGTCAGCCACGTCTGCATCCCGATCGACTTCCAGGTGATGGAGATGGACGACTCGGCGCGGTTCAAGCGGAACGTGCCCGGTCACACCGCCGGCGCGGACGCGTTCGTCGTGCCGCGCGCGGTGCCGCCTCGCGAGCATCTCGAGCGCGCGGCGGAGCTGCTGCGCGGGAAGACCAAGCCCGCGATCCTCGCCGGGGCGGGGGCGCGCGGCGCCGGACGCGAGCTCGAGGAGCTTGCGGAGAAGCTGGGCGCCGTGATCGTCAAGGCGCTGCTGGGGAAGGACGCGGTCCCCGACGACAGCCCCTACGTCGCCGGCGGCACCGGCGTCGTCGGCACGCGCCCGTCGCAGGAGGCGTTCCAGCAGTGCGACGCGCTCGTCATCGTCGGGTCGTCGTTCCCGTACATCGAGTTCCTGCCTCCGCCCGGGCAGCCGGTATGCGTCCAGATCGACGACAAGCCCGAGCGGATCGGTCTCCGCCACCCCGCGGACGTCGGCCTCGTCGGCGACGCGAAGCTGACGCTGCGCGAGCTGATCCCGCTCGTCGAGCGCAACGAGGACCGCTCGTTCCTCGACGGCATGCAGGAGCGGATCCGCGACTGGTGGGCGCTGATGGAGGAGCGCGGGACGCGCGACGACGTGCCGATGAAGCCGCAGGTCCCGCTGTGGCACCTGCACGAGCTGCTCGACGACGACGCGATCGTCTGCGGCGACTCCGGAACCGTCACGACGTGGATCGCCCGCTGGAAGCTGCGCGCGCAGCAGAAGTTCAGCTTCAGCGGGACGATGTGCTCGATGATGGCCGCGGTCCCGTACGCTATCGGCGCCCAGGCCGCGTACCCGGACCGCCAGGTCGTCGCCTACACGGGCGACGGGTCGCTGATGATGATGATGGGCGAGCTCGCGACGCTCGCGCACGAGCACCTGCCGGTGAAGGTGATCGTGAACAAGAACGGCACGCTCGGGCTGATCAAGTGGGAGCAGCAGATCTTCCTCGGCAACCCCGAGTACGGGAACGACCTCGGCGACGTCGACTTCGTCAAGGTGGCCGAGGGCTGCGGACTGCACGGGGTCCGGATCGACGACCCGAAGCGCTGCCGCGACCAGCTCGCCGAGGCGCTCGAGCTGAACGAGCCGGTCCTGATCGAGTGCGTCACCGACCCGCACGAGCCGCCGCATCCGCCGCAGGTGACGCTCGAGCAGACGAAGCTCTTCGCCGAGGCGCTCGCACGCGGCGAGGAGCACCGGAAGCAGATCGCGCTCAGCGTCGGGCGGGACATGCTCGCGGAGTCGGACTTCTCCGCGAGCCCGTACGGGATCCCGGCGCGGATCAAGGAAAAGCTGACACCGGGGCGCTGACGTGGCGACGGTGGCACGGTCACTGCCGTACGAGCTGGACGGGCTGCGCGCGCGGCCGAAGCGGGTCGACGCGGTCGACGCGCGCAGCCTCGGCCGCGAGCTCACGCAGGCGGTCGCGGGGGAGGTGCGCTTCTCGGCGGGCAGCCGGGCGCTGTACGCGAACGACGCGTCGGCGTACCGCCAGGTGCCGCTCGGCGTGGTCGTCCCCCGCAGCGCCGACGACGTCATCGCGACGGTCGCGCTCTGCCGTGAGTTCGAGGCGCCGGTGTTCGCGCGCGGCGCGGGCACCGGGCTCGCCGGCCAGACGGTCAACGAGGCGGTGCTGATCGACTTCAGCAAGTACATGCGGCAGCTCGTCGAGCTCGACCCCGACGCGCGGCGGGCGCGCGTCCAGCCGGGGCTCGTGCTCGACCGGCTCCGCGAGCGCGCGGAGGAGCACGAGCTGACCTACGGCCCGGACCCCGCCACGCACAGCCGCTGCACGCTCGGCGGCATGCTCGGCAACAACTCGTGCGGCGTCCACTCGATCATCGCCGGCGTCACGGCCGACAACGTGGAGTCGCTCGACGTCCTCCTCTACGACGGGGCCCGCCTCACCGTCTCGCGCGGCGACGACGCGATCCGGGGCCCCGGGGCGGAGCGGCTCGCGCGCGAGCTGCGGGCCCTCGCCGAGCGCTGGGGCGACCGCGTCCGTGCAGGCTTCCCGCACATCCCGCGCCGCATCTCGGGCTACAACCTCGACCGCCTCCTGCCCGAGAACGGCTTCGACGTCGCGGCCGCGCTCGTCGGCACCGAATGCACGTGCTGCTTCATCCTCGAAGCGGACCTGAAGCTGATCCCGAGCCCGCAGCACCGCTCGCTCGTGCTGCTCGGCTACGACGCGCCGTGGTCGGCGGCCGACCACGTCCCGGAGATCATGGAGTTCGAGCCGATCGGCCTCGAGACGTTCGACCGAAAGCTCGTCGACAACGAGCTCAGGAAGGGCTTCCAGCGGCACCCCGAGCTCCTCCCCGGCGGCGACGCGTGGCTGCTCGTCGAGTTCGGCGGCCAGACGAAGGACGAGGCGGACGCGCAGGCCGAGCGCCTGCTCGAGGCGATGCGGAAGAAGAAGGACAAGGACTACCTCGACCTCAAGCTCTACGAGGACGAGCGCGAGGTGAAGGAGGTCTGGGAGATCCGCGAGGGCGGCGTCGGGCACTCGAAGGTGCCGGGCGAGCATCCCGGCTGGCCCTCCTGGGAGGACGCGGCGGTCGCGCCCGAGCGCTGCGGCGACTACCTGCGCGAGTTCGACCGGCTCGTCTCCGACCACGGGCTCGAGGTCTCGTGCTACTTCGGCCACGTCGGCCACGGCTGCCTGCACACGCGGCTCAACTGGGACTTCTCGACGCGCGACGGGATCCGCCGCTACCGCGCCTTCATGGAGGACGCGGCGGCGCTCGTCGCGAGCTACGGCGGCTCGCTCTCCGGCGAGCACGGCGACGGGCACGCGCGGGCGGAGCTGCTCGACCGGATGTTCGGCCCCGAGCTCGTCGAGGCGTTCCGCGAGTTCAAGGCGATCTGGGACCCCGACGCGAAGATGAACCCGGGCAAGGTCTCCGACCCGTACCCGCTCGACACGAACCTGCGGATGGCGCCCCCGTACGAGCCGCGCCGCGTCGACACGTACTTCTCCTTCGCGTCCGACGACGGCTCGTTCGCGGCCGCGGCCGAGCGCTGCTTCGGCGTCGGCGCGTGCCGCGACCAGGAAGGGGTGATGTGCCCGAGCTACCAGGCGACGATGGAGGAGAAGCACTCCACCCGCGGCCGGGCGCGCCTGCTCTTCGAGATGATGCGCAACGACGTCCTCCACGACGGCTGGCGCTCGGAGGAGGTCAGGGAGGCGCTCGACCTCTGCCTCGCGTGCAAGGGCTGCAAGAACGAGTGCCCGGTGCGCGTCGACATGGCGACGTACAAGGCGGAGTTCCTCGCGCACTACTACGAGGGGCGGCTGCGACCGCGCCAGGCGTACGCCCTCGGGCTGATCATGTTCTGGGCGCGCATCGCGTCCAAGGCGCCGCGGCTGGCGAATGCCCTCGCAGCGAACGCGCTCGGGAAGCGCCTCGCCGGCATCGCGCCGCAGCGCACCCCGCCGAGGTTCGCGGACGAGCCCTTCACGGCGTGGTTCTCCCGCCGCGGCGGCACGCGCGTCCAGGATGGGCGCCGCGTCGTCCTCTGGCCGGACACGTTCACGAACTACTTCGAGCCCGACGTGGCGAAGGCCGCCGTCGAGGTGCTGGAGGCGGCCGGCTGCTCCGTCGAGCTGCCGCGCGGCGCCGTCTGCTGCGGGCGGCCGCTCTACGACTTCGGGATGCTGAAGCTCGCGCGCCGGCAGCTCGAGCAGATCCTCGACAAGCTGCGGCCGGAGATCCGCGAGGGCGTCGAGGTCGTCGGGCTCGAGCCGAGCTGCGTCGACGTCTTCCGCGACGAGCTCCTGAACATGCTCCCGCACGACGAGGATGCGAAGCGGCTCTCGAAGCAGACCTTCTCGTTCGTCGAGTTCCTGACGGAGCGGCTCGACTGGCAGCCGCCGACGCTCGAGGCCCGGGCCGTCGTGCAGGGCCACTGCCACCACCGCGCCGCCGAGAAGACGATGAAGCACGACCGCGAGCTGCTCGACCGCCTCGGCCTCGACTACGAGATCATGGACACCGGCTGCTGCGGGATGGCCGGCTCGTTCGGCTACCACGCCGGCGAGCAGTACGACGTCTCGGTCAAGGTGGCCGAGCACAGCCTCCTGCCGAAGCTGCGCGAGGTGTCCGGCGACACGCTCGTCGTCGCCGACGGGTTCTCGTGCCGCGGCCAGATCGAGCAGCTCGACGGACGCGAGCCGCTGCACCTCGCGCAGGTCGTGCAGCGGGCGCTGCGCGAGGCCGGCCGCACCGGCCCCGAGAGCGCCGAGGCGCCGCCGCGCGCGCGCGGTCGCGGCCGCGTCCTGCTCGCTGCCGGAGCCCTCCTCGCGCTCGCCGCTACGGCTGCGGCTCGGGCTCGCTGACCGGCGGCCGGCGCGAGGCGGCGGCGGTGGCGACGTCGCGCGGATACGTCCCGATGCCGCGGACGAGGAACCACGCGCTCGCGACGAGCGGCCCGAGCATCACGAGGAACGTCCACTTGAGGCCCGTGCGGCCCCCGCCGAACACGTGATCCGAGACCGCGCCGAAGAGGAGCGGCGCCAGCGCCTGCGCCGCCGCGCGCAAAAACGTCCGGATCCCCTCCGCGCGTCCCCAGAGACGCGGCACGACCACGTCGAGGCGGGCGGCGTCGAGCGGCGGGTTCTGCGCCGAGATGCAGAGGGCCGCGAGGGTCAGGTACGGCAGCGCGCCCAGCGCGTCGCGCCGCAGGATCGCCGGTAGGAACAGCACTACGGCGGCGCCTGCCGACACGGCGGCGACGAGCATCCGCGCCGTCAGCACCCCGCGGCGGAGCAGCGCGTCGCCCGCCGCGCCGCCGAGCAGGACGCCCGCGACCGCGCCCGTGCCGACGACGAGCAGGAGCAGGTTCGCCAGCGCCTGGTCGATGCGGTACTGCTTCGTCGCGAACTCGACGCCGAAGGTCTGCACCCCGGCGAGGAAGTAGTAGCCGCACGCGCTCGAGGCGATCAGGACGACGTTCGTGCGGATGCGCAGGATGTAGCGCGTGGCCGCGAGCAGCCCGAGGCGCCGCGGGTCGACGCGCAGCACGAGGTCCGGGTCGGGCTCGACGCTGCGCTCGCTGGCGAGCCGCTGGGCCTCCGTCTCCTCGCCGTGCGGGTGTCCTTCGCCCTGCGCGCCGCGCTCCGGCTCCGGCAGGCGGAGCACGAACCAGGCGAGGATCACCGCCGGGATCGCGAGGATGACGAACGCCGCCCGCCACGAGAGCGCGGCGATGTCGCCGGTCACCGAGAAGCCGAAGCCCGCCCCGACGAGCTCGCCGGCGAGGATGAAGCCGTAGATGCGGCCGCGCTCCGACGCGGGGAAGTAGTCGCCGACGAGCGACGCGATCACGGGCCCGGCGACAGCCGTCACGCCGCCGAGGAACACGCGCGCGAGCAGCAGCTGCCCGAACGAGCCCGCCGTCGCGCTCCAGATCATCGCGAGCCCCCAGAGGACGATCGCGATCCCGAGCAGCCACGTCCGCCGGACGCGGTCCGCGAGCGCTCCGAAGGGCACGCTCGCGACCGCGCCCACGAGCGACGTCGCCGTCACGAGGAGGCCGATGTCGGTGTTGCTGATGTCCAGGCTCTTCCGGAGCGCCGCCGCCGAGGCGCCGACGGTCGTCACGTCGGCGCTCGAGAGCGCGAGCACCGACGCGAGCACGACGACGATCCGCGTCCGCTCGACCCCGCCGATCAGCTCGGTCACGACGCTGCCCGCGAAGCGGCCTGCGCGAGCCGCCAGGGCCCAGGCGCCGCCGGCGGCGTTTCGACGCTTCGCCGCCGCGTCGGGCTCCATGGCCGCCGATGCTATGCCGGATTACGCTTGGGACGTGACCTGCCCGGCGTGCGGCGGCGACAACCCCGCGGGGAAGCGGTTCTGCGGCGACTGCGGTGCGCCGCTTGCCCTCGTATGCGCGTCCTGCGGCGGCGAGAACCCTCCGGGGAAGCGCTTCTGCGGCGACTGCGGCGCCGCGCTCGAGGCCGCCTCGGCCGCGGCGCCCGTAGCGGCGCGCGAGGGCCCGGTCTCCGAACGGCGGCTCGTCACCGTGCTCTTCGCGGATCTCGTCGGCTTCACGCCGCTCTCGGAATCGCGCGACGCGGAGGAGGTGAGGGAGCTGCTGTCGCGCTACTTCGACAGCGCCCGGCGGCTGATCGAGCTGTACGGCGGCACGGTCGAGAAGTTCATCGGGGACGCGGTGATGGCGGTGTGGGGGACGCCGGTCGCGACGGAGGACGACGCCGAGCGCGCGGTGCGTGCGGGCCTCGACCTGATCGCAGCCGTCTCCGCGCTCGGGGACGACGTCGGCGCGGTGGACCTGCGAGCGCGCGTGGGCGTGCTGACAGGGGAGGCCGCCGTGACGATCGGCGCGAGCGGCGAGGGAATGGTCGCAGGCGATCTCGTCAACACGGCGTCGCGCGTGCAGTCGGTCGCGCAGCCGGGGACGCTGCTGGCGGGCGACGCCACGCGCCGCGCGGCCGAGCCGACGATCGTCTTCGCCGACGCCGGGCTGCACGAGCTGAAGGGCAAATCGGAGGCGGTGCAGCTGTGGCGCGCGCTCCGCATCGTCGCGGGCGCGCGCGGGCAGCTGAAGTCGGCCGGCCTCGAGGCGCCGTTCGTCGGGCGCGACCGTGAGCTGCGCCTCGTCAAGGAGCTCTTCCACGCGTCGGCGGACGAGCGGAAGGCCCACCTCGTCTCGGTCACCGGGATCGCCGGCATCGGCAAGTCACGGCTGGCGTGGGAGTTCTACAAGTACTTCGACGGGATCGCCGAGCTCGTCTGGTGGCATCGCGGCCGCTGCCTTTCCTACGGCGAAGGCGTCACCTACTGGGCGCTCGCCGACATGGTGCGGATGCGTTGTCGCATCAGCGAGGACGAGACGGAGGAGACGGGGACGGAGAAGGTGCGGGCGACGCTCCTCGAGCACATCCTCGACGACGACGAGCGCGCGTTCGTGGAGCCCCGGCTCCTGCAGCTGCTGGGGTGGGGCGCGGACGAAGGCGGCGAGCGCCAGCAGCTGTTCGCGGCGTGGCGCCTCTTCTTCGAGCGGATGTCGGACTCGAACCCGGTCGTGCTGGTCTTCGAAGACCTGCAGTGGGCCGACTCGAGCCTGCTGGACTTCGTCGAGTACCTGCTCGAGTGGTCGCGGAGCCACCCGATGTTCGTCGTCACGCTGGCGCGTCCCGAGCTGGTCGAGCGCCGTCCCACGTGGGGTGCCGGGCAGCGTGCGTTCACCTCGATCTACCTCGAGCCGCTCGCGCCGGCGGCGATGGAGGAGCTCCTACACGGACTCGTCCCCGGGATGCCCGCCGCCGTGGTGGAGGAGGTGCTGGCGCGCTCCGAGGGGATCCCGCTGTACGCGGTCGAGACGGTACGGATGCTGCTCGACCGCGGCCTGATCGCGGAGGACGGGTCGTCGTACCGCGTCGTCGGCGAGATCGAGGCGCTCGACGTCCCGGAGTCGCTGCACGCGCTGATCGCGGCGCGCCTCGACGGGCTGGGCGAGGACGAGCGGGCGCTGGTGCAGGACGCGGCGGTGCTCGGCAAGACGTTCTCGAGCGCGCTGCTCGCGCGTGTCGCGGGTCGCGACGAGGCGGACGTGGAGCGTCTGCTGACCGCGCTCGTGCGGAAGGAGGTGCTCTCGATCCAGGCCGACCCGCGCTCGCCGGAGCACGGGCAGTACGGCTTCCTGCAGGACCTCGTCCGCCGCGTCGCCTACGAGACGCTGTCGCGCCGCGAGCGCAAGCTGCGCCACCTCTCGGCGGCCGAGCACATCGGTGCAACGCTCGGCGACGAGGAGGTCCCGGAGGTGATCGCCGCGCATCTCGTGGCGGCGGTGGATGCGGCACCGGACGCCGACGACGCCACGGCGATCAGGCAACGGGCGGGGCGCATCTACACCCTGGCGGGCGACCGCGCCGCCCGCCTCGCGGCGGCGGCCGAGGCGCAGCGCTTCTACGAGCAGGCGGCGGAGCTGGCGGACGACCGGCTCGAGCGCGCGCGTCTCGTCGACCGTGCCGGCCGCATGGCGTACGTCGCGGCGAACGTCGACGACGCGAGGGTGCTGCTCGAGGACGCCCGCGCGGCGTACGACGAGCTCGGCCACGATGCCGCCCGGGTGCTCGTCGACGTCAGGCTCGCCGACCTGGAGTTCGTCCTCGGCAGCCCTCAGGCGGCCGCCGCCCGGATGCGGCCGGCGGTCGCGGCGATCGAGCGCACCGGCGCCCCGGAGGACGTCGCGCTCGTGGCGGCGCAGCTCGGCCGGTTCCTCGTGTTCACCGGCGACTACGACGAGGCGGCGCCGTACCTCGAGCGCGCGCTCGAGCTCGCCGAGGCGCACGACCTTCCCGAGACGCTGGCCGAGGCGCTCAACAGCAAGTCGACGCTGATGCTCTATCGCCACCGCCCGCTGGAAGGCCGACTCCTGCTCGAGGGAGCCCTGGCGGTCGCGCTGGAGCACGATCTCCACGACGCTGCCTTGCGCGCGTTCAACAACGTGGTCGCGGGCGACTGGTACGCCGAGATGTGGCACCGAGCCGGCGAGGTCCTCGAGCGGGCGCTTCAGTACGCCAGGAGGATCGGCGACCGGCAGTGGGAGGCGTCTTTCACCGCCGGGAGCGTCCCGATGCTGACGTGGTGCGGGCGCTGGGACGAGGCGGTCGGCTTGATGGGCGACGTGGAGCGGCACGCGACGACGCAGTTCGCGCGTGGGCTCATGATCTTCGCCCTGCCTGCGTACTGTCACCGTGGAGACGTCGCCGGAGCGCGCGCGCTCCTCGACCGGCACGCCGACATCGCCGCCTCGGGCAATCCCGACTCCTCCGGAGGATATGCCGCGGTCGAGGCGGTGGTCCTGGCGGCCGAGGGGCGTGCGGACGAGGCCCTCGACGCGGCCGAGCGTGCGATCGCAACGCAGGTGAACGCCGAGGCGTGGTGGATCCAGTTCTTCGCGCTCGAGGCCGTGTCGCTGCTCTCGGGCGACGACCGGATCCGCCGCGGGCTCGCAGTGCTCGACCGGCTCCCGGCGATCCGCCGCTCGCGGTCGGTCACGGCGGCGCAGGAGCGGCTGCGTGCACGCCTGCCCGAGCACGATGCGATCGAGGAGCTCACGGCCGCCGAGGGCGTCTTCCGCGAGCTCGATGCGCCGTTCTACCTCGCGGCGACGCGGACCGAGCTGGCCGAGCACCTGCTCGCGGCCGGTCGCGACGACGATGCGCGCCGCCTGCTCGCGCTGGCGCGCGAGACGTTCGTACGCCTCCGCGCCACGCCGTGGCTCGGGCGGGTCGACGCCTCGCTCGAGCGCGAGCCCGCCGTGGCGTGATCGGCCGACGAGGGAGCGGCGGCTGGCGCCGCACGGTGCCCGTCGATTTCAGCGTCTCGTAAGGAATGCGCAAGACGGGCGCAACCTCGGCGCGGAAGACTCCGAGCGTCGTCTACGAGGAGGATCGATGCGCTCGAAGGTCGTCATCGCGCTGTGCGTCGCCGCCGCCGCGGCGTCCGCGGGCGCCGCCCGGGCGGGCTCGACGCACCCGGAGCTCGGCGCGCGGCTCGCCGGCATGGGCGAGCACGGGATCGTGAACCTGACGCTGAAGGCGAAGCACCACGACATCTGCTGGACGTTCGACATCCCGACCAAGGGCGCGACCGCGGCCAGCGTCCGCGACGCTCATGGGATGGTCGTCGCGAAGCTCGGCACGCACTACTCGGCGAAGGGCTGCGCCATGGTCCCCGCGGCCGCGCTGAGGCGGATCGAGTCGGCGCCGCGCCACTACCGCGTCTGGGTCGACACGAAGGGCCATCCCGGCGAGCTGCGCGGGACGCTGTTCGTCGGCATGGCGCACATGTGAGGCGGCCGGTGGAGCGCGAGCCGCGGCCCCTCCCGTCGGAGACGCCTCGCGACCGCCTGCCGGTCGGGCGCGGCGTCTTCCTGGCGACCGTCGCCGGTGGCGTCTCGTCGCTCCTCTGGGGCAAGGCCGTGTGGAGCCGCGTGAGCGGCGCGGTCGCGCCGGTGGCGGAGACGCTCGTCCCCGTCCTGCCGAGCTCGGGCTGGCGCATCTACAGCGTCGCCGACCACCTCCCGACGTTCGACGCGGCGTCCTGGCGGCTGACGGTGACCGGTCTCGTCGGCAGTCCGATCTCGCTCGACTACGGTGCGCTGCGCGCCCTCCCGCGCGTCGAGCAGGTGTCGGCCTTCCATTGCGTCACCGGCTGGACGGTGAAGAACGTGCGCTGGGCCGGCGTCCGCGTCGCCGACGTCATCGGGCCTGCGCGACCGAAGGCGGGGGCGCACGCCCTGCACTTCGTGTCGGCCGAGAACCCGTACCACGACTACCTGACGCTCGAGCAGGCGCGGCTCCACGACGTCCTGCTCGCGTACGAGATGGACGGCAAGCCGCTGAGCCGCGGCCACGGCGCGCCGCTGCGTCTCGTGATCCCGGAGATGTACGGCTACAAGAACGTGAAGTGGCTCGAGCGCATCGAGCTCGTGCCGAGCGTGGAAGACGGCTACTGGGAAGCGCTCGGCTACGACCGCGACGCCTGGGTCGGCCGGTCGAACGGGTACGGGACGTGACGCGCTACGTCCGCCGGTTCTCCCGCACCGAGCGCGCGTTCCACTGGACGAACGCGCTGTTCTTCTTCGTGCTGCTCGCGAGCGGCCTCGTCCTCTACCTGCCGAGCCTCGAGGTCGCGGTCGGACGCCGCGCGCTCGTCAAGGACGTCCACTTCTGGACCGGCGTCGCGTGGCCGATCGCCCTTGCGCTCGTCGCGCTCGCGGGCGACCGCCGCGGGCTGCTCGGTACGGCGAGGGAGATCGACGTGTTCGACCGGGACGACCTGCGGTGGCTGGCCGGGCACCGGCGGGCGCCGCAGGGGCGCTTCAACGCCGGGCAGAAGCTGAACGCGGCGCTCACCGCCGCGGTGACCGTGCTCTTCGTGGTCTCGGGGCTGCTGCTCTGGCTCGGCGAGCGCGACACGCGGCTTCGCTTCGCGAGCACGGTGGTGCTGCACGACGGCCTCTTCTTCGCCGCGATCGCGCTCCTCGCCGGCCACCTGTACCTGGCCGTGATCCATCCCGCGACGCGGCACGCGCTCCGCGGCATGACGGTGGGAACGGTCAGCGAGGAGTGGGCGGCGCACCATCACGCGAAGTGGAAGCCACAATGAGGCGGTGACCACCATCCTCGTCGTCGACGACGAGCCGGTCGTCCGCGACGTCGTCGTCAAGTACCTCGAGCGTGACGGCTTCACCACGGTCGAGGCCGCGACCGGCGACCACGCGCGGGCGCTGATCGAGGAGCGCGAGCCGAGCCTCGTCGTGCTCGACGTGATGCTGCCCGGGATGGACGGGCTCGAGCTGTGCCGGTGGATCCGCAGCCGCGCCGACCTGCCGGTGATCCTCCTGACGGCGCGCGTCGACGAGTCGGACCGGATCGTCGGGCTCGAGCTCGGGGCCGACGACTACGTCACCAAGCCGTTCTCGCCGCGGGAGCTCGTCGCGCGCGTCCGCGCCGTCCTCCGTCGCTCGCGCGACGATCGGCCGCCCACGGGCGCGATCGACGTGGGCGAGCTCCGGATCGAAGAGGGCGCCCGCCGCGTCACCCGCGGCGGCGCGGAGCTCGCGCTCACCGCGAAGGAGTTCGACCTCCTCTGGTTCCTCGCGAGCCACCGCGGCCTCGTCTTCTCCCGCGAGACGCTGATGGACCGCGTCTGGGGCTACCACGCTGCGGTCGACACCGGCACCGTGACCGTCCACGTCCGGAGGCTCCGCGAGAAGATCGAGCCCGACCCGTCCGCGCCGACGCACCTGCAGACGGTGTGGGGCGTCGGCTACCGGTTCGCGCCGTGATCTGGCTCGCGGTCGCCGTCGCCGGCGCGAGCCTCGGCGTCAGCCTCGCGGTCGCGCAGCTGTTGCGGCGGGCGCCGCGCATCGGGGTCCAGCTCGCGGGGCTCGCGTTCCTCTCGGTCTGCGTCCCGCTCGCCGCCGTGCTGCTGTCGGGCTGGGTGATGTTCCACATGGGGGCCGACGTGAAGATCCTCACGGTCGCCGCCGGCTCAGCCGCGGCGGCGGTCGTCGCGGGCCTCCTGCTCGCGCGCGCGATCGCGCGGCCGCTCGGGCTCCTGCGCGCCGCGGCGGCCTCGGTGGCCGCCGGGGACCTGGGCGCGCGGGTGCCGGCCGGCGGCGCGGGTGAGCTCGCCGCAGTGGCCGACGCCTTCAACACGATGGCGGCGTCGGTCGAGCAGCTCTTCGACGCGCGCCGTGAGCTCGTGTCGTGGGCGAGCCACGACCTCCGCACGCCCCTCGCGTCGCTGCGCGCGCTGCTCGAGGCGGCCGAGGACGGGCTCGTGCCGCCGGAGGAGTACCTGCCGACGCTACGCGAGCAGGCGGACAAGCTCACGATGCTGGTCGAGGACCTGTTCGAGCTCGTACAGCTCGACGCGGGGACGTTGACGCTCGAGCTCGAGCGGATCCGCGTCGCCGACCTCGTCGCGTCGACCCTGCGGACCCTCGGCCCCGAGGCGGCCGTGAAGCGCGTCACGCTCGAGGCCGACGTCGATCCGGAGACGACCGCGGTCGTCGCGCCCGACGCGATCGGCCGCGTCCTGACGAACCTGGTCGCGAACGCGGTCCGCCACGCCGCCGCACGCGTGCTCGTCCACGTCGAGCCGCGGCGGGACGAGCTGTACGTGCACGTGGAGGACGACGGCGACGGCCTGCCCGGTGAGGCGGCCGCGCGGATGTTCGACCGCTTCTGGCGCGCCGACCGTGCGCGCAGCGGGAGCGGCGCCGGCCTCGGCCTCGCGATCGCGCGCGGCGTCGTCGAGGCCCACGGCGGGCGCATCTGGGCCGAGAACCGTCCCGAGGGCGGAGCACGCGTCTCGTTCACGCTGCCGACGACGGCGTGACGTTTCAAACGCAGCCGATCGCGCAGCACGGGCCTATGCCGAAGATGACGCGCGGCGGGAAGGTGAAGAAGTCCGAGCTGCCGGACACGCTCAAGCGGTCGCCGGCGAAGGCGCAGCGGCAGTTCGCGAAGACCCACGACAGCGCGGCGGAGCAGTACGGCGAGGGCGAACGGGCGCACCGCACCGCGTACGCCTCGCTGAAGCACAACTTCGAGAAGGTCGGAGACCACTGGGAGCAGAAGGACGAGCCGGGCCCGTCGGACCCGCGCTCGAAGAAGTCGACCGCGGAGAAGCGTGCGGGCAAGGGCGAGACGTACGGCGGCGTCGACGCCGAGGGCAACACGAAGGCCGAGCTCTACGAGCGCGCGCGCACGCTCGGCGTCGAAGGCCGCTCGAGGATGTCGAAGCGCGAGCTCGCGCGGGCGATCGCGCGCAAGCAGTAGCGCGCCGTTAGGGTCCGGGCGTGGAGTACCGGATGCTCGGGCGCACAGGCGTCGAGGTCAGCTCGCTCTGCCTGGGCGCGATGATGTTCGGCGCGTGGGGGAACCCCGACCACGACGACTCGCTGCGCATCATCGACCGCGCGCTCGACGCCGGAATCAACTTCATCGACACGGCCGACGTCTACTCGCGCGGCGAGTCGGAGGAGATCGTCGGAAAGGCTCTGCGCGGGCGCCGCGATTCCGTCGTGCTCGCCACGAAGGTGCACGGGGAGATGGGCGACGACCGGAACGAGCGCGGCAACTCGCGGCGCTGGATCGTGCGCGAGTGCGAGGCCAGCCTGCGGCGGCTCGGCACGGACTGGATCGACCTGTACCAGGTCCACCGCTGGGACCCCTGGACCGACCACGACGAGACGCTCGGCGCGCTGACCGACCTCGTGCGCGCGGGCAAGGTCCGCTATATCGGCTCGTCGACGTACCCGCCGAGCCAGATCGTCCGCGCGCAGTGGACGGCGGAGCGCCGCGGCCGCGAGCGGTTCGTCTGCGAGCAGCCGCCGTACTCGCTGCTCGTGCGGGGCGTCGAGGCCGAGGTGCTGCCCGTCTGCCAGCAGTACGGGATGGGCGTGATCCCGTGGAGCCCGCTCGCCGGCGGCTGGCTGAGCGGCCGCTGGCGCAAGGGGCAGGAGCCGCCGCAGAGCACGCGCGCGGAACGGCTGCCGCAGCGCTACGACCTCTCGCTGCCGGCGAACCAGCGCAAGCTCGAGGCGGCCGACGCGCTCGCACGGCTCGCAGACGACGCCGGGATGACGCTGATCCACATGGCGATCGCGTTCGTGCTCAACCACCCGGCGGTGACGGCCGCGATCATCGGCCCGCGCACGCTCGACCAGCTCGAGAGCCAGCTCGGCGCGGCGGACCTTCGGCTCGACGCGGCGCTGCTCGACCGCATCGACGAGATCGCTCCGCCCGGGCAGAACTTCGCCGCGGCCGACGCAGGATTCACGCCGCCTGCGGTCGCCGAGGCGGCGCTGCGGCGCCGGTAGGCGCCGCAGCGGCTTCGATCAGACGCGCCGTTCCTCGACGATCGTCTCGCGGCGGCCGAACCCGCCCCAGGACGACCAGAAGACGAGCGACAGCAGGATCCCGAGCACGCCGACCGCGAGCAGGATCCAGCCGATCGTCATGACGCCGACGGCCCAGATCAGGATCGCGCCGACGGCGATGAGGATCAGGCTCACACCGACACCCACGTCGTGACCTCCTGGTTGGCTAGGGAGTAAACGCAGGAGGTGCCGGAACGGATACGGGTGCGGTACGCTGCGCGCCCGTGCAAGGGAGAGGGCGGCGCATGACGAGGCGCGCGTTCGTCGCCTCGTCGGTCGGAGCGGCGCTGGCCCTCGCGCGCGGGCGAGCGGTCGCGACCGCGTCGCCGGTGCGGTTCCATTCGCGGCCGGACCTCACGCCGCCGCTCCTCAGCGTGGGCACCGCCGCGCGAGGCCGCGCGAACGGGTACGTGTTCGCGGCCCCGTTCAGCGGGCAGCGGAACGGCACGGCCTTGATCGCCGACGACAGCGGCGAGCCGGTGTGGGTCCACCAGAGCCCGGAGCTGGTGATGAACTTCCGCGTCCAGGAGCTCGGCGGGCAGCCGGTCCTGACCTGGTGGGAAGGCACCGTCGTGAACGGGTTCTTCGAAGGCGAGTGCGTGATCGCCGACGAGTCGTACTCGATCGTGAAGCGGCTCTCCGCCGGCAACGGCTACGCGCCGGAAGTGCACGAGTTTCTGATCACGCCGCGCGACACCGCGCTCGTCAGCATCAACAACTTCGTCCCGCGCGATCTCACGTCGTACGGCGGCCCGGCGCAGGGGACGGTGATCGACGGCGTCGTCCAGGAGATCGACATCGCCACCGGGGCGGTGCTGTTCGAATGGCACAGCCTCGACCACGTCGGCCTCGACGAGACGACGGTCGGCCCGGCCGCCGTCTGGGACTACTTCCACCTCAACTCGATCGACGTCGACGAGTCCGACGGCAACCTCGTCGTCTCGGCCCGGTACCCGTCGACGGTGTACAAGATCGATCGCCAGACCGGCAACGTGCTGTGGCGGCTCGGGGGCGCGAAGAGCGACTTCGTCCTGTCGCCCGACGCCGTGTTCTGGTTCCAGCACGACGCGCGCATGCACCCCGGCGGCCTCATCTCGATCTTCGACGACGGCGCCGACGCGCCGGGCGATGCGCGCGAGCCGGCCGCCCGCGCGATCGTTCTCTCGCTGGACGAGACGGCGCGGACCGCGTCGCTCGTGCGGTCGTTTCCGAACCCGCACGGGGCGGTCACCGTGGCGATGGGAAGCGCCCAGCTCCTCGCCGACGGCGGGTTCTTCGTCGGCTGGGGGACGACGCCGGAGATCTCCGAGTTCGCCGCCGACGGGTCTGTCGTCTACGACGCGACGTTCCCCGGCGGCGAGTACAGCTATCGCGCGTTCCGTTCGCAATGGGAGGGCCGCGCGCCGGGGCGTCCCGCCGTCGCGACCGTCCGCAACGCGAACGGCTCGGTCGACGTCTACTCGAGCTGGAACGGCGCGACGCGCGTCGCGCAGTGGCGGATCGTCGGCGGTGCGTCGCAGGCGTCGGTCGAGCCGCTGCTCACGGTCACGCGAAGCGGCTTCGAGACGCGCGCGAGGATCGCGCAGCGGCCGCGCTACGCGGCCGCGGCGGCGCTCGACGCGCACGGGCGCGTGCTCGGCACGTCCGCCGTCGTCCGCACGTGAGCGCGGCTAGGTAACTAGGGACGGCCGCGTTCGCGCAGCGCGTGCGCGAAGGCGAGCGGCCCGTGCAGACGCTCGCGGTTCCTGACCACGAACGTCGACAGCGCCACCATCAGGATCAGGTTCCCGACGACGATGAAGGTGTCGGCGAGGTTGAAGGCGATCCCACCGCCGGGCGTCACGATCAGGAACGGGTTCGGGACCGCCAGGTGGTCGCGTGCGCCCGAGATCAGGTTGCCGAGCACCCCGCCGCTCAGGAACGCGGCGCCGACGGTGACGGTGGTGGACGGCAGCCGCGTCAGCGGGACGACTGCGATCAGGAGCGCGGTCGAGCCGATCGCCCACGAAGCCGACCGGTGGTGGACGGCCCAGGCCGGCGTCGGGACCGCGTGCTTCACCCAGAGGTCGACCAGGGCGAGCACGCCGGCGAGCAGCCAGAGCCTGAGGAGCCGCTGGTGCCGGTCGGCGACGCCGGGCAGCACCTCGAAGGCGAGGGCGTCGACCATGCGCCGCAACCGGGCGGGTCGAGCCGGCGCCTTCACGCGGTCGCGCAGGCGGTCGATCTCGGCGTGCAGCTCGCGCCGCCGCTCGGAGAGGATCCGTTCCTGCCGCTCCGCGCCCGGCGACGGGTAGAGCGCGAGGCGGTCGTGCAGCTTTGCGCGCCGCAGCGAGACGGCACGCTCCTCCGCCTCGAGGCGCCTCAGCGCCGCGATCACCTGGTCGTCCCCCACCACTCGTACCCTTTTACCATCATGGTTCACGCGCAACCCACTGCCAAGAGGAGGTGGTGACGGCGCCGGCGCTTCCCGACTTCGACGAGCTGGCCCTCAGGCTCGTCCAGCTCCGCCGTCGCGAGGAGGAGCTCGTGCGCCGCATCGAGCGCGAACGGGAACGGCACCTGACCTTCGGCAGCGAGTTCGCGCTGCGGACGCTCGAGGCGTTGCGGGGCGAGCTGGAGCCGCTCCGAGCCGAGATCACGGAGATCGAGGCGGAGCTGCGGCCGGTCCTGCGCCGGCCGGAGCAGGAGTAGGGCCGCGTGTGGCCGTACCGCCACTCGGGCGCGGGGCGCCGCGAGTTCCGCCGGCTCGTGCTCGTCTCGCTCGCGCAAAGCGCGCGCGCCGAGCTCGAACGGCGGCGCCTCCGCGGCCAGCGCCTCCGCGCGCGACGCGCGCGGCGCCGGCTCGAGGAGCTCGAACGGACGCTCGAGGAGCTCGAGCGGTACGGCACGCCGATCCCGCAGCCGTGGCACAGCACGCGCTCCGCAGAGGCCGCCGCCGCGGCCGCCGGCCTCGCGGCGCTCGGCGGGCTCACGGCGGGAGTCGTCGTCCTCGGTCCCTCGGGAGCGGTGGTCGGCGCAGCCGACGTCGCGATGCTCCTGGCCACGCTCGCCTGGTTCTGGATTGCCGTCGCGCGCCGTGCGCCCGGGCGGCAGCGGCGTCCCTCGAACGAGGGATCGACCGCGGCCGACGCCGGTCGATAGGACCGACATGGCGGCCCAGACCTTCTTCGACCTGAACGCGATGCTGGTGGAGCTCGAGCAGCTCGAGCAGCGCGAGCGTCACGTGTCGAGGATGCGGCGGCGCCTCCACGACCGCATCGATGCGTTCCCGAACGAGACGCTGCGGGAGCAGGAGCGCGCGATCTCGGCCGAGCGGCGCGAGCTCCACCGCCGCATCGACACGCTGCGCGCACAGCTCGAGCTCGGCCGGGCGTAAGGCAGCAACCTGCTTCCGCCTCCGGCGGCAACCAGGTTGGCAGGAGCGCGCCGGCGCGCGACGAAGGCGAGGTCGTGGCGTCGTATTCCCTTCCGCGCGGCGTCGCGCGCGACCGGACCAGGCTCCGCGCGGCGCTCTTCGACAGCACACAGCCGGAGCCCGTCTCGAAGCTGACGACGCGCGTGGCGGAGCTCGAGGCGAAGCTGCGCGCGATCGAGGAGCATCCGGCGATCGACCGCGCGGCCGTCCGCGCCGCCGTCACGCACACCCGCCTCGTGTGCTCGCCGCAGGGGTACTCGCTCGCCGACGTCGACGCGCCGCCTCCGGAGCCGGGCGCCACCGTCGAGCAGGACGGAGCAACCTACACCGTCTGGCGCCTCGGCCCGTCGCCGCTCCCAGGCGACCCCCGCCGCTGCGCGATCCTCGTCTGATCCCTACGCGGCGGCCGACGACGCCGCGCGCTCGGCCGCGAGCGCTGCGACGAGCGCCTCGACGACCTTCGGGTCGAACTGCGTCCCGGCGCAGCGCACGAGCTCGGCCTCCGCCTCGTCCGAGGAGATCGGGGCGCGGTAGGGGCGGTCGGCGCTCGTCATCGCGGCGTAGGCGTCGGCCACCGCGACGATCCGCGCGACCAGCGGGATGTCGTCGCCGCCGAGCCCGTCGGGATAGCCGTTCCCGTCCCACCGCTCGTGCGACGCGCGCACGGCGTCGGCGACGCGATCGAGCCCCGGCACGCGCCCGATGATGCGCTCGCCCGCGACCGTGTGCTGCCGTACGACCTCCCACTCGTCCGGCTCGAGCGGCCCGGCTTCATCAGGATCGAGTCGGGGATCGCGACCTTTCCGATGTCGTGGAGCTGCGCCGTCGCGACGAGCGCGTCGAGCGCGACGTCGTCCTCCAGCCGGTCGGCGATCGCGCGCGCGATGCGTACCACCTCCGACGAGTGCTCTGCGAGGAGCGCGTCGCGCGCCTCGAGCACGCCGACGAGGACGCCGCGGCCTTCCGCGCCGATCTGGCGCTCGCCACCCTTGTGCCGGTACATCCGCCGGTCGACGAGCTTCAGCGCCTCGGTCGTGTCTGCCGCCTCGTCGGGGACCACGACCGTGCCGACGGACGAGGTGATGCGGAAGCCCTCGCCCTCCTCGGTGAGGCTCGCCGTCGTGGCCGCGACGACGGCCTCCACGGTCTCCGGGCCGCCCGGGACGAGCACGCAGAACTCGTCTCCGCCGAGGCGGTACGCCTTGCCGCCCTCGGCGATGGCCGCCTGGAGGCGGCTGCCGAGACGGGCGAGCAGCGCGTCGCCGGCCGGGTGCCCGAAGCGGTCGTTGTACGACTTGAAGCCGTTCAGGTCGAAGAGGAGCAGCACCGACTGCCGGCCCTCGTCGATGACGCGCGCAAGATCGGCGACGAGCGCCCGCCGGTTCCAAAGCCCGGTCAGCGCGTCGGTCTCCGACTCCCGCCGCGTGCGGTCGAGCAGATGGACGTAGTCGCTGAACGTCATCCCCATCCGCACGATCACGGCCGCGAGTGCCAGCGAGGTGAGGGTGATCCCGATGTTGTTGAGCCGGCGGAAGTGGTCGACCACCTCGAGCGCGAGCGCGATGCTCCCGAAGAGCGCCGGCACGACGAGCAGGCGATAGCCCTCGAGCTGCGCGGCGCGCACGCGCCGCGACGGCAGGACGCCGGCGGCCGCCATCAGCAGCATTCCGCCCGGCCACCCGAGGTCGAGGATCGTGCCGTACGAGTAGGTGTTCGTCGCCGTTCGAATCAGGTAGACGCTGTCCGAGAGCGAGAACAGCACGAGGCCGCCGCCGAAGAGGATCCAGCGGAGCGAGAAGCGCCAGCCGCTCAGGGCGACCGCGCCGACGACGATGCCGAGGACGATCATGTCCCCGACGGGGTACGCGAGGTTGGTCGCGAGCGCGGACGGCGAGAGGTCGCTGTGCCCCAGCGAGCGCGCCACCACCTCGTAGACGACGCTCGCCGCGATCGCGGCGGTCGTGAGCGCCGCGATCACGCCGTCCAGCCAGAGGCTCGGGACGATCCCGCGGACCTCCTTCTGGAAGAGGACGACCAGGGCGACGTAGACCGGCGGGTAGAAGAGCAGGTAGCCCGCGTCCGCGAGCGACGGGAACGGGATGACCGTCTTGCCCTCGAGGACGAACGTGTAGTAGACGTCGCCGGCGCCCCAGGCGGCGATGGCGCAGCCGACCAGGACCCACACCACCCGGTCGGGCCGTCCGCGTGCGCACAGGAAGCAGTTGAGCGCCCCGAGGGCGATCGCGACGTTGTACGTCCACCGTTCGTCGAAGGAAGCGAGCCACTCGCCCCCGACGCCCGTCAGGATCTGGACGGTGACGACGGCGAATGCGAGCACCGCCAGCGAGAGCGGTGCGTTTCGCCAGAGCGAGCGAGGACCGAGGCGCGGCCGCACGCTTATCGTCAGCGCGCCGCGGCGGCTTGAGGCGTGCGGCCTCTCATCTCGTTGACCAGGTGTCTGACAGCGATGGTGTCAGACACCCTCTTCGGACAGAGTGGGGGCGGGAGGATTCGAACCTCCGTAGGCTGAGCCGACGGGTTTACAGCCCGTTCCCTTTGGCCGCTCGGGCACACCCCCGGGACGGCGGATTGTAGCCTGGCGCTCATGAAGCGCTTCGACGTCCTCGTCGTCGGCGGCGGCCCCGCAGGGTCGACGACCGCGATCCGGCTCGCGGACGGCGGCGCGCGCGTGCTGCTCGTCGACAAGGCGAGGTTCCCGCGCGACAAGCCGTGCGGCGGCGGGCTCACGGCGCGGGCGGTCGCGCAGTGCCCGGTCGACCCGTCGCCGGTGGTCGAGGAGGACGTCGACCTCGTCGAGCTGCGGTTCCGGTTCGGCGAGGCCGTCGTCCGCGGCTCGTCCGCACCGGTGATCCGGATGACGCAGCGCCGGCGCCTCGACGCGTTCCTGCTCGACGCGGCGCGCGAACGCGGCGTGGAGGTGCGCGAGGGGACGACGGTCGACCCGACGCAGGCGCCGGCGGACGTCGTGGTCGGCGCCGACGGGGCGAACGGCACGACGGCGAAGGCGCTCGGCCTCGGCGGCGGGATCGTGCAGGGCGTCGCATACGAGGGCAACGTCGCCTACGCCGTCGTCGCGCGCGAGCGCTACGCGCGGCGTGCCGTCGTCGAGCTGGCGGACATCCCCGGCGGCTACGGCTGGGTGTTCCCGAAGCGCGACCACGTCAACGTCGGCGTCGGCGCGTGGCAGGAGGAGGGACCGCGGATCCGGGACCACCTCGCGCGTGTCTGCAACGCCCACGGGCTCGACCCGAAGCGGCTCGAAGGCCTGCGCGGCCACCGCCTGCCGCTGCGCCGCCGCGACACGCGAGTCGCGGGTGACCGAGCGCTGCTCGTGGGGGACGCCGCGGGGCTCATCGACCCCGTCTCCGGCGACGGGATGTACGAGTGCTTCGTCTCGTCGCGGCTCGCCGCCGACGCGATCCTCGCGGGGCGCCTCGACGCATACCCGGCGGCGCTCGACGCCGCGCTGGGGCGTCTGCACAGCGCGTCGTGGAAGCTGAAGCGCGCGCTCGACCGGTGGCCGCGCGCAAGCTGGCGGATCGCCCGCACGCAGCTTCTCTGGCGCTCGGTGGAGCGCATCCTGCTCGGCGAGGTCGCCGCGCCCGCCGACGTCCACGGCCCCGCACGCGTGCCGCTGCGCCTGCTCGACACGCTCGCCCGGCTCTCGTAGCAGGCGATTTCTGCCGACTACGGCATCATGGGCCGCGTGGCACGTGTCGCACCGGCGCTCTGCGCGCTCCTTGCGGCGCTCGCCGCGGCGGGCGAGGCGCGCGCCGACACGCCGGCACCGGCGTGCGTGGCTGCGGGCCTGGTCGCGATCGTCGAACCGGGCGCGACCGCTCCGGTCGCCGAAGGCCCGGCCGTGGCGGCGGCTGCGGCGCAGGGTGCGAACGCGCCGTCGTTCTCCGATCCCCAGTACGGCGTCGACCTGGCGCAGCCGGAGGCGGGGGCGGCCGGCTGCGTCGGAAGCGGCGCGCCCGGCGGCACGCACGCGATGTCCGGAGCCTGGAGCGTGCTCGGCGGCGCCGTCTCCGGAACCGGCCTTCGCGCAGACCTCGTCCCTGCAAACGGCGACGGCTCCGGCTGGCACCTGCGGACGCAGGTCGAGGGGCTCGCGGTGTCGGGCAGCCCCGCGGAGGCGATCCCCGGCGCGACGATCGCCGTCGGCACCTGGGGGACGCTGACGGTCCGCGCGCAGGTCGAGCTCCCGCGGCTCGACCCGCTCCGCTGGTGGGCCGCGGCGCTGGAGCTGCGGCTGGTCCAGGCCCGCGGCGGTCTGCCGGCGGGGACGCTCGTCCTGATCGGCTACGCGGCTGCGAACCGGGCACCGGCCGCGCCGCCGCCTTCGGCGCCGGCGACGACCACTGCCGCGACGACCACGGCGCCGACGACCACCGCGGAGTCGCCGCCCCCGGCGCCGACGACGACCGCACCCGCGCCGCACCGTTCGAAGCCGAAGGCTTCGGCGCCGCGTCGCAAGCACCACGCCCGCAAGCGGCACGTGCACCACCGGCGCGTGCGCCCGAAGGTCGGGCCGCAGCCGCTGAAGCTGACTCCTCAACTCGAGGAGTCGGGCTACGTCTTCCCCGTCGCCGGCGGAGCGCAGTGGGGCGACACGTACGGTGCCGAGCGCTCTGACGTCCCAGGCGGCTGGCACCACGGCGACGACCTCTTCGCGCCGCTCGGCACGCCCGTGGTCGCGGTCACGGACGGAACCGTCTTCGCCGTCGGCTGGAACCACGTCGGCGGCTGGCGGCTGTGGCTCGCAGACGGCGCCGGCAACTACTTCTACTACGCGCACCTTTCCGGCTACACGCGGCTCGCGCGGAACGGAGGCCACGTCCGGCGCGGCGACGTGCTCGGCTTCGTCGGGAACACCGGCGACGCGTTCACCACGTGGCCGCACCTCCATTTCGAGGTGCACCCGGACTCGCTCCTCTACCTCGGCTACAACGGCGCGGTCGACCCGAGCGTGTACCTGCGCTCGTGGCCGGTCGCGCGGCACGTGGACGTGCTGCCGCCCGTGCGGCTGCCGGGCCCTGCGCCCGCCGGGAAGGGCTCGGCTGTCGACTTTCGGCGCCTCCTCGCGATCCGGCCGCTGCAGACGTCCCCTCGCGTGGCGCCGGAGAAGGCCGTGCGCGCGAAGCCGGTTGCTCCCCCTGCCTCGCCGCAGCGGGTCGCGGCGGCGCAGACGAGCCCGCGCGGCCGCGGCGACGGGGCGCTGCCCGCGGTGTTCGCAGTCGTGCTGGTCGCGCTTGCCCTCGCCGCGCTCGTACGGACGGCGCGGGACGGACGCACCTGAAAGGGGTATTGGGGCGGCCGCCCCGGGCGCCGATGTGGCGCCTATGAGGAGGCTTCTCGACCTCGTCCTCGTCGTGGCGATCCTCGGCGCCGCCGGCTTCGGGGCGTACACGCTCGGGAAGCGCGTCGACACGACGTCGAACACGCTCGCGAAGCACGACTCGGAGCTGACGCAGACCGTGGTGCGGCCGAAGCTCTCGCACAGCGGGCCGTCGCGGCGGACGATCGAGTACGTCGTCGGCGGGATCGCCGCGGGCGCGGCGATGCTGCTGCTCGTCTCGGCGGCCGGCGCCGCCTCCCGGCGCCAGCGCCGGCAGCGCTGGCGCGCGACGTAGAACCGCGCCTACCCCTCGTCCGAGGGAGCAGCTTCGCGGGCGGATCCGCCGAAAAGGGGATGAGGCGGATTGGGTGATCGATGGCAGCCGTGGAGGATGAGCGAGTGACCCCCGAGGCCGCAGCGGGGGCCGACGAGGCCACGCGGGTGCCGCTCGGGCAGTTGCTGATCGACGCCGGTCTGATTAGCCAGGCGCAGCTCGACGATGCCCTCTTCGAGGGAAGCCGGACCGGCGAGCGCGTCGGCGAGGTCGTCGTCCGCCGCGGTCTCGTCACCGAGGACGACGTCGCACGCCTGCTCGCGGAGCAGTGGGGGCTCGACTACGTGGAGCGGTCGTCGATCTGGTTCGACGCGGACGCGCTCGCGCGGCTCTCGCGCGAGGACGCGCAGCGGCTCGAGGCGCTGCCGACGAGGATCGAGGGAGGCCGAGTCGTCGTCGCGGTCGCCGAGCCGACGGAGCAGCGCCTGGCTGCGCTGCGCGAGGTGATCGGCGACGAGACGGTGGTGATCGTGGTGCCGAAGTCCGCCCTCGACGCGGGCCTTCGCAGCGACCTCCTCCGCAGCGGGAACGCCCAGGCTCCCGGCTCCGAGCCCGCCGCCGAACGGGAGCCGGAGCCCGAGCCGGAGCCGGAGGCGGACCCCGAGCCCGTCGTGCTGGCGCCGGTGATGCCGCTGCCCGTGCAGCGCGTCGATACCCCGCCCCCGCCCCCCAGCAGGGACACCGACGCGGTGGCGACGCTCGCCGACGAGGCGCAGGCCGCGGCCGAGCGGCTTCTCGCGCAGGCCGCCGCCGTCCGCCAGCAGCAGGAGGAGCTGCGGCTCAAGACCGAGCAGTACGAGGCGCGCGTGGCCGAGCTCGAACACGTGCTCGCCGAGCGCGAGCGGGCGCTCGAGGAGCGGGAGCGCGCGCTCGAGGAGCGCCAGCGCCAGCTCGACCGGATCCGCAGCCAGCTCACCGACGTCATGGGAGCCTTCGAGAGCTAAGAGGTCGAACCAGGATGACGCTCGACACAGCCGCTCATTCTGGTTCGACCTCTATGCACGCGCTCAGCGCGCCGCGACCACCACGCGCACGCGCTGCACCGCGTTGTTGGCGTAGCCGCCGACGTTCCACGTCGGCTCGAGCGGCTGCACGTTTCCGGCCGCGTCGCGGGCGCGGCACGCGAGCACGCGCTCGCCCGCCGTCGCGTCCCATTCGAACGTCCAGCGCTGCCACGCCCACGCACCGAGCTCGGGCGGCTCGACGGTCGCGGGCGACCACGACTCGCCTCCGTCGTCGCTGACGTCCACGCTCTCGATCGGGCCGTGACCCGACCACGCGCGCCCTTCGACGAGGACCCGGCCCGACGGCACCGTGCGGTCGCGCGTCATGAAGTCGGGGATGCCCGGCGGCGCCATCAGCGCGCGCGGGAGGATCCGCTGCAGCGGGACGCCCTCCTCGTCCTCCGTTCGGCGGAGGCGGTAGCCGCGCGCCTGCTGGTAGCCGGCGAACGGCTCGTCGACGAGCGTGATCCGCGCAAGCCACTTGACGTTCGTCATCCCGTACCACCCGGGCACGAGGAGGCGCACGGGGTAGCCGTGCTGCGGCGGCAGCGGCGCGCCGTTCAGCTCGTAGGCGAGCAGCACGTCGCCGCCGCGTGCGAGCTCGAGCGGCAGGCTGCGCTGGAACGCCTGCTCCTCGCCGCCCTCGACACCGCGGTCGAGCCCGGTGAAGAGCACCTCCACCACCGGCGTTCGCGGCTCGGCGCGGGCGAGCACGTCGCGGAGCAGCGCGCCGCGCCACCGGCCGGTGCCGACCGCCTCCTGGAGCCACGGCTGGCTGAGCGGCCGCGGGGTCAGCTTCGCGCGCCCGTTGCCGGCGCACTCCATGGTCGCGACCACCTCGTGAGCGGGCAGCGCGCGAAGGTCGTCGAGCGAGAGCTCGAGGGGAGAGGCGGCGCCGCCGTCGACGGCCAGCCGCCACGTCTCGTCGACGACCGGAATGTCGTAGTGCACGAGCAGGTAGTGCAGCCCGACGGGCGTGACGGGCCAGCGCAGCGCCTCGAGCGGCATGCCGTGGTTCCGCGCGGCGAGCTGGAGCTCTTCGACGCTGATCCCGTCGGTCGCGCTCACGCGGCCATCGTCTCACGTGCCGGACGAGGCGGCGAGGAGCGCGAGCTGCCGGGGGCTCGTCTCGCCGTACTCCCACAGCGACACGCCGAGCTCGCCGCGGGACGCGTTCAGGAACGCGTGCAGCTCCGGCAGCGTCGCCGCGCGCGCCTCGCCGCCGATCGGGTGCACAGGGAAGGCATCGTCGCCCGCCAGCTCCCGCACGAGCCGGACGTTCGCGCGGCTGTATGCCGCGACGCCCCGCGCGCCGCGGGTCCGGTCGGTGAAGTACTCCATCGGCAAGAAGACGTCGACGCTCGCAGCGAGCGCGCGGAACGGATACCCGTTCCAGTAGCGCGCGCCGACGGGGTCGATCGAGATCGCGCCGAGCGCCGTCTGCGTCGGCAGGTCTGCGCGGACCGCGCGTGCGACGGCGACGGCGCGCAGCGACCGCAGGCGCAGCGAGCGGACCGCAGTGGACTCGATGTCGAGCGCGAACGCGTCGAAGCCGTCTCCGCTCGGCGCTTCGAAGCGAGCGGCCGTGAGCGCGCGGCGGACGTCGCGCTGCGGCGAGCGGAACGACGGCGCGTCCAGCCGACGACGTCGATCCCGGACCGGTGAGCCGCTTCGAGGAACCGAGTCGTCGCGCGCGGATACGCGACGGCCGACCCCGAGTCGTTCCCGGTCTCGAGGAAGAGCGTGTGGATCCGGTGCGCGCGCAGGCGCGCGACGACCGCCTCCGGGTGGCGGAGCGCCCTGGCGTCGTAGATGGAGATCCACGTCCCGGTGCCGCTGAACGCTGTCAGCGGCCGTCCGGCCGCCGCGTGCGCGGCGTACGCGACAGCGACCGCCGCGGCGAGGCAGAGGATGACGCCGGGGACGCGCACCGGCCGGATGCTCGCTGCGCGCGGCGCCCGTCACCAGGGCTCGCCGGCCCATCCGTCGGGAACGGGCGGCCCATCGCGGTGGAGGAGACGTGCACGAGGCGGCGAAACCGCGCGGCAGGTACGGACGTTGTGTAGGCGGGAACCGGCTCCGTCCGGTCGAGACGCCAGCATTCGAAGCCGAGGGCGCAGGTCGAAGGCACATTGACGGGTGAGGTCGGGCGAGGTGCCAACTGACCCACCGACCGGAGCGCGAGGCTTGGGAAATGGGCCGCCGGCGACGAAGCCGGCGGCCCGCGTTTTACGGCGTGCTTACGTTCGGGCAACCGCCGCAACACGGGGTGCGGGACAATTCGATCGATGCGGACCCTCGTAGCTCTCCTGATCGTCCTGGCGCTCGTGCCGGCCGCGGCGAGCGCGGCGACCGCTCGCAAGGGGCCGCCGCCGTTCCCGAAGCTGCCGGGCGACTGGTCGCATGCCGAGATCAACGTCACGATCCGGGGCGTCCCGCACACGCTGATCCTCGACCGCGGCCGGATCGTGCGCGTCACGGCGGCGGGCATCACGCTCCGCGCCCCCGACGGCACGCGGCCGACGATCGCGATCTCGCCCTCGACGGTGATCACGTTCGGCCGCGGGCGCTTCCGCTTCCTGGTCGGGCCGGGGGCGCTTCGGCGCGGGCTCTTCGCGCTGACGATGCGGATCGACGGCGGTGCCGCCGTTCGAGTCCGACTGACGCTCTTCCGATAATCACCTCGATGGCAGGAACGATCCTCCTCGTCGAGGACGAGCCTTCGGTGGGAGAGCTCGTCCGCGGCTACCTGCAGAAGAGCGGGTACCGGGTGATCTGGGTCCGTTCCGGCGAGGACGCGCTCGTCGAGCTGGAGCGGCACCCGGTGAAGATGGTCGTCCTCGACATCGGCCTGCCGGGGATGGACGGCTTCGACGCGTGCCGCGCGATCCGCACGCGGTCGCACGTCCCGATCCTGATGCTGACCGCGCGCGACGAGGAGCCGGACCGCGTGGTCGGGCTGGAGGTGGGCGCCGACGACTACCTCACGAAGCCGTTCTCGCCGCGCGAGCTGGTCGCGCGGATGAAGGCGATCTTCCGCCGGACCGAGCCGCAGGAGCGCCACGAGCGCTTCTCCCTCGGCGACGTCGTGCTCGACCGCGAGTCGCACGACGTCACCGTCGCCGGCCGCCCCGTCGAGCTGACGGCGAAGGAGTTCGACCTGCTGGCGTTCTTCATGGCGAACGCCGGCGTCGTGGTGTCGCGCGACCTCCTGCTCGACCGCGTGTGGGGCCAGGAGTATCCGGGCGGAACGCGCACGGTCGACGTCCACGTCGCGCAGCTGCGGCGGAAGCTCGGGCGGCCGGACCTCATCCGGACGTTCCGCGGCGCCGGGTACAAAGCAGTCGCATGAAGAGTCTGCGCGCGCGGCTGTTCGCGGCGACGCTGGCAGCACTCGCGCTCACGCTCGCTCTGACGATCGCGATCGGCGCCGTGCTGACGCGGCACCAGGTCGACACGGCGCAGACCGCGGCGCTCGCGCAGCGCGCCGACGACCTCGCGCTCCAGCGGGAGCAGAACGTGAGCTACCGGACGAGCACCGAGCAGACGCAGTCGGTGCTGATCATGATCCAGCGCAGACGCGCCTTCGCGGGCCTCGTCCCCGACGTGAACCGGTCGAGCGACGGGCAGACGACCTACCGGGGCAAGCGCCAGATCTACTCGTACCGCACGCTGCCGCACCTCGGCCTCCTGCTGATGCGCCCCGCGTCGGCCGGGTCGGCCGCCTGGCGGCCCTTCCTGACCGACCTGCTGACCGCGGCGCTCGCCGGCGTCGGCCTCGCGGCGCTGCTCTCGTTCGTGGTCGCGCGGTCGATCGTCCGCCCGCTGCGGCGCGTCGCCGCCGCGACGCGCTCGCTCGTCGCCGACGAGCGGCACGAGCCGCTCGCGCGCGAAGGCACGACCGAGCTCGCGGCGCTCGCCGACGCGTTCAACCAGATGGCGGAGCAGCTCGCGGCCTCGCGCGAGGCCGAGCGCGCCTTCCTGCTCTCCGTGAGCCACGAGCTGAAGACGCCGCTGACGGCGATCCGCGGGTACGCCGAGGGGCTCGCCGAGGGCGCGTTCGATCCCGACGAAGCAGCCGCGACGATCGCAACCGAGGCAGGCCGGCTCGAGCGGCTCGTGCGCGACCTGCTCGACCTCGCGCGGATGCACCGCGCCGAGTTCGCCGTCCGCCGCGACCCGGTCGACCTCGGCGACGTCGTGCGCGAGGCGGCGCGGCGGCACGAGCCGACCGCCCGGGAGCTCGGCGTCAAGCTCACCGCAAACGGCGACGAGACATGGGTCGAGGGCGACGCCGACCGGATCCTCCAGATCGCCTCGAACCTGATCGAGAACGCGCTGCGCGAGACGCCGTCGGGCGGGTCGGTGTCCGTCGCCGCCGAAAGCGCGTCCCTCCTCGTGGCCGACACCGGGCCCGGCATCCCCGCGGAGGACATCCCGCACGCGTTCGAGCGCTTCTACCTCTACGACAAGATCGGGCGCGACAAGCCCGTCGGCAGCGGGCTGGGCCTCGCGATCGTGAAGCAGCTCGCGACCGCGATGGGCGGCGACGTCCGCGTCGAGAGCGGCCCGGCCGGGACGACGTTCACCGTCTCGCTACGGCCGCAGGCTCGAGGTGTCGACGACCTCGAAGTCGGAGCCGTGCAGCATCCCGAGCGCGTGTAGCTGGTCGTTCGACCAGTGCGGGCTCGGCGCCCCCGACACGTACCAGGGCGAGCCGTTGTCGGCCAGGATCATCCCGTAGGTCTTCATCGCCTGCGCGACGACGCGCGCCTGGGGCGGAAGCTGCGAGATGTCCACGCTCGCCTTCAGCCGGACGCGCAGGCCCATCGGCGGCAACGCCGGGTCGCTCGAGTCGCTTGCGTAGTGCCGCGCCGGGTACACGTACGCGCGCCGCGTCCGCGGCGCGGTGAAGCGGAGCGCGTGCCGGATCGCACCCGTCGACGCATCGCCGTCCCAGCGCGCGAGCCCCGGGAAGATCGGCAGCCCGGCTGCGTCGGCCGACGTCCAGCCGGTCGGCCGGAGCCTGTTCGACCGCAGGTCGAAGATCGCCCCCGACCCGGCCGTCCAGCCGGAGCCGGTGCGCTGCAGCGCGTACAGCTCGTAGAGGCGGCACGAGTCGCGGTCGACGATCAGCGCGTGGCGGTCGCCGTCGTTCGGCTGCCGCGGCTGGCCTTCGATGGGGACGTCGGCGGGGATCGGGTACGGCCCCTTGTCGCTCTCGTCGGCGTACTCGAAGGAGACGCGCGACTTGGGCGTGCGCTTGCCGTGGACGACGACGTAGGGGATTCCGATGCGGGAGCCGTCCCAGAGCCCGCTGCCGAAGTCGGCGTGGACGCTCGCGGTGAGCCCGATCGACGCGATCAGCGTGGCCGAGTCGGGCGCGACGGGGAGCGTGTCGACGCGCTCGTTCCACGGGCTCGTGGCGGGGAGACCGGGCACCCCGCGACCGTCGGCTGCGGCGAGGCGCCCGACGCGGCGAGGGCGAGCGTCGCGGCTGCGGCGGCGAGCAGCTTCACGGTTGGAGCAGTAGCACCTGCCATCCGTCCTCGCGTGCCCTGAACAGGTGACGTTCGTGGAGCCGGTCGTCACGGTGGCGCCAGAACTCGTACGTGTCCGGGATCAGCCGGTAGCCGCCCCAGCGGTCCGGCCGCTCGGGCTCCTCCGGCTGCGCGGCGACTGCCGCCTCGAGCTGGGCGCGCGACGCGATCGGCTCCGACTGGTGGGACGCGGCGGCGCTGCGCCGGGACGCGGCCGGGCGCGTCCGCCAGTACGCGTCGGACTCCTCCGCCGGCACCCGCTCCACGCGCCCCTCGACGCGCACCTGGATCCCGCGGCGGTGGAACAGGAGAGCCGCCCGCGGGTTGGCCTCGAGCTCGCGGCCCTTGCGTGACGTGTAGCCGGTGTAGAACGTGAAGCCGCGCTCGTCGGCGCCCTTCAGCAGGACCATCCGGAGGGACGGCCGCCCGTCCGGCGTCGCCGTCGCGAGGGCCGTCTCCTCGCCCTCGACCCACTCGTGGAAGAGCGCGAGCGGGTCCCCGTTCATACCGTCGCCTCCTCGGGGATGTCGCGCAGGCCGGGGATCGGCGACGGGAAGAGCCAGAGCACGCCCGCAACGGCTCCGACCGTGGCGATCCAGAGCGTCGTGTGCACGCCGATCGTCGAGCCGAGCACGCCTGCGAGCGCCGTCCCGAGCGGCCGCACCCCGTAGTTCACGACCATGAACGCGCCCGAGACGCGCGATCTGAGCGGCGCCGGGATGATCCCCGCTGCGAGCGACCCGGCCATGATGTCGAGCAGCATGAGGCCGATGCCGGACAGGAACTCCGACGTGAAGAGCAGGAGGATCACGAACCAGTGCGGGCCGGCGGCCGCGGGGACGAGCACGAGGGGCGCGGGGAAGAGGAAGCAGCCGAGGATGAACGCCGGCCCGACGCCGATCCGCCGCGCCACCGGAGCGGTCGCGACGGACCCGAGGATGCTCCCGAGCGCGCCCGTCCCGAGCACGACGCCGAGGGTGGCAGGCCGCACGTGCAGGTGCCGTGTCGCGTAGAGCAGGAACAGCGCGAAGAACATGAAGTTGAAGAAGTTGATCGTCGCCACGCCCGCGAGGTCGGCCCGGTAGATCGGGTTGCCGCGGATCCAGCGCGCCCCCGCCAGCACGCCGCCTTGCTCCTCGGGCGCGCCCGGCGGGTCGGCCGCGTCGATCCGGCCGAGGAAGAGCGCGGACCAGACGAACGAGAACGCGTCGAGCGCGAGCGCGTACGGGCCTCGCAGGAGCTGCACGAGCACGCCGCCGATCGAGTTGCCGGCGAGGAACGAGACGGCGCGCGTCCCGTGGATCAACGAGTTCGCCGAGACGTAGTCCTCGCGCTCGACGACGGTCTGGAAGAAGCCGCCGAACGCGACGTAGAAGACGACGCTGAGCGAGCCCTGGCAGAACGCGACGACGTAGAGCTGCGTCCAGGTCAAATGGCCGGCGGCGTACGCGAGCGGGACGGTGAGGATCACGGCCCCGCGCGCCACGTCCGTCGCGAGCATGATCCGCCGCCGGTCGCCGCGCCGGTCGACCCAGCTCCCGACGTGCAGCGAGAAGAGCAGGTTGGGGACGAGCGCCACCGTCGTCAGCGCGCCCATCTGCCCGGCGGTCGCGTGCAGCGCGAGCACGGCCGTCAACGGCAGCGCGATCAGCGTGATCTGGTCGCCGACGAGCGAGACCGCCTGGCCGACGAAGAAGCGGCGGAAGTTTCGGTTCTCACGGAGGACCGGCGGCAGCACTAATAGGCGTCCAGCACGGCCGTCCGGCGCGACTCGCGCTCGAGGATCCGGAAGAGCCCGAGCCCCGCCGCCGCGTAGGCTGCCGCGATCCCAGCCTCGGTTGCGACCAGCCCGCCGACGTGCCCGAGGGACGCGCCCGCCGCGACCTGGCGTGCCGCCGCGATCCCGTGCGTCAGCGGCAGGCAGCGGGAGACGGCGCTCATCCAGCCCGGCAGCGCGGAGAGCGGGATGTTCACGCCGCAGAAGAGGAGCATCAGGAAGTACGCGAGATTCGCCGCGAAGAAGAAGTCCTTGGCGCGCAGTCCGATCGACCCGAGCAGCATCCCGAAGGCGGTGCACGAGACGACCGTGACGACGACGACGAGCGCGAGCACGGGCACGGCGGAGGCGCCCGGCCGGAACCCGAGCAGCAGCGCGCCGGCGCCGAACGTGAACGCCGAGACGAGCAGGCCGTTCGCGAGCACGGGGACGCCCCGGCCGAGGAACACCGCCGCGCGGTTCGCCGGCGACGCGAGCAGCGGCCCGAGCGTCCCGAACCAGCGCTCGTTGGCGACGGCCATCGTCATCCCGTACACCGACGACATCGCGCACACCTGGATCGAGTTTCCGACGACGTAGAAGTCGCGGCTCTGCGCGTGCGCGTACTGGCCGAGCTTCGTGAAGAAGATGAGCTGGAAGAGCGGGCTCCCGAGCATCGTCGGGATGTACATCGCCGGCCTGATCCAGTTGAAGAGGCCGCGGTAGGCGATCGACCCGCCGACGAAGAAGACGCGGAGCCAGCGCGTCATGTCAGCGACAGCGTCGCGCGCACGCGCGCCGCGCGCTCGAACCAGCCGAACGTCACCCAGCTGATGGCGAGCGACGCGAGGCCGAGCGCGAGAACCATCCCGAGCGGCCCCCAGACGTCGCCGCCCAGCGCGCCATGGCGGATCGCGAGGATGCCCCAGTACGGCGGCAGCGCCCAGGACACCGGCCGCGTCCACTCCGGCAGCAGCGACGTGGAGAACACGAGGCCGGAGGCGATCCAGACCGGGTACTCGAGCAGGTTCGCGAGCGCGTTCGCGTAGCGGTAGAGGATGAACGTCGACGCGAGCACGAGGCCCATCAGCCCGAGCGCCAGGACCGTCGCCGGCAGCGCGAGCGCGAACAGCCACGGATGCGCGAGGTGGAGGGGCACGCCGAAGACGACGCGCCCCCAGAGCAGCGTCGCGACCATCGCGTACATGCCGGTGAAGGCGTTCGCGAGCGAGAACGGGAGGTAGACGAGCGCGAGCGGCGGCGGCGTCGCCACCCCCAGCTCGAGGGTCCCCTGCCACCGCTGCCACTGGATCATCCCGCCCGAGCCGAACAGCGTCGTCGACCAGACGCCCATCATCCCCGCGCCCAGCGACGCGTACAGGAGCGTCCCGTTCCGGCCGCCGGCGCGGAACATGTAGAACGCGATCGTCGCGAAGATGATCGGCTGCACGACGGACGTGAGCAGGAAGAAGCTCGACGTCCCGAGCATCTTCAGGTTCATCAGGAACCCGCTCCAGATGACGCGCAGCGTCTTCATGCCGCTGTGACGAGCGAGATGTAGGCGTCCTCGAGCGTCGGCTCGCGCGAGGCGACGCGCCCGACCTCGAAGCCGTCGAGGTGCGCGAGCAGCGGAGCCGTCAGCTCGCGCTCGCCGGTCGTCTGCACGACGAGGAGCTGCGCCTGCTCGCGGTCCTCGACGGTCACCGACGTGACGCCGTCGAGCCTCCGCAGGCGCTCGACCGCGGCGTCGTCGATGCCGAAGACCTCGATCTCCGTCACGCGCCCGTCGGCGACGCTGTCCTTCAGCTCCGAGGGTGTGCCCGTGCCGACGATGCGCCCCTTCGCGATCACCGCGATGCGGTCGCAGAGGGCGTCGGCCTCGAACATGTAGTGCGTCGTCAGGAGCACGGTTTTCCCGACGGCGACGAGGTCCGCGATCGTGCGCCGCAGCTCACGCGCGCCGACAGGGTCGACGCCGATCGTCGGCTCGTCGAGGAAGACGACCTCGGGGTCGTGGAGGATCCCGCGTGCTATGTGCAGCCGCTGCCGCATCCCCCGCGAATACCCCTCGACGCGCTCGTGGTCGCGGCCGACGAGGCCGACGAGTTCGAGCACCTCCTCGATCCGGACGCGCTGCTCCCTGCCCGACACGCCGTAGAGCTCGGCGAAGTAGCGGAGGTTGTCCCGCCCCGACAGGCGCTCGTAGAGCCCGCGGTCGCCGCCGAAGACGTAGCCGATCCGTTCCCGCACCGCGCGCGCCTGCTCGACGACGTCGAGGCCGAGGACGCGCGCGCGGCCGCTCGTCGGCAGCAGGAGCGTGATCAGCATCTTGATCGTGGTCGTCTTCCCGGCGCCGTTCGGGCCCAGCAGCCCGAACAGCTCACCCTGCTCGACGGAGAACGAGATCCCGCGCACCGCCTCCACGTCGAGCCGCCGGCGCCGGACCACGCCGGTCGTCGTCCGGTAGGTGCGCCTCAGGTCGACTGCTTCGATGACTGCCACGCCTCGACCCTAGCGGCCGTGGCGTCGCAGCTCGTCTGCGGGTCCCCCTCGCAGCAGCCGAGCTTGAACCGGCACCGGGAGCACTGCCATGTCGAGTGACGCCACTCCATCGCTGCGCCGCAGCGCCAGCAGCTCTCGGCCTCGGACACGCCGTCAGCGTACGTGCAGCGGCGGAGGGCCTCAGGCGGTGCGCTTGCGGCCTGCGAAGCCGGCGGCGGCGTCGACCGGGGCGAATTCGTTCGTCTCGAGCGCGTTCACGATCATGCCCAGCCGGCGCGCGCGTGCCCGGCCGCTCGAATCCTCGAGCCAGGCGAGCCAGGCGTTCCAGCGCGAGCGCGAGACCTGCGGCTGCCGCGCCTTTGCGGCAGGTCTCGCGCGGAGGAGCTCCTTCAGGTCGGCCGGCGTCGGCGACGCCGGATGAACGCGGTAGGCCCGGTCCCACTCGCCGCTTGCCTTCGCCGCCTCGACGGCGGCGAGGCCGCGCGGCCGCATCTCGCCGGTCTCGATGTGCCGAAGCGCGATCTCCTTGTTCACCTGCGACCACTTGCTCTTCGGCCGGCGCGGTGTCCACCGCTGCTTGTACCTGCGGTCGTCGATGCGGCGGATCTGGCCGTCGATCCAGCCGAACTTGAGCGCCGCCTCGACCGCCTCCGCCCACGTCACAGACGACTTTCCGGTGCCCTTCTTCCAGTAGACGAGCCAGACCTCGGGCTCGGTCTCGTGGTGCCGCTCGAGCCACGCCTCCCACTCGGCGGCGTCGCGGCAGGTGATCTCCGTGGCCATCGCGGCACCCGGCGCTCGCGCTACGGGGCGATCCGGTAGACGCGGCGGTAGAGGGCCTCCCAGTTCGAGGCGATGCCGCGCTGCGCGGTGCGCAGCGTCATGCGGCCGCCGCAGACGAGGTCGTGCAGCGCGTTCTCCAGCCGATCCTTGACGCGGTAGCCGGCGGGGCCGCTGACCGACTCCGGGAAGAGGTTCGCGATCGCGTTCGAGCCGCCGAGCTCGAGCGGGACGACGTGGTCGATCTCGATCGTGCGGCCGTAGAGGCGCGGCGGCATCCCGTACTCCCGCTCGACCTCGTACTTCTCGGACTGCGGAACGTTCCGGATCTCCGCCGTTCGGAAGCCGCGCGAGCACAGGAGCCCGGCCGTGAGCCCACTATAGTAGGCGCCGGGCGAGCAGCGCCGGTCCGGGAGCGCTCCGCGGCGGCAGCCGCTCGCGCGGGAACGTGGTTGCAGGAGGACGGTCCGTCCGACCGCGGGGACGGCGACGGTCGTGCCGCCGGAGGTTCTCGACGGCGACCCGATCGCGACGAGGTGTCCCGCCGGACAGTCGAAGCCGTAGCGGCGGTATTCCAGGTTCCCGGTCTTGCAGAACTCGCCGGCGCGCAGGCACTTCTGACCCCAGCTCAGGTCGGCGAGGACGTAGCCGGCGCTGCACGTCTTCGCGGCCGACGCGGGCGCCCGCGCGGGCGCGGCGAGGAACGACGCCGCTGCCGCGCACGCCACGAGTAAAACGAGCGCGGAGGACGCCGCTCGACCTTGCCGCATGCGCTCACCGTCAGCCCGGCGGGCGGTTCCGACAAGGGCCGTTCGGCCTATCGAGGACGCGCCGGAGGCTGCCGGCGCGCAGCTTCCCGGTGTCTGACACCGTCGGTGTCAGACACCTCGACGCAGTGGCACTACGCTGCGCGAGATGGATAGCGGCGGGAGGGCTCGAACCTCCGACCTTCGGGTTATGAGTCCGACGCTCTAACCAGCTGAGCTACGCCGCCTCGACGGCTGCATAGTAGCCGCGTGCCGCGTCGAGCACCCTTCCGGCGGACTCGGGGAAGCTGGCCGCGAGCCAGCGCAGCGCGTCCTGGGCGACCGGCACGCGGCGGCCGCGCAGCGGGCGGTCGACGATGTAGTAGATGTCGCGCGTCGTCGCCGCGCCGAGCACCTCGGTCAGCGCGCGGCGAACGGCCGTGTCGAACCGCGCCGGGTCGTGCGCGGGCAGGACGTGCGAGTGGACGTTGCAGATCGCGGGCAGCGGCGCGCGCTGCGCAGCCGCGTCGAAGACGTCCACGCGGTAGGCGCAGAGAAGCGAGAACGGGCGCTTCCTGCGGAGCGCCTCCCAGAGGTCCTCGACGACGAGTGCCTCGTCGACCATGCCGCGCTGCCAGAGCAGGTCGACCATCTCGCCGAAGGCACGTGGAGCGCCCGGCGCCGCCGCCTCGGCCGCGTCGAGCAGCTCGCCGACGATCGCGTCGAACGGCTCCGGCGCGAGCCCCGCGTCGAGGATCCGGTCGAGCGTCTCGTCGGCGTCCGCGAGGACGAGCGGCGGGTCGACGACGTCGCGCCGTGCGAGCTCGTCTTCGACCGCGGCCACGTGCAGCGGCGTCGCGACGAGCACGCACGCCGCATCGGCCGCGACTCCCGCGGCGACGAAACCCGCGACGCTTTCGACCAGCTCCTCGTCGTGCGCGTAGAGCTCGACGCCGTGGCCGGCGGCGGCGCCGTCGGCCACGAACTGCTTCCAGGGCGCAAACACCCCGGGAGAATAGGCGATCGCGGGCGGTTTCGACGCGGTCCCGCTACAATCCCGCAGCTCGAGGGCGCTGCGTCAGCGTGCCCGGGCTCACCACCCTTCCGAGAGAGACATGGCAAAGACCGGAGTAAGAGTCCCGATCACGCTCGCCTGCACAGAGTGCAAGCGGCGGAACTACCAGACGACGAAGTCGAAGCGGAACACGCCCGACCGCGTCGAGTTCCGCAAGTACTGCCGCTGGTGCGGCACACACACGCCGCACAGGGAGACGCGCTGAGATGGCCGACGCGCGCTCGGAGCGTCACCCCGCCGTCCGGCCGCAGGCGCAGGTCGACGAGCGGCGCAAGGGCAACTTCATCTCGGAGTCGTGGGCCGAGCTGAAGAAGGTCGAGTGGCCCGGCCAGAACCAGGTGATCCAGGGCACGGTCGTCGTGCTCGTCGCCTGCCTCGTCGTCGGCTCCTACCTCTATCTCAACGACATCGTCTGGAAGCACGTCGTCTCGAAGGTCTTCCTCGGCCAGTAGGCGAGGGGAATCCCAATGTTCCGCTGGTACGTCGTCAACACCTACTCCGGCCACGAGAACAAGGTCAAGGCCAATCTCGAGCACCGCATCGAGTCGATGGGGCAGCGGCAGCGCTTCCGCCGCGTCGTCGTCCCGACCGAGCAGGTGATCGAGACGAAGGACGGGCAGAAGGTGCAGGCCGAGAAGCGCGTCCTTCCCGGCTACGTCCTCGTGAACATGGACCTGAACGACGACGCGTGGACGGTGGTCAAGAACACGCCGGGCGTGACCGGGTTCGTCGGCGCGGGCTCGAAGCCCGTGCCGCTGTCGCAGCCCGAGGTCGACCGGATCCTCAAGACCGGCCAAGCCGCGGGCGGCGAGCGCGCGCGGACGACGATCGAGTTCTCGCTCGGCGAGTCCGTCAAGGTGACGTCGGGCCCGCTCTCGGACTTCGACGGCGAGATCGTCGACGTCAACCCGGACCAGCAGAAGCTCAAGGTGCTGGTCGACATCTTCGAGCGCCAGGTCCCGGTCGAGCTCGGGTTCGACCAGGTGAAGAAGCTCGACTAGGAAGGGCGCATGGCGAAGAAGGTCCTCACCGTCATCAAGCTGCAGATCCCGGGCGGGCAGGCGAACCCGGCGCCGCCGGTCGGCCCTGCGCTCGGCCAGCACGGCGTCAACATCATGGAGTTCTGCAAGGCGTTCAACGCGCAGACGGCGCAGGAGAACGGCCGCATCACTCCTGTCGAGATCACCGTCTACGAGGACCGCAGCTTCGAGTTCGTCACGAAGACGCCGCCGGCGGCCGTCTTGATCAAGGAGGCGCTGCGGCTCGAAAAGGGCTCGGCCGAGCCGAACCGGTCGAAGGTCGGAAAGCTCTCGCGCGACCAGCTCCGCTCGATCGCCGAGACGAAGATGCAGGACCTGAACGCGCGCGACGTCGAACAGGCGATGCTCGTGATCGCAGGCACGGCCCGATCGATGGGCGTGGAGGTGGATCAGTAGTGGCCGGCCACGGCAAGCGCTACCGCGATGCGAGGGGCGGCGTCGACCGCGAGCACCTCTACTCGCCGGTCGAGGCGATCAGGCTCCTCAAGGACAGTCCCGGCGCGAAGTTCGACGAGACCGTGGAGGTGCACCTGAACCTCGGCCTCAACGTCCGCCATGCCGACGAGCAGCTTCGCGGGACGATGATGCTCCCGCACGGCACGGGCCGCGAGCAGCGCGTCGCCGTCTTCGCCGAGGGCGAGAAGGCGCGCGAGGCCGAGGAAGCCGGCGCCGACGTCGTCGGCTCCGCCGACCTGGCGAAGCGGATCGAGGAGGGCTTCACCGACTTCGACGTGGCGATCGCGACGCCGGACCAGATGGGGAACGTCGGCCGCCTCGGGCGCATCCTCGGCCCCCGGGGGCTGATGCCGAACCCGAAGACGGGCACGGTCACGTTCGACGTCGGCAAGGCCGTCCGCGACGCCAAGGCCGGAAAGCTCGAGTACCGCACCGACCGCGGCGCGAACGTGCACATCCCGATCGGCAAGAAGTCGTTCGACGAGCGCGCGCTCGTCGAGAACTACGCGGCGCTGATCGACGAGATCGTGCGCGCGAAGCCGTCGGCAGCCAAGGGGCGCTACATCAAGAAGATCACCGTCAGCTCGACGATGGGGCCGGGAATCCACGTCGACCCGACCCGCACCCGCGACATCGCGGAGGAGCTGAGCACGGCGCAGGAGGCTGTCGAGGCGACCGCCTAGGCAGCAGTTCCCCCCAGAGACAGCTGGCAGCCGGGAGGCAGAAGCCCAGCCGAGGAGGCAGATGCAGAAACCAGACAAAGAGAGGGTCGTCGCCGACCTGACGGAGAAGCTCCGGACGGCGGAGACGATGATCGTCGCGGACTACCGCGGCCTGACCATGCCGCAGATCGACGCTCTCCGGAGCAGGCTGATCGAAAGCGGCGCGCGGTTCACTGTGGTCAAGAACACGCTCACCCGCCGCGCGGCCGAGGCCGCCGGCGCCGACGCGCTGCTCGCGCTGCTCGAGGGGCCGACGGCGATCGCATTCGTCGAGGCGGACGGCGACCCGGTCGCAGTCGCCAAGGCGCTCGCCGACTCCGCCCGCGACACCCGGGTGCTCGAGGTGAGGGGCGGCGTCATGCAGGGCCGCGTCATCTCGGGTGCCGACGTCGACGCGCTCGCGAAGCTGCCGCCGCTCGACGTGCTGCGCGGCCAGGTGATCGGGGCGGTCCTGGCGCCGCTGAACGCGATCGCGGGCCTGATCAACGCCCCGCTTCAGAACCTCTACGGGCTGCTCGAGGCTCGGATCGAGCAGCTGCAGACCGAAACCCCGGAACTGAGTTCGACCCAGTCGAGCTCAGTTCCCGACCCTGAGGAGACAGAAAGTGCCAGTTGACACCATCTTCGACGAGCTCGGCAAGCTGACCGTGCTCGAGCTCGTCGAGCTCAAGAACAAGATCGAGGAGGAGTGGGGGATCACCGCCGCCGCTCCGGTCGCGGTCGCGGCCGCTCCGGCGGCGGGCGACGGCCCCGCCGCGGCGGCGGAGGAGAAGACGTCCTTCGACGTCGTCCTCACGAACGCGGGCGGCCAGAAGATCCAGGTGATCAAGGTGGTCCGTGCGGTCACCGGTCTCGGCCTGAAGGAGGCGAAGGACCTCGTCGACTCGGCCCCGAAGCCGGTCAAGGAGGGCGTGAACCAGGAGGAAGCCGACCAGATCAAGGGCCAGCTGGAAGAGGCCGGCGCCACGGTCGAGCTGAAGTAGCACCCACCCCGGTACCAGGTACCCGGACGGGTACCTGGTACCCGCTCTTTGCTACCCTGCGCGGGTCGGCCCAGCGGGTTCCTCGCCGCGTGCTTGCGGCTGGAGGGACGCCTCCGCTATCGTGGGGGGTTGCGCCGACGTCCGGTCACGTCCACCTCTGCACGCCCTTTTCCTGCTCCGCCCCTCAGTAAATAGCCAGTAAGGGAGGCTGTTCTACTTGGCCAAGACGGTCACAGCGCCCCGCGCGCGCCATTCGTTCTCGCGTCTCAAGCACGTCCTCGACCTCCCCAACCTGATCGACATCCAGCGTGAATCCTTCGGGTGGTTCCTCCGCGAAGGGCTCCGCGAGACGATCGACGACATCTCGCCGATCGAGGACTACACCGGCTCGCTCGCCGTCGAGTTCGGCGAGTACCGGTTCGGCGAGCCCCAGTTCTCGATCCAGGAGTGCCGCGAGAAGGACCTGACCTACCAGGCGCCGCTCTCGATGACGGTCCGCTTCGTGAACAAGGACACGGGCGAGATCCGGGAGCAGACGGTGTTCATGGGCGACTTCCCGATGATGACCGACTGGGGCACGTTCATCATCAACGGGACCGAGCGCGTCATCGTCACGCAGCTCGTCCGCTCGCCCGGCGCCTACCTGATGGAGCCGAAGGACGCGACGAAGCAGGTCTTCACCGCGAACCTGATGCCGAGCCGCGGCTCGTGGCTCGAGCTCGAGATCGACAAGAAGGGCGTCGTCTACGCCCGCATCGACCGCAAGCGGAAGCTGCCGATCACGACGCTCCTCCGCGCGCTCCCGGCGGAGGACCCGACCACCGGCTTCCAGATCGACACGACGACGAACGAGGCGATCCTCGCGCTGTTCGACAACTCGCACTTCATCGAGAAGACGCTCGAGAAGGACCCGACGACGCGCGAGGAGGAGGCGCTGATCGAGGTCTTCAAGAAGCAGCGGCCGGGCGAGCCGCCGACGCTCGACAACGCCCGCAACCTGCTGCGCGCGCTCTTCTTCGACCCGAAGCGCTACGACCTGACCAAGGTCGGCCGCTACAAGCTGAACCAGCGCCTCGGCGTCGACGTGCCGGAGGACGTGCGCGTCCTGACGACGCAGGACATCCTCGCGCTCGTCCAGAAGCTCGTCTCGCTGCCGCACGCGATCGGCGTCCCCGAGGACTCGAAGGACTACGCGGCGGACGCGATCACGCTCTCGCGCGACGCGATCCGCACCGAGCTCGACGAGTACGAGCACTTCGGGAACCGCCGGCTGCGGACGACCGGCGAGCTGATCCAGGAGGCGTTCCGTGTCGGCCTGTACCGGATGGAGCGCGTCGTGCGCGAGCGGATGACGACGGAGGACGTCGACACGATCACGCCGCAGACGATCATCAACATCCGCCCGGTGGTGGCGGCGCTGAAGGAATTCTTCGGCTCGTCGCAGCTCTCGCAGTTCATGCAGCAGACGAACTCGCTTGACGGGCTGACGCACCGCCGCCGGCTGTCGGCGCTCGGCGCCGGGGGGTTGACGCGCGAGCGGGCGCCGATCGAGGTGCGCGACGTGCACCCGACGCACTACGGCCGCATGTGCCCGATCGAGACCCCGGAAGGGCCGAACATCGGCCTGATCGGGTCGCTCGCGTCGATGGCGACGGTGAGCGAGTTCGGGTTCATCCAGACGCCGTACCGCAAGGTCGTGAACGGCAAGGTGACCGACGAGATCGTCTACCTCGACGCGGCCGAGGAGGCCCAGTACACGATCGCGCAGGCGTCGGAACCGGTGGACCGGAACGGCAAGTTCGAGCACGACCAGGTGCTCTGCCGCTCGTCCGAGGGCGAGGCGGTCATCGCCGCGGCCAAGGACATCGACTTCATGGACGTGTCGCCGGCGCAGATCGTCTCGGTCGCGACCGCGATGATCCCGTTCCTCGAGCACAACGACGCGAACCGCGCCCTCATGGGCGCGAACATGCAGCGGCAGGCCGTGCCGCTGATGATCCCGCAGGCGCCGCTCGTCGGCACCGGCGTCGAGCACCGCGCCGCGGTCGACTCCGGCGACGTGATCGTCGCGCGCAACTCGGGCGCCGTGGTCGAGCTCGACGCGGAGCGCATCGTCGTCGAGGGGCGCGGCACGCGCGACGAGTACGAGCTGACGAAGTTCATGCGCTCGAACCAGGGCACGCTGATCCACCACAAGCCGATCGTGCGGCAGGGCGACAAGGTGCAGGCGGGCGCGGTGCTGGCGGACGGCTCCTCGACCGACCACGGCGAGCTCGCCCTCGGCGCGAACCTGCTCGTCGCGTTCATGCCGTTCGAGGGCTTCAACTTCGAGGACGCGATCGTCCTCTCCGAGCGGCTCGTCAAGGACGACGTGCTGACGTCGATCCACATCCACGAGTACGAGATCGACGCCCGCTCGACGAAGCTCGGCGACGAGGAGATCACGCGCGACATCCCGAACCGCTCGGAGGAGTCGCTCCGGAACCTCGACGACCGCGGCATCGTCCGCGTCGGCGCCGAGGTCGGCTCGGGCGACCTGCTCGTCGGGAAGGTGACGCCGAAGGGCGAGACCGAGCTGACGGCGGAGGAGAAGCTGATCCGCGCGATCTTCAAGGAGAAGGCCCGCGAGGTCCGCGACACGTCGCTCAAGGTCCCGCACGGCGAGGGCGGCGTGGTCATCGACGTGAAGACGTTCTCGCGCGACAACGGCGACGACCTCAGCCCGGGCGTGAACGAGCTCGTCCGGGTGTACGTCGCGAAGAAGCGGAAGATCTCGGAGGGCGACAAGCTCGCCGGTAGGCACGGCAACAAGGGCGTGATCTCGAAGATCGTTCCCGAGGAGGACATGCCGTTCCTCGAGGACGGCCGCTCCGTCGACATCCTGCTCAACCCGCTCGGCGTGCCGAGCCGCATGAACATCGGCCAGATCCTCGAGACGCACCTGGGGTGGGCGGCGGCGCACGGCGTGTTCGAGTCCGACGACGTGCAGCCGATCGAGGGCAACGCCGGGCGCGTGATCAACGCGCCGCGGCCGACGCCGATCGCGACGCCCGTCTTCGACGGCGCGACCGTTGACGACGTGGACGAGGCCCTGCTCGAGTGGGCGCGGCAGAACCCCGAGAGCTCGATCACGATCGTCACCGATCCGAAGGCGCCGGAGGGGCGCAAGGCGTCGGGGAAGGTCCGCCTGTTCAGCGGTCGCACGGGCGAGCCGTTCGAGCAGGAGGTGACGGTCGGCTACATGTACATCCTCAAGCTGCTCCACCTCGTCGACGACAAGATCCACGCGCGCTCGACGGGGCCGTACTCGCTGGTGACGCAGCAGCCGCTCGGCGGCAAGGCGCAGTTCGGCGGCCAGCGCTTCGGCGAGATGGAGGTGTGGGCGCTCGAGGCGTACGGCGCCGCCTACACGCTGCAGGAGATGCTCACGATCAAGTCCGACGACACCGTCGGCCGCGTCAAGGCGTACGAGGCGATCGTCAAGGGCGAGAACATCGCCGAGCCGTCGATCCCCGAGTCCTTCAAGGTCCTGCTGAAGGAGATGCAGTCGCTGGCGCTCGACGTCGGCGTCATCTCGGAGGACGGCGGCGCCGTCGAGGTGCGCGAGGAGGACGACGAGCTGCTCCGTGCAGCCGAGGAGCTCGGCATCGACCTGTCGCCCGGCTCGCTGCGCGCGGCCGCGCGGCAGCCGACGGCGCAGGAGGTCGACGAGGGGCAGGACCGCGTCGACCAGGACGGCGAGCTGGCGCTCCCGGTCGACGAGTCGCTCGCCGACCTCGACGCGATCGAGCTGGACGTCGACGAGGACGCCGAGCCGGTCGGCGCCGCCGAAGACATCGACCTCGAAATCGAAGACTGAACCGACGACCACAGAAGAGAGAGGCGAACGAGAACTTGATCGACATCAACGACTTCGACGCGATCCGGATCGGGCTCGCGTCGTCGAAGCAGATCCGCGATTGGTCGTCGGGCGAGGTCACGAAGCCGGAGACGATCAACTACCGGACGCTCAAGCCGGAGCGCGACGGCCTGTTCTGCGAGCGCATCTTCGGTCCCACGAAGGACTGGGAGTGCTACTGCGGCAAGTACAAGCGCGTCCGGTACAAGGGCATCATCTGCGAGCGCTGCGGCGTCGAGGTGACGCGCCAGAAGGTGCGGCGCGAGCGGATGGGCCACATCGACCTCGCGGCCCCCGTCTCGCACATCTGGTTCTTCAAGGGCGTCCCGAGCCGCATCGGCTACCTCCTCGACATCGCGCCGCGCGAGCTCGAGAAGGTCCTCTACTTCGCGGCGTCGATCGTCACGCACGTCGACAACGAGGCGCGCGCGAAGGACCTGAACGAGCTCGAGGACAAGGTCAAAGCGGAGTCCGAGCGCATCTACGTCGACCGCGACGAGCAGCTCGCCGACCTCGAGAAGCGCCTCAAGCGGCGCCGCGACTACTTCAGCGCGGGAGCCGAGAAGGGCTTCGACGAGGACGACGACTTCTGGACGCGCGGCCTCGCGACGTGGGCCGAGGAGCAGGGGCTGCCGACGCTCGAGGAGGCACGGAAGCTCGTCGGCGGGCTGTTCCTGGAGCTCGTCCCGCAGATCACGACCGAGGACGCGAAGAAGATCCGCGAGCTCGTCCGCAACGCGGCGATCCGCGAGGACCGCAAGCTGTCGCCGCGCGAGCTCGAGCAGGTCGCGAGCGCCGCGGAGCAGATCCTCGAGGCCATCCGCCCGCTCGAGAAGGAGCTCGACAAGGCGGCCGGCGCGAAGAAGGGCGCGATCACAAAGCACATCCACCGCATCGTGGACGCGCTCCTCGACGGGACCGAGCTGACGGAGGAGGACGCCGGCCTCGCGTCGGGTGTCGACCAGAAGAACCTGGAGAAGGCGCGCGAGCTCGGCAACGGCCTGCTCAAGGACGTCGTCGACACGTGGCAGGAGGGCCAGGACGTCCGCGAGCTGACGAACGACCTGTGCCTCCGGACCGACGGGAAGATCCAGAAGGAGGACCTCGACAACCTCATCCAGTGGGCGCTGAAGGTGCGCGAGATGTACCTCGACATCGAGTCGCGCCGCGAGGACACGCGCGAGGCGGCGGTCGACTCGGTGCGGCGCCTCGAGCAGACGTGGCAGCTCTTCCGCGAGCTCGAGCCGAAGATGGTCGTGAACGACGAGCAGCTCTTCCGCGAGCTGAAGGACAGATTCGGCTCCCCTTACGGGTTCGGGGTGTACTTCAGGGGCGGAATGGGAGCCGAATCCATTCGGGACCTGCTCCGTGATCTGGATCTCGACCTGGAAGCCGCAACCCTCCGCGACACGATCAAGACGTCGAAGGGGCAGAAGCAGCAGCGCGCGATCAAGCGCCTGAAGGTCGTGAACGCGTTCATCAAGTCGGAGAACCGCCCCGAGTGGATGATCCTCGAGGCGATTCCGGTGATCCCGCCGGAGCTCCGCCCGATGGTGCAGCTCGACGGCGGCCGTTTCGCGACCTCGGACCTGAACGACCTCTACCGCCGCGTCATCAACCGCAACAACCGGCTGAAGCGGCTGCTCGACCTCGGCGCGCCGGAGATCATCGTCAACAACGAGAAGCGCATGCTCCAGGAGGCCGTCGACGCGCTGTTCGACAACGGCCGCCGCGGCCGCGCCGTCACCGGCCCCGGCAACCGGCCGCTGAAGTCGCTCTCCGACATGCTGAAGGGCAAGCAGGGGCGGTTCCGCCAGAACCTGCTCGGCAAGCGCGTCGACTACTCCGGGCGGTCGGTGATCGTCGCGGGACCGTCGCTGAAGCTGCACCAGTGCGGCTTGCCGAAGCTGATGGCGCTCGAGCTCTTCAAGCCGTTCATCATGAGCCGGCTCGTCGAGCGCAAGTCCGTCCAGAACATCAAGGCGGCGAAGAAGTACGTCGACTCGATGACGCCCGAGGTGTGGGACGTGCTCGAAGAGGTGATCGCCGAGCACCCGGTCCTGCTGAACCGGGCGCCGACGCTGCACCGCCTGGGGATCCAGGCGTTCGAGCCGATCCTCGTCGAGGGCAAGGCGATCCAGGTGCACCCGCTCGTCTGCCACGCCTTCAACGCCGACTTCGACGGCGACCAGATGGCCGTGCACCTGCCGCTCTCGGCGGAGGCGCAGGCCGAGGCGCGGATCCTGATGCTGTCGTCGAACAACATCCTGTCGCCGGCCTCGGGGCGCCCGCTCGCGACCCCGACCCAGGACATGGTGCTCGGCATCTACTACCTCACGTACTCCGACCGCGACCTGCAGACGCTCGACGTGTCGAAGCTCGACCCGCGCCCGCGCCGGTTCGACTCGGCCGACGAGATCGAGGTCGCCCTGGAGATGAAGGCGGTCGAGCTGCAGGAGCCGATCGAGTTCCGCTTCAACGACGAGCTGCACCTGACGACGCCGGGGCGCGTGCTGTTCAACAGCGCCGTCTACCGCGCGCTCGACGAGCTGCTCCCGCCGGACGAGGAGCTCGAGTTCGACTTCGTCAACCAGACGCTGTCGAAGCCCGACACCGACCGCTACGTGCTCGCGCTGTCCGACCGGTACGGCGCGCACACGCTGGCGCCGGTGCTCGACACGATCAAGACGCTCGGCTTCCGCTTCGCGACGAAGGCCGGCGTGACGATCTCGAAGAACGACATCGTCATCCCGCCCGACAAGGAGAAGATCCTCGCCGGGTTCGAGCGGCGCGTCGAGGAGGTGCACAGCCAGTACGACATGGGGCTGATCACCGAGGACGAGCGCCACGAGACGATCGTCAACATCTGGACGGAGGCCACGGACGAGGTCGCCGGCGCGATGGAGGATCACTTCGACGAGCTCAACCCGGTGTTCATGATGGCCAACTCCGGAGCGCGCGGGTCGATGAAGCAGATCCGCCAGCTCGCGGGCATGCGCGGCCTGATGGCGAACCCGAAGGGCGAGATCATCGAGCGCCCGATCAAGGCCAACTTCATGGAGGGCCTGTCGGTGCTCGAGTACTTCATCTCGACCCACGGCGCCCGCAAGGGCCTCGCCGACACCGCCCTCCGCACCGCCGACTCGGGCTACCTGACGCGGCGCCTGGTCGACGTCTCGCAGGACGTCATCGTGCGCGAGGAGGACTGCGGGACCGCGGACCACATCGACCTGCCGATCCGCACCGCCGACGGGCTGAACAAGTCGCTCCTCGGGCGCGTCGTGTCGGAGGACGTCCACCGGCCGCTCGCGTCCGGGAAGCCGGGCAAGACGGTCGTCGCCGAGAAGGGCGCGGTCGTCACGCTCGCGCTGCTCGAGCAGCTCGAGGAGGAGATCGGGGACGACATCACGGTGCCGGTCCGCTCGGTTCTCAAGTGCCGCGCCGAGACGGGCGTGTGCCAGACGTGCTACGGGATCTTCCCGGCGACCGGGGAGATGTGCGAGATCGGGGACGCCGTCGGGATCATCGCGGCGCAGTCGATCGGAGAGCCGGGCACGCAGCTCACGATGCGGACGTTCCACACCGGCGGCGTCGCCGGCGCCGACATCACGCACGGCCTCCCGCGCGTCGTCGAGATCTTCGAGGCCCGTAACCCGAAGGGTGCGGCGGTGCTCGCCGAGGTCGGCGGGTCGGCCTCGGTCGAGAACACCGAGCGCGGCCCGAAGATCACGATCACGCCGAACGAGGTCGGGCCCGACGGCGAGCTCGGCGACCCCGTCGAGTACCAGCTCCCGCGCCGGACCCGCCTGCTGGTCCCGAACGGCCAGGAGGTCGGCCCGGGCGACGCCCTGAACGAGGGCTCCCAGAACCCGACCGACCTGCTCGCGCTCAAGGGCTCCACGGCGACCGAGCTGTACCTCGTCGGCGAGGTGCAGAAGGTCTACAAGAGCCAGGGCGTCGAGATCCACGACAAGCACATCGAGCTGATCGTCCGGCAGATGCTGAAGAAGGTGCGGGTGGAGTCCGCAGGGGACACCGACCTGCTCCCGGGGCAGCTCGTCGACAAGGTCGTGCTCGAGCGCGAGAACGCGAAGGTGAAGGCGAAGGGCGAGAAGGCGACCTACGAGCCGCTCATCCTCGGCATCACCAAGGCGTCGCTCGCCACCGAGTCGTTCCTGTCGGCGGCCTCGTTCCAGGAGACGACGAAGGTGCTGACGGACGCGTCGATCGAGGGCAAGGTCGACCGCCTCTACGGGCTGAAGGAGAACGTCATCATCGGGAAGCTGATCCCGGCGGCGACGGGCCTGAAGCGGTACCGGACCATCGACATCTCGCCGGCCGAGCCGATCGTGCGCGAGGCGTACGAGCGGGACTCGCTCCTGCAGGCGCTCGAGGAGATCGGCCAGGACGGCGGCTCGGCGATCGACTTCGGGGGGCTCGACCTGAGCTTCGGCGGCGAGCCCGGCTCCGACCGGCCGGTGAGCCACGAGGCCGGCGAGGCCGAGGAGGTCCCCGAGGTCGACAGCCCGCTCGACGACTGATCTGCTGCGTGGTGTCTGACACCTTCCGAGGTGTCAGACACCACGCGCGCGGTTTCGCAGTCTCGTCACGAAGCCGTATCCCACGCTCCACACTTCGGCAGGCAGCCTGGGCTGCATGCACCGCGCCTCCCTCGCCGCGCTCCTCCTGCTTCTCGTCCTGCTGCTCTCACGGGACGGCGCCGCGCGCCACGCCGTCGCGGCGATCTTCGTCGGCGACTTCGAGACCGGCAGCTACGCGCCGTGGAACGCGCAGTGCTCGAACACCGGGTACGCCGACGACTCCACCACCGACTTCGGGCCGATCAGCGTCGTCAAGGGCATGGGCGGCCAAGGGACCTACGCGGCGGAGTTCCAGCTCCCCGCGAACGGGGCGATCAAGCAGCGCTGCCAGGTGATCACGAGCCGAACCGTCAACCTCGGCGGCGACGACTACTACAGCCTGATGTTCGACGTCCCCGCGGGCGGGTTCCAGCCGGGGACGTCGAGCTGGGGCCCGCAGATCGCCGAGCTCGACTTCCAGAACCTCTACAACGGCCCGACCCTCGCGCTCGCGGCGAAAGCCGATCACGTCACGCTCATCCTCCGGACGGGCCGGGCCTGCGCGTCCGCGAATCCGCCGATCCAGTACAACTCGAACGCCGACGCGGGCGGGAACCTGCCGCCGCTGTACGCGATCCCGCGCGGCGAGCTCGTCCCCGGCTGGCACGAGCTCGTGATCCACGCGCACTGGGCGGCGGACTCGACGGGCCGCGTCGAGATCTGGCACCGCCTCAAGGGCCAGACCGGGTGGACGAAGACCGTCGACTTCGGCGGCTACCCGACCCTCGAGTCGTCCTGCTCCGGCTCGGTGCCCACGAAGACGCTCGACGTCCTCCAGGCCTACCGCGGGCCGTCGTACGCGCCGCTGACCGTCTACCTCGACGGCTTCACCCGCACGACCTCGTTCGCGGCGGCCGCCGCCGAGCTCCCGTAGCCCGCCCGCCCCCGCCCGAGGTTTGCGGCTCCCAAGCCGTTCCGCTACCATGCCGCGGTCGGCGGGAGCCGCGCGCTTCCCCGGCTTTCTGTCTGCCTATACGACCTGCAACGAGGAGACCCGGTCTCAGAGTGCCCACCGTCAATCAGCTGATTCGCAAGGGACGCCAGGACAAGCCGTCCAAGACGAAGACGCCTGCGCTCGCGGGAGCCCCGCAGAGGCGCGGCGTCTGCACGCGCGTGTCCACGACGACCCCGAAGAAACCGAACTCGGCGCTCCGCAAGATCGCCCGCGTTCGCCTGACGAACGGCATGGAGGTCGGCACATACATCCCGGGCGAGGGCCACAACCTGCAGGAGCACTCGGTCGTGCTCGTGCGCGGCGGCCGCGTCAAGGACCTGCCGGGCTTCCGCTACAAGGTCGTGCGCGGCGCGCTCGACGCGTCGGGCGTCGGCGACCGCAAGCAGGCGCGTTCCCGCTACGGCGCGAAGCGGAGCTCCGGCTGATGCCGCGCCGCGCCGAAGTCCAGCCGAGGCCGGTCACGCCGGACCCGATCTACGAGAGCCTGCTCGTCACGCAGCTCATGAACCGCGTGATGCTGGACGGCAAGAAGTCCGTCGCCGAGAAGATCGTCTACGGCGCGCTCGAGAAGGTGGGGGAGCGGACGGGACGGCCGCCGGTCGAGGTGCTCGAGCAGGCCGTGAAGACGGTGACGCCCGTCCTCGAGGTCCGTTCGCGGCGCGTGGGCGGCGCCAACTACCAGGTCCCCGTCGAGGTGCCGCAGCGCCGCGGGCGCACGCTCGCGCTGCGCTGGCTCGTCACGTTCGCCCGCGACCGGCGCGAGAAGCACATGGTCGACAAGCTCGCCGGCGAGATCCTCGACGCGCTCGAGCAGCAGGGGAACGCGTACAAGCGCAAGGACGACATGTACCGCATGGCGCAGGCGAACAAGGCCTTCGCCCACTATCGCTGGTAACGAGGAGATTTCTTGGCAGTAACTGAGACACGGGTGGCGCTGGACCGCGTCCGCAACATCGGGATCATGGCCCACATCGACGCGGGCAAGACCACGACGACGGAGCGGATCCTCTACTACACGGGCCGCACCCACAAGATGGGTGAGGTCCACGAGGGCGCCGCGACGATGGACTGGATGGCGCAGGAGCAGGAGCGCGGCATCACGATCACGTCCGCGGCGACGACGGCGTTCTGGCGCGACCATCGGATCAACATCATCGACACGCCCGGGCACGTGGACTTTACCGTCGAGGTGGAGCGCAGCCTGCGCGTCCTCGACGGCGCCGTCGCCGTGTTCGACTCGGTGGCGGGCGTCCAGCCGCAGTCGGAGACGGTCTGGCGGCAGGCGGACAAGTACAAGGTGCCGCGGATCGCCTTCATCAACAAGATGGACCGCACGGGCGCGAACTTCTTCGCCGCCGTCCAGTCGATGGTCGACCGGCTCGGCGCGAACCCCGTCCCGATCCAGATCCCGGTAGGCCAGGAGGACGCTCACGTCGGCGTCGTCGACCTCGTCGAGATGAAGGCGATCGTCTACCGCGACGACCTGGGGCAGCAGTTCGACGTCACGGACATCCCGGCCGAGCTCCTCGAGCAGGCGCAGGAGTACCACCACCAGCTCATCGATGCCGTCAGCAACTTCGACGACGAGGTGCTCGAGGCGTACCTGACCGACGAGTCGTCGGTCACGCCGGAGATGCTCCGCCGCGCGATCCGCACCGGCACGCTCTCGGACGAGATCACCCCGGTGCTGCTCGGGTCGGCCTTCAAGAACAAGGGCGTGCAGCCGCTCCTCGACGCCGTCATCGACTACCTGCCGAGCCCGCTGGACGTCCCGCCGGTGCACGGGACGGACCCGAAGACCGAGGGCGACGCGGAGCGGAAGGCGTCCCTGGACGAGCCGTTCTCGGCGCTCGCGTTCAAGGTGATGTCCGACCCGTACGTCGGCAAGCTGACGTACTTCCGGGTCTACTCGGGGCGGATCAAGGCCGGCGACCGCGTGCTCAACACGACCACCGGCAAGACCGAGCGGGTCGGGCGCATCCTGCAGATGCACGCGAACCACCGCGAGGAGCGCGACGAGATCGGGGCGGGCGAGATCGCCGCCGGAGTCGGGCTCAAGTCGACGACCACCGGCGACACGCTCTCCGCGGAGTCGGCGCCGATCGTGCTCGAGTCGATGACGTTCCCGGACCCCGTCATCTCCGTCGCAGTCGAGCCGAGGTCAAAGGCCGACCAGGACAAGCTCGGCAACGGCCTCACGCGGCTCGCCGAGGAGGACCCCACGTTCCGCGTCACGACGGACGAGGAGACGGGCCAGACGATCATCTCAGGGATGGGAGAGCTGCACCTCGAGATCATCGTCGACCGCCTGAAGCGCGAGTTCAATGTCGAGGCGAACGTCGGGCGCCCGCAGGTCGCCTATCGCGAGACGATCTCGCGTCCAACCGAGCGCGTGCAGGGCAAGTTCGTCCGCCAGACCGGCGGCTCGGGGCAGTACGGCGACGCGATCATCAACCTCCTGCCGCAGCAGCCGGGCCAGGGATACGAGTTCGTCGACAGGATCGTCGGCGGGAAGATCCCGAAGGAGTACATCCCCGCGGTCGACGCCGGCATCCGCGAGGCGATGGGTTCGGGCATCCTCGCCGGCTACCCGGTCGTCGACGTGAAGGTCGAGCTCGTCGACGGGAGCTACCACGAGGTCGACTCGTCGGAGCGCGCCTTCAAGATCGCCGGCTCGATGGCCTTCAAGGAGGCGATGAAGCGCGCGCGGCCGAAGCTCCTCGAGCCGATGATGGCCGTCGAGGTGACGACTCCCGAGGAGTACCTCGGCGACGTGATGGGGAACCTCAGCTCTCGCCGCGGGCGGATCGAGAGCATGAGCCAGATCGGCAACGCCCAGCTGCTCAAGGCGCTCGTGCCGCTGAGCGAGATGTTCGGCTACGCGACCGACCTGCGCTCGATGACGCAGGGGCGGGCCGACTTCACCATGCAGTTCGACCGGTACGAGGAAGTGCCATCGACAATTGCTGAAGCAATTGTCGATAGTGAAAGATAAAAGAATTTCTATTCGTTTCAACTATAAATTTTACCGGAGGTAAAATTTAATGGCCAAGCAGAAGTTCGAGCGCACGAAGCCGCACGTCAACGTCGGCACGATCGGGCACATCGACCACGGCAAGACGACGCTGACCGCGGCGATCACGAAGGTGCTCGCCGAGCAGGGGACGAACACGGCGGTTCGCGATTTCGCGTCGATCGACAACGCCCCCGAGGAGCGCCAGCGCGGTATCACCATCAACACCTCGCACGTCGAGTACGAGACGGCGAACCGCCACTACGCGCACGTCGACTGCCCCGGCCACGCCGACTACATCAAGAACATGATCACGGGCGCCGCCCAGATGGACGGCGCGATCCTCGTGGTCTCGGCCGCGGACGGCCCGATGCCGCAGACGCGGGAGCACATCCTGCTTGCGCGCCAGGTCGAGGTGCCGGCGATCGTCGTCGCGCTGAACAAGGCGGACATGGTCGACGACCCCGAGCTGCTCGAGCTCGTCGAGCTCGAGGTCCGCGAGCTGCTCTCCCGCTACGAGTTCCCGGGCGACGAGATCCCGGTCGTGCAGGTGTCGGCGCTGAAGGCGCTCGAGGGCGACGCGGAGTGGACGCCGAAGATCCTCGAGCTGATGGAGGCCGTCGACTCCTACATCCCGGAGCCGACGCGCGACGTCGACAAGCCGTTCCTGATGCCGATCGAGGACGTCTTCACCATCACCGGCCGCGGCACCGTCGTCACCGGCCGGATCGAGCAGGGCAAGATCGAGGTCGGCAACGAGGTCGAGATCGTCGGCATCCACGCGCAGACGCAGAAGACCGTCGTGACCGGGCTCGAGATGTTCCAGAAGACGCTCGACTTCGCGCAGGCGGGCGACAACGCCGGCGCGCTCCTCCGCGGCATCAAGCGCGAGGAGGTCGAGCGCGGCCAGGTGCTCTCGAAGCCCGGCTCGATCACGCCGCACACGCACTTCAACGCCGAGGTGTACGTGCTTTCGAAGGACGAAGGCGGCCGCCACACGCCGTTCTTCAACGGCTACCGGCCGCAGTTCTACTTCCGCACGACGGACGTGACCGGCTCGATCAAGCTGCCGGAGGGGCAGGAGATGGTCATGCCGGGCGACAACACGAACATGGAGATCGAGCTCATCCAGCCGATCGCCATGGACGAGGGCCTGCGCTTCGCGATCCGCGAGGGCGGTCGCACCGTCGGCGCGGGCGTCGTCACGAAGGTCATCAAGTAGGAAGCGAGCGCGAGACCGAATGGCACAGGGAAAGATCCGGATCCGCCTGAAGGGCTACGACCATCAGCAGCTGGACCGGTCGGCCCAGCAGATCGTCGACACCGCTCAGCGAAGCGGCGCGACGATCACTGGGCCGGTCCCTCTGCCGACGGAGAAGAACGTCTACTGCGTGATCCGCAGCCCGTTCAAGGACAAGGACTCGCGCGAGCACTTCGAGGTGCGCACGCACAAGCGCCTCATCGACATCCTCAGCCCCACGCCGAAGACGATCGACCAGCTGATGCGGCTCGATCTGCCGGCCGGGGTGGACATCGAGATCAAGCTGTGAAGACGTTCATTTCGCCGCAAGAGGTGTCTGACACCCATGGCGTCGGACACGGCGTGGGGGTGGCGCGTGGCTAAGGGCATCCTCGGCCGGAAGATCGGAATGACGCAGGTCTTCGACCCGGAAACCGGCGCGGTCACCCCCGTGACGGTTATCGAGGCGGGCCCGTGCCCCGTCGTGCAGGTGAAGACGCGCGACACCGACGGCTACGACGCCGTCCAGCTCGCGTACGACGCCGTCCCCGAGCGGAAGCTGTCGAAGCCGGAGCTCGGCCACCTGAAGAAGTTCGGTGTGGAGCCGCACCGGCAGCTCGTCGAGTTCCGCGGCGGGATCGACGGCGCCGTCGAGGGCGAGTCGGTCACGGTCGAGGCGTTCGAGCCGGGCGACCGCGTGAAGGTCTCCGGCATCGGGATCGGCAAGGGCTTCCAGGGCACGATCAAGCGCCACAACTTCGGCTCCGGCCCCCGCGCGCACGGGTCGCACAACATCCGGAAGCCGGGTTCGATCGGCGCGTCCGCCACGCCGTCGCGCGTCTTCAAGGGCGTGCGGATGGCCGGCCGGATGGGCGGCAAGCGCGTGACGCAGCTCGGGCTGACGGTCTTCCAGATCGTCCCGGAGCAGAACCTGCTGCTCGTGAAGGGCGCCGTGCCCGGGCCGAAGAACGGGCTCGTGGAGGTGCGCGGCTGATGGCCGTGAAGGCGCAGCTTCTCGGCAAGACCGGCACGGTCGACCTCGAGGACGCCGTGTTCGCGGCGGAGGTCAAGCCGCACCTCGTGCACGAGGCCGTGCGCGCGGAGCAGAACCTGCTCCGCGCCGGCACTGTGGCGACGAAGAGCCGTGGGCTCGTCTCGGGCGGCCGCTCGAAGCCGTGGCGCCAGAAGGGCACGGGCCGGGCGCGGCAGGGCACGATCCGCGCCCCCCAGTTCGCGGGCGGCGGCCACGCGTTCGCGAAGACACCGCGCACGTTCGGGCAGAAGGTCAACCGGAAGGTTGCGAAAGCTGCGCTGCGCGCAGCTTTCGCTGGTCACTCGGCGGTCGGCAGCATCGCGATCGTTTCCGGTGACACGTTCGAGACTCCTTCTACGAAGGCGGCGAAGGCGCTGCTCGAGCAGTGGGGCAAGGAGACGCCGACCGTCGTCGTCGCGCTGCCCGAGGAGGAGAACCTGGTGAAGTCGTTCCGCAACCTCGAGCGGGTCGTCGTGATCGCGCCCGGCGAGCTCGAGGTGAGCGCGGTCGTGTGGGCCCGCTCGCTCGTCATCACCGAGGCGGCGCTCGAAGAGGTCGCGCGGAGGGCGCGCTGATGGACGCGACGCAGGTCATCCTCAAGCCGATCGTCTCCGAGAAGTCCTACGCCGCGTCGACGCGCGGGAGCTACACGTTCAAGGTGCACCCCGACGCGCACAAGACGCAGATCCGCCAGGCGGTCGAGGAGCTCTTCGACGTCAAGGTCGAGCGCGTCAACGTGATCAAGGTGCAGGCGAAGCCGAAGCGGCGCGGCATGTTCCGCGGCACGCGCCCCGGCTGGAAGAAGGCCGTCGTGCAGCTGCGCCGCGGGGACACGATCGAGATCTTCGAAGGAGCGCAGATCTAGCCATGCCGGTGAGAAGGTTCAAGCCGACCAGCCCGGGCCGCCGCCACATGTCGGTCTCCGACTTCGCCGAGGTGACGAAGTCGAAGCCGGAGAAGGGGCTCACGGAGAAGCTGACGAAGAAGGGCGGCCGCAACAACACCGGCCGGATCACGACCCGCCACCAGGGCGGCGGCCACAAGCGCCGCTACCGCGTGATCGACTTCAAGCGCACCAAGGACGGCGTGCCGGCGAAGGTCGCTGCGATCGAGTACGACCCCAACCGCTCCGCCCGGATCGCGCTGCTCCACTACGCGGACGGCTTCAAGAGCTACATCCTCGCGCCGGCCGGCGTGCGCGTCGGCTCGGTGGTGCAGTCGGGGCCGGGCGCCGACATCAAGCCGGGGAACGCGCTGCCGCTGGAGAACATCCCGACGGGCACGCTCGTGCACAACGTCGAGCTGAAGCCGGGCCAGGGGGGCAAGATGGCGCGCTCTGCCGGCTCGGGCGTGCAACTCGTGGCGAAGGACGGCGGCTACGCGACGCTCCGCCTTCCCTCGGGCGAGATGCGGCGCGTCCTCGTCACCTGCCGCGCGACCGTCGGCCAGGTCGGCAACGTCGAGCACGGGAACGTCACGATCGGCAAGGCGGGCCGAAGTCGCTGGCTCGGCAAGCGCCCCGCCGTGCGCGGCTCTGCGATGAACCCGGTCGACCACCCGCACGGCGGCGGCGAGGGCAAGTCGAAGGGCGGCCGCCACCCGGTGACGCCGTGGGGCGTGCCCACGCTCGGCAAGCGCACCCGCTCCAAGCACAAGGAATCGGACAAGCTGATCGTTCGCGGCCGCCGCCGCGGGAAGGACAAGAGATGAGCGTAGGCTCGACGGAGCTCACACATAGCGGAGGCACCGGCTTCGCCGGCGCCGGAGCGGATAGATGAGTCGCAGCTCGAAGAAAGGGCCGTTCGTCGAGGAGCGGCTGATGAGCCGCATCGAGGCGATGAACGCCTCGGGCTCCAAGCAGATGGTGCGCACGTGGTCGCGCACCAGCACGATCTTCCCCGAGATGGTCGGGCACACGATCGCGGTCCACGACGGCCGCAAGCACGTCCCGGTGTTCATCTCCGAGCAGATGGTCGGGCACAAGCTCGGCGAGTTCGCGCCCACGCGCCACTTCCGCGGTCACGCGGGCGACCAGAAGACGCAGGTGAAGAAGCGCTGATGGCCGACACCGTCGTGAAGGCAACCGCGAAGTTCGTGCGTGTGTCGCCGCGCAAGGCGCGGCTCGTCGCGGACAACATCCGCGGGCGGACGGTGCCCGAGGCGCGCACGATCCTCGCGTTCACGGAGCGCGCCGCGGCGGTCGACGTCGAGAAGGTGCTGAGCTCCGCCGTCGCGAACGCCGAGTCCAACCCCGCGCTGCACTGGAACGGCGACGACCTCGTCGTCCACGCGGTCTACGTCGACGAGGGGCCGACGCTGAAGCGCTGGCGCGCCCGCGCCCGCGGCCGCGTCGCGCGCATCCGCAAGCGCACGTGCCACATCACCGTCCAGGTTGCCCAGAAGGAGAACAGCTAAGCAATGGGACAGAAGGTCCATCCCGGCGGCCTGCGCGTCGGCGTCATCCACGACTGGAAGTCGAACTGGATGGTCGGCAAGAAGGAGTTCGCCGGTGCGCTGCTCGAGGACATCCGGATCCGCGAGCACATCCTCAAGAAGCTCTCGCACGCGGGGCTGTCGGACATCCTGATCCGCAAGGACAAGCAGCGGATCACCATCGACATCTACACCGCGCGCCCCGGCATCGTGATCGGGAAGTCGGGGGTCGAGGTGGACGCGCTGCGCAAAGAGATCCACGCGATGACGCAGAAGAACGTCCACATCAACATCAACGAGATCAAGCGCCCCGAGCTCGACGCGAAGCTCGTCGCGCAGTCGATCGCGGAGCAGCTCCAGAACCGCGTGTCGTTCCGGCGCGCGATGAAGCGGAGCCTCGCGTCGGCGATCCGCTCGGGCGCCGCCGGCGTCAAGGTGCAGTGCTCGGGCCGCCTCGGCGGCGCCGAGATGAGCCGGTCGGAGCAGTACTCGGAGGGCCGCGTCCCGCTGCACACGATCCGCGCCGACATCGACTACGGCTTCGTCGAGGCCAAGACCCCGACCGGCCGCATCGGCGTCAAGGTCTGGATCAACAAGGGCGAGATCATGCCCGAGGGCTACGGCGGCGTTCCCGGCTCCGCGAAGGAGGTCCGCCTCGGCGACCAGGACGCGGCGCGGCGCCGCGGCGGCGTCACCGAGGGGCTCGGCGCCTCGCGCGAGTCGGGCCGGAACCGCGGCCAGGACCGCGAGGGCCTCGGCCCGGTGCGGCGCGGCCGCCCCGGCCAGCGCGGCGGCCGTCCAGCCGGCGCGGGGTCCGGCCGCCCGGCGAGCTCGCGCTCGCGCGGCGCCACGCGTCCGCGCACCGAGCAGGTGGAGCAGCCGCGGACGGACGAGAAGGGCGTCTCGGCCGAGGGCCGCGAGCAGCCGGTGATCGAGCCGCAGGTCGAGACCACGCCGGCGCCCGTCGCCGACGCGCCGAGGTCGACCACGCGCAAGAAGCGCGTCGAGGACCCGACGAAGCTCGAGCAGTCGGGCAACGAGGAGAAGTCGTAGATGCTGCTCCCCAAGAAGACGAAGTTCCGGAAGTACCACCGCGGCCGCCGGACCGGCGTCTCCACGGGCCAGACAGCGGTCCACTTCGGTGAGTACGGGATCAAGGCGCTCGAGGACGGCTGGGTCACGAACCGCCAGATCGAGGCCGCCCGGATCGCGATGACGCGCAAGATCAAGCGCGGCGGCAAGGTCTGGATCAACATCTTCCCGGACAAGCCGTACACGAAGAAGCCGGCCGAGACGCGCATGGGTAAGGGCAAGGGCTCGCCCGAAGGCTGGGTGGCCGTGGTGAAGCCCGGCCGCGTCATGTTCGAGCTGGCGGGCGTGCCGGAGCCTCTCGCCAAGGAGGCGCTCCGCCTCGCCGCGCAGAAGCTGCCGGTGAAGTCGAAGTTCGTGAAGCGCGAGGGTGGTGATCTCTTTGCGGGCTAGGGACCTGCGCGACCTGTCGGACGACGAGCTCGAGCACCGGCTGGCCGACACGCGCCGGGAGCTCTTCAACCTCCGCTTCCAGGCGGCGACCGGCGCGCTCGAGAACACCGCGCGCCTGAAGCTCGCGAAGCGCGAGATCGCGCGCATCCTGACCGTGCGGCACGACCGGAACTCTCACAAGCAGAAGGTGAGCTAGGTGACAGACGACCAGGTGTCAGACACCACCGAGTCGGTGGAGCAAGAGGAAACGGTGGAAGAGGTGCCTGAGAACTCTCCGGCGAAGCAGCGCTCCCGGCGCCACGTCCCGAGGTCGGAGCGCCGGCAGCGTGCGAAGCCGGCGCGCGAGACGGCGAAGACGCGCAAGCCGATCACGCGGGCGGAGAAGCCGGCGACCGACCCCGGCCGGCGGCAGGAGCGCCGCGGCGTCGTCGTCTCGGACAAGGGCGACAAGACGATCGTCGTCAAGGTGGACGTGATCAAGTCGCACCCGAGGTACAAGAAGGTCGTCCGCCGCTCGGTCAAGTTCCACGCGCACGACGAGCAGAACAGCGCCGGCATCGGCGACACCGTCCGCATCGTCGAGACGCGCCCGCTCTCGAAGACGAAGCGGTGGCGGCTCGCCGAGATCGTGGAGAAGGCCAGGTAGTGATCCAGCAGGAAACCCGCCTCAAGGTGGCCGACAACACGGGCGCCCGTGAGCTACTCTGCATCCGCGTTGCGGGCGGCTCGCGGCGCCGCTACGCGCGTGTCGGCGACATCATCACGGCGACCGTCAAGGCCGCCGCCCCGCAGGGGACGGTCAAGAAGGGCGACGTGGTGAAGGCCGTCGTCGTGCGGACGAAGAAGCCGTTCGGCCGTGACGACGGAACGCTGATCGCGTTCGACGAGAACGCGGCGGTGATCATCGACAACCAGCGCAACCCGCGCGGGACGCGCATCTTCGGCCCCGTCGCGCGCGAGCTGCGCGAGAAGAACTTCATGAAGATCGTAAGCCTCGCCCCAGAGGTGCTCTAGAGAGAGATGGCGACACAGCTGAGGATCAAGAAGGGCGACACCGTGCAGATGCTCTCCGGCAAGGACCGCGGCAAGCAGGGCCGCGTCCTCGAGGCGCGCCCGCGCGACAACAAGGTCGTCGTCGAGAACCTGAACGTGATGAAGCGCCACCAGAAACCGCGCCCGATTCGCGACGCGTCGCGCATGGGCGGCACGCAGATGGCGCCCGGCGGGATCATCGACCGTCCCTCCGCCGTCTCCGTCTCGAACGTGATGCTCGTCTGCCCGACGTGCAAGCTGCCAACCCGCGTCGGCTACCGCTTCAAGGAGGGCAAGGGCGGCCACGTGAAGGTGCGCGTCTGCAAGCGCGAAGGGTGCGGCCAGGAGATCGACAAGTGAGCACTGTCGCCGAGACGTACGTGCCGCGCCTGAAGCAGCGGTACAACGACGAGATCCGCGCCCGGCTCAAGGACGACCTCCAGCTCGAGTCGATCATGCAGACGCCGCGGATCGACAAGGTCACCCTGAACATGGGCGTCGGCGAGGGCAAGACCGACGCGAAGCAGATCGACTCGGCGCTCGACGAGCTGACGATCATCGCCGGCCAGCGCGCGCAGGTGCGCCGCGCCCGCAAGTCGATTGCCCAGTTCAAGATCCGCGAGGGGATGCCGATCGGCGTCAAGGTCACGCTGCGCGGGGACCGGATGTGGGAGTTCCTCGACCGGCTGATCTCGATCGCCCTTCCGCGCATCCGGGACTTCCGCGGGCTCAGCCCCGACTCGTTCGACGGCCGCGGCAACTACTCGCTCGGAATCCGCGAGCAGATCATCTTCCCGGAGATCGACTACGACAGCATCAACCAGATCCGCGGCCTCGACGTCGCGATCACGACGACCGCGAAGACGGACGACCAAGCACGTGCGCTGCTCGACGCGCTCGGCTTCCCGTTCGCGACGGACGGAGGGAACCGCTAGGCATGGCAAAGAAGTCGCTGCGGGTCAAGGCCGCCCGCCCCGCGAAGTTCAAGGTGCGCAACTACACCCGCTGCAACCGCTGCGGCAGGCCGCGCGCCGTGTTCCGCAAGTTCGGGCTCTGCCGGATCTGCCTGCGCGAGCTCGCCCACGAGGGCGTGATCCCCGGCATGACGAAGAGCTCCTGGTAGGAGACGAAGAGAATGCTCACCGATCCCGTCGCCGACATGCTCACGCGCATCCGCAACGCCAACAAGGCGCTGCACGACACGGCCGAGATGCCGAGCTCGAAGCTCAAGGTCGAGATCGCCCGGATCCTCAAGGAGGAGGGCTACATCCGCGACTTCCGCGTGGACGAGTCCGGCTCGCACCCGAAGCTCGTGATCGAGCTCAAGTACGGCCGCGGCCGCGAGCGCGTCCTCAGCGGCCTCAGGCGCGTGTCGAAGCCCGGGCGCCGGATCTACGCCGGCAAGGACCGCCGCCAGCGCGTGCTCGGCGGGATGGGCATCGCGATCATGTCGACCTCGCGCGGCGTCGTCACGAGCCGCACCGCCGAGAAGGAGGGCATCGGCGGCGAGGTCCTGTGCTACGTGTGGTGACCGCATGAGTCGTATCGGAAAGCGCCCCATCGAAGTGCCCGCCGGCGTTCTGGTGTCGGTCGATCCCGGCAGGGTGACCGTCTCCGGGCCGAAGGGCGAGCTGCGCCAGCAGGTCCCCCAGCGGATGAGGATCGCGCAGGAGGACGGCACGATCACCGTGTCGCGTCCGACGGAGCGCGGAGAGGACCGCGCGCTGCACGGGCTCACGCGCACGCTGATCGCGAACATGGTCGAAGGCGTCACGAACGGGTTCGAGAAGCGCCTCGAGATCCAGGGCGTGGGCTATCGCGCCGCGCTGGCCGGGTCGAACCTCGAGCTGCAGGTCGGCTTCTCGCATCCCGTCCGCATCACCCCGCGCGAGGGGATCACCTTCGAGGTGCCGACGCCGACGCAGATCGTCGTGCGCGGCATCGACAAGCAGGTCGTGGGCCAGACGGCCGCCGAGATCCGCAAGGTGCGCCCGCCCGAGCCGTACAAGGGCAAGGGCATCCGCTACGAGGGCGAGTACGTGCGCAGGAAGGTCGGGAAGCGTGCCTAGCCTTTCGACGCGCGAGGCGCGCCTGCGCCGCCATCGCCGCGTCCGCGGCAAGGTGCGCGGCACCGCCGAGCGCCCCCGGCTGGTCGTGTTCCGCTCGAACCGGGGCATCTTCGCGCAGCTCGTCGACGACGACTCCGGCCGCACCGTGGCCGGCGCCTCCTGGACGGGCCTGCCCAAGTCGTTCTCCGGCGACAAGACCGAGCAGGCGGCCGAGGTGGGGAAGCGCCTCGCGGCCGCCGCGAAGAAGGCCGGGATCGACGCGGCCGTCTTCGACCGCGGCGGCTACCTGTACCACGGTCGCGTCAAGGCCCTCGCCGACGGCGCACGCGAAGGAGGCTTGGAATTCTGATGGCGATCGACGTGCAGGAGACGCGCGAGCTGAAGGAGCGCGTGGTCGAGATCAACCGGGTCGCCAAGGTCGTGAAGGGCGGCCGCCGGTTCTCGTTCACCGCGCTCGTCGTGATCGGGGACGAGGTCGACCGCGTCGGCATCGGCTACGGCAAGGCGCGCGAGGTGCCGCTTGCGATCTCGAAGGCCGTCGACGACGCGAAGAAGAACCTGTTCACGGTGCCGAAGCACGGCCAGACGATCACCCACGAGACGATCGGCGAGTTCGACGCCGCGCGCGTCCTGCTCCGCCCGGCGTCGCCGGGCACCGGTGTCATCGCCGGCGGCGGCGTGCGCGCCGTGCTCGAGCTCGGCGGGATCCGCGACGTCCTCGCGAAGTCCCTCGGGACGACGAACCCGATCAACATGCTCAAGGCGGCCGAGGTTGCGCTGAGGCAGCTGCGCCGGCCCGAGGAAGTCGCGAAGGCGCGGGGAAAGCAGATCGGCGACGTGCTGCCGTACCAGCCGGCGGCGGCGGAGGAGGAGGTGAGCGACGGTGGCGAAGCTGAAGCTGACGCAGGTGCGTAGCGGCATCGGGCAGTCGCAGCGCCACCGGGGCACGCTTCGCGCGCTCGGCCTCGGGAGGATCGGCCGGACGAACGAGCTCGACGACAGCCCGGTCGTCGCGGGCATGCTGCGGAAGGTGCGTCACCTCGTGAAGGTCGAGGAGGCCTGATGGGCGGAGAGCTGAACCTGTCGAACCTGCAGCCGGCACAGGCGCGGAAGGACCGCAAGCGCGTCGGCCGCGGCCTGGGGTCGGGGAAGGGCCGCTATGCCGGGCGCGGGATCAAGGGCCAGAAGGCGCGCAGCGGCTCGCACACGATGCGCGCCGGGTTCGAGGGCGGGCAGATGCCGCTCTACATGCGCACCGCGAAGCTCCGCGGCAACACGTCTGCGGACGCGATGCCGCTCGGGCCGTTCCGCACCTACAACCAGCCGGTCAACCTGCGCGACCTCGACGCGCGGTTCGAGGCCGGCGACGAGGTCACGCCGGAGACGCTCAAGGCGAAGGGGCTGATCCGCACGCTGCGCAAGGACGTCAAGCTGCTCGGAGTCGGCGACGTCTCGAAGAAGCTCCAGATCACCGTCCATGCCGCCTCGGACTCGGCGCGCGAGAAGGTCGAGGCGGCAGGAGGGACGCTCACGCTGCTGCGGGAGCCGAGGGTTCGGAAACCCAAGAACATGAAGCGGCGTCCTGAAGCGCGCTCGAAGGTGTCGGACACAGAGGTGTCAGACACCAGCCAGGACAGCTAGTGCTTTCCTGGCTCGCCAACGCGTGGCGGGTCCCGGAGCTGCGGCGCCGGCTCCTGTTCACGGCGGTCGTGCTGGCTGCCTACCGCCTCGGGTCCTGGATGCCCGCGCCCGGCGTCGACTCGCAGCAGATCAACAACTTCTTCAACGGCAAGGGCGGGTCGCTGCTCGGCCTGCTGAACCTGTTCTCGGGCTCCGCGCTGTCGCGGTTCTCGATCTTCGCGCTCGGGATCATGCCCTACGTCACGGCCTCGATCATCCTGCAGCTCCTGACGGTGGTGATCCCGACGCTCGAGCAGCTGCAGAAGGAGGGCGAGTCGGGATACGCCAAGATCAACCAGTACACGCGCTACCTCACCGTCGCGCTCGCGGGCGCACAGGCGGCGGGCTACGCCTACCTCTTCCACCACGAGGGCGCGCTGCCGTCGAACGCGGGCCGGCTCGTGCTGATCATCGTGACGCTCACCGCCGGGACGACGCTCCTGATGTGGATGGGCGAGCTGATCACGAAGCGCGGGATCGGCAACGGCATCTCGCTGCTGATCTTCGCCTCGATCCTCACGTCGGCCCCCGCCGGGATCAGCGCCTGGATCAACGGCGGCCCGACCGAGAAGCTGTTCTTCCCGCTGATCGCGCTCGGCGTGATCGTCGCCGTCGTGTTCGTCCAGGAAGGGCAGCGGCGCATCCCGATCCAGTACGCGAAGCGGATGGTCGGCCGCCGTCAGACGAGCGGCGGGTCGACCTACATGCCGCTGCGCGTGAACATGGCCGGCGTCATCCCGGTCATCTTCGCGGCGGCGCTGCTCGCGCTCCCGCAGACGATCAGCTCGTTCGCACCGAACACGCAGACGTTCGTCAACACCCACTTCGCACCGAACGGCTACACGTACCTCGGCGTCGAGGCGCTGCTGATCGTCGTCTTCACCTACTTCTACACGGCGGTCCAGTTCAATCCCGTCGACCAGGCCGACAACCTGCGCAAGTACGGCGGCTACATCCCCGGCATCCGGCCGGGCCCGCCGACGGCCCAGTACCTCGACCGCGTCCTCACGCGGCTGACGCTGCCCGGGTCGCTGTTCCTCGCCGTGGTCGCGGTGCTGCCGTCGATCTTCATCAACCACTTCGGCTTTTCGCAGGCGACCTCGCGTGCCCTCGGAGGCACGTCGGTGCTGATCGTCGTGGGCGTCGCGCTCGACACGATGCGGCAGATGGAGTCGCAGATGATGATGCGCTCCTACGAAGGCTTCTTGAGGTGACCTTCCGTTGAACCTGCTGCTCCTGGGGCCGCAGGGCGCCGGCAAGGGAACGCAGGCGAAGCGCATCGCAGCCGAGTACGGGATCCCGCACATCGCGACCGGCGACATGTTCCGGGCGCTCGACACCCGCACCGAGCTCGGCCGCAAGGTGAAGGCGATCATGGACGCGGGCGACCTCGTGCCCGACGAGGTGACCGTCGCGATGATCCAGGACCGCCTGGCGCAACCCGACGCCGCAGCAGGCTTCGTCCTCGACGGGTTCCCCCGCAACCTCGCCCAGGCGGAGGCGCTCGACGCGATGCTCGGCTCGATCGGGCGCGGCCTCGACGCGATCCTCTTCTTCGACGTCCCCGACGCGGTGGGGATGGAACGCGCGCTCAAGCGGGCCGAGATCGAGGGCCGCTCGGACGACACCCCGGAGGTGATCGCGAAGCGGCTGTCCGTCTACCACGAGCAGACGGAGCCGATCGTCGAGCACTACCGAACGACGGGGAAGCTCGTCCCGCTGCACGCCGACCGGACGATCGAGCAGGTGTGGGCCGAGATCCAGAACGCGATCGAGATGCTCGACGAGGGCGAGAACACCGGCGTAGGCTCGACGGAGCCGGAGCGCGGAGCCGCCGGCTTCGCCGGCGGCGGAGCGTCGGCATGATCATCCGGAAGTCGACCGCAGAGATCGCGACGATGGCGCGTGCCGGCGCCGTGGTCGCCGAGACGCTGGCGCTGCTCGAGGAGCAGATCCAGCCCGGGGTGACGACCGGCGAGCTCGACGCCGCGGCCGACGAGTTCATTCGCTCCCGCGGCGGCGTCCCCACCTTCAAGGGCTACAAGGGCTATCCAGCCGCGACGTGCCTGTCGCCCAACGAGATGGTCGTCCACGGGATTCCGGGGAAGGTCGAGCTGCGGGAGGGCGACGTCCTGTCGGTCGACGTCGGCGTCACGCTCGACGGCTTCGTCGCCGACTCGGCCTGGACGTTCGCCGTCGGGCGCATCTCGGCCGAGGCGCAGCGCCTACTCGAGGTCTGCCAGGCGGCCCTCGAGGCGGGGATCGCCGAGGCTCGCCTCGGCAACCGGATCGCCGACATCTCCCGTGCGGTGCAGTCCGTCACGGAGGCAGCCGGGTTCAGCGTCATCCGCAGCCTCGTCGGCCACGGGGTCGGCCGGTCGATGCACGAGGACCCGCAGGTGCCGAACTTCGTGTCCGGCTACCCGGGCCCGGAGCTGAAGGAGGGGATGACGATCGCGATCGAGCCGATGATCACGGCCGGCGGGCCCGACGTCTACATCCACGACGACGAGTGGTCGATCTCGACCTCCGACGGGTCGCTGGCCGCCCACTTCGAGCACACCGTGGCCGTCACGGGCGACGGCCCCAGGATCCTCACCGCCCACCCGGTCCTGGTACCATGACGCCTCGCGTCGCGAGGCCTCCTGCCGCGTGCGCGTCCTTTCCGTTGCGATGAAAGTCAGACCATCCGTCAAGCCGATGTGCGAGCGCTGCCGCGTGATCAGGCGGCACGGGCGCACCATGGTCATCTGCAGCAACCCGCGGCACAAGCAACGCCAGGGGTAGAGGAGAGCGAGTGGCACGCATCGCAGGCGTCAACCTGCCGAACAACAAGAGGCTCGAGATCGGGCTCACCTACATCTACGGGATCGGCCGTCCGACTGCGCTGCAGATCGCGGCCACCCTCGGGCTGTCGCCCGACACCAAGGTGCGCGACCTGACCGAGGACGAGGTCGCGAAGCTCCGCGACCACATCGACGCGAACTACCAGGTCGAGGGCGACCTTCGCCGCGAGCGGACGCAGGCGATCAAGCGCCTGTCCGAGATCGGCGCGTACCGCGGCCTGCGGCACCGGCGCAACCTGCCGGTGCGCGGGCAGCGCACGAAGACGAACGCGCGCACCCGGAAGGGCCCGAAGAAGACCGTCGGCCGCGGGAAGAAGAAGTAGTGGCGCCTCCTCGTAGAGCCGGTGCGACGCGCGGTCGCACGCGCCGCCGCGTCCGCAAGAACATCGCGATCGGACAAGCCCACATCAAGACGTCGTTCAACAACACGATCGTCGCGCTCACCGACCGCGAGGGGAACGTGATCGTCTGGGAGTCGGCCGGCTCGGCGGGGTTCAAGGGCTCCCGGAAGTCGACGCCGTTCGCCGCCCAGGTGACGGCCGATGCCGCGGCCCGCAAGGGGATGGAGCACGGGCTGCAGAAGGTCGAGGTCTTCGTCAAGGGCCCGGGCTCGGGGCGCGAGACGGCGATCCGCTCGCTGCAGGCGGCGGGCCTCGAGATCCTCGGCGTGAAGGACGTCTCGCCGCAGGCGCACAACGGCGTCCGCCAGAAGAAGCGGAGGCGCGTCTAGCGACATGGCCAGGGACCGGTCGCCCAAGTGCAAGCAGTGCCGCCGGGAGGGCATGAAGCTCTTCCTCAAGGGCGAGCGCTGCCTGACCGAGAAGTGCGCAATCGAGCGCCGCTCGTACCCGCCGGGCGAGCACGGGCGCGGCCGCATCAAGCAGAGCGAGTACCTGCTGCAGCTGCGCGAGAAGCAGAAGGCGCGCCGGTACTACGGCCTGCTCGAGACCCAGTTCCGCACGTACTACGAGAAGGCGAACAAGCAGGGCGGCGTCACGGGCGACAACCTGCTCCGGATGCTCGAGACGCGGCTCGACAACGTCGTCTACCGGCTCGGCTTCGCGGCCTCGCGCGCGCAGGCGCGGCAGCTCGTGCGGCACGGCCACTTCACCGTCAACGGCAGGCGGGTCAACATCCCGAGCTACCAGGTGAAGCCGGACGACGTGGTCGCGCTCAAGCAGGGCTCGGGCGCGGAGCAGATCATCCGCGACGCCACCGACCTGACCGCCGCGGTCGCCCCGTGGCTGCAGGCGGACCACGACGGTCTCACCGGGACCGTCCTCAAGTGGCCGGAGCGTGCCGAGATCGACACGCCGGTCTCCGAACAGCTGATCGTCGAGCTCTACTCGAAGTAGCTCGGCGGAAGGACCCAAGAAAGGACTCACGTTGGCAGTACGCGCTCAGGACTTCCAGGTGCCGAAGATCACCCACGAAGAGGTGAACGAGAACCGCGGCGTGTTCGTGATCGAGCCGCTCGACCGCGGCTTCGGCTACACGTTCGGCAACTCGCTGCGCCGCGTGCTGCTCTCCTCGCTGGAGGGCTCCGCGGTCACCTCGGTGAAGATCGAAGGCGTCGCGCACGAGTTCACGACGCTGCCCGGCGTGCGCGAGGACGTCACCGACATCATCCTCAACCTCAAGCAGCTCGTCTGCATCCTCCACGGCGAGTCGCCGGAGGTGGAGGTGCGGCTGGCGAAGCGCGGGGAGGGCGTGGTCACCGCCGCCGACATCGAGGCGCCCGCGGACCTCGAGATCCTGAACCCGGACCTCGAGATCGCGAACCTCTCGGCGAAGGGTCGCCTCGAGGTGACGCTGACGATCGGCCGCGGCCGCGGCTACGTCCCGGCCGAGGGCAACCGGGGGCAGTCGCACACGATCGGCGTGATCCCCGTCGACTCGATGTTCTCGCCGATCAACCGCGTCGCGTACGACGTGGAGGCGGCGCGCGTCGGGCAGCGGACCGACTACGACAAGCTCATCCTCGACGTCACGACGAACGGCTCGATCGAGCCCAAGGACGCGATCGCGCAGGCGGCGGAGATCCTGATCCGCCAGCTCGCGATCTTCACCGACCTCGAGAAGATCGAGGGCTTCGGTGAGAGCGCGTCCGCCGGGGGCGACGGCGCCGGCGAGTCGGCCGCGGTCTCGCTCGCGGGCGGGATGGAGAACTTCCCGATCGAGGAGCTCGAGCTCGGCGTCCGCTCGTACAACTGCCTCAAGCGCGTCGGGATCGAGACGATCGGCGACCTCGTCACCAAGTCCGAGTCGGAGCTCGCGGCGATCCCGAACTTCGGCAAGAAGTCGATCGAGGAGGTCAAGGAGACCCTGCAGCAGCACGGGCTCACCCTCCGCGGCGGCTCGACCAACGGCTCCGAGGTCTAGCCGGCCGTGCGCCACGCCCGCGCGGGCAAGAAGCTCGGCCGCGACGCGGCGCACCGGAGGGCGCTGTACGCGAACCTCGCCGGCGCGCTGATCGAGCACGGGCGGATCAAGACGACCGTCACGAAGGCGAAGGCGGTGCGGCCGCTGGCCGAGCAGATGATCACGCTCGGCCGCCGCGGCGACCTGCACGCGCGCCGGCAGGCGACGGCGTTCCTGCGCTCGCGCGACGTCGTGCACACGCTCTTCGCCGACGTGGCGCCGCGGTTCCGGGACCGGCCCGGCGGCTACACGCGCATCGTCCGGATCGGCCCCCGCCCCGGCGACGCCGCCGAGATGGCGTACCTCGAGCTGGTCGACGACGAGTACGCGCCCCGCCGGGTGTCAGGCACGTCCGTGCCTGACGCTTCTTCGCGGGACGAGACCGCGCCGGACGGCGAAACGGTGTCTGACACGGAAGTGCCAGACACCGCCGATCAGGAGCCCGTCGAGGGCTCCTGATCAGCCCGCGCTTCCGATCACGGCGCCGACGACGGCGATCACCGCCCCGCCGATCGAGACGGCGACCAGGCTCCGGACGAAGCTCGTCTCGAAGAACTTCCACCGGATCACCGCGAGCATCACGAGCTCGAAGCCGACGACGATCGCAGCCGCGACGACCGCGGCGTGGTAGCTCGGGATCAGGAACGGCAGCGAGTGGAGGATGCCGCCGAGGAACGTGCCGGCGCCGGTGATCGACCCGCGCGCGACGGGGCTGCCGCGCCCCGTGATCTCGCCGGTGTCCGACAGGCCCTCGGAGAACGCCATCGAGATCGCCGCGCCGATCGACGTCGACAGGCCGGCGATGAACGCGACGTGCGGCCGATGGGTGTAGAACGCGATCCCGAAGATCGGGGCGAGCGTCGAGAGCGAGCCGTCGATCAGCCCCACCATCGCCGGCTGCACGCGCTGGAGGAGGAAGCTGTGCTCGTCTGCCACGGAGTAGAGTGTAGCGAGCCGGTGCCAAGTGAGTAGAGCATCAGGCACGCCTTACAACTGCCGTCAGGAGACCCTGACGTGCGCCTGGAAGCTAACGGTCGAGTACGACGGCACGGGATTCCGCGGCTGGGCGCGCCAGCCCGGCGAGCGCACGGTCGAGGACGAGGTCCGCCGCGCGCTCGGCTCGCTCTACAGCTCCGTGGGGCAGCTCGCCGTCGCCGGCCGTACCGACGCCGGGGTGCACGCGCTCGCGAACGTCGTGTCCGCCGAGGTCGCCGGCGGGCCGCCGCCGGAGCGCGCCGCCGAAGCGCTGAACGCGGCGCTGCCCGAGGACGTCGCCGTCGTACGTGCCGAATCCGCTCCGCCGGGCTTCCACGCGCGGTTCGACGCGCGCTCGCGGTCGTACCGCTACCGCGTCTGGCGGCGCCGCGAGCGCTCCGCGTTCGAGGCCCGGCGTTCGCTGTGGTGGCCGCGTCCGCTCGACCCGGTGGAGCTCGAGGCGAGCGCGCAGTCGCTCCTCGGCGAGCACGACTTTCGCGCGTTCACGCCGACGGAGACGCAGCACGAGGTGTTCGTGCGCGTCGTGCACGCGGCGCGGTGGGTGGAGGAGAGCGAGGACCTGCTCGCGTTCGAGATCACCGCCGACTCGTTCCTTCGCCACATGGTGCGGACGCTCGTCGGGACGATGCTCGAAGGGCGGCAGCTCGCGCCGCTCCTCGACGGCCCGCCGCGAAGCGAGGCCGGCGCGACGGCGCCGCCCCACGGCCTGTACCTGGTCGGCGTCTCGTACGGTTGAATCGCCGCCTGCTCGGGCAGAGAATCAGCGCGTGAAGACGTGCCGCCACTGCGGGAACGGCGTCGAGGACCGGTTCCGGTACTGCCCGTGGTGCGCCGCCCCGCAGCGGCGTAAGCTCGTCCAGTTCTTCGCGCCGCATCCCGCGGTCGAGCGCGATGCGCAGAAGGCGCTCCGGGTGTCGCGCTACTTCGGCGACGAGGCGACGCCGCCGCAGGTGCGCTTCAGCATCTGGAACGTCGACGCCGCCGAGGCCGCCGTGTCGCTGTCGCCGGAGGAGGCACAGCGCGTCGCCTCGTTCCTCGCGCCGCCGCCGCGACGCCAGCGTCTCCGGGACCTGCGCCCCACGCTGCGTCTCTGAGCGAGGCTATCGTGGCCGGGTGCGCTACCCGGTCGTGCTCTTCGACCTCGACGGCACCGTGGTCGACACGGGAGCGATCATCCTCGCGTCGATGCGGCACGCGGCCGAGACCGTCCTCGGCCGCGACTACACCGACGACCAGCTCCTCGCCGCCGTCGGCGGACCGGGGCTCGAGGCGCAGATGCACGCACTCGATCCGGGCCGGGTCGGCGAGCTCGTCCGGGTCTACCGCGCCCACAACGAGCCGCTGCACGAGACGATCGCTGTCTGCGAGGGCATGGACGTGGTGCTCGACGAGCTGCGCGACCGCGGCCACCGGCTCGGGATCGTGACGGCGAAGCGCCGCGCGACCGTCGACCTCGCATTCGCGCGCGTCCCGATCGAGCACCTGTTCGAGACGGTTGTCGGCGGAGACGAGACGACCGAGCACAAGCCGCATCCGGCGCCGCTCCTGCTCGCGCTCAAGCGTCTCGGCGTGCGGCCGGACGAGGCTGCGTACGTGGGCGACTCGCCGTTCGACATGCAGGCGGCGAGGGCCGGTGGCCTCTTCGCCGTCGGCGTGAGCTGGGGCCGCATCCACCCGGCGGAGCGGCTGACGGACGCCGACGTGATCATCCACCACGCTCGTGAGCTCCTCGACCTCGTCTAGCAGCCGCGCCAAGCGCGCCGACGAGCTGCGCGCGCTCCTCAACCGGTGGCTCTACGAGTACCACGTGCTCGACGACCCGTCGGTCGACGACGCAACCTACGACCGCCACTTCGACGAGCTGGTCGAGCTCGAGCGCGAGCATCCGGAGCTCGTCACGCCGGACTCCCCGACGCAGCGCGTCGGCGCACCGCCGAGCGACCGCTTCCAGAAGGTCCGGCACCTCACGCCGATGGGCTCGCTCGAGAAGGTGACGACGGACGACGCGCTCGTGAAGTGGGCCGAGGACGTTCGGAAGCGGCTGGACACGGACGAGCCTGTGGCGTACGTGGTCGAGCCGAAGATCGACGGGCTGGCCGTCAACCTCACCTACGAGGGCGGACTGCTCGCGCGCGGCACGACGCGCGGCGACGGCGAGACCGGCGAGGACGTGACGGTGAACCTGCGCACGATCAACTCGATCCCCCTGCGCATGCTCGGCGGCGACCCGCCGGTCGTGATCGAGGTGCGCGGCGAGGTCTACATGCCGCTCTCGGGCTTCCGCGAGCTGAACGAGCGGCTGCAGAGCGAGGGCAAGAAGCCGACGCCGAACCCCCGCAACGCCGCGGCCGGGTCGCTCCGGCAGAAGGACTCGGCGATCACGGCGCAGCGCCCGCTCTCGTTCTGGGCCTACGGCGTCGGCGCCCACGAAGGTGCGACCCTGATGAGCCATTGGCAGACGCTCCAGTGGCTGAAGCAGCACGGGTTCCCGATCAACCCGTTCGCGGAGCGCCTCGAGTCGATCGACGCCGTTGCCGACGCATGCCGAACGTGGGAGCGGAAGCGGGCGGAGCTCGACTACGAGATCGACGGGATCGTCGTCAAGGTCGACGAGTACGACCAGCAGCGCCGCCTCGGCGCGCTGCACGGACGACCGCGGTGGGCACGCGCATTCAAGTGGGCGCCTTTGACGGCGACCACGCGCCTCGAGAAGATCGCGATTCGCGTCGGCCGCACCGGCGCCCTCAACCCGTGGGCCGTTCTCCGGCCCGTCGAGGTCGGGGGCGTGACGATCTCGCGCGCCACGCTCCACAACGAGGAGGACATCAACCGCAAGGAGATTCGCGAGGGCGACGACGTGATCGTCCAGCGCGCGGGCGACGTGATCCCGCAGATCGTCGGTCCGGCGGGGGCGCACCGCCCCGGCACCAAGCCGTTCAGGATGCCGGAGCGCTGCCCGCTCTGCGACACGCCCGTCGTGAAGCCCGAGGGCGAGGCGATGCATCGCTGCCCGAACCGCGCCTGCCCCTCGCGCGGTCTCGAGTCGCTGATCAACTGGGTGCAGGCCGCAGCCGACATCGACGGCGTCGGAGAGCAGGCGGTGCGCCGGTTCTGGGAGCTCGGCCTCGTCCGCTCGCTGCCCGAGCTCTACCGGCTGAGAAAGGAGCAGCTCGTCCAGCTCGACGGCTACGCGGAGATCTCGGCGTCCAACGCCGTCGCCTCGATCGAGGCGTCGAAGCAGATCCCGTTTCGCCGCGTGCTCTTCGGACTGAACATCCCCGACGTGGGCTGGGTGACGGCGCAAAACCTTGCGCGGCACTTCGGCAGCGTCGACCGGCTGGCGGCCGCGACACCGGAGGAGATCATGGAGTGCGAGGGGATCGGTCCGGAGCGCGCCGAGGCGATCGCCGAATGGTTCGCGGACGACGACAACAAGCGGCTCGTCGACGAGCTGCGCGCGCTCGGGCTCCGCTTCGAGGCGGGAGAGGAGGACAAGCCGGTCGAAGGGCCGCTCACGGGAAAGCAGTACGTCATCACCGGCACGCTCGAGTCGATGTCGCGCGAGGAGGCGCGCGCCGCGCTCGAAGCGCTCGGTGCCAAGGTCTCGGACAACGTCTCGAAGAAGACAACGGGCGTCTTCGTCGGCGAGAGCCCGGGGTCGAAGGTCGCGAAGGCGCAGAAGGCGGGCGTGCCGCTCCTCGGCGAGGAGGACCTGGCGAAGCTACTCGCCGGTTGACGCGGCGCGCGCGAGGGCGGTCGCGAACCGGTCCTGCGCCGTGCGCGCCGCGTCCCACGCGACCGGCGAGCCGTTCTGGATCACGGCGAAGACGAAGCGGTCGGAGACGTAGCCGGAGAGGGCGGATGCCTCGTCCGTCGTGCCCGTCTTCGCGCGGACGACGCCGAGCGCGGGCGGCTTCTGCATGCGGTCCTGCAGCGTGCCGTTCTCGCCGGCGACCGGCAGGGCGCTCCAGAACGGGAGCCTCAGCACCGGGTCGTTCCACGCGGCGGCAAGGAGGTCGACGATCGTGCCGGCGGTGAGGCGGTCGAGCAGCGAGAGGCCCGAGCCGTCCGCGATCACGACGCCGTTCAGCGGGATGCCCGCGGCCGCGAGGTCCCGGCGGACGACCGCGGCGCCCGCGGCCGTCGTGCCGCCGCCGGAGACCTCCGCGCCGAGGTCCTTCAGCAGCATCTCGGCGCGGAAGTTGTCGCTGTCGTGGTCCATGACCGCGACGACGTTCGCAAGCGTCGCGGACCGCACCTCGCCGACCCCGACGGCGTCGGCCGGCGCGCGGCCGAGGCCGACCGGCCCCGTGTCGACGCCCTCGCGCCGAAGCAGCCTGCGGAACGTCCCCGCGGCCGCGAGCGCCGGGTCGAAGGCGATGTGGTTGTCGTACACGTCGCGGTCGACGACGAGGGCGGAGAGCGGCGGGCATTCCCACACGAGGTAGCCCGACTTCCACCCGGGCGCTCCCCGGCGCGAGTCGAACCACGTCTCGTCGCCGAGCAGGCGGCCGTCCACGCGTCTGATCCCGCTCTCCGCGACCTGCCGCGCGAGGCGGCGTAGGCGAGCCGTCGTCAGCGTCGGGTCGCCGTAGCCCTTCAGGAACAGGTCGCCGTGCAGCACGCCGCCTTCGCGCGTGCCGTCTGCGAGCGCCACCGTCCTGAAGCGGTACGCCGGCCCGAGGTCGTGCAGCGCCGCGAACGTCACCGGCAGCTTCTCGTTCGACGCGGGGTCCAGCGGGAGGTCCGGATGGCGCGCGAAGACCACGGCACCCGAGCGGAGGTCGACGGCGAGCGCGGCGGAAGCCGCCGGTCGGTTCCCGCGCACCGCCAGCGCGTCCGCGAGCCGCGTCGCCAGCGGAAGCCGCGACGCGGACGCCTGGGACGCGAGCGCGAGCACCAGCGCGACGACGGCGAGGCCCTTCCGCACCCGAAGCATTGTGGCGCACGGAGACGTCGGCTGGGCCTCGCGCCTAAGGAAGATGGGCCGCGCGGCCCTTGCCCGCCGGCCGGTCGGAAACCGACAATCCCGGGACGGCCCGATGACGGAACTCCTCGAGAGAATCGAGACGATGATCTCCACGGAGACGCGGGACCTCGACCAGATCGAACGCACGCTGACCGACGGGTACGCCGAGGCACTCTCGCTCGAGGCGGAGAAGTGGCGGCTCGAGCGTCGGATCGCCGAGGTCACGCAGGGGATCCAGCGCGGCGACACCGCGCAGAAGGCGCGCGAGCTCGCGACGCTGACGCGGCGGCTCGACGGCAACGAGGGGCGCCTGACGAAGCTGCGCGCGCTGCTCGTTGACCTCCGCCGTCACGCCACCGGCGTCCGCGTCGGCAGCCCCGTACGCTGACCTAACAGCGTCGTCACACCGCCCGCGTACGTTCACCGCGTGAAGCACGCCGCCGTGTTCGCGCTGGCGCTGTTCCTCGTCGGTGCGGCAAACGGCGGCGCGGCGCGAACGGCCTCCCCGCGCATCCTCTTCTCGGCCGACAGGGCTCCTCTCGTGTCGGGCGAGGTCTACGTGCTGCGCGCGTCCGGCGCCGTCACAGACGTCAGCCGAAGCCCCTGGAACGACCAGCGGGCGAGCCTGTCGCCGGACGGCAGGCGCGTCGCGTTCGTCAGCGACCGGAGCGGCACGCCGGCGGTGTACACGGTCGGCGCGGACGGTCGCGGGCTACGGCGGGTGGTGCGCGCAGCTTCGGTGCAGGAGGACCGGCCGCTCTACGCGTGGTCGCCCGACAGCCGGACGCTCGCGATCGCCGCGCTCGGCGAAGGCGAGCCTGCGCTCGCCCGCGGCCCGCTCTACGTCGTGCGCGGCAGCCGCGTGCGCACGCTCGCGACGCTGACCGGCGCCGAGCGGCTGTCGTGGACGCCCGACGGCCGCTATCTGACCTACCTCGACGGCGTGAGCCTCGTGGCGCGCGACGCGGGCACCGGGCGCGTTGCCTGGAGCAGGCCCTTGCGCTCGGCGCTCTCCGACTGGACGCCCGCGGGGTTGTACGCCGGCGACGGCGCCGACGGCACCGTGCGCGTCTACGACACGCGCGGACAGCTCGTCGAGAGGTTCGCAGGCGCGAACGCGTCGTGGTCTCCGGACGGCGCGTACCTCGTGCTCGTGCGTGGCCGGGCGATCGAGGTCCGCTCGCGGTCCGGGGCATTGCTGCGCCGCGTCGTTCTCCGCGACGCGAATGTCGGGCAGCAGCCGCTCTGGGTGGGCACGCACTCGCTGTTCGTCGCAGGCGCCTCCGCCTGGCACGTCGTCGACGTCGTCACCGGGCGCGTGCGAGACAGCAGCGGCCCGTACCCGCTCGTCGCCGCGGTGGCGGCGCCGACGATCGCGTTTCCGGCGGCAAGCGGCCACGCGTTCGCCGTGCGCGTCCAGCGCGGCTCCGGTCCTGCCCACACGTTCGGCCGTGTCCCCGGCTGCACCGACGACGGCGCGCTGGTGCCGGCCGTCGACGAGCTCTCTCCCGCCGCGAACGGCAGCGCCGTCGTCTACGCGAGCCGGTGCTTCGAGCCGTACGGGAACCTGTACGCGCTGAACGGCGGCCGCGTGCAGCGCCTGACTAACGCGAGGGCCGAGCAGGTCGAGGCGCAGGCCTCGCCGGAAGGGACGCGCATCGCTTACGCGCAGGCGCCGGCCGTCGGGCTCTCGTGCAAGGGCTGCCCCTTCTCGATCTGGGTCGCGAACGCGGACGGCTCGCACGCGCGGCAGCTGACGTTTCCGACGGAGTCGTTCGACGGCGCCCCGACGTGGTCTCCCGACGGATCGACGCTGCTTTTCTCTCGCTCCGACCCGAGCTCGTTCGGCGAGCTGTACACCATTCCGGCGAGCGGCGGCGCGATCACGGACCTTCACGTCGCCGGCGCCCAGCCGGCTTGGGGGCCGACGCGGATCGCCTATCTAACGGCCGGAACGAAGGCCGAGGCTCTGTGGGTCGCTGATCCCGACGGTTCCCACGCGAGGCGCGTGGCGACAGGCGACGTGGCGGCGCCCGCGTGGTCGCGCGACGGCCGGCTCGCGTTCCTGGTCGGCCGCCGCGGGGTCGACATCTGGGACGGCGTCGAGCTACGCTCGGTCCCGCTGCCGTTCGCCTCGGTCTCGTCCGTCGCGTGGTCGCCCGACGGGACGCAGCTCGCAGTCACCGCGCGTGCGTGGGGAACGCCGGCGGCCGACGTCTACACCGTCGGCCTCGACGGCACGCACGTCCGCCGCCTGACGGAGAACCTGAACGCGCGCGACGTGAGCTGGCGCTAGACGATCCCGGACCGGACGGCGTAGACCGCGGCCTGGATCCGGTTCTCGATCTGCAGCTTCATCAGGATGTTCGAGATGTGGTTCTTGACGGTCTTCGGGCTGATGTGCAGCTCGGCGGCGATCATCGCGTTGTCCTTGCCGTTCGCGATCAGCTTCAGCACCTCGATCTCGCGGTCGGACAGCTCGGACTGGATCAGCTCGGCCTCGCGGTGCGACGCGCTCGACGCGCGGACGCGCTGGAGCACCTTCGACGCGATCGTGGGCGAGACGAGCGATTCGCCCACCGCGGCCGCGCGGATCCCCTGCATCAGCTCGCTGATCGACGCATCCTTGAGCAGGTAGCCGCACGCGCCGGCGAGGATCGCGTCCATGACGTCGCTGTCCTGGTCGCTGATCGTCAGCACGAGCACCCGCGTGAGCGGCGCGATCATCGAGATCTGCCGCGTCGCCTCGACGCCGCTGATCCCCGGCATGTTGAGGTCCATCACGACCACGTCGGGGGCGAGCTCGCGCACCGCCCGCAGCGCGTCGGTGCCGTTGTCGCACTCGCCCGCGATCTGCACGCCTTGCTCCTCGAGCAGGTTCCGCAGCCCCGTGCGGAACAGGTCGTGGTCGTCCACGAGGAGGACACGCGGGTCGACGTTTTGCGACGAGTGTGCCGTTTCGGTCAGCAACAGCCTGCCTGGGCGATGGGACAGGGCTGGAAAGTGTAACCCGGGTCCGGGGAGGCGATCAGCGCAGGACGATCGTGACCGTCCGGCGGCCCCAGGCGTTCGCCTGCGCGACCGTCGGGAACCACAGGTCGACGACGGCGCCGACGACCGCTCCGCCGGTGTCCGCCGCGACCGCCTCGCCGTAGCCCGGGATCTGCATGTGCGTCCCGAGCGGGATCACGGACGGGTCGACGGCGGCGACGCCGAAGCCGACCGGAAGCCCGGTCGAGGTCCTCCCGCCGAGCGAGTAGCCGGTCGCGACGACGGTGATCGCGCGGCCTCTCTTCCCCGAAACCGGCGCGGGCGTGGGCATGGGCGGGGGAGGAGCAACGCGGGTAGAGCGGACCTGCGCCGCCTGCGCGCGTGCGACGACCGCGGCGAGCGCGCGCTCCGTCAGCCGACGCTCGGCGGCGAGCGACTGGACGTATGCGAGCCGCGCGAGGCGGGCCTGCGCAAGGGACGCTGCGGCTGTCTCCGCGGCGCGCGTCGCTTTGGCAAGCGAGGCCTCGCGCGCTGCGAGCTCGCGCGAGTCGACGACGAGCCGGCCCTTCGCCGCCTCGAGCTCGGCGAGCACCTCGTGGCTCTCGCTCGACGCCCGCGTGAGGTCGTCGAGGCTCGTCATCGCCTCGTCGAGGCTGCGCGCTCCGAAGAGCACCTCGATCGGCTCGACGTCACCCTGCTCGTACAGCGTGCGGAGGCGATCCGCGAGCTCGCGCTGCGCGCGAGCGATGCTGCGGCGCGCGACGCGCAGCTCGAGGCGCAGCGACGCCGCCTGCGCGCGCAGCGACCGCTCCTCGCCGTGCAACGTGCCGAGTTGCGCGCGTGCCGTCGCGAGTCGCTCGTCGATCGCGTACAGATCGAGCACCGCAGAACGCGCGCGGTGCACGATCGTAGCGTCACGCGCTCGCAGCGAGGCTGCGCGGTGCGACGGGTTCGCGCCGCCGACGGCGGGAGCCGCGAGCACGGCGAGGGCGAAGCAGGCGAACGACAACAGCCGCCGCCGCCGCCGCCGCGACGTGTGCTGCCCAGGCACGGTGCGGGACCGTACCACAGTCCTGGCAACACGCACGCGCTGGGCGTTTACGTTCCTGAACGCGTCTCGCGACGAACTCGGCGCACCTTCGGCGTTGACGCTCGTCCGGGCACATTGCTAGGCTCCCGCCTCGTGACGTGCCGGCCCCTACCGGTGCGCCCGTCCCGTCCCCGTCACGGGGGTCGTCATTCGTAGGCTGGGGCAGGCGCCGTACGTTATCGCCGGGATCTGCATCGCCCTTCTGGCCGCAGTTCCCGCATTCGCCGACCCGTCGATATCGTCGAAGCGGGCTCAGGCGCAGCAGGTCATGGCCGAGCTCGGCCGCCTCTCCGACTCACTCGAACGCGCGCGGTCGCAGTACGACATCGCGACGTCGCAGCTCGCGTCGATCAAGCGCGAGCTGCGCGAGAACCGCCGCGAGCTGCGGATCGCGAAGCACAACCTGAGGGCGAGCCAGCGAACGATCGAGCAGCGCGTCGTAGCCCTGTACACGAGCGACCAGGAGTCGACGCTCGAGGTGATCCTCGGAGCGCACAGCCTCGACGACCTGATCACGCGGCTCGACAACGCGAAGTCTGTGACCCAGGCCGACACGCAAGTGCTCGCGGAGGTCGAGCACTTCCGCGCCGTCGTCAAGCACAGCGGCGAGATCCTGACGCGCGCGCGCGACGCGCAGGTGCGCGTCGTCGCGGAGCGCGCCGCGATGAAGCAGGAGATCGAGTCGAAGATCGGCGAGCAGCAGCGCCTGTACTCCTCGATCAAGGGTGAGATACAACGTCTCGTCGCCGCGCAGCAGGCACGGCAGCTGCAGATGGCGCGCGAGGCGCAGGCGCGGCTCGCGGCTGCGCAACAGCAGCAGCAGGCTCAGCAGTCGCAGACCGTCGTCGGCGTCTCCGCCGTGACGCCCACCACCACCTCGCAGCCCGCCACCGTCGTCGCCCCGCCGCCGACGCATTCCGACGTCGTCGGGATCGCGCTCTCGCAGCTCGGCACGCCGTACGTGTGGGGCGGGGCTGCTCCCGGAGGGTTCGACTGCTCCGGCCTCGTCATGTGGGCGTACGCGCAGGTCGGCGTCTCGCTGCCGCACTCGTCGTACGCGCAGTACGGCTACGGCGTGCCCGTCTCGCGCGACCAGCTCCAGCCGGGCGACCTCGTCTTCTTCGACGGGCTCGGGCACGTCGGCATCTACATCGGCGGAGACCAGTTCGTGCACGCGCCGCACACCGGCGACGTCGTCCGCATCTCGAGCCTCGACGAAGCCTGGTACGCCGCGAACTACGTGGGGGCGCGCAGGATCCTCTGAACGGTGTCTGACACTTCTTACGTGTCAGGCACCGGTGCGTACAGCGCGTCCACCTCCGCCGCGAAGTGCTCGAGGATCACCTTGCGCCGTAGCTTCAGCGTCGGCGTCACCTCGTCCTCCGCGGTCGAGAACTCGCGCGGCAGGATCGTGAACCGCCTGATCTGCTCGTAGCGCGACCGCTCCGCGTTGACGTCCTCGACTGCACGCTGGACCGCCGCGTGGACCTCGTCGTCCGACATCCCGCCGGTCGCCTCGGGGTCGACGGTGACGAGCGCGGCCACGTACGGCTTTCGGTCGCCCACGACGAGGGCCTGCGAGACGACGCGGTGCGTCTTGAGCTCGTTCTCGAGGTTCTGCGGGGCGACGTTCTTCCCGCCCGCCGTGACGATGATGTCCTTCTTTCGGTCGGTGATCACGAGGAAGCCGTCGTCGTCGAGGTACCCGACGTCGCCCGTGTGCACGAACCCTTCGTCGTCGATCGCCGCGCGCGTCGCCTCCTCGTCGCGGTAGTAGCCGGCGAACACCGTGTCGGAGCGGATGAGGATCTCGCCGTCGTCGGACACCCGGATCTCCACGCCCGGCAGAGGCTTCCCAACCGTCCCGAACCTGTAGTCGTTCGCGCGGTTGACGGTCGCGGCCGTCGTCACCTCCGAGAGGCCGTAGCCTTCGAGGACGAGGATGTCGATCGCGTGGAAGAACTCGGCGACCTCGCGCGCGAGCGGAGCGCCGCCGGAGTTCGCGACGCGCAGCCGGCCGCCGAGCCGCTGCTTCACCTTCGCATACACGAGCCGGTCGGCGAGCCGATGCTGCGCCGCCAGGAGCGGCGGCACCGGCCGCTTCGCCTGCCGGAGGCGGGAGACGCGATAGCCGACGCCGAGCGCCCAATCCACGATCCTGCGCTGCAGGCCCGTTCGCTCCTCGAGCCCCGACCGGACGGTTGCGTGGATCTTCTCGTAGACGCGCGGGACGCTCGGGAACAGCGTCGGCCGCACGCGCTGCAGCTCGGTCGCCGCGCGCAGCGGGTCGGGCAGGAACGCGACCGTGTAGCCGACGTACGCGGCGGAGAGGTGGAGGAGCCGCCCGTAGTTGTGCGCGAGCGGGAGGTAGAGGAGCATTACGTCGCCTGCCCTCGCGATACGGTCCTCCAGCTCGTCGCCCTTCTGCACCATCGCGTAGTAGTTGCGGTGGCGGATCATGCACGCCTTGGGCGGCCCTGTCGTGCCGGACGTGTAGATGAACGTGAAGATGTCGTCCTCGCCGATGGAGGCGGCGCGCGCGTCGAGCTCGTCCGGATGCTCCGCCGCCCACGCGCGGCCGCGCGCGCGAAGTGCGTCGAGGTCGGCGTACGCGACGACGTGCCCGCCGAAGCCGCTGACCTTCGGACGCTGCTCCTCGTCCTCGACGAGCACACCGACCGCATCGGCGTGGTCGAGGACGTAGCGGGCGTCGCGCGGCGAGCTCGAGGCATAGATCGGCGCGCCGACGGCGCCGACGAGCGCGAGCGCGAAGTCGAAGAGCGCCCACTCCAGGCTCGTTCGCGCGAGGATCGCGAACGCGTCGCCCTTGCGTACGCCCAGCGCGATCAGGCCGTTCGCGAGCTCGTCGACGGTTCGCACCGCGTCGGCCCGCGACAGCCCCCGCCACTCTCCGTCGCGCTCGTACAGGTACGCCGGCTCCGGGTGCCCCGCGACGGCCGCGTCGCGCCAGAGGCGGCCGATGGTGCGCGCGCGATCCACCTGTGCTGACGATATCCGCAGGAACCGCGGGCGCGAGCGCGAATCAGGCCGGTCCCCGTACACTTCCCCTGCACATGCGGACAACCTGGAACGGCTCCGTCAGCTTCGGTCTCGTCAACATCCCCGTCGGGCTCGCGCCCGCGACGAAGCCGGCTGCCCGCCAGTCCGATGTGTCGTTCCGGATGCTGCACCGCGAGTGCGCGACGCCGATCAAGCAGAAGCGCTGGTGCCCGACCCACGAGCGCGACGTCGAGTCCGACGAGCTCGTCCGCGGCTGGGAGGTCGCGAAGGGCCAGTTCGTGATGGTGGAGGACGCCGACCTCGAGGCGATCGAGCAGCACGACACGAGCCGCTCGATCGAGATCAGCCGCTTCGTTCGGCTCGACGAGGTCGATCCGATCTACTTCGACCGCACCTACTTCCTCGTCCCCGCCGGCGCCGAGGCCGCGCGCCGGCCGTACGTGCTGCTGCTCGAGGCGATGAAGGAGGCGGAGGTGGCGGCGCTCGGCAGGTTCGTGCTCGCGGGGAAGGAGAAGCTCTGCCTGATCCGGCCGATGGGCGACGCGCTCGCGCTCGAGACGCTGTTCGTGAACGAGGACGTCAAGGACCACGCCGAGATCGACGACGCCGTCTCGAACGCGGAGGTGCGCGAGCCGGAGCTGGAGCTCGCGAAGCAGATCATCGCGTCGCTGCAGGCACCGTTCGATCCGGCCGAGCTCAGGAGCGAGTACCGCGAGTCGCTGCGGGAGCTCCTCGAGGCGAAGCTCGCGGGACACGAGATCGAGATCCCGGAAGCGCCCGAGCCGACGCCGGTCGTCGACCTGATGGAGGCGCTGCGCGCGTCGGTCGCCGCCGCCTCCGCGAAGAAACCGAAAGCCGCCGCGCCGAAGAAGAAGGCCGCGCCCCGCAAGCGGGCCGCGGCCTCCAAGTAGCCGTTCTTCTGGCTTCGCTAGTGCTGCGCGGGGAGCGCCCCGAGCGCCTGGAGCTGCGCCTGGAAGAGGAACTTGTCGATCTTGCCCTGGTAGATCGGGACGTGCTCCTCGAGGCAGATCCGGATCACCTCGTCGCGATCGATTCCGACTTCCTTCGACAGCTCCTCGGGCGTCAGGTGGTTCGGCATGTCGCTCCTTCCGTCTCCGGTCCACAAAAAAGCCCGCCGCACGTGTGCGCTGGCGGGCGAGTCTCCGGCTCCTTGCGGCGCAGGACAGGCGTCTTCCTCACGCGCCCCGTCCTGCCGTCGAGAAGCTCATGGTGATCCCAGGATAATCCATCCCCGTGTCGGATGCGACCGACCTCCTGCCGGGGTTCGCGGAGGAGCTGCGGGAGGTGCGCGGCGTCCGCGTGCGCGTCTTCCACCGCGGCTCCGGCCCGACGCTCCTGCTCGTGCACGGGTTCGGCGGCGCCGCCTGGAACTACACGGAGCTCGCCCCGCGACTCGAGGGGCGGCGCCTCGTCGTCCCCGACCTGCCGGGCCACGGCGGCTCCGACCCCCTTCCGGCTCCGTCGATGGCGGGGTTCGCCGACGTCCTCGCCGGGATCCTCGACGAGCCCGCCGGCGTCTTCGGCCACTCCATGGGCGGCGTCGTCGCGTTGCGCCTCGCCGAGCGGCACCCGGAGCTCGTGCGCGGGCTGGTGCTCGCGGCTCCGGCCGGGATCTCGAGCTCGTCCCGTCTCGCGACGGTCAGCCTCGGGCTCGTCGGCCTGCTGCGCCCCGGCCGGATCGCGGGTTTCCGCGTCGACCGGATCGGCCGGTCGTCGCGCCTCAAGCGGCTCGTGTTCGGCCGCTTCGAGGTCGCGAACCCAGAGGCGCTCAGCGAGCGGGCGGTCCACGGCTTCCTGCGCGGATCGCGGCTGCACACCGACGTGCTCGGAGCCGGCCTCGCGCTCGCTCGCGACGATCCGAGGCAGAGCCTCGACCGCGTGCGGGCGCCGGCGCTCGTCCTCTTCGGCGCCCGCGACCGGCAGGTGCCGCTCGCGGACGGGTTCGAGTACGCGCGCCGTCTGCGGGCGCCGCTGCGCGTGATCGCCGACTGCGGCCACCTGCTGATCGGCGAGCGGCCGGACGTCTGTGCGCGCGCGGCCCTCGAGCGGTTGTAGGCGCTACCCTTTAGCGCGATCCGGGGTGTGGCGCAGCCTGGTAGCGCGCTCCGTTCGGGTCGGAGAGGTCCCCAGTTCAAATCTGGGCACCCCGATCACGGGGTCTGGCTCCGCAGGGGTCAGGCCCCGTCGGCCGCTCAGGCGGCGAGGCGCACGCGGCGCCAGGTGAGGGGCACGAACCACAGCAGCATCCCGGCGCCGCCGCCGACGGCGAGGATCGTCGTCGGCGCGACCACCGTCGCGGCGGCCCCTGCCACGACGTATCCGACGGGCGTCAGCCCGATCGAGCCGAAGAAGTCGATGCTCGATGCGCGCGAGAGGAGCCGCTCGGGTACGAGCTCGCTCATCAGCGTCGTCCACGCGGAGATTCCGATCCCGATCCACAGGCCGCGCCACGCCGCTGCGGCCACCGCCAGCGGATACCACGGAGAGAGCGCGAGCACGACGATGCCGATGTCGTTGATCCCGAACGACGCGAAGCACACGACGACGCGCAGGCGTGGGGGATGCCACCTCGCCCACAGCAGCGAGCCGACGACCATGCCGGCGGCCATCGCGCTGAAGAGCGCGCCGTACGACCCGACGCCGCGCTCGTAGTGCGTCTGGACCACGCGCGGCAGGAGCGCCGTGAACGGCGCCATCGCCACCATCAGGATCACCGTCGCGGCGGCGATCCCGGTCCAGATCCAGGGAACGCCGAGCACGTAGCGGAGCCCCTCGCCGAGCTCGCGGCGCATTCCGAGCTGCGGCCCCGGGACGAACGCCCGGGGCCGCGCGAACCACAGCGCCGCCGCAGAGACGACGAACGACGCGGCGTCGAGCGCCCAGACGAGCGCAGGCCCGGACGTGTGGTAGAGCGCCGCCGCGATGCCGGGACCGACGATCGCGCTGCCGTTGCGTGCGACGCCGAGCCACGACGTCGCCGACGGCAGCATCGGCTGCTCCACGACGAGCGGCACGATGCCCGAGAAGGCCGGCTGGAAGAACCCGTCGGCGAGGCCGAACAGGGTCGCGAGCACGAGGATGACCCGGAGGTCGACGTGCCCGCTCTCCTCGAGCGCGAAGAACGCGGCGATCACACACGCTCGTGCGACGTCCGAGCCGATCATGAGCGCGCGGCGCGAGTGACGGTCGGCGAGGACGCCGCCCCAGAGCAGCGTCACCAGCATCGCGAGCGACTCGAGCGCGAGAACGAATCCGAGGGAGCTCGCCTTGCCGGTCAGCGCCGTGACGCGCCATCCGAGCGCGACGATGAACGCCGCGTCCCCGACGAAGGAGATCGTCTGGCCGCCCCAGAGCAGGCGGAAGTCGCGGCTCGAGAACGCGACGAAGGTGCCGGCGCGGGCCGTGGTCACGCCGGCGAGGCTATCGTCGGCCGAGTGGCCGTCCGCGCCGTCGTCTTCGACGTCGACTTCACGATCGCGAGGCCGGGGCCCGACCTCGGGCCGGAGGGGTACCGCCGCCTGGGCGAGCGTCACGGACTGACGCTGGACGCGTCGCGCTACGCCGACGCTCGCCGCGCGGCGCTCGCCGACCTCAAGCGGCATCCGGAGCTCGACCACGACGAGGAGATCTGGATCCGCTTCACCCAGCGGATCATCGAGGGCATGGGCGGCGTCGGCGACACGTACGCCGCCGCGGCGGAGATGGAGGCTGCTTGGGCGCGCGCACACCACTTCGAGCTGTACGACGACGCGCTGCCGACCCTCGACGCTCTGCGCGAGCGCGGGCTCAAGATCGGGTTGCTGTCGAACAGCGCGCGCGACCTCGATGAGTTCGTCGCGCACCACGGCCTGACCGTCGACGCGGCGCTCACGTCGCGGACGCACGGCAAGACGAAGCCGCACGAGACGATCTTCCGGCGCATGCTCGTGCTGCTCGAGGTGACGCCCTCGGAGGCTGTCATGGTCGGGGACACGATCGAGGACGACGTCGAAGGCGCCGTCGCGGTCGGGATGCGCGCGGTGCTCGTCGACCGCGAGGGGCGGTACCCGGAGCGGGAGGCGATTCCGGATCTCCGCGCCCTCCTGAACGTGCTCTACAGTCACTGACGTGCTCTGGCTGGTGTGGGTCGTCGTCGCGGTCGGTCTCGCGATCGGCGAGGTGTTGACGCCCGGCCTCTTCTTCCTCGGCCCAGTCGCGCTCGCGGCCGTCGCCGCCGTGGTCGCGTCCGCCGCCGGCGCCGGCGGCGTGATCTCTGTCGTCGTCTTCCTGATCGGGTCGGTCCTCTCGCTCGCGTTCCTGCGTCCGGTGGCGCGCAGGCACGTGCGGATGCCGGCGATCTCCCGGACCGGCACCGACGCTCTCGTCGGACGCAGGGCGGTCGTGACGCGCCGCGTCGACGCCGCCGGCGGTCGCGTCCGGATCGGCGGCGAGGAGTGGTCCGCGCGCTCCTACCTCGACGGCGAGGTCTACGCGGAGGGAGCGACCGTCGACGTCGTCCGGATCGAGGGCGCGACCGCCCTCGTCGCCGAATAGGAGGTTCTTCGTGGCTGCGCTGATCGTGCTCGGCGTCCTGATCGTCTTCGTGCTCGTGCTGCTCGCGAAGACCGTGCGCGTGATCCCGCAGGCGCGCGCCGGCGTCGTCGAGCGGCTCGGCCGCTACTCGCGCACGCTCACGCCGGGGCTCGCGCTCGTGTTCCCGTTCATCGACCGCGTCCGGCCGCTGATCGACCTGCGCGAGCAGGTGATGTCGTTCGACCCGCAGCCGGTGATCACGCAGGACAACCTGGTCGTCAACATCGACTCGGTCATCTACTTCCAGATCACCGACCCGAAGGCGGCGACGTACGAGATCGCGAATCCCGTCGACGCCATCGACATGCTGACGGTGACGACGTTGCGGAACGTGATCGGCGGGATGACGCTCGAGCAGACGCTCACGTCCCGCGACCAGATCAACGACCAGCTGCGCGGCATCCTCGACGACGCGACGGGGAAGTGGGGCATCCGCGTCCACCGCGTCGAGCTGAAGGCCGTCGACCCGCCCGCGTCCGTGAAGGACACGATGGAGAAGCAGATGCGCGCCGACCGCGAGAAGCGGGCCGCGATCCTGCAGGCAGAGGGCGTCAAGCAGGCGCAGATCCTGCAGGCCGAGGGCGAGAAGCAGGCGGCGATCCTCAAGGCGGAGGGCCAGAAGCAGGCGGCGATCCTCTCCGCCGAGGGCCAGTCGAAGGCGATCGAGACGGTGTTCCGCGCGATCCACGACGGGAACCCCGACCCGCAGCTCCTCGCCTACCAGTACCTGCAGGTGCTGCCGCAGATCGCGCAGGGCGATGCGAACAAGGTCTGGGTGATCCCGAGCGAGCTGACGCAGGCGCTCGGCGGCATCTCGGACCGGATGCTCCCTCGGCCGGGTGACTCCTCCGATACAACGTGAGGGGCTTCCTGCCGATGAAGCAGTAGTTGCGGCTCCTGAAACGCGTTCTCAACATCGGGTTCGTCCTGACCGCGGTCGCCGTCGGCGTGCTCGTGCTCCGGCACTTCCAGCACACCGGCTGGCCCCTGCACAACGCCGACCTCCGCCTGGTCGGGCTGGCGGGCTTCGTGATGCTGGCGGCCTACGCCGCCAAGGCATGGGGCTGGCAGCACCTCTTCCGTGACGAGCAGCGGCCGGCGGTGCTCACGCTGGCGGCGGCCGGCGGCGCGGCGTCGGTGGGCGGGATCGCGCTGCCCGGCCGGTGCGACGAGGTGATCCGCGTCGCGGTCGTGCGACGCTGCAGGCGCCGGCGGGCGAGCATCGGCGCCGTCGCGCTGTCGCTCTTCCTGCTGGGGCTACTCGACAGCGCGGCGCTGACGCCGCTCGCCTCCGTCGCTCTCGGCGTGTCCCGCGTCGGCGGATGGCTGCGCATCGGCCTCGTCGTCGTCGCCGTGGCGGGCGTGCTCGCGGCCGCCGTGGTGGTCGCGCTGCCGCGGCTCGCGCGCCTTCGCCCGCTCGCGCGCTTCCGGCTCGCGGCGTGGATCGCCGATCACGCAACCGCGCCGAGACAGGCGGTGTGGGCGTGGGTGGGTGTTGCCGCGTCGTGGATCCTGCGGGCGCTCGCGATGTTTCTGCTCCTTGCCGCCCTCGGCTTCGGGATGGACTTCGCGCTCGCGCTGGCGTTCGTCTGCGCCTCGTCGGCGGCGGCGGCCCTGCCCGTCGCGCCGGCGGGCGCGGCGATGCAGGCCGGCGCAGGTGCCGCGATCCTCGTCGCGTCCGGCGTGCACACGGAGCAGGCGGTCGCGTTCGGCGTCGCCGCGCAGGCGCTTCTGATCGCAGCGGGCGCCGCGTTCGTGCTCGCGCTCGGCGCGTGGCACGCGCACGGCGCGCTCAGGTCGCGAGCTCTTCCGCGGCCTCTGCGAGCGTGAGTACCGGTCCCACGCAGGTGTCTCTGCCTTCGAGCAGCGACCGCCACTCGGCGAGCGTGCGCGAGCTGAAGATGGCGGCGAGCTCGGGCAGCTCGGGCTCGAAGGCCCGGTCGACGAGGTCCGGGCGGTCGATCAGCTCGCAGAGGTTCCGCCAGAACCTCGGCTCGAGCGCGGCCACCGTCAGGTACCGCGCGTCCGCCGTCTCGTACAGCCGGTAGCAGGCGACGCCGCCGGTCAAGAGTCGCGGCACCGGGTCGCCGGTTAGCCGGTGGGCGGCGAAGTCGTGTGCGTTGTGCGTCATCGAGACGACGATGCGCGCCCCCCTTCCGCTGCGTTCGCGCTCGAGCAGCGCCGCCAGAACCTCGATCACCGCGGCCTGCGCGCCCGCCGCCAGGTCGGCGATCTGGACCGGCGGGACGGACGGCGCCGTGTCGTGCAGAACTCCGGCGTAGCCGAGGTAGTTGAGGTCGTGACCGGCATCGCTGGCGCGGGGGCCGGCGGTTCCGAAGCCGGTGATCGAGCAGAGGACGGCCGTGTCCGCGAGCTCGAGCCCGAGTCGCTCGAACACTCCGGGCCGGAAGCCTTCGAGCACGACGTCGGCCTCGGCGACCACCGCCGGCGGCGGCTCGCGCGCCGCGTCCCACGCGATCACCTCCTTGCCTGCGTTGAGCGCGCTGTACCAGTTGCGCGGAGTCGGATCGCCTTCCGGCGGCTCCACCTTGACGACGCGCGCGCCGTGCCGCAGCAACTCGCGGCTCGCGAACGGGCCGGGAAGCCGGCGCGTGAAGTCAACGACCGTCAGGCCGGCGAGCGCAGGCATCGCGTGTCGGATTATGCTGCGCCACCTCATGGCTGAGCGCGCGGCCGACCGGCGGAGGGAGCTGCTCGACGCGGCCGTGCGGGTGTTCGCGCGCAAGGGCTTCCGCGCCGCGCGCGTCGGCGACATAGCCGAAGAGGCCGGCGTCGCGCACGGCCTCCTCTACCACTACTTCCGTTCGAAGGACGAGGTGCTGGAGACGATCTTCCGCGAGACGTGGCAGCTGCTCGTGGTCGACACCGAGCGGATAGAGGCGTCGGGCGTACCGCTGCGCGAGCAGCTGCGCCGCTTCGCGCGGATCTACCTCGGGTCGTGGCTGATGACGCCCGAGCTGATCGGCGTCCTCGTGCGCGAGATCGCGCGCAGCCCGCACGTCGGAGAGCGCGTCGACCAGATCCGCGGCGTGTTCGTCGCGCTGCAGCGCATGCTGGCCGCCGCGAAGCAGCGCGGCGAGATCCGTCCGGACGTGAACACGTGGTTCGCGACCTTCGCCCTCTACGGCGCGCTCGAGGAGATCCTCACCGGCTGGGTGCTGGGGCAGCTGCCGGGGGAGGAGGAGGACGTCGAGCGCGCGGTCGCGACGGTCGTCGACGTCGCGTGGGCGGGCCTGGCGGCGTAGGCGAGCGCAGCTCTCCCGTCTCGCGGAGCGACGTCCGATATCAGGACGGCGAGGTTCGACGCGGCTCGAAACGCCTGCCGCTCCGGCGGCCGACGTCGTGGGTGATGAAGTGGACGCGCGCGTCGCCGAACAGCCCGTAGGTCGTGTCGATCGCACGCCGGATCAGCTCCGCGACGGAGACGCTCGAGCGGTCGGCTTCCGCGTCGAGGAACGCGTACTGCTTCTCCGTCAGGACGACCTGGAAACGGTGACTCATCCGCTGTAGCTGTACAGCTACAGCGCGCATCGAATGCGCACGAACGGTGCCAACACTGTGACTTCTGTCGGGATCGAGGAGCCGCCGGCCTAGAGTCAGGCCCCGGCGTGCACCGGCGACAGCGCCGGCGCCCACGAGCAGATCGGCGACGCCTCGCCGCCACGTCCGTTCAGGCGCCGGTAGCCGAGCGCGTGCTCGGCCTGCATCATCTTGTGGATCTGCGTCGTTCCCTCGTAGATGATCGGCGCGCGCGCGTTGCGGAAGTACCGCTCGATGCCGTACTCGGCGGAGTAGCCGTACGAGCCGAACACCTGGATCGCGAGGTGTGCGGCCTCGAACGCCGACTCCGTCGCGTGCCACTTCGCGAGCGACGTCTCGCGCGTGTTCCGCTTGCCCTGGTTCTTCATCCAGGCGGCCTGCATCACCAGCAGCTTCGACGTCTCGTAGCCCAGCACCATCTTCGCGATCATGTCCTGGACGAACTGGTACTTGCCGATCGGCTGCCCGAACGTCTCACGCTCGCGCGCGTATTCCACCGACCGCTCCAGGCACGCCCGGACGACCCCGCACGCGCCGGCCGCGACGGTGAACCGTCCCTGGTCGAGCGAGTGCATCGCGATCTCGAACCCCTGGCCCTCGTCGCCGATCAGGTTCTCCGCGGGCACCTCGACGTTCTCGAAGAACAGCTCACCGGTCGAACCGGCCCAGACCCCGAGCTTGTGCTCGGTGTCGGCGGTCGTGAAGCCGCTCATCCCCTTCTCCAGCACGAACGCGCTGATCCCCTTGTGTCCCGCCGAGGGGTCGGTCTTCGCGAACACGAGCGCGTGGTCGGCGACCGACGCGTACGAGATCCAGTTCTTCTGCCCGTTCAGCACGTAGAGGTCGCCTTCGCGGCGCGCGGTGGAGCGCATCGACGCCACGTCGGAGCCGGCGCCCGGCTCCGTCAGCCCGAAGCAGGCGATCTTCTCGCCCTTCGCCTGCGGCGTGAGCCAACGCTGCTTCTGCTCCTCCGTCCCGTAGCGGAGGAGCGAGAGCGAGTTGAGGCCGACGTGCACGGAGATCAGCGTCCGGAAGGCGGCCTCTCCGCGCTCGATCTCCTCGCACGAGAGCGCCTCGGCGACGAAGTCGAGCCCCGCGCCCCCGTACTCCTCCGGGATCACGATCCCGAGGATTCCGAGCTCGGCCATTCCCTCGATCAGCTCGAGGTCGAGCTTGTGGTCGATGTCGTTCTGGATCGCGACGGGCAGCACGCGCTCGTCCACGAACGCCCGCACCGTCTCCTGGATCAGCCGCTGCTCGTCGGTCAGCTCGAAGTCCATAGAGGGGACACTACCGGGGATCGAGAGCGCGTTCTTCTCTGCGACGTAGGCGCACGTGCCCGCCGGTCGCCGGCCCGCGTCGACGCCGGGGTAGGCCTTTCCCCTGCCGGAAGCCTGAGCTAGGCTGTTGACTGACTCGTCAGTCAACAGCGGCAATGGCTACGATCGAGCAGCAGACGACCGGCGTCTCCTTCGCTCTCACCGACGAGCAGAAGGAGCTGCGGGCGCTCGCCCGAGACTTCGCGGCGCGCGAGATCCGGCCGGTCGCGGCGGCGCACGACGCCGACATGCGGCATCCGGCCGACGTGATCGCGAAGGCCCACGAAGTCGGGCTGATGAACCTCCACGTGCCGGCCGCGTACGGCGGGACGGGCCTGGGCGCGTTCGACGGGCTCCTCGTCGGCGAGGAGCTGAACCGGGGTTGCTCCGGCATCGGGACGTCGATCGGCGCGAACGGCCTCGGAGCGGGGCCGGTGATGCTCGCGGGTACGGACGAGCAGAAGGCGAAGTGGCTGCCTCCGCTCGTCGAAGCGCCCGTTCTCTGCTCGTTCGGCCTCTCGGAGCCCGACGCCGGCTCCGACGTCGCGCGGTTGAAGACGACGGCGGTGCGAAAGGGGCGCGAATACGTCCTCAACGGCTCGAAGACCTTCATCACGAACGCCGGTTACGCCGACTGGACCGTCGTCTTCGCGAAGACGGATCCCGCGAAGGGCCACCGCGGCATCTCGGCGTTCGTGGTGCCGATGGGCTCGCCCGGCGTGACGGTCGAGCAGCACCTCGACAAGATGGGCCAGCGCGCCACCGACACGTCGGCGTTCGCACTGCACGACGTCGTCGTCCCGGCCGCGAACCGCCTCGGCGAGGAAGGCCAAGGATTCAAGATCGCCATGCAGACGCTCGACTTCACGCGCCCGGGAACGGCGATCGGCGCCGTCGGCGTGGCGCAGGCGGCGTACGAGCTCGCCGTCGACTACGCGAAGGAGCGCGTCACCTTCGACGTGCCGATCGCCATGCATCAGGGCGTCAGCTTCCTGATCGCCGACATGGCGACGGAGATCGAGGCGGCGCGCCTGCTCACGTGGCAGGCGGCCTGGCTGCTCGACCGCGGCGAGCGCGCGACGCTCCAGTCGTCGTTCGCGAAGCGGTTTGCGGCCGACACCGCGATGAAGGTGACCACCGACGCGGTGCAGGTCTTCGGCGGCTACGGCTACATGAAGGAGTACCCCGTCGAGAAGCTCATGCGCGACGCGAAGCTGTTCCAGATCTACGAGGGCACCTCGCAGATCCAGCGGCTCGTGATCGCGAAGGAGATCTTCCTGCCGCGGTCCTGATGGCGCTCGAGATCGACCTCACGGGCCGCGTCGCGCTCGTGACCGGGGGGTCGCGAGGGCTCGGCCGCGCGGACGCGCTCACGCTCGCGCGCGCCGGCGCCAACGTCGTGATCGCGGACCTCCTCGTGGAGTCCGAGCTGTCGGAGGAGACGGACGCGTACGGTCCGCTCGCGACCGTCGCGCGCACGCAGGGCCTCGTCGGCACCGAGTCGGCGGCGGAGGAGATTCGCGGAATGGGGCGGCGCGCCCTCGCGGTCAAGTGCGACGTCACCGACCGCGAGCAGGTCGCCGCCGCCGTCGCCCGTGTGGTCGACGAGCTCGGGTCGGTCGACATCCTCGTCAACAACGCCGGGACGCTCGACCACGTCGGTCAGTTCCACGACCAGCGCGCGGAGCTGTGGGAGCGCGACCTGCGCGTCAACCTCACGGGCGCGTTCAACTGCGCGCAGGCCGTCTGGCCGCACATGAAGGAGCGCCGCTGGGGGCGGATCGTGAACATGGCCTCCGTCGCAGGGACGCTGGGCGGGTTCGGGCAGGCGTCCTACTCCACGACGAAGGCGGGGATCCTCGGCTTGACGAAGACGCTCGCGATGGAGGGCGGCCGCCACGGCATTACCGCGAACGCGATCGTGCCCGGGATCATCGGCACGGAGGCGTTCCACATGGGGAATCCCGCGATGAACGAGCGCATCGCGAGCCGCACCGTCTTCAAGCGGCCGGGCGACCCGCAGGACGTGGCGAACGCGATCGCCTTCCTCTGCTCTGACCTCGCCGCCTACATCACGGGTATCGAGCTCAACGTCTCCGGCGGCGTCGAGCTCTTCGTGTTCTGAAGCTACGCTGGTCGCGTGGCCGCCTCCTCCACGGCCGTTCGCAGGCGCGCGCCTGGGCGGTCCCGCTCCTGGGCGCGCCTCGGGGTCGCCGCGCTCGTCGCGCTGGCGGTCGTGCTCGTGCTGCCGCTCTTCTTCGCCGGGTCGAAGGACAAGCTCGCCGCAGGCACGCGGATCGGGAGCGTCGACGTCGGCGGTCTCACGGCGGCGCAGGCGACGCGTCTGCTGGAGGCGCGCGCTGCGCGGCTCGAGAACGTCCCGGTGGCCTTCACCGCCGCCGGGCGGAGCTTCCGGCTGACCGCGCGCGAGCTCGGCGTCGCCGCCGACTGGCGTGCGGCCGTCGACACGGCGCTCAGACAGGGCGGCGGCATCGGCATCGTGCGGGGCTACCGGAGGCTGTCGCTCGAGCTCTTCGGCCAGGATCTCGCGCCGCGCGTCCGCGCGTACGACGCCGCCCTCAGCTACGAGCTCGGCCGCATCGCCCGCGCCGTCGACGTCCGGCGCCTCGACGCCCGGCTCGTCAGGCACGGGCTGCACGTCACGATCGCCGCCGGCGCCGCCGGCCGCTCGCTCGACCGCGCCGCGGCGCGCACGTGGGTCGTTCGTGCGCTCGCGTCGTTCTCGCGCGCGCCGGTCGCGCTGCCGGTCGTGACCGTCCAACCGCAGGTGACGGTGGCCGCGCTCGTCCCCGCGCAACGGCGTGCGACCACGATCGTCTCCGCGCCGGTGCGTGCTACGGCTCGCGGCGTCACGCTGCGCATCCCGCGCTGGCGGCTGGCGACGATCCTGGACCTGCGCACGCTCCGCTTCGCCGGCCCCGCCGCCGACCGTTTCTTCGCGCGCCTTGCACGCGAGGTCGACCGGGCGCCGCGGGACGCCGGCTTCGCCGTCTCGGGCTCGTCGGTGCACGTCGTCGCGGCGCGTGCCGGCGTTGCTCTGGACGTTCCGCGCGCCGCGGCGGCGATCCTCGCCGCCGCCTCGCGGCCCTCGGGACGGACCGTCGCGCTCCCGCTCGCCGCCGTGCAGCCGAAGCGGTCGACGCAGCAGGCCCAGGCGATGGGCATCACCGGCGCCGTCGGCACCTACGAGACGTTCTACGGCGGGGATCCCAACCGCATCCACAACGTCCAGCTCGTTGCGCACCTGATCGACGGAAAGCTGATCGCGCCCGACGCGACGTTCTCCTTCAACGGCACGACCGGCGAGCGGAACGCCAAGAAGGGGTTCCTCGAAGCGCCGGTGATCGTGAACGGCGAGCTGCAGACCGGTCTCGGCGGCGGCGTCTGCCAGGTCTCGACCACCGTCTTCAACGCGGCGTACGTGGCGGGGCTCCCGATCACGGAGCGCACGAACCACGCGCTCTACATCTCGCACTACCCACTCGGCCGCGACGCGACCGTCGATTACCCGGACGTCGACCTCAAGTTCGTGAACGACACGCGGCACTGGCTGCTTCTTCGCACGTGGGTCGGCCCGTCGTCGTTGACCGTCGGCCTGTACGGCACCCCCGTCCACCGCCGCGTCGAGTCGATCGCGCAGCCGCTGCGCGTGGTCGCTCCGCCGCCCGTCCAGCGGACGGTCGACGCGACGCTGAAGCCGGGCGAGGTTGTTGTCGACGACCCAGGCGTGCCGGCCCAGTCGACGTCGGTCGAGCGCAAGGTCTACGCCGCGGACGGGCGGCTGCTGTCGGACCAGACGTTCTACTCGAGCTACCGAGCGCAGCCGAAGATCGTGCGCGTCGGCCCGAAGCCGAAGCAGACGCAGCCGAAGGCGGTCACGCCGCCTCGGCCGACGCGATCGCTTCCCTGAGCCACGAGGGCACGCGCGTGGGCCGGAGCGTGGCCGCGTCGACGGTCGCATGCTCGGTCCAGCCGTCGGCAAGCAGCGTCTCGTCTCGCTCGACGGCGTACTCGTACCGGAACCGCGCACCCTTGACGTCGCGGCAGCGCGCATGGACGCGCAGGCGGTCGTCGAATCGGGCCGGCTGCAGGTAGCGCACGTGCGTCTCGAGCACGAGCGCCTCGACGCCGAGGTCCCGGAGCCGCTGGTAGCCGCCGGCGTAGCGCTCGAGGTACTCGACGCGTGCGACCTCGAACCAGACGAAGTAGTTCGAGTTGTGCGCGATCCCCTGCGCGTCGGTCTCGGCGAATCGGACCCGCACCTCGGTTGCGAAACTGAAGCCGTGCACGAGGCGGTCATGCTCGCAGAACTGATCCGTGCCGAGCAGCCGTGCGTCGTGCTCACCGGCGCCGGCGTCTCGACCGAGAGCGGCATTCCCGACTTCCGCAGCGCAGGCGGGATCTGGGCGCAGTTCGACCCGTACGAGGTCGCGTCCATCGACGCGTTCCGCCGTGACCCGGCGCGGGTCTGGGAGTTCTACGCGCTGCGCCTCGCGGTGCTCGCAGACGCGCAGCCGAACGACGCACATCGCGCACTCGCGCGCCTCGAGGACCTCGGGCTCGTCCACGCGCTGATCACGCAGAACGTCGACCGGCTCCACGCGGCGGCGGGCTCGCACGACGTGGTCGAGGTCCACGGCTCGATCGCGCAGGCGCGCTGCCTCGCCTGCGGCACCGTCGTCGACCGCGAGGCGCTCGACGGCCTCCTGCCGCTCCCGCGCTGCCCGTCGTGCGGCACGGTGCTCAAGCCCGACGTCGTGATGTTCGGCGAGCTGCTGGCGCTCGCCGCGATCGACCGGGCCACCGAGCTCGCGCAGCGCGCTGCGCTTCTCCTCGTCGTCGGCTCGTCCCTCGAGGTCTGGCCGGTGGCGGGGCTGCCCGAGGAGACGCTCGCGCGCGGCGGCAAGCTCGCGATCGTGAACCGCGACCCCACTCCGTACGACGCACGTGCCGACCTCGTCGTTCGCGCCTCGGCGGGCGAGACGCTGGCGGCGTGCGCGCGTGCGCTCGCTCGCTAGACGAACGAGAGCTGCACGTGCTCCTCGAGCCCGGACACGCCGACGCCCACGAGGCGTAGCGGCGCCGGGCGGTCGTGAAGCGCGCGGTCGAGGAGCGCACACGCGAGCTCGCCGATGCGTCCTGCGTCGTCGATGCCGACCGGGAGCGACGTCGACCGCGTCCTGATCGCGAAGTCCGGATATCGCACCTTCGTCGTCACGGTCCGCGCCACCTGGCCGCGCGCCCGCAGGTACCGGGCGACCGCCTCGGCCATGCGCATCAGCTCCTCGTGGAGCCGCTCGCGGTCGACAACGTCGCGCGCGAACGTCTCCTCCTGTGAGATCGAGATCCGCCCCGTCGAGACCTCGAGCGGCCGCGGGTCGATCCCGCGCGCCCGGTCGCGAAGCTCGCGGCCCACCTTTCCGCGTAGCAGGACGGCGAGCTCGGTGTCGCCGAGCGCCGCGAGCTGCCCGATCGATTCGATCCCGGCCGCCTTCAGCCGCTGCTCCGCCTTCGGGCCCACTCCCGGCAGGAGCCGGATCGGGAACGGCGCGAGGAACGCCGCCTCGCGACCCGGGCGCACGACCGTGAGCCCGCCCGGCTTCCGCCGGTCCGAGGCGACCTTCGCGACCACCTTCGAGGTCGCCACGCCGAGCGAGCACGACAGGCGCGTGCGTGCCCGCACCACCGCGCGCACCGCCTCGGCCACGGCCCGCGCGTCGTCGAACGACGGCGAGACCTCGCCGAGGTCCAGATAACCCTCGTCGATGCCCGTCTGCTCGACCGTCGGCACGATCTCCCTGATCGTCGACCAGACCTCGCGGGAGTAGTTGCGGTACAGCGCATGCCGCGGCCGGACGAAGACCGCGTGCGGGCAGCGGCGCACCGCCTCCGCCGACGGCATCGCCGAGTGGATGCCGAAGCCGCGGGCGGCGTAGTTCGCGGTGGCGACGACGCCGCGCCCTTGCGGGTCGCCGCCGACGACGAGCGGTACGCTGCGGAGCGCCGGGTTTTCGAGCTCCTCGACAGCGGCGAAGAACGCATCGAGGTCGAGGTGCGCGAGAATCATGGGGGGAGCGTAGAGATGCGGGTGGCGGTTCTCGGCACAGGGATCATGGGCGGCACGACGAGGCGGCTCGGACTGCTCGGCTGCGTGCTGTTGGCCGCCGGCTGCGGCTCGACTGTGCGGCACGCGTCGGCGCCGCCGCAGAAGCACGTCGCGCCTGTGACGCGGTCGACCGAGACCGCAGTCGTTCGGCGCTGCGCCGCCGGCGCCGTCGAGCAGCTCGGCTCCAGCCGGCGCGCCTACGTCGCGTTCGCTCCCCGCGGGGCCGTCGCGTACCGGCGGCCGGGGCACGGCGTCGTCGCGCGCTTCGGCCGCGCGAACGTCAACGGCTACCCGACGCTCTTCGGCGTCCTGGCGAAGCGCGTCGGCAGCGACTGCCGCGCGCGCTGGTACCGAGTCGAGCTGCCGATTCGGCCGAACGGGGCGAGCGGCTGGATCTCCGCGCGCGCGGTCCGGCTGACGGCCGTGCGCGCGCGGATCGACATTGACCTCGCCCGGCGCCGGCTCACGCTCTTCCGCGGCGGCCGGCGGCTCTTCAGCGCGACGGTCGCCGTCGGCGCGCCGGCCACCCCGACGCCGACCGGGCGCTTCTACGTCAACCAGATCCTGGTGCCGGAGGACCCGAACGGGCCGTTCGGCCCCGCCGCGCTCGGGATCTCCGCCTACTCGCCGGTGCTGACCGGGTGGGCGCAGGGCGGTCCCGTCGCGATCCACGGCACGGACGAGCCGTGGTCGATCGGGCACGCGGTCTCGAACGGCTGCATCAGGCTCCCGAATGCGACGCTGTCGCGCCTCGTGCGCGCGGCGGCCGCCGGGACGCCGGTGATAATCCACGCGTGAACCGGCCAAGGAGCGCGACATGACGAAGAACCCGCTCGACCGCCTCGCCACGCTCGGCGAGGAGGTGCTCGGCAAGGCCTCCCAGAACCCGAACCTGTCCCGCGTCATGCAGGGCGCGATGCAGCTCAAGGACCGCGTCGACGACCTGTCGAAGCGCGTGCGCGGCCTCGAGGGGATGGAGAAGCGGATCACCGACCTCGAGCGGCGGCTCGCGAAGCTCGAGCGCGGCGGGTCCACCAAGCGCCCGTCGTCGGGCTCGAAGTCGAAGAGCGCTACGAAGAAGTCGAGCTAGGGACCCGCACCCGGAGGGCCCGCGGGACGACCTCGAACGTCGCCGGCGTGGTCCCCACCTGCTCGCCGTCGAGCTCGACCGGGAGCGGCACCGCCGCGTCCACCTCGACCCGAGTCGAGCGCACCACCTCGACCTTGCGATGGCGCACGTGCGTGCCGCTGTAGATCCGCGGCGCGGTCGTGAGGAAGTCGAGCTTGGACACGTCGCCGATCAGGACGACGTCGAAGCGGCCGTCGTCCGGGCTCGCACCGGGTGCGAGCATCATTCCGCCGCCGTGCCAGACGCCGTTCGCGACCACGACGTCGTGCATGCGGCCCCGGCGCGCGGCGCCGCCGTCGAGGCGCACCGCCACCTCGGTGTTCCGCCATTCGAGGAAGACTCGCGTCAGCGCATAGAAGAAGGTCAGCCGGCCGCCGAGCGCCTTCGACATCGAGTTGGCCCGCTGCGCGACCGCGCCGCTCATGCCCACGGAGGCGACGTTCGCGAACCAGCGCTCCGCCAGCTCGCCCGCCCCCGTGCGGTACGAGACCCGGCCGGCGTCGATCGTCCGGGCGGCGCCGCCCGCGGCGACCCGGACCGCCTCCTCGAACGCCTTCGGGATCCCGTACGTGCGGCCGAAGTCCATCCCGGTTCCAAGCGGGATCGTCGCCAGCTCGACGGCGCGCCCCGCAATCCCGTTCACGACCTCGTTCAGCGTCCCGTCGCCGCCGACGGCGACGACGCGCGTCGCTCCCGCCTCGACGGCTTCCCTCGCGAGCTCGATCAGGTGCCCCGGCCGCTCGGAGAGCAGCGACTCGCCGGCGAGGCCGAGCTGGGCCGCCCGCCGCTCCAGCTCCGGCCAGCGCCGGCCCGTCGCCCCGTTGGCCGAGGCCGGGTTGACGAGGAAGACCGTGCGAACGGTGCTAATGGCCGGACGTGGCGACGGCGAGGGCGATCCTCGTCATCCGGTCGACCGCCGCGCGCAGCTCGTCGTCGGAGATGCGCGTGAAGACGCCGTCGACGACGATGTCGCTCACCGTCAGCAGGCAGCCGGCCTCGACGCCGCGGATCGCGCCGACGGTGAACAGCGCCGCCGCCTCCATCTCGACCGCGAGCACGCCGCGCTTCGACCAGCGCTCGTACTGGCCTTCGTCCGGGTTGTAGAAGAGGTCGCTGGAGACGATCGGCCCGACGTGGAGGTCCTGGCCGACCTCCTTCGCCGTGTGCACGGCCCCGTGGACGATCGACCACGCGGCCGTCGGGCAGTGCGGCTCGTTGTTCACGAGGTGCATCGCTGTCGAGTCGGCGGGGACGGCGGTCAGCGCGACGATCAGGTCGCCGAGCCGGTGGTGCGGCTGCAGGCCGCCGCACGTGCCGACGCGGATCAGCCGCTTGCACCCGAGCTGGATCAGCTCCTCGAAGACGATCGTCGCTCCGGGGCAGCCCATGCCCGTTCCCTGGACCGAGACGGGGCGGCCCTCGTACGTCCCGGTGTAGCCGAGGAGGCCGCGCTCGCAGTTCCGCTGCACGACGTCCTCGAGGTACGTCTCGGCGATGTACTTCGCGCGGAGGGGGTCGCCGGGGAGGAGCACTGCCTCCGCGTACTCGCCGGGCTGCGCGCGGACGTGGATCGGCATGGGCGGTGAGCCTATAGGAGACTTTCGCCATGGCGGGCCCTGCGGTCTTCGAGCCCACGCGCGACCAGGTGCTGGAGTTCTGCGCGCTCGATCCGGTCGAGCGGGTGTTCCTCGAGGACGCTGCGGGGCGCGGGTTCGGGCGCTTCTCCGCCGTCGCCGGGCCCGGCTCGACGCTCGCGGCGCTGTGTCATACGGGCGCCAACCTTGTCCCGTCCGGCCGGGGCTGCAGCGCCTTCGCCGGGCTCGCCGTGCGGTCGCAGGCGCGGATGATCATCGGCGAGGCGGAGGCGGTGACGGAGCTGTGGGACGCCGCCCGGCGCCGGCTGCCGGCCCCGCGCGAGGACCGGCCGGGGCAGCCCGTCTACTCGATCGTGGAGCCGCCGCCGCCCGGCGGGAGCGGCCTGCGGCCGGCGACGCTCGACGACCTCGACCGGCTGGTGCCGGCCTGCGCGGCCGCGCACGAGCTCGAGCTGGGGATCGACCCGCTCCGGCGCGACGCCGACTCCTTCCGGTGGCGCACGGCGGCGCAGATCGAGGAGGGCCGGTCGTGGGTCTGGCTCGAGCGCGGCGTGGTGCTGTTCAAGGCGGAGGCGTCGGCGTGGACGCCGCAAGCCGTGCAGGTCTCGCAGGTCTGGACCGACCCCGAGGCGCGCCGGCAGGGCCACGCGCTGCGCGGGATGCGCGACCTCTGCCGCCTCCTGCTCGCGTCGACGCCGGTCGTCACGCTCTTCGTCCGGCGCGACAACGCGCCCGCGATCGCGCTCTACGAGAAGCTGGGGATGGAGAAGGCACTCGAGTACCGGAGCGTGCTCTTCTGAGGCGCCTGGTGAAGGTCGTCGTCGGGCTCTGGCTTGCGCGGTGGGTCGCGGCGGAGCTGGCGGCGCGCTTCGGCGGCCGCCTGACGCAGCCTCTACGATGACGCCCTGGAGGTCCCCGAGCGCATCGAGCGGCACATCCGCCGCCACGACCTGATCCAGCCGGGCGGCCAGGTGCTCTGCCTCGTCTCGGGCGGCGCCGACTCGACCTGCCTCTACCACGTCCTGCGGGAGCTCGGCTACCGCGTCTCGGCGCTGCACGTCGACCACGGCCTGCGCGGCGCCGAGTCGGACGCGGACGCGGCGTGGTGCGCGGAGCGGCTCGGCGCCGAGGTCGTCCAGGCCGCGGCGCGCTGCGCGACCGAAGCCGAGCTCCGAGACGTGCGCTACTCGTTTCGGGCCGGCGAGCTGCGCGCGACGGGTCACACGCTCTCCGACCAGGTCGAGACGATCCTCTTCCGGCTCGTCTCGCGCGGGACGGCTAAGGGGATCCGCGTGCGGCGCGACGACGGGGTGGTGCGGCCGCTGCTGTGTGTCTGGCGGGAGGAAACCGAGGCGTACTGCCGCGAGCGGGGCCTCGCCTGGCGATCCGACTCGTCCAACGACGACACCGTCCGCGGGCTGATCCGCAACGAGGTGCTCCCGCTGCTCGAGCGGATCCACCCGGCCGCCCGCGCGAACATCCTCCGCGTCCTCGACGAGCGGGAGACGCTGCCGCCGGCGCTCGCCGAGCTCCTCGCGTCGCCCGCCGGGTCGAAGCGCGTCGACCTCGGCGGCGGCGTGCAGGCGGTCCGCGAGCACGATCGTCTCTGGCTCGAGCAGGCGCCGCGCCCGCTCGACCGGCCCGTCGTGTGGGGAGGTTGGCGCATCGAGTCGCGGCTGCCAGGCCTTAAGGTACGAGGCTGGCGGCCCGGCGACCGGCTGGCCGGGCGCACGAAGAAGGTCCAGGACGTGTTCGTCGACGCGAAGATCCCGCGCTCCGACCGCGAAGGGTGGCCGCTCGTCGTGCGGGGCGACGAGGTCGTCGCCGTGCCCGGGATCGTCGACGCCGAAGGGGTGACCGCCGAGCGTGTCGCAGACGGAGTCTCAGGTTCCACGGGCGCCGTGGCCGGCGCGGGGCCGGAGGGCACAGTGTGAGTAGCACGGGCCCGGAGAGCACCGTGCAGGCACCGGCACCAGCCGAGCGCGGAGCCGGGCTCCGCCCGGCGGGAGCCGTCGGCGGCGTGGGGCCCGAGACTGAGCTCGAGCACGGGGTGGGCGAGGTCCTGATCGAGGAGGACCGCCTCCAGGAGCGGATCCGCGAGCTCGGCCGCGAGGTCTCGGCGGACTACGCCGGCCGCGAGCTGCTGCTCGTCGGGGTGCTCAAAGGGGCCGTGTTCTTCATGGCCGACCTGATGCGGTCGCTGACGGTCCCGTGCGAGATCGACTTCATGGCCATCTCGAGCTACGGCGCGGCCACCGACTCCTCGGGCGTCGTCCGGATCCTCAAGGACCTGGACATCAACATCGAGGGCCGCCACGTCCTCGTCGTCGAGGACATCATCGACTCGGGGCTGACGCTCTCGTACCTGCTCCGGAACCTGGAGTCCCGCGAGCCGGCCACGCTCGAGATCTGCGCGCTCCTGACGAAGCCGGCCCGGCGCGAGATCGACGTCCCCGTCCGGTACGTCGGCTTCGAGATCCCGAACCGTTTCGTGATCGGCTACGGGCTGGACTTTGCGGAGCGATACAGGAATCTTCCGTACGTGGGCGTATTGCACCCGGATCTGATGCCGGAAGGGGCGTAACTCCTCCCGTTTTGGGTGAGTTATGCCGATGAGCCCCGTGGACATCCGCTCGGCTACCCTGACCGAAGACATTCCGTGAACCGTTTCTTCCGTAGCGCGTTCTTCCCGCTCCTCGTGATCGTCCTCCTGGTCTGGCTCGCGAGTCAGACGCTGATCCCGAGGTCGACGAACTCCGACAAGCTGACGACCTCGGAGGCGATCACGGCGGTGAAGGACGGGCAGGTCACCTCCGCGGTCTTCAACCCGGGGAAGCGGTCGATCTCGCTCAAGCTCGCGGACGGCAAGAAGGCGACCGTCCACTACGCCTCCGACCAGGCCCAGCTGCAGTTCCAGAACCTGCTCCAGAGCCGCGGCGTCGTGTGGGACTCGAAGGGCACGGGCGGCTTCTCGTGGACGGCGCTGATCGGGTCGTTCCTGCCGTTCCTCCTCCTGATCGGGTTCTGGATCTTCCTGATGAACCAGGTCCAGGGCGGCGGCTCGAAGGTGATGAGCTTCGGCAAGTCGCGCGCCAAGCGCATGGCGCCGGACTCGCCCAAGATCGGCTTCAAGGACGTGGCGGGCGTCGACGAGGCGGTCGAGGAGCTCCAGGAGATCAAGGAGTTCCTCGAGAACCCGAAGAAGTTCCAGGCGCTCGGCGCCTCGATCCCGAAAGGCGTCCTGCTCTACGGGCCGCCCGGCACCGGGAAGACGCTCCTCGCGCGCGCCGTCGCCGGCGAGGCGGGCGTGCCGTTCTTCTCGATCTCCGGCTCCGACTTCGTCGAGATGTTCGTCGGCGTCGGCGCGTCGCGCGTCCGCGACCTGTTCGAGCAGGCGAAGCAGGCGGCCCCGTGCATCGTCTTCATGGACGAGATCGACGCCGTCGGCCGCCACCGCGGCGCCGGTCTCGGCGGCGGCCACGACGAGCGCGAGCAGACGCTGAACCAGCTGCTCGTCGAGATGGACGGCTTCGAGATGAAGGACAACATCATCCTGATCGCCGCGACGAACCGGCCCGACATCCTCGACCCGGCGCTGCTCCGCCCCGGCCGCTTCGACCGGCAGATCGTCGTCGACCGGCCCGACCGGAACGGCCGCCGGAAGATCCTCGAGGTGCACTCGAAGGGCAAGCCGCTCGCCTCGCACATCGACCTCGACTCGCTCGCCGCCGGCACGCCCGGATTCACCGGTGCGGACCTGCGCAACCTCGTCAACGAGGCGGCGCTGCTCGCCGCCCGGCGCGGCAAGAAGGTGATCGAGCAGGAGGAGCTCGAGGAAGGGATCATGCGCGTGATCGCGGGGCCCGAGAAGAAGGCCCGCCTGCTCTCGGAGAAGGAGCAGCGCATCACCGCCTACCACGAGATGGGCCACGCGCTCGTCGGCCACTTCCTCGAGAACACCGACCCGGTGCACAAGATCACGATCGTGTCGCGCGGGCAGGCGCTCGGCCTGACGATCTCGCTCCCGACGGAAGACCGCTACCTGACGACGCGCAAGGCGCTCCTCGAGCAGATCGCGATGACGATGGGCGGGCGCGCCGCGGAGGAGATCGTCTTCAACGAGATCACGACCGGCGCGTCGAACGACATCGAGAAGGTGACCCAGACCGCGAAAGCGATGGTCATGCGGTTCGGGATGAGCGAGAAGCTCGGCCCGCGCGTGCTCGGCCGCAACCACGACATGCCGTTCCTCGGCCGCGAGATGGGCAGCGAGCCCGACTACTCGGAAGAGGTCGCGCGTGAGATCGACGACGAGGTGCGGCGCATCATCGAGGAGGGCCACGACCTCGCCCGCCGGGTGCTCCTCGAGCACATCGACGACCTGCACCGGATCTCGCAGATCCTGATCGAGCGCGAGACGATCGACAAGGACCAGTTCGAGCGCCTCCTCGCAGGCGAGAGCGAGGACGCCGTCTTCCCGCCGGAGCCCGCTCCCGTGCCGCCGATGCCCGAGCCGCAGCGGCGACCGCAGCCCAAGCCGCGGCCGTTCCCGCTCCCCGGCGGCGCGGCCATGCAGCCGCCCGAGCCGGAGGCGAGCTAGGCGTCCCGGGTGTCTGACACCTAAGGTGTCAGACACCGTGCGCGCGCCGATCGAGGAGCGGTTCCCCGCGCCGTCGGTGATGGGCGTGGTGAACGTCACGCCCGACTCGTTCTCCGACGGCGGCGTGTACTTCAACGTCGAGCCGGCGGTGACGGCGGCGTGGGGGATGCTCGACGCGGGGGCGGCGATCGTCGACGTCGGCGGCGAGTCGACACGGCCCGGGTCGAACGGCGTCTCGGCCGAGGAGGAGCTGCGGCGGGTCGAGCCCGTGCTCGCCGACCTCGCCGGCGCTCCCGTCTCCATCGACACCTCGAAGGCCGAGGTCGCGCAGCGCGCGCTCGAGCTGGGCGCCGAGCTCGTCAACGACGTGACGGCGCTGCGCGGCGACCCGGAGCTCGCCGGAGTCGTTGCCGACGCGGGGTGCTATCTCTGCCTGATGCACATGCGCGGCGAGCCGCGCACGATGCAGCAGAGCCCGGTCTACGACGACGTCGTCTCGGAGGTGAAGCGGTTCCTCGAGGAGCGGCTCGCGTTCGCCGTCGACGCCGGCGTCGACGAGCGGCACGTCTGCCTCGACCCCGGCGTCGGCTTCGGGAAGACATCCGAGCACAACTTCGAGCTGGTGCGGCGGCTCGACGAGCTGCACGCGCTCGGACGGCCGATCCTCGTCGGGCTCTCGCGCAAGAGCAGCCTGGCGAGGCTGGTAGGGCGCGAGCGCGTCGCGACGACGGCCGTTTCCGTCGGCGCGGCCGTCGCCGCGTACGACCGCGGCGCGTCGATCATCCGCGCGCACGACGTCCGGGAGCACGTGGAGGCGCTGGCGGCGGCGAAGGCGGTGGCCGGGTGATCGTCGAGCTGCACGGGCTGCACGTCTTCGGCTACCACGGTGTCGAGGAGGAGGAGAAGCGGCTCGGGCAGCTGTTCCTGTTCGACGTGGAGCTCGAGGTGGGGGAGCGTGGCGCCGACGACCGCCTCTCCGGCGCGGTCGATTACACCGAGGTGGCGGCGGCGGTCCGGGAGCTCTCGAGCTCCCGCCGGTTCGACCTGATCGAGGCGCTCGCGACGGCCACGGCCGAGCTGATCCACGAGCGGTTCGAGCCGGAGCGTGTCCGCGTCCGCGTCCGGAAGCCTCAGGTGAAGCCGGCAGGCCTGACCGTCGAGTACAGCGCGGCCACGGCCGAACGGCCGTGACGCTCGCCTACGTCGGCCTCGGGTCGAACCTTGGCGAGCGCGAGAGCGCGATCCGGCGGGCGGCCGAGCTCGTCGGCGCGGCGCGGCTCTCCCCGATCGTCGAGACGGAGCCGTGGGGCTACGAGCCGCAGCCGCGGTTCCTGAACGCCGTGGCCGAGGTCGACACGCCGCTTTCCGCTCGTGCGTTCCTCGACCACCTGCTGGACGTCGAGCGCCGGCTGGGGCGGAAGCGGACCGGGCCGCGCTGGGGGCCGCGGACGATCGACCTCGACCTGCTCCTCTTCGGAGACGAGCGGATCTCCGAGCCGGGGCTCGAGGTGCCGCACCCCCGTCTGCTCGAGCGCCGGTTCGTGCTGGAGCCGCTGGCGGCGCTCGTTCCGGAGCGGAAAATACCCGGAAACGGCACGGTCTCGGAGGCGCTCGCAGGGCTACAATCAGCCTCGTGAGCCACCTCGACGAGCTCGACGAATTCGAGGCCGAGGCCGAGCTGCGGCTCAAGAAGGAGTACGGCGCAGTCTTCAGCCTGTTCCGCTACTGCGTGCTCACCCAGGACGCGACGTACCTCTGCAACAGGCTCGACATGCAGTACGTTCCGCAGCCGAGCTACCCGTTCTTCCACCTGAAGATGGAGGACGTCTGGGTCTGGGACAAGAACCGCCCGACGCGGATGATCCCGCGCGCCGAGGTATACACGTCGAGCGACGTGACGATCGAGGAGCTGCGCGGCGAGGGCGACGAGCCGATCCTGACGCCGGAGGCTCTGGCGAAGCGGATCGGCGAAGGGCGCTCAGAGATCGAAGATCTCTGACGCCTGTTGCTGCTCGCGATCGACGTCGGGAACACGCAGACCGTCTTCGGTGTCTTCGAGGGCGACCGCCTCGCCGAGCAGTTCCGCGTCGGCACCGACCGTACGCACACCGGCGACGAGCTCGCCGTGCTGCTGCGGTCGTTCGTCGACGTCGGCGCGCTCGACGGGATCGTGCTCTGCGCCTCGGTGCCGACGCTCGTGCGCGAGTACGAGTCGTTCGCCGAGCGTTGGGCGGGAGTCGATCTGCTCGTTCTCGGACCCGGCGTCGCGACCGGTGTGCTGGTCCGGTACGACGACCCGCGCGAGGTGGGGCCGGACCGGATCGCCAACGCCGTCGCGGTGCGGGAGCGGCACGGCGCGCCGGCAGTCGTCGTCGACTTCGGGACCTCGACGAACTTCGACGTGGTGAACACCGCGGGCGAGTTCGCGGGCGGGGTGCTCGCGCCGGGGATCGAGATCTCGATGGACGCGCTGTTCGCGCGGGCTGCGCGGCTCCCGAAGGTGCCGTTCGCGGCGCCCGAGCGCGTGATCAGCCAGACGACGGTCGCCGCGCTGCAGTCGGGGCTCGTCTACGGCTTCGCCGGGCAGGTCGACGCGATCGTGTCGCGCATCGTCGACGAGCTCGGCGCCGACGGCGCGCCGGTCGTCGCCACGGGCGGCCTCGCCGACCTGATCGCGCCGCACTCGCAGACGATCACCGCCGTCGATCCCGAGCTGACGCTTCAGGGCCTCCGCCTCGTGTGGGAGCGGAACCAGCCGTAGGGCCGATGACCCGTAGCTGCGAGCACGGCCTCCACACCGCGCGGCTCTGCCTGCGCGTGCCGGCTCCGCAGGACGCGGTCGCCCTGTACGAGCTCTTCGCCGACCCGGAGGTGATGGAGGGATTGGCGAGGCAGCCGGTCACGGCGGTCGAAGACGTACGAGCGATGATCGAGGAGATGATCGCCGGGTGGAACGCCGACGGGGTTGGTGCGTTCGTTCTCGAGACTGCGGCGCCTGAGCGGCAGGTCGTGGGCCAGGCCGGGCTGATGATCTTCGACACGCGCTGCTGGACGCAGTCGACGTGGGCCGAGGCGGGGAGCCACGCCCAGCCTGAGCTCGGGTGGGCGCTGCTGCGGTCGCACTGGGGACATGGATATGCGACCGAGGCGGTCGCAGCGATTCGCGACTGGGCCTATCGGCAACCGGGGATCGACCGGCTCGTCTCTCTGATTCCACCCGGCAACGTCCGCTCGCAACGCGTTGCAGAACGTCTCGGAGCGACGCCGACAGACACGGTCACGCCGGCCCACTCGCAACGGGCGGCGGTCGTCTGGAGCCATCCGCGGTGAGTCCGACGGCGCGGCTCTCGCTTCCCGTCGCCGTCCTCGCAGCTCTGGTTGGCTCGGTCGGCGCCGCGGCGGGCGGATCGCGCCCGGTGACGGCCTTCCGGATCGTGGGGCTCGGGACCCCGATCCCGGTGCAGCTCGACAAGCCGCCGTGCCCGCAAGGGGAATGGTCGACCGCGCTGGACGCAGCAGCGGCCCTGCGCAGGATCGGAACGGACTACGGCTGCGGCCTGACGATCTCGAAGGGCACCACCGGACGGCTCGATCCCGCCTGGATCCACCAGGTCGCACGCGAGCATTTCGTCCTCCCGGGCGGCGCGATCACGGCGATCTGCGACGAATGGTTTCGGTTCGCCCGTGACCTCCGTCACTCCCGAGCGACCTTCCGCTGCCGGATCGAGGGCGGCGGGACGATCAGCGGTGGTGGGGTGGCAACGGGCGGACGGGCGAACTACCTGCTGCGAATCCGTCGTCGCTAATCGTCGAGTGACGTGCCCGCCTGTTCGAGGGTGAGCGTCCGCCCTTGCTGCCAGGCGGGATGCTGTTCGAGACGCGAGAGGTGTTGCTCGTAGCGGCGGCGTTCGGCTGCGAGCATGCGGAACCCGAGCTCTCGCTCGGCGGCGCAGATCGCACCCCATAGCCGTGCCGCTTCCTCATCCTTGCCGGTGGCGGCGTAGGCGCTGGCGATCCCGGCGAGACAGTAGGCCTCGTGGCGGCCGGTCTCGCCTCCTCCCTCTGCGAGCGTGGCACGGTAGCGCTCGATTGCGGCAGCGAAGTCGCCGCGATCGAGCGCGAGGTCGGCGAGGCTGTGTGCGTTGTTGGCGACGGCGACCGCGGCGCCGAGCTCGCGGTAGATCGCGTCCGCGGCGAGCAGATCCTGCTCGGCCTCGTCGAACCGGCCGATGTCGCGGCGGCACTCGCCGAGCGTGTGGAGAACCTCGGCCGTCGCGAGCCGGTTGCCGCGCTGCTGATGGAAGGCGAGCAGACGCACCTGGATGCCGATGGCGGCCTCGACGTCGCGTTCCCAGATGACGCCAGCGCGGCGATGGTCGATCCACGCTGCCTCGTCGTCCGAGCCGAGCCGACCGGCGATCTCCCGCGCGCGTGCCCAGCATTCGTCCGCCCGTTCCGAGTCGGCGCGGACGAAGAATGCGATCAGGCCGGCGACCTTCAGCGCCTGTAGCTGCGTCGCCGGCGGTGCCGCGTCGAGCCGCGGCAACGCCGCGTCGAGCCACGCCGAGGCGTCGCGATATGTTCCGGCGCCGAGCCAGAAACGGCAGCAGGCGATGCCGAGCTCGAGGGCGAGCAGGTCGTCTCCGCTACTCCACGCCCACTCGAGCGCCGCGCGCGCATCGTCGTAGTCGTCGCGGAACCGTTCGACCTCACCCGGGCTGGCTGCCCGCGGGGCGTGGGGCCCCGGGATCCCGTTCATGTCGTGCGCGTGGCGCCGACACCAGTCGGCATGGCGCCGTCTGAGCACTTCCGAGTCGGAGCGCTCGCCGAGCTTCTCGACGGCGTACTCCTTGATCGTCGCGAGCATCCAGTAGCGCGGGCCGAGCACGGCCTCCCGGCGCCGCAGCAGGTTCCGCTCGAGCAGCGACTGCAAGCCGTCGGCGTCGGCCTCGGCGACCGCCTCGGCAGCCTCGTAGCTGCAGCCGCTGCTGAAGACCGCCAAGGCCGAGAACAACTGCTGCTCCGCCGGCGGCAGGAGCCCGTACGACCAGTCGATCGTCGCCCGAAGCGTGAGCTGCCGCGGATCGGCGTCGCGGCTTCCCTTGAAGAGATCGAGCCTTCGGCCGAGCCGCTCGAGCAGCTGCTCGGGCGAGAACACGATCGTCCGCGCGGCAGCGAGCTCGAGCGCGAGCGGCAGGTCATCCAGCCGCGCGCACAGCTCCGCCACCGTCGCGTCGGCCTCGAGCACGACGCCGGCTGATCGTGCGCGCTCGAGAAACAGCTGCATCGCGTCCTCCGAAGCGAGCGGCGGCACCGGCGAGACGAGCTCCGCACCGAGCTGCAGCCGCTCTCGGCTCGTCACCAGCACCCGGAGGCCGGCGCAACGGCTGACGAGCCCGGAGATCTCCTCGGCGACCTCCGGCAGCAGGTGCTCGGCGTTGTCGAACAGGAGCAGCACCTGCCGGCCGTCCAGACGCGCGGCGAGAGCGTCGGCGAGGTTGCGTCCCGGCTCTTCCATCACCCCCAGCGCCTGGGCGACCGCCGGGAGAACGAGCGACGCCTCGCGGAGCGGCGCCAGCGGCGTCCACCACACTCCGTCGGGATGCTCGTCCGCGACCTCGGCCGCCGCCTGCAAGGCGAGCCGCGTCTTTCCGGTGCCGCCGGGCCCGGTCAACGTCACCAGCCGGACGCCGTCCCGGCGCAACAGTCCCACGAGCTCGAGCAGCTCGCGCCGTCGGCCGAGGAACGGCGTCGCCGGCACCGGCAGGTTCGACCTCGGCAAGCTGCGAAGCGGCGGAAACCCACCTTCACCGAGCTGAAACAGCCGCTCGGCGGCAGCGAGATCCTTCAACCGGTGCTCGCCGAGGTCGCGGACCGCCTCCGGCAGCCGATCGTCCGATACGAGCGCCCGCGTCGCGGACGAGAACACGACTTGCCCGCCGTGCGCAGCAGCGGCAATCCGGGCCGCGCGATGGACGTCGAGGCCGACATAGCCCCCGTCCGTCGGCAGCGGCGTTCCCGTGTGCACTCCGACCCGCACGCGAACCGGCCCTGCCCGCAACGCCTGCTGAATCAGCGACGCAGCGGAGAGCGCATCGGCCGCGCTCCCGAACACCACGAACGACGCATCGCCCTCCTGGTCGACGACGCGGCCGCGCAGCCGGTCGGACACCTCCTCGATCGTGCGCCGGTGGCCGGCAAGCGCTGCCGCGTACGCCGCCTCACCCAGCTCCCGCAACAACCGCGTCGACCCCTCGACGTCGGAGAAGAGAAACGTCACCGTGCCGGTCGGCAGCCCCTCACTCACGCGGAGCCTTCACAGGTTCACGTTTCGGTGCCGTCGGCAATCGCGACGAGCTCCTCGACCGCCGCGCTTCCCGAGCTCCGCAAGCGCCGTCGACTTGCCGGTGCCCGACATCCCCGTCACCAGAATCTTCCGCACGAGCGACCGATTCGGCTATTCGGCCCACCAGTCGCGCCGGCCTTCGACGTCTCCGCGCGGGTCCTCGCCGAGATGAGGCGCGCCGACGACGAGGATCTCGAGGCCCTCCGGGCCGGCCTCGTAGCCTCGCCACGTGCCCGGCGGGACGCGGACCGCGTCCCATTCCTCGAGCGCGACGATCTCGTCGTCGAGCTTCATCCGCCCGCTCCCGCGCACGACCACGTACACCTCTTCTTGCGTCTCGTGCGTGTGGCCGTACGGGAAGCGGTGGCCGGGTGGGACGCGCTGGTAGCTCAGGGCGGATTGCTCGAGCCCGAGCGGCTTGGTCGCGGCGCGGAACTCGAGGCCCGGCGCGCCGTCGAACCTGGCGCCGATGTCCTCCAGGTCGCGCTTGATGTTCCTGAGCGTGAACGGCACCGCGCAAATCCTAGGCGCGCGAAAGCACGCGCTCGAGCGCCGCGCGGCCGGCCGGCCGGCCGTGGGCGGGCAGCACGAGCTCGACCGGCAGGTCGAGCAGCGGGCGGAGCCGTCGCACCACCTCGTCGCGCGTCACATGGGTCCGGCCGCCGAGCTGGATGTCCAGCCCCTCGCCGAAGTCGGCGAGGGAGTCGCCGGTGACGATCGCGTTGACCGCCGGCAGCCAGAGGATCAGGTCGTTGTCCTCTCGGCCCGCATACGCTTCGATGCCGAAGGGCCACGCGCCCGGCCCGTGGAAGTGCCCCTCGCCTTCGCCGGCGCGCAGCCAGGCGAGGTCGTCGCTCTCGAGGCCGCGCACGCGCTCGGGGTCGACGCCGAACTTCTCGACCCAGTCCTCCCAGGTGTCCGCAGGCGGCGTGTGCACCGGAAGCCCGACCCCGCGTGCGTCACGCTCGTGGTACGGCGCCGTCAGCACCACGGCGGTCGCGCGCCCGCGCAGCTCGTCGGGCACCGCGAGCGGGTCGAACAACACGAGCTCGCCGCCAAGGGCGATCGCGTACGACGAGACGAGCTCGGGCCACCACTCCTCCTCCGTCCAGTCCGGATGCGGCGACTGCCAGTGCCACACGCCGGAGCGCACCTCACGCATGACCCGCTCGAGCGGCGCGGGCTCAGCCGCCGCCGTAGATCGAGATCGGGAGCGAGTCGAGCAGCACCTCGTCGGCGGGGTCGGGCAGCTCCGAGAGCAGCCGCTCGAGCACGAACCGCGAGCCGGGCGCGACGTCGAACAGCCGCCGCTCGACTTGTTCGAGGGACGACAGCGTCACGAGCTCCTGCTTGAACGGGCGCGGGAAGGGTCCGCGGCCCAGGTACCAGCCGTAGAACTTCTTCAGGAAGCCGAACGCGCGCTGCTCGCCCAGCTCGCGAACCGTCTCGCGCATGAAGACGATCAGCTCGGCGACGACCTCCTCGCGGCTCGGCTCGCGGTCGTCGCCCATGATCTCGCGCAGCGCCCACGGGTTTCCCTGCGCGGCGCGCCCGACCATCACCGCGGCGGCACCGGTCGTCGCGAGCACGGACTGCGCCCTCGCGCGGCTGGTGACGTCGCCCGACGCGACCACCGGCACGTCGACGAGCGACACGAGCTCCGCGGTCAGCGAATGGTCGGCGGTGCCCGTGTACATCTGCCTGGCCGACCGCGGGTGGAGCGTAAGCGACGACGCTCCCGCCTCCACGAGGCGCGGGCCGACCTCGAGACAGCGGCGCGAGCCGTCCTCGACGCCCCGCCGCATCTTCACCGAGACCGGCAGCGAGGTCGCCGACGCGACCGCCTCCACCAGGTGGCAGGCGTGGTCGGGATCGTCGAGGAGGGAGGCTCCGGCGCCGGTCTTCGTCACCTTCTTCACGGGGCAGCCGAAGTTCATGTCGACGATGTCGGCCCCGGCCGCTTCGACCATCCGCGCCGCCTCGGCCATCGCTCCCGGGTCCGAGCCGAAGATCTGGATCGCGAGCGGGTGCTCGTCGCCCGCCACGCGCAGGTACCCGAGCGTCCGCTCGTTCCGGTGCTGGATCCCCGCCACGGAGACCATCTCCGAGCAGACGAGGCCGGCGCCGTACCGGCGGCCCTGGCGGCGGAACGCCTGGACGCTGACGCCGGCCATCGGCGCCAGCACGAGCCGCCCCGGGATCTCGACTCCGCCGAGGAACCAGTGGTCGCGGAGGTCGATGTTCACGGCCGGTAAGGGTAGACGGCGGGCGCCTTGCGCGACCCTTGACGGCCCGGCTACCATTCCCGCCCGTTTCGGACGGGGTCAGGAGGCCGTTCTTGAAGGAAGTCATCCTCACACCGGAGGGGTTCAGGAAGCTCCAGCAGGAGATCGACTACCTGCGCGGCGAGAAGCGCCGCGAGGTCGCCGAGCGCATCCGCGTCGCCCGTGAGTTCGGCGACATCGCCGAGAACGCGGAGTACGACGACGCGAAGAACGAGCAGGCGATGCTCGAGCACAAGATCGCGCAGCTCGAGGAGCGGCTCCTGTCCGCACGGGTGATCACGAAGAAGGAGATCTCCAAGGACTCCGTCTCGATCGGCTCGCGCGTCCGCCTGCGCGACATGCAGGCGAACAAGACGTTCGAGTACCACATCGTCGGCTCCGCGGAGGCCAATCCCGCCGAGAACAAGCTCTCCAACGAGTCGCCCGTCGGCAAGGCGATCATGGGGAAGAAGAAGGGCGAGATCGTCGAGGTCGAGGCTCCCCGCGGCGCCCTCAAGTTCAAGATCATGGAGATCAAGGCTGCGTAGGGCCGAAACGCCCGAACTCAGCTCGGCTCCGCCGAGCTGAGTTCGCATGGTGGAGGTCGTCAGGCTCGAACGCGCGCGGCTGCGCGAGGCGAGCGACGTGCTCGCCCGAGCCTTCCAGGACGACCCGGCGTGGGTGTGGCTCTTCCCCGACCCGGATCGCCGCGCCAGCATCCTGCCGTGGCTCTTCCGCATCGGCTTCGACGTCACCGCCGCCGACGTCTACGCGACCGAGGGCGAGGTGCTCGGGGCGGCGCGCTGGCTGCCGCCGGGGCGCCCGTCGATGCGGACCTGGCCGACGCTGCGGGCGCTCGTGCTGACGCCCTTCCGGCTCGGGGCGGTGACGACGAGCTTCCTCGCCTACGGACGCGCGGTCGAGGCGCTTCGGCTCGAGGTCGAGCCGGGGCCGCACTGGTACCTCGCGGGCATCGGCGTCGATCCCCGCGCGCAGCGCCGCGGCGTCGGCTCGGCGTTGCTCGCGCCGGGGCTCGAGGCCGCCTCCCGCGAGCGGCTGCCCGCGGTGCTGCTCACGAACAACGAGGACAACCTGCCGTTCTACGAGGCGAACGGCTTCCGTGTCGTCCGCGAAGGCGACACGCCGCGGGGCGGCCCGCACGCCTGGGCTATGGTCAGGACCCCGTGACGCACGGCCTGCCGAAGCGCTTCCCAGACCGCGACGAGGTGGCGCGCGTCCGTGCCGAGGCCAAGGCGCTCGAGCCGGGGGAGGAGGGGCCGGAGACGCGCCGGCTGGCGGGCCGGGTGATGGCCCGTCGGGACATGGGCAAGCTCGTCTTCCTCGATCTGGTCGACCGCTCGGCGCGCATCCAGCTCCTCTGTCCGGCGGCGCGCACCGGCGAGGTCGACGTCCACCTCGGCGACGTCGTCGGAGCGATCGGCAAGCCGACCAAGAGCCGTCGCGGGGAGCCGTCGCTGATCGTCGACGAGCTGGTGCTCCTCGCGCGGATCCGGTCGCCGCTCCCGGACACGTTCCACGGGCTCACGGACGTCGAGCAGCGCTACCGCCGCCGCTACCTCGACCTGCTGATGAACGAGGGATCGCGCCGCACGGCGATCGCCCGGTCGCGGATGGTGACCGCGATCCGCGCGTATCTCGACGGCGAGGGCTTCGTCGAGGTCGAGACGCCGATCCTGCAGCCGCGCTACGGCGGCGGCTTCGCCGAGCCCTTCGTCACGCACTCGAACGAGCTCGACCAGGACCTCTACCTCCGGATCGCGGACGAGCTGTACCTGAAGCGCCTGATCGTCGGCGGCCTCGAGAAGGTGTACGAGCTCTCCAAGGACTTCCGCAACGAGAGCATCTCCTACAAGCACTCGCCGGAGTTCACGCAGCTCGAGTGGTACGAGGCGTACGCCGACTACCGCGACACGGCGGCGCGCACGGAGGAGCTCGTCGAGCGCGCCGCGCTCGCGACGCTCGGGACGACGAGGGTCCGCTTCCGCGGCCACGACGTCGACCTCGCCCGTCCGTGGCGCCGGGTGTGCTTCGTGGACGCGCTGGAGGAGCGCGGCGTCTGGTCGCGCGACGCGGAGGAGCTGCGTGCGAAGCTCGAGCGCGCCGGCGTCGACACGACCGCCGACCGCACGTGGTCGCAGCTCGCCGACCACGCGTACTCGCACTTCGTCGAGCCGACGCTGGTGGAGCCGACGATCGTCCACGACTGGCCGATCGAGCTCTCACCGTTCGCGCGGACGACCGACGACGACCCGTCGCTCGTCGAGCGGTTCGAGGCGGTGGTGTGCGGGATGGAGTTCGCGAACGCGTTCAGCGAGCTGAACGACAGCCTCGAGCAGGCGGAGCGATTCGCGATGCAGGAGGCCGAGCGGGACGCCGGCGACCCGGAGGCGGAGCCGGGCGACCCCGAATACGTCGAGGCGATGTCCTACGGGATGGCCCCGAACGGGGGATGCGGGATCGGGATCGACCGGCTGGCGATGGTGCTGACCGGGAGCGACTCGATCCGCGACGTGATCCTGTTTCCGGCGCAGCGGCCGCGCGACTGACGCGCAGGTCTTGTGACGTTCGTCGCGAAATTCGTGGCAGAGCCGTAGCGTCGCCACCCCCGGCAGGCGGAGTACGATGGTCGCCTCAGCGAAAGAAAATCGTTTGCGCCGCCGATAGCGGCGGAAGAGAGGTCACTGAGTGTTCGAGAGATTCACCGAACGGGCTCGCCAGGTCGTCGTACTCGCGCAGGACGAGGCGCGGGCGCTCAAGCACAACTACATCGGGACCGAGCACATCCTGCTCGGCCTGCTGCGCGAGGAGGAAGGCCTCGCTGCGCGTGTGCTCGAGTCGCTCGACATCACGGTGGAGGAGGTTCGCGCCCAGGTCGCGCGCATCGTCGGCCAGGGCGACGAGGTCACGACCGGGCAGATCCCGTTCACGCCGCGCGCGAAGAAGGTGCTCGAGCTGGCGCTGCGCGAGGCGCTCTCTCTCGGCCACAACTACATCGGCACCGAGCACATCCTGCTCGGCCTCGTGCGCGAGAACGAGGGCGTCGCCGCGCGCATCCTGCTCGACTTCGACGCAGACGCCGAGAAGATCCGCAACGAGATCATCCGCATGCTCTCCGGCCCGGGCCGGCGGCAGGGCGGTGCGCAGCAGGGCACCGGCGAGAAGGGGAAGAGCTCGAAGCTGCTCGACCAGTTCGGGCGCAACTTCACGAAGCTCGCCAGCGAGGGCAAGCTCGACCCGGTCGTCGGCCGCCAGAACGAGATCGAGCGGATCATGCAGATCCTCTCGCGCCGTACGAAGAACAATCCCGTGCTGATCGGCGAGCCCGGCGTGGGCAAGACCGCCGTCGTCGAGGGGCTCGCGCAGCGGATCTCGTCCAACCAGGTGCCCGACATCCTCAAGGGCAAGCAGATCTACAGCCTCGACCTGGCCGCGCTCGTCGCAGGGTCGAAGTACCGCGGCGAGTTCGAGGAGCGCCTCAAGAAGGTGATGAAGGAGATCACCCAGCGCGGCGACATCATCCTGTTCATCGACGAGCTCCACAACCTCGTCGGCGCCGGCGCGGCGGAGGGCGCGATCGACGCGGCCTCGATCCTGAAGCCGGCGCTCGCTCGCGGAGAGCTGCAGACGATCGGCGCGACGACGCTCGACGAGTACCGCAAGTACCTGGAGCGCGACTCGGCCCTCGAGCGGCGGTTCCAGCAGATCCGCGTCGAGGAGCCGTCGACCGACGACACCGTCGAGATCCTGCGCGGGCTGCGCGACCGCTACGAGGCGCACCACCGCTGCAAGATCACCGACGACGCGCTGCAGGCCGCCGCGGCGCTCGCCGACCGCTACATCCAGGACCGCCATCTCCCCGACAAGGCGATCGACCTGATCGACGAGGCCGCCTCGCGGATGCGGATCAAGACGATGACCGCGCCGCCGCGCTACCGCGAGCTGGAGGAGGAGATCGAGAAGGTCCGCAAGGACAAGGAAGCGGCGATCGAGAACCAGGAGTTCGAGAAGGCCGCCTCGCTGCGCGACAAGGAGCGGAAGCTCACGCAGAAGAAGCGCGAGCTGGAGGACCAGTGGCGCTCCGAGGAGCAGACCGAGCAGCCGGAGATCGGCAAGGAGGAGATCGCCGACATCGTCTCGATGTGGACCGGCATCCCCGTGTTCGAGCTGACGGAGGCCGAGTCGGCGCGGCTCGTGCGGATGGAGGAGGAGCTGCACAAGCGCGTCGTCGGCCAGGACGCGGCGATCGTCGCCGTCTCCAAGGCGATCCGGCGCGCGCGCGCGGGCATCAAGGACCCGAAGCGGCCGACCGGCTCGTTCATCTTCCTCGGCCCCTCGGGCGTCGGCAAGACAGAGCTCGCGCGCACCCTCGCCGAGTTCCTGTTCGGCGACGAGGACGCGATGATCCAGATCGACATGTCGGAGTACATGGAGAAGCACGCCGTGTCCCGGCTCGTCGGCTCGCCTCCGGGCTACATCGGCTACGACGAGGGCGGCCAGCTGACGGAGGCCGTGCGCCGCAAGCCGTACTCGGTGATCCTCTTCGACGAGATCGAGAAGGCCCACCCGGACGTCTTCAACATCCTCCTGCAGATCCTGGAGGACGGGAAGCTGACCGACTCGCAGGGCCGGAAGGTGGACTTCCGGAACGTGATCGTGATCATGACGTCGAACATCGGCTCGGCGTCGATCTCGAAGAACGTCTCCCTCGGCTTCAACATGTCGAACGAGGACGGCCTTTCCTACGACGACATGAAGACGCGGGTCATGGGCGACCTGAAGAAGGTCTTCCGGCCCGAGCTGCTGAACCGCATCGACGAGATCATCGTCTTCCCGAAGCTCGCGCGGGACGAGATCCTGCAGATCGTCGACCTGATGCTCAACCGGCTGCGCGTGCAGATGGCCGAGCACGAGGTGACGATCGAGCTGACGGACGAGGCGAAGGACCTCCTCGTCGAGAAGGGCTACGACCCGGCGATGGGCGCCCGGCCGCTGCGCCGCGCGATCCAGCGCTACATCGAGGACCCGCTCGCGGACTTCGTCCTCGGGCGGCAGCTCGAGCCCGGCTCGACGATCCTCGTCGCCCGCCTCAACGACGAGGAGGTCGACATCACGGTCGTCCCGCCGACACCGCCCGAGGTGATCGGCGTCGGGGCGGCGCCCGACGCGCCGCCGTCGGACGTTTCGGAGACGTAGCGCGACGAGGTGTCGGACACCTGCGAAGGTGTCCGGCACCCTTGCGCCGCTCAGCCGAGCACACGCTCGAGCGCCGCGCGGTCCGTCGGCTCGCCGTGCGCGGGCAACACGAGCTCGATCGGCAGGTCGAGGAGCGGCCGGAGCCTTCGCGCGACATCGTCGCGCGTGACGTGCCTGCGACCGCCGAGCTGGATGTCGAGCCCGGCGCCGAAGTCGGAGAGCGAGTCGCCGCTGACGATCGCGTCGATCCACGGGAGCCAGAGGACGAGATCGTTGTCCTCCCGGCCGGCATACGCGGTGATGCCGAACGGCCATTCGCCTGGGCCGTGGAAGTGCCCGTCGCCCTCGCCTCTGCGGAGCCATGCGAGGTCGTCGCTCTCCAGCCCGCGCACCTCGTCGGGATCGACGCCGAACTTGGCCACCCAGTCCTCCCAGGTGTCCGCCGGCGGCGTGTGAACCGGGAGCCCGAGCCGGCGGGCGTCGCGCTCGTGGTAGGGCGCCGTGAGGAGGACGGCAGTCGCGCGCTCGCGCAACCGGTCGGGCACCGCGAGCGGGTCGAACAGGAGGAGCTCCTCGCCGACTGCGACGGCGTACGACGAGACGTGCGCGGGCCACGTCTCCTGCTCGCCCCAGTCCGGATGCGGCGAGCGCCAGTGCCAGACCCCGGGGCGCAGCTCCCGCAGCGGGCTACTCCGTGAGCTGCCAGACGTCGTCGCGCAGCAGCGGGACGACCGTCCCGTCGTGCAGGACGGCGTCGACCTCGACGTCGGGGCCGCCGATCATGAAGTCTGTGTGAACCGACGCGACGTTGACGCCGTCGATGACGCCGCCCTCGACCGCCTCGGCGTAGGCGCCGCCGTAGGCGACGTGGCAGGAGGCGTTCTCGTCGTAGAGCGTCTCGAAGAACACCTGGCCGGTCTGGCCGATGCGCGAGGTGCCGTCGACGAGGGCGACCTCGCCGAGGTACCCGGCGTTCTCCTCGAGCGCGAGCTGGCCCTTGACGACGTCGGCGCCCTCCTCGGCGCGCACGTCTACGATCCGGCCGCCCTCGAAGCGCACCTCGAGCCCGCGCACGATCTGCCCGTTCAGCGCGAGCGGCTGGGTCGACCGGACGATCCCCTCGGTCCGGCGCGCGTCGGGCGTGGTGAAGACCTCCTCGGTCGGCATGTTCGCGACGTACACGATCCCGCCGGCGGTCTCCGACTCGCATCCCTGCCAGCGCGACTCCGGCAGCAGGCCGACGGTGAGGTCCGTGCCCGGCCCCCGGTAGCGGAGATGGTCGACCCGCAACTCGTTCAGGAGCCGCGCGCGGGTACCGAGCGTGGCCACGTGCTCCCGCCAGGCCGCCACGGGATCCTCCTCGTTCAGCCGGACGCAGAACTCCACGAGCTCCCACAGACGCTCGACGTCGGGCTCCCCGAACATCTGGCTCGCCCAGCCCTCGTTCGGGACGCCGATCACGACCCAGTTCGACAGGCGCTCGTTCACCTGGCGGTTCGCCTCCTCGGCGAGCGCGACCATGCGCGCGCGGCCGACGCGCTCGCCGGGGAGATCCGCGAGCAGCTCCGGCTCGGCGTCGCCCGTGAGCGCGATCACCGCGGCGCGGTCCTCGCCGATCGACCGCTCGCGCTCGAGCAGCCACGGCGGCGTCCACGAGATGACGTCGTCGCCGGCGTGCTCGATCAGCGCCCGCCGCACGTGCATGTCGGTGTAGCGGACGTCGACGTACGACGCGCCCGCGCGGTAGGAGGCGCGGGCCACCGCCCGCACGACCGGCGCGTGCTCGACTGCGGCGAGCAGGTCCACCCATTGGCCCGGCTGCACGTTCGCGCCGACGCGGACCACGAGCTCCGCGTACCGGTCCAGCCGGTCGTTCACGTGTCCAGCTGCCACGTCTCCTCGCGCAGGATCGGCACGCGCGTGCCGTCCTTCGTGACGCCGTCGACGGCGAGCTCCGGGCCGCCGACCATGAAGTCGGTGTGGACGTTGGAGACGTTCATCCCGTCGCCGGGCTCCCCGTCGAACGCCTCGGCGATGCCGAAGCCGTAGGCGATGTGGCAGGTCGCGTTCTCGTCGTACAGCGTGTCGAAGAAGGTGATGTTGGTCTGCCCGACCCGCGACGCTCCGTCGACGAGCGCCAGCTCTCCGAAGGAGCGCGCGCCCTCGTCGATCTCGAGCTGGCCCCGGACGACCGCCGCGCCCTGATCCGCCTGCACGTCCACGATGCGGCCGTCGCGCACCGTCAGCTGCAGGCCCTCGACGACGTCTCCGCCGAGGGCGAGCGGGCGGGTCGAGCGGATCGTGCCCTCGGCGCGCCGGCGGTCCGGGCAGGTGAAGATCTCCTCGGTCGGCATGTTCGGGACGTACTCGATCCCGTCCCGAGTGCGGAAGAGCGCCGCGAGCCACCGGGCGTCCTCGAGCAGGCCGACCGTGAAGTCGGTGCCGGGCCCGCTGTAGTGGAGCGAGTCGAGCTGCAGCTCGTTGAGGGCGGCCGCGCGCCGCTCGAGCTTCTGCATGTGGTCGCGCCACGCCTGCACGGGGTCGGGCTCCTCGAGACGCGTGCAGAAGGCGACGGCCTCCCAGAGGCGCTCGACGTCGGGCTCGCCGAACACCTTCGTCGCCCAGCCGGCGTTCGGGTACGCGACGCCGCTCCAGTTGACCGTGCGGTCGACGAGCTGCCCGCGGACGATCTCGATCACCTCGACCATCCGCGCGCGGCCGACGCGCTCGCCGTCGAGGTCGGCCATCAGCTCGGGCTCGGGGTCGCCGGTCGTCGCGAGCCGGGCGTTCCCCTCGAATGCTCGTGAGTACGTCTTCATCCACTCAGGGGAGTGCGTCAACGCCTCGTCGGGCCCGAGCTCGATCATCGCCCGCCGCACGTGGTTGTCGACATACCGGACGTCGACGTACCGCGCCCCCGCGCGGTACGCGGCGCGTGTCATCGCGCGCACGAGCGGCGCGTGCTCCACCACGGCGCTGACGAAGACGATCTGGCCCTCCTGGACGTTCGCGCCGACGCGCACCGCGAGGTCCGCGTAGCGCTCGAGGCGGTTCGCTCCGGTCATGCCAGCTGCCACACGTCCTCCCGGAGGATCGGTACGGCGGCGCCGTCGCGCGTGATCCCGTCGACCGCCACCTCGGGTCCGCCGATCATGAAGTCGGTGTGCACGGACGAGTGGTTCAGTCCTCGTGCCCGGAGCTCGTCCGGGCTCAGCCCGTCCAGTCCGTCGACGCCGAACGTGACGGCCGCGCCGTAGGCGATGTGGCACGTCGCGTTCTCGTCGAAGAGCGTGTCGAAGAACGTGAGACCGGTCTGCCCGACGCGCGACTCGCCGTCCACGAGCGCGACCTCGCCGAGCGCCCGGCCGAACTCGTCGACGTCCATCTCTGCCTCGACCGTGTCAGCGCCCGCCGTCGCGTGGACCTCGACCGCGCGGCCGCTCTCGA